>Ga0136634_10001079_pt1 | contig 10680 bp, 9 predicted proteins | sample AntDrymUQ8332106_2_FD_104654 | JGI IMG/M metagenome (GOLD analysis project Ga0136634, IMG submission 104654) | Polar desert sand microbial communities from Dry Valleys, Antarctica - metaG UQ833 (21.06) | ecosystem: Environmental > Terrestrial > Soil > Desert | place: Antarctica: Dry Valley... | reverse complement strand
TGGCCCACGTCGCGAAGCACCAGGACCGTTGCCGTGGCATCGTCCGACGCGCCGTGCGGGGGGACGAGCCGACCTACACGCGCAAGAAGCTCGCCAAGTTCGGCAACCACGACCGTGTGTGCCACGGCATCTGGTTGCCCGACCCGCGTCGCTACCTGGTCCCGCAGGGCCTCGCCATCTCGGGTCGCACTGCCTGGATCAGCGGCTTCCGCTTCCGTCAGGGGTACGGCAAGCGCCCCTGCCAGCTCGTGCGGGTCGACATCGTCACGGGGAAGCGGCTGGCGTTCCACAGCGCGATCTACGGACAGGTCGGCGAGCGTCCGCGCACCTACTGCCGACACGGCGGCGGGATCATCCAGCGGGGCCGGTGGCTGTGGCTGGTGGAGAAGAACAAGCTGTGGCTCGTCGACTCGACCCAGCGGAGCACTGTCCTGAAGGCGACCCGGGTCTGGCGCCTCGCCTCACCGGTTCGTGGGTCCTCGATCGTCGCCCGTGGGGACCGCGTCGGGATGGTGCCCTTCCAGACGCGAGGCGTGCCACGGATCTACTGGTTCTCGTTCAACCGCCTGCTGAAACCCGGCGTGCTGGACCTCGCGCTGCGGCACGACGGCAGGCGCCAGCTCGGACCGATCGTGAGCACCCGGATCCCACGTCTGGTCCAGGGCGCCACCCTGGACGCGGCCGGCCGGCTCTACCTGAGCAGGTCGAACCTGTCCTGCGGTGAGCTCGTGACTCCCCACGGAAGGCGGGTCGCGTTCATCCCGGGGGCCGAAGGCCTGCAGTTTGCCTCGCACGGCAAACGACTGTGGGCGGTGAGCGAGTCCGGTGCGTGGCCCTACGCCATCTCGCGCAAGCCGTTCACGCCTGCGCTCGCCAGCTTCGAGTGGCCCGGCTTGTTCCGCGGCAAGGTCGCCGCCTGCCGGTTCCCGGCGTACTAGGGCGTGTCCGTAGGTTCTTCGGAGCCTGCGCTGCTCAGGCGTGCACCTCGCTGCGTGGCATCGCTCGGAGGACGCCCGGTATGCCATCGCGACGCCGCCCTTGCGATGCACGCACCCGGACCACGCAGACCCTCGAACAACGTCCGTCGATGACCAGTAGCCCCCCGGCACAGGTGCCCGTTCCCCGGCGGTGGCAGGGAAATGCTGCGCCCAGACCAATCCGCCCCGTCGCTCGCACCGAATGACCTCCTGACACGAAGCAACCCACAGTCACGACACAACACACAGGATGTGAATCTCAGATGAGCACCATCTTCTCGAGCAAAGGCCGCAAGACCATTGCCGCCATCGCCCTCGTAGCAACCACCGGTCTCTCGGCCGCAGCCTGCGGCAGCAGCGACGAGACCAGCTCCAGCGCCCCGGCCGCCTCCGCTCCGGCCCCCAAGCCCGTCGCGGCGATCGACTCGCTGACCGGCAACGACACCCAGATCGCCCTCGACCAGGGCTTCGTGGACGCACTGACCACGCTCAAGCTGACGCCGGGCACGGTCGGCTCCGCCAAGCTCGCCGAGGGCTCGCTGATCTTCCCGATCACCGGCGGCAACGTCTCGGTGTTCAAGCCCGGCTCGGTCCCCAACTACGTCGTGGGCCAGGTCCAGCACGAGGGCTCCGGTCTCTCGCTGACTGCCGGTGGCACCAAGGTCGAGCTGACCAACCTCAACGTCGACCCGGGCGTCTCGCGGGTCTACGGTGACGTGACCGTGAACGGCAAGACTGCGGTCACGAGCGCCTACCTCTTCACGCTCAACGGCAGCACGCTCAAGCCGCTGGCCACCGGTAGCGGGACCGCCACGCTCGAGGGCACCCAGGTCCAGATCTCGCCGGTCGCCGCACCGCTGCTGAACGAGACCTTCAAGACCGACGCGGTCAAGCCTGGCCTGCTCGTCGGCATCGCCAAGATCACCGTGAACACCACCCCGGGCGACTGACCCGCGGATCGAACAACGGACCAGGAGGTCGTCAGCAGACGGCCTCCTGGTCCTTTCCCGTGTCCGGGAGTTCGAACCAGATCTCGGTGCCACCACCCGGCACAGGCTCGGCGCCGACCCGGCCACCATGGGCGCCGACGATCCGCGCAACCGTGGCAAGGCCGATGTCGAGGCCGGAGGCTCCGGCTCACGAGGACATGTGACCCCCTCGCCCGCAAGGCACCCGGTAGCACCGGTGAGCGGCTGACCTTCGGTTCTCCCTGGTGCCTTCCCTCGAGGACTGCGTGCCGGCGCTGATGGCTTCCGAGGACTTTCTGAAGATCGCTCCGCTCCTGAGACGACTGGGCACCCGGCACGTCCGTGCCAGACCGGCCGAGGGGTGGGCGATCGTCCCGCACGCCACCCGCACCATCGCCGGTGGTCACTTCGAGGAGGACTGCGAGGTGTGGGACTCCCGGGCTCAGCTGGTGGCGCAGTCCCGCCAGCTGGCGCTGCTGCCACGCCCTCCGCGCAGAGAGGTCTAGACGGGCGAGGGGCAAAATGAGACGTTTCGCGTTTCGATTGGCCCAGAGAGGCCTTCACGGCCGACACTTCTCCCATGCGCAGGCCGGTTCTCGGTGTTGCCTGCGACGAGGGGGAAGTTCCACACATGAAGCTGAAGACCGGCATCGCGGTGCTCTCCGCGAACGCACTGCTCGTCCTTGCCCTCGGCCAGGCCCTGCAGGGCGAGGCGCCGAACGCGGGGCCGCCTGCTCTGCCGGTCGTACAGGCATCGGTGACGGTTTCCGGCACCCAGGACCCGGTCGTGGTCGAGGGCGCGCTGTCGTCGAACACCCGGGGTTGGGCGCATGCATCGCAGGCCGCGGTCACGGCCACCGAGGAGGGCATCCGGCCCGAGCTGGTCGACGCGTACTCGCTGGCCGTCGCAGCGTCCCCCCTGGACTGCCACCTCACGGTCTCCCTGCTGGCTGCCATCGGCCAGGTGGAGTCCGGCAACCTGGTTGGCCACGGTCTCGACTCGGAGCACCGCGCCGTGCCGGCGATCCTCGGTCCCGTGCTCGACGGGAAGAAGTTCGCACCCATCGAGGACACCGACAACGGCAAGCTGGACGGCGACAAGGTGTGGGACCGCGCCGTGGGTCCGATGCAGTTCGTCCCGGCCAGCTGGCGTGTCGCCGGTGTCGACATGGACGGTGACGGTCGCCGGGATCCCCAGGACGTCGACGACGCCGCCGGTACCGCGATGATCTACCTCTGCGCCGGGGGGCGTGACCTCGCCACCGACGACGGGCTGAACGACGCGGTGCTGTCCTACAACCACTCCGTGGGCTACCTGCGCCTCGTACTCGCGTGGAAGGCGGTCTTCGACCGCAACCCGCTGGTCGGGTGGGCGGCACTCCCCGTGCTCGACGCCTGGGAGCAGTCACCGGTCATCCCTGCGGCCCTGCCGTCCCCAACGACGGTGACGGAGTCGCGCACGAACGCGCCGGCGCCGAACGCGGGGCCGGCCACCCCCGGCTCCGCCGCCGCGGCACCGGTCAGCCCGGTGCCGTCGACCGCGACCCCGGAGGCCCCGGCAACGCCCAGCACGAGCCCGTCCACCGGTCCGACACCCACGGCCCCGGCTCCAGCCGACCCGTCAACCCCAGCCACCGAGCCGGACCCGAAGCCCACACCTGACCCGACGCCGACACCTGACCCGACGCCGACAGCTGACCCGCTCCCCACGTGCCCGGTGCCGTCCCCGACGGATCCCACGGCCACGTCGGCACCCGACGAGGAGGGGGGCGACACCATCACCGCCGACGTCCCGGGTGACGGCACGGGGGAGCCCGTCGAGTGCGTGCCACCGATCGACCCCGAGACCGGCCCGCCCATGACGCCGGCGCCCGACGCGGAGCCGTCGACCGAACCCGGCGCGGACGGAGACGGCTGACGGCCGGTCGAACGGGTCAGTCGCACAGGTCACAGGAGCCAATCAGTCGAATTGGACGCGCTTCATCGCGAACACGAAACGGTGACCGGGGTACTCCGTCAGCGACCAGAGGAGGTCCGTGGACGGCCAGTAGGAGATGTCCTCCGGCCCGACCGGCAGGGAGCGGGGAAAGCTGCGGAACGAGCCGGGCTCCCCGACGTACAGCTTGCCGAGCCGGTAGCGCCCTCGACTCGAGGTGACGTAGTAGGTGTCGCGTACGACCGCCGCCCCCTGCATGTGGCCAAGGCCGCGCTCGTCGAGCCAGACCGGCCGTGAGGTGCCGTCCTCGTGGGCGGCGAGGTGGAAGGTGTCGGGGTCGAGCGGGAACCGGACCAGGCGCCGGGTCATGTCGGCCACTCCGTACTCACCTGCGACCAGCTGGGGCGGGTCCGAGCTGCGGTCGAGGGACAAGAACGAGTAGCGCATCTTCTCGACACCCTCGCTCGCATCCGAGTCGTAGGCGAACCGCACCGGGAGCACGTAGCGATAGCCGAACGTCTCGTCCGTAGAGGTGACCCGGATGATGTCGTCGACCAGGCAGCTGAACAGGCCGCGCCGGGTGCCGGCGACGTGCAGGTAGGGGCCGCACCAGACCAGCCCGCCAGCGTGAACAGGTAGCGGCCGCAGCTCGATGCGGCCGCCGCGGGTCCGTTCCGGAACCACGAGCAGGACGTGCCGGTACCCCAGTGTGTCGATGTCGACGACCGTGATCCGGCTCCCCCGGTTCTGCCCACCGGCCTGCTTGGAGTACCAGCTCGTCATCAGCAACCGGCGGCCGTCAATGTCCTCGGCGTCACTCGCGTCCGCCGAGGTGGTGATCCCCTGGGGCCACCAGCGCTGGGTCGTATCATCGGAGTCGTTCCACCGGAAGCCCCACTCGACCGCCTGGCCGGGCACAGGGGTGCGCAGAGCCTGCCGGTTGAGATGGGCGAGCACCCCGGCGATGCCCACCCGCCGGCCGAGCAGCTCCACGGCGGCTTCGATGTCGTCGATGTTCTCCTCGGTGCGGCGCAGGTGGATGTGCGACGACTGCTTGTCCCGGCTCACCGTGACAACGTAGGTGGTTGCCGGGTAGGGGAGCACCACCTTCGTGTCCAGGAGGCGAGCACGGCATGTCGACCCTGCGCGCGCAATCTCCGCCATTGCGCGGGCGCACGGTGCCGTCGCCGGCCGCACCCTGGTACAAGAGGTCCAGTTGGCGGTCGCTGCCAGGCCCGACAATGCCGTTGATCCGCTCGGCCACCGCTCGACGGTCTGGATGCAGGAACTCGTTGCGGCGTGCATCTGTGCCTGGCCAGGGGGCCACGCCGGCTGTTCCTGCGGACCCCACTAGCCCTGCACCAGCCCGCACCGGGGCAACCCGACCAGGTTGTTCCAGCGTCGTGGACACTGACCCTCCAGGGGCTGGCGGCTGCCACCGAATACATTGCGGCCATGACCGAGGTGGTGGGAGTCGCGTTGGTCGAGGGTGGACGGGTGCTGGCTGCGCGCAGGTCGAGCCCGCCCGCGCTGGCCGGGTTGTGGGAACTCCCCGGGGGGAAGGTCGAGCCGGGCGAGAACCCCGAGGACACCGCGGTGCGCGAGATCCGCGAGGAGCTCGGCTGCGCGATCGCGGTCACCGGCTGGCTCAACGGCGAAAGTGCGATCAGCGACGTCCTCCGGCTGCGAGTCGCCATCGCTCGGCTGACCGCTGGGGATCCGGTCCCGGCCGAGCACGACGCGGTGCGCTGGCTCCGGGCGGCAGAGCTCGGCCAGGTGACCTGGGCGGGCGCCGACGTCCCCTTCCTCGCCCCGATCCGCGACCTGCTGGGGACCATGTGATGCGTGGTGTGTTCTTCGCCCGGGGCCACGCTCGCGCCGCCGCGGTGGCGCGGCTGGTGCGGGACGGCTTCGCCTCCGCCACCGAGCCTCGCGCTGGTCCCGCCGGACGCCCCACGTCGCGTCAAGCGAAACCCGGAGGACGAGCCACCTAGGATCACGACCATGAACAAGCACCTGCTCCTCGTGCACGCCCACCCTGACGACGAGAGCATCGGGCAGGGCGCCACCATGGCCCGCTACGTGAGCGAGGGAGTCGGTGTGACGCTGGTGACCTGCACGGGCGGTGAGATGGGCGAGATCCTCGTGCCGGAGATGGAGCACATGGCCGCCGACAAGGACGACACCCTGGCCGACCAGCGCAGGATAGAGCTCGACAACGCGATGAAGGCCCTCGGGGTGACCGACTACCGCTACCTCGGCGGGTTCAAGCGCTACCGCGACTCCGGGATGAAGTGGCACGCCGACGGGCACGCCGTGGCAGCCGACGACGTCCACGAGAATGCCTTCTGGCACGCCGACCTCACGGAGGCGGCCAGCCACCTCGTCGAGGTGATCCGTGACGTGCGGCCTCAGGTGCTGGTGACCTACGACGAGTTCGGCGGCTACGGCCACCCCGACCACATCCAGGCCCACCGGGTCGCGACGTACGCCGCAGCCCTGGCCGCCGTGCCCTCCTACCGCCGCGACCTGGGTGAGGCACATGACGTCTCGAAGATCTACTGGGGCGCGATGTCCGCCGCCAGGGTGCGCGAGGGTCTGCGCGACCTCCGCGCGGCCGGCGACACTACGACCTTCGAGGGGATGGACCCCGACTCGCTGCCCGCGTTCATGGTCGAGGACGACGCACTCGCGGCGAAGGTCGAGGCCGATGACTACGCAGTGGTGAAGATGGAAGCGCTGAAGGCCCACCGCACCCAGATCGCGGTTGACGGCCCGTTCTTCGCGCTGACCAACAACAAGGGAAACGAGATCTGGGGAACCGAGTTCTACCGCCTTGCCAAGGGCACCCCAGGCCCCACCGGACCGGACGGTCTGGAGACCGACCTCTTCGCCGGGCTCGGGTGAGCGTCGGGTGACCGACACGCTCGGCGCGAAGGTCGCCGGGGCGACTGTCCTCGGCCTCCTGTTCCTCGTGGGGGCGGCCTGGGCAGGGCTGTACTTCTACTCCGCCGACAGGGCGCCACGCAACGCACGCGTCGAGGGCATCAGCATCGCCGGGCTCACCGCGGACGAGGCAGAGGAGCGGCTCCGCGATGGCCTGGCCGAGGGCCAGGCCGAGCCGATCGCGATCACCTACGGCGACGGTCGCTCGAAGAGCATCGACCCCGACGCAGCAGGGCTGGCCGTCGACTACCAGGCCTCGATCGAGGAGGCCGGGGGTGGGTCCGGCGCCGGGTTGCGGCGCATGTGGGCGGTGTTGACCGGGGGTGGTGACCACCGGGCCCAGGTCACCGTCGACCAGAACCGGATGCAGGCAACGATGGACGACCTCGACGACGGCATCGGCACGGCCCCCATGGACGGTGCCGTCACCTTCACCGACGGCCGCGCCGTCGCCGTGCTCAGCAGACCAGGAACGGTGGTCGCTCGCGGCGACACCCAGCAGATCCTCGAACGCCGGTTCCTGCGCGGCGGCTCCCAGAAGATCCCGACCGAGGACCGGCAGCCGGAGGTCAACAACGTCGCCGTTCAGCGGGCACTGGCTGAGTTCGGCAAGCCGGCGATGTCGGGTCCGGTGACCCTGGTGCTCGGCGGTCAACGGGTCTCGGCACCGCCGCGGCTGTTCGGCAAGGGACTCTCGATGGTGGCCGAGAACGTCGAGCTGGTGCCCCGGGTGGACGGCGAGCTGATGCTCGAGGCCCTCGACCCGGTGATGAGCACCGTCGGACGCGAACCCCAGGACGCACGCATCGAGGTACGACGCGGCAAGCCACGCGTCATCCCCGCCAAGGTCGGCGTCGAGTTCGACGCGCAGGAGATCGAGGACCGGTTCGCGGAGGTCGCCGTACTCCAGGGAGCGCAGCGGCGGCTCGTCGTCGAGGGCAAGGCCACCCAGCCCGAGCTCACGACCGCAGAGGCCAACGCGCTGGGTGTGAAAGCTCGGGTCAGCACGTTCACCACGAACTTCCCGTTCGCGGAGTACCGCAACGTCAACCTCACTCGAGCCGCCGAGCTGATCGACGGGACCTTGCTGCAGCCGGGGGAGACGTTCAGCCTGAACGGCGTCGTCGGCGAGCGCACCAGGGCCAACGGCTTCACCGAGGGCTACATCGTCTCGGACGGCATCTTCAAGAAGGATCTCGGCGGAGGGGTCTCCCAGATTGCGACGACGACCTTCAACGCGATGTTCTTCGCCGGGCTCAAGGATGTCGAGCACAAGCCGCACTCGGTCTTCATCGACCGCTACCCCGAGGGTCGGGAGGCAACGGTCGCGTGGCCCTCGCTCGACCTGAAGTTCACCAACAGCACTCCCCATGCCGTGCTGGTCAAGGCCAGGGTGCGCAAGTCCACCCCCAGCACGGAGGGGGCGGCGACGGTCTCGATGTACTCCACGAAGGTGTGGCGCGTCACGGCGGGCAAGGGGCCGCGCACCAGCTTCAGGTCACCACAGGTGCGCTACTCGCAGGAGGACGACTGCGAGGAGTTCAGCGGGACCCAGGGTTTCAGCGTCGACGTCTTCCGCTACTTCCGCGACCTCGACTCTGGCAAGGTGCAGCGCAGAGAGAAGTTCCACACCGACTACATCGCTGGTGACACCGTGCGTTGCGGGCCGCCGCCGAAGCCGAAGAAGCGGAACTGACTCACGGCACTCGTACCGGAGATCGGTGGCACTCGGACCCCAGGATCGTCGTCGCGCTCGCAGGTGCACTGGCCGCGGGTGCGACGTACGGCGCCTCTTCGGCGGTGGCGGCGTGACTCCTCTCGAGGAGACCACTCAGGCCTGAGTCACGTAGTAGTCGTAGCGGTGGTGCACCTCGTAGCCACGCGCCTCGTAGACCCTTCGCGCGGACTCGTTGGACTCCACCACCTGCAGGTAGGTGGTCCTCGCCCCCCGCTCCGCACCCCACGACAGCAGTGACTGCAGCACGGCGGTGCCGAGACCGGAACCACGCAGGTCAGGGCGGGTCCACAGGGATGACACACCGACCCAGTCGCCGTGGAACGCCCCGCGCCCGCGCGCCAGCACGTGGCCGCGCTCGTCCCTGACCGAGGTGAACGTGACCTCACCCGCCTGCAGGACGGAGAGGGCATCCTCCCCATGGCGCAGCGCGCGCGCGTCGGTGGCCAGCCAGGCATCGTCGACCCCCGCGTGCTGGCGCGGTGCGGCCGCCAGGCCGGTCCCGGTGCGCCGCAGCACTCGCGCCACGGAGGACAGCATCAGGAGCGTGGGGTGGTAGACCGACCAGCCGGCGTCCTCGAACGTATTCGCTGCAGGTGTCCCCGGATGGACGTGCGCCCGAGGCACCAGCGATCGTGCGTCGTACCAGTGCGTGACGTGGGCCACGGCATCCTCCAGGGGCATCCCTGGGCTGCCGAGCGCGAGCACCGAGTTGCCACGGGAGGAGAAGCCGCCGGCAGCGCGCAGCGTCCAGTCCCCGAGGCGCTCGCTCTCCACCGGCCGCCAACCCGGGAGGGCCAGCAGGTCTGCCTCGACGTCGCCGAGGTGGCGGTGCGCCGTCGGTCGCGGGGACACCGGCTTGCCGGAGACGATGTCGGCCGTGACGATCTCCACGACGCTGCCGTCCGCGCGGCGTACGGTCATCACGCCACCACCCCATGACTCGCAGACACCGAGCACGTCGGTCATCGCCGGACCTCCCGTCGGGCCAGTCTCGCCGGGCAGCACATGTCGTACGACGACGCGCTGGCCGACCACGTGCGGCCCCAGGATCCGCACAGCACGGGGGATTCCATCTCGGACCTCGGGGGTCTCATCGGCGGGCACGGTGGGATACTAGGCTGGTCCTTGTCCGCCCCGGACCGAACCTCAGGAGGATCCAGGTGACCTACGTCATCGCCCAGCCTTGTGTCGACCTGAAGGACCGTGCGTGCGTCGACGAATGTCCGGTCGACTGCATCTACGAGGGCAAGCGGATGCTGTACATCCACCCGGACGAATGCGTCGACTGCGGTGCGTGCGAACCCGTGTGCCCGGTGGAGGCCATCTACTACGAGGACGACACGCCCGAGGAGTGGAAGGAGTACTACGACGCCAACGTCCACTTCTTCGACGACCTCGGATCTCCCGGCGGTGCCGCAAAGATGGGCGAGATCGACAAGGACCACCCGCTCATCGAGGCGCTTCCCCCGCAACCCCAGGCGGAGTGACGGCGTCCATCACCAGGGCCACCGTCTCCGCTCGACTCCCTGACTTTCCCTGGGACCAGCTCAAGTCGTACGCCGAGAAGGCGCGCGCGCATCCCGGCGGGATCGTGGACCTCTCGATCGGCACCCCGGTCGACCCGACCCCCGAGGTGGTCCAGCAGGCGTTGCTAGCCGCCGCCGACGCTCCAGGATACCCGGCCACGATCGGCCTTCCGGAGACCCGTCGGGCCTGCCTCGACTGGCTGGCGCGCGACCACGAGGTGCTCGGCCTGGGCATGGACTCCGTGATTCCCGTGATCGGCTCGAAGGAGCTGATCGCGTCGCTCCCGCTGCACCTCGGCGTCGGCCCCGGCGACCTGGTGCTCTACCCGGAGCTTGCCTACCCGACGTACGAGGTCGGTGCCAGGTTGGTCGGCGCCGACGTGATGGCCACCGACTCGCTGACCGCCGTCGGGCCGCGCACCCCACGGGTGGTGTGGCTGAACTCACCGTCCAACCCGACCGGTCGGGTGCTGCCACCCGACCACCTGCGCAAGGTGGTCGACTGGTGCCGCGAGCGTGGCGTGCTCCTGGTCAGCGACGAGTGCTACATCGAGTGTGTCTGGGAGGGTCAGTCCTACTCCGCGCTGCA
>Ga0136634_10001078_pt1 | contig 10690 bp, 5 predicted proteins | sample AntDrymUQ8332106_2_FD_104654 | JGI IMG/M metagenome (GOLD analysis project Ga0136634, IMG submission 104654) | Polar desert sand microbial communities from Dry Valleys, Antarctica - metaG UQ833 (21.06) | ecosystem: Environmental > Terrestrial > Soil > Desert | place: Antarctica: Dry Valley... | reverse complement strand
GCCGCAGCTGATCCGGGATCCGCAGAATTCGCATTGGCGAATATTTTATGGGTAGTTGCATTTCACAAGGTTACCGATTATTGGGGCCCTATCCCTTATTTCAATGCAGGTACGCCAGGTAATGCAGTCGCGTATGATCCCCAGGATAAGATTTATGATGACTTTTTCAAAAAGCTGAGTGCAGCAGTGACGGTATTAAAAGGGAAAACAACAGAGAAGCCTTATGGCGATTTCGATATCATGTATGCCGGTGATGTTAATAAATGGATCAAGTTCGCCAATACACTCCGGCTTCGCCTGGCTATGCGGGTTTCCAGGGTTGACCCGACCCGGGCGAAAACAGAAGGTGAAGCCGCATTTGCAGCAGGTGTTTTAACCGATAGTCCGGGTGATGACGCCTATCTTAAGAGAAGCGAAGTTGGACAGGATAATAATGGGCTGTCTATTATGTCGGATTGGAATGAGTTCAGGATGAGTGCTTCGATGGAATCTGTATTGAAGGGATATTCAGATCCAAGAATGCCGGTATATTTTCTGCCAGCTCAAAAAACAGGAACTTTTGAAGGTCATCGAAATGGACTCACTTCAACCCAGCAAACCCAGGATATAAATAAAGCTGACGCAAATTCGCATGTAGGTCCAAGGTGGACCAATGCCGATGTTTATCCCGGAGGCATAAAAGGACATCTTGCTACTCCGCAAAATGTAATGGCTACTGCAGAAGCTTATTTTCTGCGGGCCGAGGGAGCTTTGTTGGGATGGAATATGGGAGGAACGGCTAAGCAACTATATGAGGACGGTATCACCAATTCGATGCGGCAATGGGGAATCACCAATGCAGCAACCATTACCAACTATATTAATAGTACAGCTACTCCTATCGCACCAAACGATTTTCTTAATTCCCCACCTATGACGAACATACCTGTAAAGTTTGATGCTGCAAATATCAATGTTCAGAGAGAGCAGATTGCCTTGCAAAAATGGCTTGCCATTTATCCCGATGGGCAGGAGGCATGGGCCGATCACCGACGAAGCCGGGCCTTAAAACTTTATCCGGTAGCGAATTCGGATAACCCTGATATTACCAATACGACGACACAATGGATAAGAAGGATTCCATTCCTGGCTTCAGAAAAGCAGAATAATAAAGCTGAAGTTGAGAAAGCAGTAGGCTTGCTTGGCGGGCCAGATAAAGTAACCACGCCGCTTTGGTGGGATAAGAATTAATTTTTTAAAAATAGATTGAAAGATTCCATCGATGAATACTAAGTTCGGTGGAATCTTTTTTTATAAAACCGGATACCGAACCCGCCCTGTCATCTAAATTCATAATACCTTACCCCCGAGGTAAAATCAATGATCCACCTCATAGCAACTAATGACGAACACGATGTTTAGATTTCCAGGCTGCATACTGTTTTTTGCCTCCTTCGTTTTTTACTCGTGTAAAGACAAAACGGTTACCTTATTTGAAAGCCTTGACCCATCGGAAACCGGAATTAATTTTAAAAATACTTTGTTTGAAGACGGACCATTGAATGTAGCAAACTATATCTACTTCTATAATGGTGGCGGCGTTGCCATCGGTGATATCAACAATGACGGACTCCAGGATATTTTATTTGCCGGCAATATGGTCAGAAACCGCCTGTTTCTGAATAAAGGAAATTTTAAATTTGAAGACATCACTGCACGCAGTGGTATAGCCGAAAAACAGGGATGGTGTACAGGTGCCAATATGGTAGATATCAATAGTGATGGGAGAATGGATATTTATATTTGCAGGAGTGCAGATGCAAATCCACAGTTAAGAAAAAATTTACTTTTCATCAATAACGGCGATTTGACCTTTTCTGAAAAGGGGGAAGAATATGGACTTGCGGATCCGGGGTATTCAACACAGGCTGCTTTCCTCGATTACGATAAAGATGGTGATGTGGATTGTTTTATCATCAATCACTCCAGCCAGAAATATACCGGAGGGGTTCAGGATAACCCCGCCTTGCGTAAAGAATATAATCCGGCTTCTGCAAGTAAATTGTATCGCAACGATTTATTCTCTACCACCGCCGGGGGCTTGGGGAAGGCGCATTTTACTGATGTAAGCCAGCAGGCGGGCATTACTTCCAATGTACTCAGCTTTGGTTTGGGAATAGCCGTCTCAGACTTTAATAATGATGGCTGGCCCGATGTATCTGTTTCAAACGATTTTAACGAACCTGATTACCTTTTTATCAATAACCGTAACGGAACATTTACCGAACAACTTTCAAAATCAATGGACCAGGTTTCGCTATTCTCCATGGGTTCTGATGCAGCAGATTATGATAATGATGGCCTGGTGGACCTTGTAACATTAGACATGCTGCCAGAAGACAATAAAACAATCAAGATGCATAGCGGTGCAGAAAACTTTGATAAGTTCCAATACCTTTTTTCACAGGGCTTTTATTACCAGTATAGCCGCAACATGCTGCATAAAAATAATGGCGACGGAACTTTTAGCGAAGTAGGGCAATTGGCCGGCGTGTCCAATACAGATTGGAGCTGGGCAGCGCTTTTTGGAGATTATGATAAAGATGGCTACAAGGATTTGTTTGTCACCAATGGCTACGTAAAGGATTATACCGAAATGGATTTTTTAAAATATTCTGTAGACAGAGTCATTCGTTCAATGCATAAAGATTCCGTAGATCCGATCCCGGTCTACATTCAAAAAATGCCGACCATTGAAATACCCAATTATATTTATCAAAACCAGGGAGATGGCACTTTTCAAAAAAAAACCCAGGAATGGGGTTTCACTAAAAAGGGAGTTTCTGCGGGTGCCGCGTATGCAGATTTCGACAATGACGGGGATTTGGATTTAGTGGTTAGTCACTCCAACGATTTTGCGAGGCTCTATAAAAATAATAGTGAGGCTATCACAAAAAACAACTACCTGAGTATTCTATTGGAAGGATCATCAGCAAATAAAGCAGGCTTCGGTGCGAAAGTAAAACTGTTTTGCAAGGGACAGCAGTACTTCCAGGAGCAATCACCCGCGCGAGGTTTTCAATCTTCATCCGATCCTGTGATGAATTTTGGGGTAGGTACAAACAATATTGTTGATTCCTTATTGGTCATTTGGCCCAATGATGACTTTCAAAAGATGGTTAATATAAAAGCCAACCAGAGACTCACTATTAAAATTGCAGACGCAAAACAAAAATGGGTATACGATACCGCTGTATATTCCAACCAAACTTTTTTTACCCAAACTACAATGCCAGGTGTAAAACATCGCGAGAATATTTTTAGCGATTTCACTGTACAGAGCCTGTTGCCTAATTATTTTTCGCGGCAGGGCCCCTGTATTGAAGTCGCAGATATTAATAAAGATGGCCTTGAAGATTTTTTTGTTGGCGGAGCAAAAGGGATGCCGGCACAACTTTTTGTACAAACCAAGCAAACCGGATTTATTTCCAAACCAGTTCCATCGCTGACAAAAAAAAATTTAAGTGAGGATGTGGCTTCCACATTTTTTGATGCAGATCATGATGGCGATGATGATTTATATGTGGCCAGTGGTGGATATGAATTTAATGAGAATGATACGGCCTTGCAAGACAGACTTTACCTCAACGATGGAAAAGGAAATTTTACCATAAAAGAAAATGCTTTACCAGCCATGCTGACGAGTAAATCTTGTGTAAAGGCCGCAGATATAGATGGTGATGGAGATATGGATTTATTCGTCGGCGGAAGAGTAGTACCAGGAAAGTATCCGACATCACCCCGCAGTTATCTATTAATGAATGATGGAAAGGCGAACTTTACAGACGCAACTGCCACCACCTGCCCCGCTTTGCAACAACCAGGAATGGTAACAGATGTTTTATGGACAGACCTGAACAATGATAAATTGCCGGATCTAATGGTCGTGGGTGAATGGATGCCTGTAAAAGTCTTTATGAATACAAAAGGAAAACTATCAGACGCTTCCTCGACCTATATTAATTTTCCAAGCATGGGTTGGTGGAACCGGATCAATGCCGCCGATATGGACGGTGATGGGGATTTGGATTTTGTTATTGGAAACTGCGGATTAAATACGCAATTCCATGTAAGTGCAAAAGAGCCGATGAGTATGTATTATAAAGATTTCGACAACAATGGTTCAATCGATCCGATACTTTGTTATTATATAGGGGGCGTTTCATATCCTGCTGCTTCACGCGATGACCTGACGGAACAGCTTCCGGGGTTAAAGAAAAAATTTCTGGAGTATAAGCAATATGCGCAGGCTACTATAAATGATATATTCAGCGCGGATCAATTAAAGGATGTAGCCATTTTAAAAGCAGAAATTATGGAAACCATTTATCTTGAAAACCTGGGTAGCAAAGGCTTTTCACGGCGCGCCTTACCTGTGCAGGCACAGTATGCACCGGTATACGGCATCGTTATGGAAGATATGAATGGGGATGGCAAAAAAGATATAATGCTTGCTGGCAATAATACCTGGACGAGGATCAAGTTTGGCCGTTATACGGCTAATCACGGGGTATTGCTACTCGCTGATGAGAAGGGTGGTTTTACTTACATTCCTCAAACCAAAAGTGGATTAAACCTTCGGGGAAATGTAAGAGCTCTACAGCACATTCGAACCGGCAAGGGTCAACAGATTATTGCCGGCATTAATGATGATCATGCAATAATACTTACCGTAAAATGAATACAGACTTAAAAGGCCAGGTCGCAATTATTACCGGAGCCGCCTCGGGTTTGGGATTAACCATTGCCATTAAATTGTCGATGCAAGGAGTGAGGGTGGCTTTAGTGGATATGAATAAAGAGGCGCTGGAAAAAACAATATCCCATCTAACAAATGAATTTGAACTTTACGAGGTAGATATCAGGAAAGAAGATGAGGTTAAGCAAATGATTAAAAAAATCGGAGAACGATTCGGACAAATCGATATTCTGGTAAATAGCGCCGGCATTACTGGCAAAACAAATATTAAAAGCCATGAAGTTTCTTCAGATGACCTTTCCCTGGTTTTTGCAGTAAATTTTTTAGGGGCGTTCTATACTTCGAAATATACTTTGCCCTGGATGCTCAAGAATAATTACGGCCGCATCTTACATATAGCCTCTATCGCGGGGAAGGAAGGAAATGCCGGTATGCTGGCTTATTCATCTTCAAAGGCTGCAGTCATCGGAATGACAAAAGTCCAGGGAAAAGAATATGCTGAAACAGGAATTACAGTGAATGCTTTGGCGCCGGCGGTTATCAAAACTGCTCTTCTGGAAGGGATGCCAGATGAACAAATAAAGTACATGACCGATAAGATCCCTATGAAGCGTTGTGGCAGTTTAGAGGAAGTGGCGGGCCTGGTTTGTTATATTGTGTCGCCGCAAAATAGTTTTACGACCGGTTTTGTTTTCGATCTTTCCGGGGGCAGAGCTACTTATTAATTGGAACAAGGTTCCTAAAATTGATGTTCATGGATGCAAGGGAATTAAGCGATGTTACCGTAGGCGTAGTCGGCTTAGGTTTGATGGGTTGCAGCATTACTACTTGTTTGGTCATTGCAGGTCATACCGTCATTGCTGTAGCACCCGTTTCAACCGATATGCAACATGCCCGTAGAAGAATACAGGATCATTTGTCGAGGTCGCAGCGGGAAGGACTAATCGATGAAACGCCGGAACATTATTTGAAAACACTGACCATTACGGAAGATTACTCCTTGCTGAAAGATTGTAAAATAGTGATTGAATGTACCCTTGAAAATGTAGATATTAAAAAGGCGGTATATAACCGAATTGAATCAGTAATAAATAACCAGGCGATACTGGCAAGCAATACATCTGCCATTCCGATCAGTATCCTGCAAGCGCTAACTCAATCTCCTGGTCGTTTCTTTGGCCTGCATTGGGCAGAGCCGTCCCATACTACGCGTTTCCTGGAAATTATCTGTGGCGAGTTAAGTGATGTATCAAAAGCAGAATACTTATATGAAATATCGCATTACTGGGGCAAGGAACCCACACTCGTACGTAAAGATATCCGCGGATTCATCAGCAACCGGCTTATGTATGCTTTGTACCGGGAAGCATTTTATCTGGTTGAAAATGGATATGCCACTGTTGAAGATGTTGACAGGGCCTGTCGTAATAATGCCGGTTATTGGATGACGCTGGTTGGTGCGTTCCGCTAGATGGATCTCACCGGAGTGCCGGCCTCTCACACGGTAATGAAAGATCTATTCCCTACCCTTTCCAATTCTACTGAAGTTCCGGAATTGATTGACAGAATCGTTAAAGAAGGCGGCCGCGGTGTTTCCAATGCAAAAGGTTTCTATGATTACACACACGAAGAAGCAAAACTCTGGGAAGAAACGTTTACTGAATTTAGTTATGAAATAAGGAAGCTCGCTTTAAAATATCCTGCCGATGTAGTGAAGAAAAAAATGGAGTAACGATTGACCTCCCGTTGTCCTCCGTGTTCTTCCCTTAGTGTTCTCTGTGCATTCCTCCGTGTTCTCTGTGCATTCCTCTGTGTTCGCTGTGGTTAAAAACTCTCCCATGGTTAGACGCTAAGAATGAAACACAAACCACTGAGAACACAAAGAAATGCACGGAGGGAGGTATTTAAGCTGGGAAGTCTCTCCATTGAGAAATATTGTAAACTAGAATATCAAAAAAATAAATTAATGCGTATAACCTCCATTCGTTTCATAACGGTTGCATTCATTTTCCAGGTTAGTATTGTCTGCACCAACGCGCAATCTCCCTCCACAATAAAAGAATATAAAAAAGTATTTACAACATATCCCTTTTCCGATCCGGATCCAATTCCATCTTTTACAAAAATTTACCCATACTACCGGTATGATGGATTTACCAATAAACCCGTTCAAAAAGAATGGAAGGTTGTAGAATTGGAAAATGATTATATCAGGGTAATGATACTGCCGGAGGTTGGCGGTAAGATATGGACCGCCACAGAAAAATCAACCGGCCAGCCTTTTATCTATTACAATCAAGTCGTCAAATTCCGTGATGTGGCGATGAGAGGTCCATGGACCAGCGGTGGGCTGGAAGCCAACTATGGCATTATCGGGCATACTCCAAATTGTGCGACACCTGTCGATTACATGACAAAAAAAAATGCTGATGGAAGTGTTAGCTGTATCATAGGTGTATTGGATCTTCTTACGAGGACACACTGGCAAATAGACATCAATCTTCCAAATGACAAAGCGTACTTCACAACAAGTTCTATGTGGCATAACCCCACCTCTATAGAACAACCTTATTACCATTGGATGAATACCGGTCTTAAGTCAAAAGGTAATCTTGAATTCATCTACCCCGGAACCCATTACATTGGTCATGAAGGAGAATTTGCTGACTGGCCTGTTAATCAAAAAAATAAGAAAAGGATTTCTTTTTATGAACAGAATGATTTTGGGGGGTATAAGTCGTACCACGTCTTTGGAAAATACACTGATTTCTTCGGCGGGTATTGGCACGATGACCGGTTCGGAATGGTTCGCTATGCACCGCAGGATGACAAAGCGGGAAAAAAAATTTGGATCTGGGGTTTATCGGCCCAGGGAATGATCTGGGAAAAATTGTTAACAGACAATGATGGACAGTATGTAGAAGTTCAATCAGGACGTTTGTTTAACCAGAATGCTGAAAGAAGTACCTACACTCCTTTCAAACATCAAAGCTTTGCACCATACGGTACTGATCTGTGGACAGAATACTGGTATCCGGTATTAGAAACAAAGGGATTTGTGACAGCCAATGAATATGGAGCCTTGAATCTGGTAAGTGAAAACGGTTGGCTGAAGATTTACTTCTCGCCGGTACAAATAATGAGTGGAAGAATAATTATTAAGGAGGAAGAAAAGATCATTTATAATAAAATGATCAATCTGGTTCCTTTAAAAACATTCACAGACTCCATTAAGGTGGTGGTTGATGAAAAAAAATTGATTGTTCATGTCGGTGAAAACATGGTATGGATCGCTGATCCGGCTTCAGGGATATTGGCCCGGCCCAAAGAAGCCCCTAAAGACTTCGATTGGAATACCGTATATGGATTGTATTTATTGGGCAAGGAATTCATGGATCAGAAACTTTTTGTACAGGCTGAAGAGAAGCTGAAAGATGCTCTGCTTAAAGATCACAATTACCTGCCTGCGCTCGCAAAAATGGCAGAGCTTAAGTATCGTAACAACCAGTTTACCGAATCATTTGCATTGGCCAAAAAAGCATTAAGCATTGATACGCACGATGGCGCGGCGAATTATTATTATGGATTGGCGAGCGGGCAACTGGGAGATATTGATAACGCCAAAGACGGGTTTACACTGGCAGCATTATCCATCCCATTTCGTAGCGCAGCATATACGGAATTAAGTAAGCTTTATTTAAAGGACAATAACCATCATCGATCGTTAGAGTATGCTTCGAAGGCGTTAGATTTTAACCGTTTTAATATTACAGCCTATCAATTACAGGCAATTTGTTTCCGGTACATAAAAGAAAATACAAAAGCAGAAAAAGTACTTGATGTGATCGTTTCAATGGATCCACTAAATGCATTTGCAAAAACGGAAAAGTATTTCAGTGATACTGCGCCAGGCAAATCAATCACAAATCTTTTTCAAAACGAATTACCACATGAATCCTATATGGAGTTAGCGAATGCGTATACCAGTAAAGGACTTTGGGATGAAGGAGAACAGGTTTTACTGGCTTCACCACCATCCCCGATCGCTGATTACATGCGCGCATGGATACAAAATAAAAAAAAGCAGGATTACAAACCATTACTGCAGAAAGCGGATCAACTTTCTCCCATGCTTGTATTTCCGTTCCGTTCAGAAATGGTTGAAGTGTTGGAATGGGCTTCCACACAATCAGATTCATGGAAGCCTGATTATTATTTGGCGTTGGTTTTAAAGGATAAGAACCGGGTTACAGAAAGTAATACATTATTCATGCAGTTGAACAATACCCCGGACTACGCTCCTTTCTATGCTGCCAGAGCAGAGCTGATGAAAAATGATTCTGTACAGGCAGCACTCGATTTGAAGAAAGCGATCCAGATAGATAAGGAAGAATGGCGTTACCATAAATTATTGGCCAATCATTATATTACTTTTCACGAAAATGAAAAAGCATTAGCTGTTGCCCGATCGTATTACCGCACTCATCCTGGCAACTATATTATAGGCATGCTGTACGCAAAAACCTTACTGCTTAATAAAAGGTACAACGAAGCTGATCTGCAGCTTTCAAAGCTTGCCATCATTCCTTTCGAAGGTGCCACCGAAGGAAGGGAATTATACCGGGAAGCAAAGCTCTCCCTGGCCATGCAGGAAATGAAGCTCAATAATTATAAAAAAGCATTACAAAAAATCATCGAGGCAAAAATATGGCCGGAAAATCTGGGTGTTGGTAAACCGTATGCGGAAGACATCGATACACGATTGGAAGATTGGATGAGTTATTTGAGTTACCTGCATTTGAAGAATAGCATTGAATCAGAAAAGGCACTAAAGAAAATACTTCAATTTATGCCACAGGTTGAAAATGGTGTCAGTAATTTTTTACCGGCAAATCATCTTGTAACCGCCTGGGCATTAAAACAAACCGGGCAGGCTAATGACTCAAATAAATGGCTGGACGAACAGATCAAAAAATTTCCTGAGAATAAATCTTTTCAATGGGCAAGAGACGTGTTTAATAGTAATCACACTGCATTGATTAATTATGATGATGCTACTACCCGATTATTAGTGCAGCTGATGGATATGAAAGAAATGGAAAAGTAAATCATGAGACGCGGTGCACAGGTCAGCGCCGCAATCGCGCCAAAGTTGGGGAGGAAAAAATATCTCAGCTCGCCTGTACAAAAGCCGGTATCAAAAGAGGTGAGTTTTCATTGCATGCGGTATTCATTTGCCACACATATCCTTGAAAAATTAAAACTACAGAACGTTACCAGCATTTAAAAAGGAACAATTGATACATATGCCTAGCCATATTGATGATATCTGGAAAAAAGGCGAGTTAGAATGGTAGTCTCCCTCTCCGGTAGTCGGTTGTATTGCCGAACTTTACAATAACGAAAGGCGAAAAGCAGGTCCTTGAAAATCAATGCGTAATTTGTTTTGGAAATTTCAGCGAATACAGCAATTTTAGTGTTGGCTGCAATTTTTTAAAGACCTGGATTTCACAAAAAATAATGAAAAGTTTATTCTCCTTAATTGCGGTCTGCTTTTTATTTATTGGCTGTTGTATAAAAAGAAAGGGACAATTAGACAGGTTAAAATAAATCGAGAGATTAACGTTAAAATACAAGGTATGAACGAAGCAAACAATCATGATGAGCGTGTTGCAAGAATGACATTCGCCTCGGTATATCCACATTATCTCGCAAAAGTCGAGAAGAAAGGTAGAACTAAAGAAGAATTGCATCGAGTAATTGAGTGGCTAACTGGTTATGATGAAAAAAGGCTACAAGATCTCATTGAGGAAAAAGTAATTTTTGAAAAATTCTTTCAGAATGCTACAATTAACCCTAATGCTCACCTTATCAATGGTGTAATCTGTGGCTATCGGGTGGAAGAAATCGTAAATCCGTTAACTCAACAGGTAAGATATTTAGACAAGATGG
>Ga0136634_10001077_pt1 | contig 10694 bp, 13 predicted proteins | sample AntDrymUQ8332106_2_FD_104654 | JGI IMG/M metagenome (GOLD analysis project Ga0136634, IMG submission 104654) | Polar desert sand microbial communities from Dry Valleys, Antarctica - metaG UQ833 (21.06) | ecosystem: Environmental > Terrestrial > Soil > Desert | place: Antarctica: Dry Valley... | reverse complement strand
GGTCCACGCTGGACCTGGGTCCGGCGGCCGCGACCTGGCCACCACACATCGAACCACCCGTGGTCGAGGGGGGGACGTCGTGAAGCCCTACCAACAGCCCGTCGCGGCGGAGCAGCCCGCCGCCGCCGACCCGGACCTCTCTGACCTGGTCGAGCAGATCGCCTACCTCCAGCAGGCGCTGACCGCGATCAGCAGCGGCGGGGTCGATGCCGTGGTCCTGGGCGCGCCGGAGAACGAGCAGGTCTACACGCTGACGAACGCGGACCGTCCCTACCGGGTGATCGTGGAGCGGATGGGGGAAGGCGCCGCCACCGTCTCCGAGCGCGGGGTGGTCCTGTTCGCGAACCCGCGGCTGGCCCAGTTCATCGGCATCGACCGGGACACCATGATCGGGCGCGACATCACGGAGTACGTCGCCGAGGACCAGCAGGCCGCTCTCGCCCGACTCCTCCAGACCGAGGCCGCCGAGACCCGACGGACCGAGCTCACCATCGCTGCCACCGACGGGAGTCATGTGCATGTGCTCGTCGCCTCCACGGCACTCGACCTCGAGGGCGTGGTCGTGCGGTGCCTGGTCTTCACCGACCTCACGATGCAGAAGCAGGCCGCGCGCCAGGTGGCGGAGGACGCGGCCCAGGCCGAGCGACAACGGGTCGCACGTGAGGTCAACGACACCATCGTCCAGGGACTGGTGACGGCCGAGATGGCACTGGACCTCGACCTCTACGCCGAGGCCCGCAGGGCGATCGCCAGCACCTCCGCCCAGGCACGACGCTGGATCGGTGAGCTCGCTGTCGACCACCAGGTCCAGCCCGGCACAGCCGTGCGCGACGCCCCCGCCCAATCCGAACCCGAGGCACCATGACCGACCCGCTCAACGTCCTGGTGGTCGACGACTCGGCGGAACTTCGTGACCTGATCACCATGGTGATCGATCGATCTCCCGGCTGGCGCGTCGTCGCCACCGCGGCCGAGGGGCGACAGGCTGTCGACGTGGCCGTGGCCAACCAACCCGACCTCGTGCTGCTCGACATCGCCATGCCGGTCATGGACGGCATGCAGGCGCTCCCGCTCATCCGCGAGGCCGTGCCCGAGGCCGTGGTCGTGATGCTCTCCGGCTACCCGTTCGCCACGGCCGGCCAGGGAGCACTCAACGCCGGCGCCCACGGCTATCTGGAGAAGTCGGATCTGGTGAAGACTCTGATCCCCCGCCTGCAGAGCATCCTGGACACCGCAACGGTCGAGGGCCCCCGCTAGTCTCCTACACGCCGCGGAACTGCGGTGCGCTTCTCGTGGCGGCAGCGATGCCCTCCTGGAGGTCGGCGGTGGCGAGCGTGGCCGGCTGCGCCAGCCCCTCCCACTGGAGGCACGACTCGAAGTCCTGGTGGCCGCCGTCGCGAAGGGCGGGCTTGGTGTAGCGGCTCGGGATCAGCTGACATGGGCGGAGATTACCGCTGCAGGACACGCGTGCCCCGGCCCTCCCTGCGTGGATTGAGCCTGAGCGTGGTCTAGGGTCGAATGAGGTTCGATCACGAACCCCCGGCGGGTCTCCCCCGAAACGCTCCCGCCGAGACGACCAGATCAACGATGAGGAGGCCGCCATGGCGGAAACCTGGAGCGGCGAGTTCTACTGCGTGAAGTGCAAGGCCAAGCGCGAGGCCTCGGGCGAGGTCAAGGTCAACGACAAGGGCACCCGGATGGCCAAGGGGGTCTGCCCGGTCTGCGGCACGAACCTGAACCGCATCCTCGGCAAGGCCTGACCCGCAGAGGTCGATCGGGCCACTCACCTACAGGCCTGACACCAAGACGACGCAGGGCGGGATTCCTCTTCGGAGGGATCCCGCCCTCGTCGTTGCCGGGCGGCCGGGCTGTGGATTGCGGTTTCACGGTGGCAGTGAACCGGCCTAGCGTCCCGGCATGGAGCCCTTCGAGATGAACGCACGCCTTGCCCCCGGCCTGAGGGTGGTCAGGCGGGGCCGCGACCACCTCCAGGTCGGCCTGTACGACGTTCGGCGCGTGCTTCTCCCCTGCACCGAGGACGTTGAGCAGGCGCTCGCTGCGCTGGTCGAGGGCAGACCTGTGAGCGCGGCCCCGGCGCACGCCTCGGTTCTCGAGCGTCTCGAGCGGAACGGCTGCGTGGTGTGGGATCCGCCATCGCGACCGGTTCGACCGAGCGTGGCCGTCCTCGGCCGGCTCGAGGTCCCCGGCCTCCCCGACCTGGACGCGGTGCTCGGCGCCTGCGGTGTGCGAACCACCCCCTCGATCCAGGGTGCCGACGTGGTCCTCGTTCTCAACGACGGCGAGCAGGACAGGGACCGGCTCGACCCGTTGATCCGCGGGCGGACCCCCCATCTCGTCGTACGCCTGGTGGACGGGGGCGCCGTGGTCGGTCCGTTCGTGGCTCCTGGTGTGACCGCCTGCCTGCGCTGCGTCGACGCACACCTCAGCCTCCACGATCCCGACCATGTTGCGGTGACTACTCGCTACGTCCGTGCCACGGCTCGGTCGCGACCCGACGGGGTGCCCGACCTCGACCCGGCACTCTCCTCACTCGCGCTGGCATGGGCGCTCCGCGACGTCGTCGCCCATCTCCACGGGGACGAGCCCTCCACCTGGTCGCGGACCGTGCACCTGGGCCCGGTCCCGGCCAGGCACGTCGAGCGGGAGTGGCTGCGACATCCTCAGTGCGGATGCTGCTGGCCCACGTCGTGAGCGGCTCACTTCCCCGGGGTGGATGAATTGGTCGGGGAACGCCCGGGTGTCGGGCACCATGGAGGCATGAACCGCACCTCGTCCCGGGGTCTCGTGTGAGCGAGCTTCCCCGCAAGGCAGCCGCACGCACAGCCAAGCTCGCTGCGCTGCCGCTGGGGTACGCCGGTCGCACTGCGCTCGGCCTGGGCAGACGGATCGGCGGTGCCTCTGCCGAGGCCGTGCTCAGCGACGTGCAGCAGCGCACCGCCGAGCAGCTGTTCCGCACCTTGGGAGACCTCAAGGGTGGGGCGATGAAGTTCGGTCAGGCCATGTCGATCTTCGAGGCAGCATTGCCCGACGAGCTTGCGGCGCCCTACCGCGAGCACCTGACCAGGCTGCAGGACTCGGCACCGCCGATGCCGACGATGATCGTCCGCGAGATCCTGGCCCGCGAGCTGGGCGCCGACTGGAAGGACCACCTGATCGAGCTGGACCCGGTGCCCGCAGCCGCGGCCTCCATCGGTCAGGTGCATCGGGGCAGGTGGGCCGACGGCCGCCAGGTGGCGGTCAAGGTGCAGTACCCCGGATCGGCCGAGGCGCTCACCTCCGACCTGCGCCAGATCGCGCGACTGGCTCGTGGGCTGGGCCCGCTGGTGCCCGGCATGGACATCAAGCCCCTGATCGCGGAGCTGCAGGCGCGAGCGGTCGAAGAGCTCGACTACCAGCTCGAAGCCGAGGCCCAGCGGGCGTTCGCCCTCGAGTTCCGGGACGACCCCGACATCGTGGTTCCCGACGTGGTGGCCTCGGCAGGCACGGTGCTGGTCACCGAGTGGATGGAGAGCGCCGACTCCTTGGCCCACACGATTCGCGTCGGCACCCAGGCCGAACGGGACCACTACGGCTACCGCTTCCTGCGGTTCATGTTCGAGGCTCCGGGGCGAACGGGCATGCTGCACGCCGACCCGCATCCGGGGAACTTCCGGCTGCTCCCCGGCGCGGACGGCGGTCCCGGCCGCCTCGGTGTGCTCGACTTCGGCGCGGTGGCCCGGCTGCCCGAGCGTCAGCTGCCGCGGTCTCTCGGTGCGCTGATCCGGATCGCGACGATGGAGGACTACGAACAGCTGGTCACTGCCCTGCGCGACGAGGGGTTCATCCGCGAACGGATCAGCATCGACGCCGACCAGCTGCGCGCCTACCTGGGGCCGTTCATCGAGCCGGCCAGCGTGGAGGAGTTCCACTTCTCGCGATCCTGGATGCAGGAACAGTTCCGCCGGATCAACAATCCTCGGGGCGAGGCCTATCCGGTGATGCTGCGGCTGAACCTACCGGCGGCGTACATGTTGATCCACCGGACCTTCGCAGGCGGCGTTGGAGTGCTCAGCCAGCTCGAGGCCCGGGTGCCCTTCCGTCAGATGCTCGAGGAGTCGCTGCCCGGGTTCGCGGACTGACCCAGGTCTTGCGGGGGCTCACCACCACTCGGAGTCGAGCTTGCTCTCCATCGCGCGCAGGTGGGCGCGCGAGCAGTCGGCGCAGTACCACCGCTGCTGCCCGTACTCGACGGCCGAGGTCCAGGTGATCGGGGCAGTGTCAGCCTCGACGACAGTTCCGCAGAACGCACAGGCGGTCACCTGGCCACGATAGGCCGAAGCGCGGGTTCTGGGCATGCCTGAGCCCCGGGAGCTTCTGCAATCCCGGGGCTCAGTTCCTGGTGGGCGGTCGAGGGTCGTTGACGCTCGGCACTTCCTACAGGGCGCGGGCCACGCTGAGACGCGCCTGGGCAGCTGCCCGTTCGGCCCGGCGGGAGACCCGCTCGGCCCTCGCGGACAGACGCGCTGCCCGGCGCTGCAGCCGACGTGCGACAGCGGCGCGGCTGGAACGGCGGCTCTGCTCGGCCTCGACCAGGAGCGCGTAGTGGTTCGCGCGGGCCAGGTCGATGGAGGAGAAGCACATCATTGTCGTACTCCGTTCTTGGATGGGTTGTGGTCATCGGTTCACGCAGCCGTGACGGCTGCGCTGGGGGATGCGACGGGAACTGCGGCGGCGTCCTTGCGAGGCCGACCGCGGGGGCGCTTGCGGGGGATCACCACTCCGGCGAGGAACAGCTCACCACCCCAGACACCCCACGGCTCGCGCCGCTCGACGGCACCGGCCAGGCACTCGGCCCGGACCGGACACGCCTGGCACATCGCCTTCGCAAGCTCGACGTCGCTGGGCGACTCGGCGAAGTAGAGCTCCGGATCCTCACTGCGGCACGGCAGTGCCGACTCGCCGATGCCCTCCTGCTGGACAGCGCTGATGCGCATTCCGTGTCACCTCCTCGTGATGTCAGTGCTGGTTGAAAGTCGGTTGGTCACAACTTCTGGGGAACACAAAGGCCGCGGATCCCTTGTCGGGTGTCCGCGGCCTGGAGGCTGACGTGTGAGCGAATGGGCTCAGGTAATCAGGTGTCTCCAGGAGCGGTGACCCGTGGCCATGCCGGCGTCGCCGACGGCCTGGTAGGTGACCTGGGTGTGCTCGTCCACGCGGCGGAAGCCGATCTGCGGGCAGAGTCCTCCGCTGGCACCACCGAGGGTGGGCGCGACGAAGGCAGACCGCTGCGCGGCCGCGTTGGCGTTGATGTTCAGCTCCATGTCGCACCTCCTTCGTGACTGCCGGGACCCTTGAGGCCCACTGGACGGGTGAGCAGCACGGTACGCCGGTGCCGATCGGCCGCGCAAATGATTTATTGGAGATGTCTTGAAAAGGCGGAAACTCGCCTGTGCGAGGCAGGAAATCAGGCGGTGGAGCGGGCTAGATCGGCGGCCCGCTCACTGGAGCAGGGCGAGCAGCTCCTCGGCGTAGCGGTCCAGCTTGGTCTTGCCGATGCCGCTGATGGACTGCAGGCCCCGACGGTCGGTGGGCTTGACCTCCGCGAGCGCCTCGAGGGTCGCGTCGGAGAACACCACGAACGCCGGGACGCTCTGGGCCTCGGCCTGCTCCTTGCGCCAGGACCGCAGCAGCGCGAACAGCTCCTCGTCGTAGGGCACCGGGCAGTCCTGGCAGTAGCCGCGGTTGCGCTCGCGTGAGTTGGCCAGCGGCTTCTGACACTGCTTGCACACCGCGGCCTTCTTGCCCTTGCGGCCAGCCCTGCGCACAGGTCCGGCGGCGTCTGCTCGATCGGTGGCCGACTCGGGTCGTAGCCCGGCGAGGAACCGGGACGGCCTGCGTCGGGCCTGCCCCCCGGGGTTGCGGGCGAGCGCCCACGAGACCCACAGGTGCTCGCGTGCGCGAGTGACGCCGACGTAGAGCAGGCGACGCTCCTCCTCGACGGCAGCGGGGGTCTCGGCGTAGGTGATCGGCATCGACCCCTCCTGCATGCCACACAGGAACACCGCGTCCCACTCGAGGCCCTTGGCCGCGTGGAGAGTGGCCAGCGTCACGCCCTCCGCGACCGGTGCGTGCTGCTCGTGGGCCCGGCGGTCGAGCTCGGCGACGAATCCGGCCAGGGTGGGCTCTCGGTCGGCGGCAGTCTCGGCGGCCGCGTGGGTCGTGGCCTGGGAGACCAGCGCCTGCAGCGACTCCCACCGGTCGCGAGCCTGGCCACGGACGGTGGGCGCGTCTGCCGACCAGCCCATGCCGGTCAGCACCGCCCGGACCTGGTCGACGACCTCGTCGGAGTCCTCGGCGCCCGCGCGCAGCTGGCCGCGCATCAGGGCGAGGGCCTGCCGCACCTCCTGGCGCTCGAAGAACCGTGCCGCGCCGCGGACGACGTAGGCGAGCCCACGAGAGGTCAGCGCCTCCTCGAAGGCCTCGGACTGCGCATTGATCCGGAAGAGCACCGCCATCTCGCGCAGCGGCACCCCCTGCTGGTGCAGCCGGTTGACCTGCTCCGCCACGGCGTCCGCCTCGGCGACCTCGTCGGAGGCCTCCCGCCAGGTGACCTGCGCCCCCGCCTCCCGCTGCGAGCGGAGCAGCACGCTGGTGGTGCTGGACCCCTTCAGCAGCGTGTTGGCTGCCTCGACGACCTGAGGAGTGGAACGGTAGTTGCGCACCAGGTCGATGCTCGAGGTGCCGGGGAACTTCGCCGGGAACTTTGTCAGATAGCTTGCCCGGGCGCCGGCGAAGGAGTAGATCGTCTGGGCCGGGTCACCCACCACGCAGATCTCGTCGCGGTCGCCCAGCCACAGGTCGAGCAGTGCCGACTGGATCGGACTGACGTCTTGGAACTCGTCCACCGTGAACCACTTGTACTGGCGACGGACCTCCGCGGCGACCCGCTCGTCCTCACTGAGCAGGGCTGCTCCGATGAGCAGGACGTCCTCCATGTCCATCCGTCCCTGGTCGCGCTTGAGCTCCTCATAGCTGGCGAAGACGTGTGCGACCGTGGCTGCGCCGAGACCACTGACCTCCCGTCCGCGCCCGGGCGCGATCCGCTCGTAGTCGTCGGGCCGGACGTTGCTTACCTTGGCCCACTCGATCTCGCTGGCCACGTCGCGCAGCGTGGCCTGGTTGACGTCGACCCGGTTGCGGCGGGCGGCGCCGGCCACGATCGGGATCTTGGACGCCGTCAGCTCGGGCGGCTGGCCGCCGTAGACCTTGGGCCAGAAGTAGCGCACCTGGCGTAGCGCGGCGGAGTGGAAAGTGCGGGCCTGCACGGCCGAGGCGCCCATCGAACGCAAGCGGGTGCGCATCTCCCCGGCAGCCCGGGTGGTGAAGGTCACGGCCAGCACCTCCATCGGGTTGTAGACCCCGGAGGCCACCCCGTAGGCGATCCGGTGCGTGATGGCGCGGGTCTTCCCGGTGCCAGCACCCGCGAGCACGCGGACGGGGCCGCGCAGGGTCACCGCGACCTCGCGCTGCTCCGGGTCGAGAGCGTTCAGCAGCTCATCGGCGTGCATCGGAAATGTTCTCCGTCCGTTGTGCGTTGGCCCGATGACGAGCGTAGACGCGAGAGAGGACACCTCAGTGACCCAGGAGTCCACAACAGTGGAAACCAAGGCCAGGTTCACGATGTACACCACCCCCTGGTGCGGATACTGCCACCGGCTGAGGAGCCAGCTGGACCGGGAGGGAATCGTCTACGACGTCGTCGACATCGAGCGGGACCCCTCCGCGGTCGAGATCGTGATGTCTGCCAACAACGGCAACCAAACCGTGCCGACCCTCGTTTTCACTGACGGCACCGCCAACACGAACCCGTCGATGGCGCAGGTCAAGAACAAGCTCGCCACGCTCTGAGCGGTGCCTGAGCCCCCCTCACCAGCGGCCGGGAAGCGTCCCGCCGTACCAGCTCTCGATCAGCGAACGCGAGATCGAGACTCCGCCGGGCAGCACCATCCGCCCGGACTCGGCCTCGGTGCGCATCTCCTCGCGGGTGAACCACTGCGCGGCCTCGACCTCGGAGCCGTCGACGTCGATGTCCGTCTGGGTCGCCCGGGCCGTGAACCCGACCATCAGGCTCGCCGGCAGCGGCCACGGCTGGCTGCCGAAATAGCTGACCTCACCAACGACGACGCCGGTCTCCTCCTGAACCTCGCGGCGCACCGCGTCCTCCATCGTCTCGCCCGGTTCCACGAACCCGGCCAGGGTGGAGTAGCGCCCATCCGGCCACGCAGGGCTGCGCCCGAGGAGGGCCCGCTCGTCCGCAGCGCCGGGCTCGCCGTCGGTGACCACCATGATCACGGCAGGGTCCGAGCGTGGGAAGTGGTCCTTGCCGCACTCGGTGCAGTGGAGCACGTGACCGGCCTGGTGCGACTCGAGCCGACCACCGCACCGTGGACAGTGCCTGGTCGACCAGTGCCATTCGGCCAGGCCGATCGCGTGCAGCACCAAGGGGGCGTCAGCGAGGTCCTGGTCCGCGAGTGACTGCACGATGGCGCGGAGCACCACCCACTCGTCGCGATTGCCGGGCGCCTCGGTCGGGTCGACGATCACCGCAAAGTGCTGTACGTCGGCGCGTTCACCGAGGAGCACGCGCAAGCCGTCAGGTGCCTCGCCGGGTGAGACCCAGGTGATCCGACCGTCCACCGGCCGCAGGCGGGCACCCGCGATCACCAGCACTCGCGTCGCCGGAACCGCCCACCGCTCGTCGAGCCACGCCTCGTCGGTGCGGTGCAGTCCGTGCCGGTCATGTGCGTGCAGGGACAGGGCGACGTGCGGGAGCACCCTGGACGGCAGCGCGTTCAACGTGCCTCCTCCGGCGCGGTCCCGAGCCAGGCCGTGAACGCCCGGTTGTCGTAGGGCGGGCCCAGGAACTCCTCGATCAGGTCCGCTGCGTCCCGGGAGCCGCCCGCGGCCAGCACAGTGTCTCGGTAGCGGTGGGCCACCTCGGGGGCGAAGAGGTCGTCGGGGTCGAACGCGGAGAACATGTCCTTCGCGATCACCAGGCTCCACATGTAGGTGTAGTACGCCGAGGTGTAGCCCTCGAGGTGCCCGAACCCGGCATGGAAGTGGGTGTCCGGGAGCAAGGAGACGAGGCTGTAGCGGTTCATCAGGTCCTGCAGCCCGGCGGTCAGGTCTGCGGGCCGCTCCTGGTGGAACCAGTACGAGATGGCGGCGTACGCCATCTGGGTGCGGGCCAGGAACGCCTTGCCGAACTCCTCGGCGGCCCGCATGCGCACCACCAGGTCCTCCGGGATCGGGGTGCCCTGGGCATCGGTCGCGAAGCCGCGCAGCACTCCGGGGTCCCAGACCCACTCCTCGAGCATCTGTGAGGGTGCCTCCACGAAGTCCCACTCCGTGGCAACACCGGAGAAACGCACCCACTCGTGTCGCCCCGCCAGGACGTGGTGCATCAGGTGGCCGAACTCGTGGAAGAGCGTCACCACGTGGTCGAGGTCCATCAAGCCGCGCGAGAAGTTGCAGACCAGCACTCCTTCGGGCAGCTGACGACCCAGGACGCCGGGCACCAAGGTGAACTGGGCGGCGTGGTTGTACTTGCGCGCCCGCGGGTGCAGGTCGAGGTGGATCCGGCCGATACGCTGTCGGTTCTCCGCCAGCGCCACGTCGTAGGACGCGACCTCCTCGTGCCAGGCCGGGCTGTCCACCGGCGTGTAGACGAGCCCGAAGAGCCTGCCCGTCACGTCGAGCAGACCCTGGCGGACCTTCCGGGCGTCGAAGTAGCGCCGAACTTCTTGTGAGTCGACGCCGTAGCGAGCGCGCTTGAGCGCCTCGACATGGTGGCGCCAGTTGGAGAAGTCGATGACGTCCTCGCCCTCGTCGGCCGCATGGACGAGGAGCTCCTCGATCTCGGCCCGTCCCGCAGCGTCGGAGGCTGCGGTGATCTCGTCGATGAACTCCGGGATCCTCGATCCCTCGCCGATCATCTTGACCTCGGCGTCGTAGCTCGGCCAGTCGTCGTACCCCAGCAGGTGCGCCTTCTCCTCGCGCACTTCCAGGAGCGCGGCGAGCACCGGCTCGTTGTTCGGCCACCCGAGGTTGAGGAACGAATGCGCGACCGCCCGGCGCATCTCGGGATCGCGGGCGTGGGTCAGGAACGGGAGGGTCTCTGGGTAGTCCGTGCTGATCTCGACCTGCCCGTCGGGGTCCGCGGGATGCTCGGCCACGTAGTCGGCTGGCAGGCCGACCAGCGCGTCTGCCGCCAGGGCGGTCGTCCGTCGTCCGTCGCGGATGCCGCGGGAGAACGCCTGGGACAGCTCGCTCTCCCGCCGGTTCAGGTCCCGAAGCTGCTCGCGGGTCTCGTGGTCGCGGTCGACCCCGGCACGTTGGAAGCTGAGCAGGGCGTCCTCGAGCATCCGGGCGGCACCCGCGCCGAGCGCCGTGAGCTCCACCGAGGACAGTCGCGCGAAGACCTCGGCGTCCAGGTAGAGGTCGGTCCGGAACCTCCGGGCCTCGATCTCGAAGGCCTCCGCAGCCTCGATCACTGCCGCATCGGGATGTACGACGCTGATCAGCGAGCTCACCGCGAAGACGCCCGAGAGCGCGATCTGCACGTCGTTCCACACCTGCAGGATCGAGCCGTCCCCACTGGACATGCTCTTGAGTGCGGCCACGTCGTTGCCCGC
>Ga0136634_10001076_pt1 | contig 10699 bp, 10 predicted proteins | sample AntDrymUQ8332106_2_FD_104654 | JGI IMG/M metagenome (GOLD analysis project Ga0136634, IMG submission 104654) | Polar desert sand microbial communities from Dry Valleys, Antarctica - metaG UQ833 (21.06) | ecosystem: Environmental > Terrestrial > Soil > Desert | place: Antarctica: Dry Valley... | reverse complement strand
CCAATTTTATAATTGTATTCTATATTTGCGTCCACCGTTTGGAAGTCGTACTCTCCCCGGGTATACTCTGTACGCTGTGTACCTTTCCGGTACGATAGCTGGCCATCAAAACTCTTTGCATTGATTCTGAAATCGGCAAACCTCGAATCTGATAATGCAGTAGATAGCGGTGTGATTGCATTTTCGGTTGAAACCTTCTGAACCATAGAATGCTGCATACCGGCACTCATGCTAAAGTTTACTTTTTGAGAAGGGCTGTAGGTTAAAAAAATATTACCCGCATACTTTTCCATGGCCAGTTCCGGCTCAGGATAACGTGCAGCTACATTTGACGAAGTATCGCCAACAAAACTAAGAAAGTAATCCGGGTCATTCAGCCAGGTATTACGCATAAATTCAAAGTAGGAGGCTTGTGACCTTTCGCGATGCTGGTAATTGCCTGAACCTATCACCGACCAGTTTTTTCCCTGGTATCCAAGAGAAGCATTGTTTATAATGGTTTGTAAACTTCCCTGCTGGCTGTTTACAACGGAATACAATCCATCTTTGCTGGTTTTTCTGGTTATAATATTTATTACACCATTTACTGCGTTGGGACCATATAAGGCTGCAGCTGGTCCTCTTATTACTTCGATCTTTTCTACGTCATTGAGATCAATAGGCAGTGTTTCCCAAAAAGTTCCTCCTTTAAGATAACTGTATACAGGTCGATTGTCGATCATCACCAGGGTTGTTGTATTTGAGGTGATGTCAAATGCGGCATTTGGCGGAACATTGTCCATTCCACGCAGATGAATATCATAGTTGCCATTGCTCTGCTCCCTGACAATCATGCCTGGAACAAGTCTTAGCGCTTCCATAATGGACGTGCAACCCACTCTTTGGATTTCTTCTTTTGTAATGACCGATGCCGAAAGCGGTGCTTCGAATAAAAGCTCTGACTTTTTAGAAGCAGAAACAATTTTAACATTGAGCAGATCTTTTAAACTCAGGCCATCATAATGGCTGAGTGTAGCGGAGTCGGTCTGGCTATAAACAGCGGAGACTGCATGTACGACTATCGCTACCAAGACAAATATTTTTTGAATGAAAGGCCTGATATTTCCATCCTTAATTATTTTACAATGCCCATCTTTTAGGAATAGGGCATTGGGTGTATCGTAATTCATAGTTGTTAAGCTTAGCATTAATTAAAACTTATGATTTGTAAAGCATTTTATTTTACCAGTATCGCCAAACTCAATAATTCGGTAGCAATACTCAGGTCTCTTTCCTGTATATTATTTTTATTTATTTCAAGTTTGAGATGATCTTCAATGACAACAAAATTTATACAGGACCCCCTGGTTGCCAGTCCATCGGTTTCAGAAACAAGTAGGGTTGAAGTACCTTTTGTAGTTGCAACAATCTTCTTTAGAGCCTTGCTTTTCTCATCAGCAATAAATAGAATATGGCAGTCGTAAGTGGCTAACGAGGAAGAAAATTTTTTAAGCACAATTTTCTGACTTCCTACCTTCTTATTAGCAACAAAGTTTTTTAGTTCATCGAATAAAGGTGAATCTCCGACAATGCCAATAATGAAATCTCCCTTCTTTTTATTTTCGGGCCAGTTGATATATTTTGTAAATCTGTACACGATATTCGCATGGATTGCATAGTCCATATCGTTTTGGGAATAGGCTTTTGAATTGTCAAATAGTATGAAAAGACTTAATGCGAAAATCTTTATCACGGGATGTTTGATACACAATACCTGAGTGGCGATTCTTAATTTTTGATAAAAAATCTTTGATATATTTAATTCATGCTCAGCCTGAAGGTTTGATCTCCTAATGGTTTGCTTGTATTCAACAGGCTTCTCACAGTTATTTTCCATAGATAGAGGATACGACATTTCACCTGCGGTTTCACGTCAGGACAATTTTTAAACGACACAACTAAAATTAAATTTTAGGGTAAGAGTTTACCTATAAAGTGTCTCGATATTTAACTTAGTAGCGATAACAGCAAATGATTAGCAATCCTCATACTCACTGCAGTAAGCTAGAATCCTAATGTCGACTTTCGAATAATAATGGCCCGATGGGCATCATTTATGTTGACAAAGTTTATCTTCAAGGATTGATAATAATTCAGCCTTTCAAATTTGTGGAGTCCAATTATATGTATTCTGCCGTTTGACACACATTATTAAATAGATTTCAAAAAATATTTCAAATGAAATTGGTGATTACCATCCTTTTATTTTCGATGATCTTTCTATGTGGTGGATGTAAGTCCCAACAACAGGCAAAAGGAAATGCGCAATGGGTATCTCTATTCAATAAAAAGGATATTGCAGACTGGCTGGTAAAAATTCACCGTCATGGAGTGAACGTAAACTTTGGAAACACCTTCAGGGTGGAGGACGGTATGATCAAGGTCCGGTATGATCAGTATCAGCATTTCAACGATCAGTTTGGACATCTGTACTATAAAACGCCGTTCTCCTGGTTTCACCTGGTGGTTGAGTACAGATTTGTGGGGGAGTTGCAGAAAGGGGCGCCTTCTTATACATTGCGTAATAGTGGCGTTATGTTTCATTCACAGGATCCGCGTACCATGCCAATAGAGCAGGATTGGCCTATTTCAGTGGAAATACAATTTTTGGGCGGGCTCGGTGATGGCAAGCCCAGGCCTACAGGCAATATGTGTTCGCCCGGTACGGAGGTAGTCTACAAAGGCAAAATCGCCGATTCACATTGCATCAATTCCAGTTCTAAAACATATGATGGGGATCAATGGGTGCGTGCTGAGCTTATTGTGCTTGGGGATTCTTTGATTACGCATATCATTAATGGGGACACTGTTTTGCAGTATTCCAAGCCTCAAATGGGTGGGGGTAACGCCAATCGTTATGATCCTAAGATCAAACAGGATGGTAAATTGTTGAGCAGTGGTTTTATTGCATTACAAAGTGAAGGTCAGCCCATTGATTTTCGAAAAGTGGAATTGCTTGATCTTTCACACTTACGAAAAGATTAAAGTAGGAATTGGATCTGCCCTTGCTGATCCAACGAAGAAAAAATGATGTATATGTCATTTAACAAAAAGAGACGAAAATTTTTCGCCTCTTTTTTATTGGCCAAGTCGCGGTATTTTATTCGAATATTATTTTGTAAGTACTACCATCACCCGTAATGGTATTTTGAACTTGTAAAAAATACAATCCTGGTTTGGTATTAGCCGTCCTGCGATATTGAATAGTATTGTTTTGATTGCCAGGCTGCGTGCTTGTATAAATAACCTGGCCTGCATTGTTAACCAATGACAACCTGTACGTTTGGTTCTGATTACTATGGATATTTATATTCAACACATCTTTTACAGGATTGGGGTAAACTGAAATTGAACTTTCATTCTTTGATTTTATGGATATCACATCAGTGTAAGCAAACTTATTGCCTGCAATTTCCATTTTGATACGATAGAAATTGCTCTGGGGATAAGGGCTGTTATCCACGAAAGAATAATTACTGGAAAGAGATTGATTTGATCCTATTGTACCGATGACCTCAAAGTGGCCATCCTTTTTATTACTACGCTCGATGGTATATTTTCTAATAGATTGCTCGTCCTTTGCTACCCAGTTCAGTTGAATGGCATCTTTATTTATTGGTTTAGCGCTTAGGATAATTTTTGCAGGCAACACGCCACCGCAACGTCCGGTAAGATGGAAGTAGGAGAGTTTTGTAAGACATCCGTTGTTAACTGACATTCGGTTAACATACATACCGGTATCTGTAGGTGTCAGGCAGGGAATATTATATCCAACAGTATTGCTTACCAGAACACTGTCGGTAGCACTCGTTTTTCTGTACCATGTGTAGGCCGCATTCGGCACAGTATCGGTTGTCAAAGTAATATTATTATAGTAACAATCGGATGTGGCTCTCACGATGGTGTTGCCAAGCGGAAGTATACTAACATCATTTAATGTTCCATTACCACAAGCGTCTGTTGCTCTTAGTCGCACCAGCGAATATTCAATTCCATTGTTGATACTGAATAAAGGGCTGGCCTGGGTGCCCGTTGCCAGGCTCGGAAATGATGGGGTACTTCCTATCACCTCATAGGTAAAGGGCGATACTCCTCCGTTTACAGAGGCTCCAACGCTAAAGCTATTATTATCACACTGGTAAGCTGCAGATTGTGAAAGGTTGGGATACTGATAAGGATTTACGACAATCGTATCCATGACTGTTTGTGCACAACCACCGAAAGTATATGTAACTATATAAGTTGCCGGCTCCAGGTTCGTAAATATAAAAGTCGGTCCCGTTTGATTTGCATAATTAATGGAAGTGGAAACAAAATTCTTTTGTGTAATTGACATTGTTACAGATGTCAGGTTGGTTGTGGCAACCACCCGCAGGTCTGATGAGCCGCTGGCCCAGGTTCCTGAAGGACATTTGGAGATCACGGTCGGGGTACGTGTAAACACGCTTCGCTGCGCAGTTACATATTGCGTTGCAGGAGCACCGCAGGCTGCGGTCGTTACGATGCGGAAAGTCTGGCCTATAACAAGCGTAGGCAAACTAGTCAGCACTACAGTATTGCTTGCTGAAGTGGTGGTTCTTACGAGGTTGTTTGATTCATCATAAGCGTCAATGGTGAACGGCCCATACCCGCTGGTGATTTGTACAGTAATATCTGCTGTATGCAATGCACAGGAAGGAGCGGCTGAAACTGTAGTTGCTGTTGGATTTCCTGCGACGGTGAAACATCTCTGAATAGTTGTATCCAGACATGAATTAACAATATCAATACAATACGATCCGTAGGTAATATTGTTAAAAGTACCGGTAGTATTGTCTGCGATTACTGTACCGGAGTTATTTTTTAAATAATAGCGAGGACTGGTAAGATTTGTTTCACCAAAAATATCGGCAGTGAATGTTGTACAGTTTTGATTGCTAAAATTCACTGTAGCACCTACAGACGGCACAAGTTTCGTAACTGTAAAATTGGTAGTGAAATCAGCACCCGAACAACCATCGGTAGTTCTGATGTAGTAAGATCCAAAACCGATAACATCAAAGATACCCGTGCTGTTGCAAGCTCCTATCTGGTTATTGAGGTTATCGAACAAACAGAAGGTTGGACTGGTAAGATTTTGTTGACCGGTTAAAGTGACTCTGAAACCTGCACATGTTTATTGGTAATTGATACCGGTCCAACTGCCGGAACCGGAGCCGTTGCAGTAAAACAATTGGTCATCACACTACCGGAACAGTTGTCTGTCAACTGAACGCAATACGTACCAAAAGGAATATTCGTAAATACACCTGTTGAATTACAAGGAACTCCTGCAACAGGATTGCCTAAATTATCCAGAAGACAATATACACCACCGGTGTAAAGGTTTGTTTGACCACTTACAGTAGCAGTGAAACCACTACAGGTTCTGTTACTAATAACAGTTGAGCCGATCGTAGCCACGGGCCTCGTTACATTAACACATCTTTGGATCGTAGTATCTGCACAGGCATCTGTTATATTGATACAATAAGCACCGTAAGGCAGATTACTAAACACACCCGTGGTATTACAAGGAAAACCAGCAACAGGATTTCCAAAATTATCTACCAGGCAGTACTGAGGATTTGTAAGATTGGTCTGTCCGGTTATAGAAGCATTGAAAGTAGTACAGGTATTACCATTTACTGTAGCATTAGCTGCAACAGAACGGGTGCGTTTCACAGCATTAAAAGTTCTTGTAAAAACAGCTCCTGTACAGCCGTCAGTAATTTGAATACTATAACTTCCATAAAGTACATTATTGAATATGCCAGTTGAATTACACGCACCTACCTGGATGCCCAAATTATCAAATAAGCAATAAGTAGGGCTCGTTAAATTTTGCTGACCAGTTACTGTAGCTCTTACATCAGTACAGGTGTAGTTTGAAATAGTTACAGCACCGGTAACATTCGGTACGGCCTGAGCCTGAGTAAAACAGCGTGTAATGACAGTATCGTAACAGGTATTTGTTACCCTAATTCAATACGAACCGTATGGAACATTTGCAAATACACCTGATGAATTGCAGGGTTGCCCGGCAACGGGATTACCAAGATTATCAACCAAACAGTAAGTTGGGCTGGTAAGATTTTGTTGGCCGGTTATTGTTGCGGTAAAACCTGAACAGGCCGCCGAAGATATATTTACATTCGCAAATACGGAGGGCCTTGCTGTATTAGTCCAGTTTGTTGTTTGTATTTGTCCACATCTGTCTTTTACCGCCAGTGTCAGGGACCGTTTCTGTTCCAGGTCGAACAAGAATGATCTAGCGCTGAACCAGTTTGTATCTCCCGGATTATTTACTACACCATATTCAAATCCATTAAAAGCTGAACCCGAAGCATTTGTATTCCCTTGGCTATCTGTAAGACCGATCAAACCCTGGTATACGGTACAACTACTTAAAGAAACAGCAGCTGAGGTTATTGACCAGCTATAATTTTGTATGCTGATACTTCTTGTTTGTATACCGCCACATGAATCCATTAGTTGAATGGCATATTCGCCAGGAATTAGACCGGAAAATATTCCCGTACTGTTACTTACACCAATGCCCATCGGAGAAGGAGCAACAATGGTATAGGAAAATGGTGCACGACCATATTGAAGACCTGTCACAGTAATGACTCCATCATTACCATTGTTACAGGTAACGTTGGTTTGCGTCAGTGAAAATCTCGGATCGCTGTAAGCACCTGAAATAACTACATTACTCAAATCCACCGTACAATTTGAAACGATGTCTTTTATGGTAATGTATAGTTTCCTGGTTGTAACCCGGAGATGAGGCTGGAAGAAGTAAATGGCGTAGAGGAAGGGCCGGTTACTCTGTAATTATAGTTGCCTGAACCACCGGATGCATTGATTTGAAGAGTGCCAGTTGCAATACATCTTGATTCCGTAGCAACATAGGTGGCGGTAACGCCAGCACAAGTTTGAGAAAAGGATTTGGTTACTAAACAAAGCTGCAGGATCAACATCACTAATAACCTTACGGTAAGGTAAAATTTAAGTTTCATGGGATACATTTTTTTTCTTTAGGATCTCGAACACGAATACGAGGACAAATAAACCGTGTTTTTACGGTGAATGCAAGTGTTACCCCTATTTATTATTAATTGAAAGCCCTTAGATGATAACGTCAAATACTAAAGCTAAACCCTTACAAGCGGCATATCCTGATGATCAACTTCGTTGATATTCATATAAATTGAATTTTTTTACGGCTGGTAGATTTTGGGAAGGAGGCTGTGTTTATCGAGAAAATCAGAGCTTCGGAAAATACCAAAATTGAGTAGAAGTACTTGCTTTTTTTGTACACCTTACTATAAGATCCAACAGCCCTACAGTGTTTATTAAGTGGAGAATGGTATTGTTTCGGAAACACCAAGACCCCAAAACTTTGACCTGTCATTGGCAACGAAGCACTTTTGAACTCTTAATTTTTTGCTCTTGAGAGCGAAGAGACCGATCTCGGAGATTTACATTGGTATATTCTCTGAGATTCGCTTTACGCGGTTACCTTTCAGTTTTTGAAGAGCAAAATCGCTCCATTCAAAATGACAAAAGACCTGTTGTCCTATGATATGATTATCGGAATCGCCGGCTATACAGCTATACTGCATCATGCTTACATTTGTAAATTATCCGTCTTTAAGCTGGTGATCTTCTTTAAAAAATCCGCAATTACATGAAGCATTCTCAAATGATAGGCATAATGGCTTTGGTTGTCCTGGTGTTTTCCTGTTTTCTTCCGTGGACCTATCATCCCGATCTGAATAAAACATTTACGGGTTTTGTTTCTGAAAACAATGTATACGGCAAACCAGGGAAAGTTTTTATTTTCTTCTCCCTCTTTGCTACAGTTTTTTTTCTACTTCCCCGCATCTGGGCAAAGCGGGTAAATTTCTTTATTTGCGCGGTAATTATGGCCTACGCTATCAAGAGTTTTATATTATTTTCCGGATGTTACCGGGGGATATGCCCGGAAAAAAAAGAAGGTATCTGGATAATGATCATAGCGGCTATCATTAGTTTGGCTATGGCTGTTATGCCCGATATGAAGGTTCTGAATAATAAGATCTCATAATCTATTCAAACAACTTTGCTACACCAAATGCAGCACTGGCGGCCAATGCACCGATTAATGCCACTCTTACCGCCCCCTGCCACGGGTTTACGCCGGTGAATCTGCTTTTAAAATAACCAAAAATGAATAGGCAAAGCAAGGTAACAACCGCGGATATTTTTAATGCTTCTATAGGATCGTCTACAAAAAAATAAGGACTCAAAGGAACCAGGCCTCCCACAATATAGGAAATGCCAATATTCAATGCCGATTTTGTAGCTCGCTTCGGGTCTGGCTTGTCTAAACCGAGTTCATGCTTCATCATGAAATCAACCCATTTTTTTTTGTCTTTAGAAATCTCTTCTACAGCCTGGAACTGTAAATCCTTACTCAACCCGATATGTTCAAAAAATTCTCTCACTTCTTCTTTTTCTTTTTCAGGAACACGTTCCACTTCTTCATATTCTCTTTTTAATTCACTGTTGTAATGATCCTGTTCAGTTTTTCCCGCCAGGTAACCCCCCAATCCCATGGCAATAGATCCGGCTGCTATTTCAGCAATCCCTGCAATAACAATAATTTCTGTGGAAAGGACCGCACCACTAAGGCCTGCCGCAAGCGCAAAAGGCACAGTCAGACCATCGCTCATACCAATCACAATATCTCTCAGAGCGTCTGAGCTTTTTAAATGTTCCTCTTCATGATGCAGATGTGTTTCCAATGTTGTCGGATTTAAGTTTGAGGTTCATACCAATGCAGGGATTGAACACAACAAGATAAGGGATATTGAAAGCAGGCCGAAACCTGCTGATAAATAACGTGATCGATCCAGATGATGCGCGTCGAATTAATAGCTGATGCTTAGTAACCGGCGTTATAGATTCTGCTGTATGGTTTCAAGGCTGCGTCGAATAATGGCAACCGAGTCCATTACCTGATCCCGTGTTATTATTAATGGAGGGGCGAACCTGATCTTATCACCATGTGTTGGTTTTGCAAGCAAGCCATTGTCTTTCATAACCAGACACAATTCCTGGGCAGCTTCTTTATCGCGATGATCAATCACAATGGCATTTAATAATCCTTTGCCGCGGATCTCTTTTATAAGAGGTGACCCTAGTTGATTTAATTCTTTGCGAAAAAGGTCCCCCATGATTTCTGCATTCACCTCCATTTTTTCTTCCTGCAAAACTTTTAATGCAGCAATGGCTACTTTACAACCCAAAGGATTTCCACCGTAAGTTGAACCGTGCTCTCCCGGCTTAATAGTAAGCATAACCGCATCATCTGCCAGCACCGCAGAAACAGGTAGCATTCCGCCACTCAACGCTTTACCCAGCAACAATATATCCGGGCGCACCTTTTCGTGATCACAGGCGAGCATTTTTCCGGTACGGCATAAACCGGTTTGAATTTCATCGGCTATGAACAATACATTGGCATCTTCGCAGTAATGTTTTGCTTTTTGTAAGTAACCGGCATCCGGTATCACTACACCCGCTTCGCCCTGAATAGGTTCCACCAGAAATCCGGCAACATCTTTATCCTGTAATGCTTTTTCCAAAGCTTCAAGATCATTGTATGGAATCACGGTAAAGCCCGGCATGAACGGACCAAATTGAGTGTACGAGGTAGGATCCGTGCTAAACGAAATCACGGTGCTTGTTCGTCCGTGAAAATTGTTGGCACACACGATGATCTTTGCTTTACTATCAGAAATACTTTTCAACCGATATCCCCAGCGACGTGCCAGTTTAATAGCTGTTTCCACGGCTTCAACGCCGGTATTCATCGGCAGTACTTTGTCGTAACCAAAATAGTTTGTAATAAATTGAGCATATTCTCCCAACAAGCTACTATGAAAAGCACGCGATACCAGAGTTAGTTTTTGAGATTGCTCAATAAACGCAGATACAATCGCAGGGTGGCAATGCCCCTGGTTAACGGCGGAGTAGCCGCTGAGGAAATCATAATACTTTTTACCATCCACATCCCATAAAAAAACACCCTGACCTTTCTCTAACACAACGGGTAGTGGATGATAATTGTGTGCGCCATATTTTTCTTCAAGTTCTAAATACGATTGTGTTCTATCTGATAATGCAGTAATGGAATGCATATATTAATTTTAAGTGCTTGTGCCCTTTAACGGGCTGAATATGACAGGTGAATGGAGTTTGAGCAGTGGATGATTTTATATCATCTCAAAGGGGATCATATCGTCCTCAGGGATGATCGAGGAAATCAAGGTTATAATCGAGAAATGGCACTATATAATTACTGCGGTTGATAATGTGTGATTTCGTGCAATGTAAAATTTTTTCACGAAACTGTTTATATATTCTTCAATACGTTGATTATTTAATATAGATAACCCGAAATTTTTCCGAAACATTAAATGCAGGAATGTAGTTCTTGGGAAAAATACCAAAAAAGCAGGAACCACTGCCCGACAAGGAAGCATAGATTGCTCCCGCATTGTACAGTTCGGTTTTGATGGTTGATAAGGTGGGATGTTCAAGATACACGATTGGTTCAAAATCATTGATCAGTTTGGTTTTCCATCTT
>Ga0136634_10001075_pt1 | contig 10709 bp, 7 predicted proteins | sample AntDrymUQ8332106_2_FD_104654 | JGI IMG/M metagenome (GOLD analysis project Ga0136634, IMG submission 104654) | Polar desert sand microbial communities from Dry Valleys, Antarctica - metaG UQ833 (21.06) | ecosystem: Environmental > Terrestrial > Soil > Desert | place: Antarctica: Dry Valley... | reverse complement strand
GCGCGGAGTAGGCACCGCTCGCACTCGTCGGCGCTCAGCGCACGGTCCGTGACTCGCCAGCAGAGCACGGCGCCCGCGATCACGAGGCGAAGACTCCTACCTCGCGCGCAGGCAGCTCCCAGGCGGCTCCCAGGTTGGGCCCGCACGATGGATCCATGAACGAGACGACCACACACAGCGATCGCGACGACACGACCATCCTTCACCGGGATACTCCGGTGCTTGCGGGGGAGCTGCCTCCTGCCAGTGACTGGGCGGGCCACTGGCCGACCAGCGCGTACGCCGCGTCGGCCGCGGCGGTCCCGTCCGGATCGGGCGGGCCGTACGCCGACGCTGACCAACCGGGACGCCGGCGTCGTCGAGTTGTCGGCATGGCTGCGCTCGCGGTGGCGGGGTGCCTGGTCGCCGGCACGGCCGGCGGTGCGTTGGGCGCTGAGCTCGCCGAGGACGACTCGGCTCTTGCGACCCGCAGCGCGGGCTCGACGTCTGCCACGCCCGTGAGCGTGGTCGACGGCACGGTCCAGGGCGCTGCAGCGGCGATCGTCCCGAGCACGGTGGTCATCTCGGTCTCTTCCAACCAGGGCGAGGGCACGGGATCGGGCGTCGTGATGAACACCGATGGCTCGATCCTCACGAACGCCCATGTCGTGGGTGGGCTGGCCGGCGCGACGATCGAGGTGAGGTTCTCCGATGGTCGTACGGTCCCGGCCGAGGTCGTGGGCATCGACGAGAGCTCGGACCTCGCGGTGATTGATGTGGACGACGTCGACGGCCTGCAGCCGGCGACCTTCGCCGACTCCGACGCCCTCGTCATCGGCCAGGCGGTCGTGGCCGTCGGTGCGCCGCTCGGGCTGTCCGGCACCGTGACCCAGGGAATCGTGAGCGCGGTCGACCGCCCCGTGCGTACGGGTAAGAGCGCTGACGCCTCCACCGTCCTCGACGCCGTCCAGACCGATGCGTCGATCAACCCTGGCAACTCGGGCGGCCCTCTGGTCAACCTGACCGGCGAGGTCGTCGGCATCAACACGGCGATCGCGAGCGTCGGTGCGACCGGCGGTCAGGCAGGCAGCATCGGCGTCGGCTTCGCGATCCCGTCCAACGACGCGACGGACATTGCGGCCCAGTTGCTCGAGGACGGCACTGCCGAGCACGCCTCGCTCGGTATCTCCGCCAGCGAGGCGCCGTCCGGCACCGGCGCGCTGGTGCAGCGCGTCGAGAACGGCAGTGCCGCCGCTGCGTCCGGCCTGCGACAGGGCGACCTCATCACCGCCTTGGACGACCGTGCCGTGGTCGACCTCGACTCGCTCCTCGCCGCCGTACGCGACCACGGCCCAGGTGACGAGGTCACGCTCGCGGTCACCCGCGATGGCTCCGAGGAGACGCTGACGATCACGCTCGGCTCCCGCGAGGGCTGAACCCGCCGTTGACCACGTAACGGGGGCGCGGTGTGGTCTCACGTGGCGCAGACGCCGCGTAAAGGCGCACGCGGCCACGGATACGTGGTCAACGCGGACGAGCGGTGGCGCGCTCCGTGGCTAGGCTGGCGATCTCACTGGGTCCGGAGCCGGCTTGCGGCGGAGGGTGGCGCGGATGATGCACGAGGTACGTGGCGTGGTGGCGCTCGAGAAGGGCGCACCGGTGTCGGTCGAGACCGTGCTCGTGCCCGACCCCGGTCCGGGAGAGGCGCTGGTGGCGGTCCAGGCCTGCGGTGTCTGCCACACGGACCTCCATTTCCGCGAGGGCGCCATCACCGACGAGTTCCCGTTCCTGCTGGGCCACGAGGCCGCCGGCATCGTCGAGGCGGTGGGCGACGGCGTGACCGAGGTCGAGCCGGGCGACTACGTGATCCTCAACTGGCGTGCCGTCTGCGGCACCTGCCGCGCGTGCCGGCGGGGTCGTCCGTGGTACTGCTTCGCCACCTTCAACGCCCAGCAGAAGATGACACTGGAAGACGGGACGCCGCTCGTCCCTGCCTGCGGCATCGGGGCGTTCATCGACAAGACGCTCGTCGCGGCGGGCCAGTGCACCAAGGTCGACCCGAGCGTGCCGCCCGAGGTCGCGGGCCTGCTCGGTTGCGGCGTCATGGCGGGGCTTGGTGCGGCCATCAACACCGGTGAGGTCACCCGCGGCGACAGCGTTGCCGTCATCGGCTGCGGCGGTGTTGGCGACGCTGCGATCGCCGGCGCGGCTCTCGCCGGCGCGACCACGATCATCGCGGTCGACATCGACGACGCGAAACTGGCCTGGGCAAAGGACTTCGGCGCCACGCACACCGTCAACTCGCGACAGTCCGACCCCGTCGAGGCCATCCGTGCCTTCACCGGCGGCAATGGTGCCGACGTCGTGATCGACGCCGTCGGCAGGCCGGAGACGTACAAGCAGGCCTTCTATGCGCGCGACCTCGCGGGGACCGTCGTGCTGGTGGGAGTGCCTGACCCGACGATGACGATCGAGCTGCCGCTGCTGGACATCTTCGGTCGCGGCGGTCGGCTGAAGTCATCGTGGTACGGCGACTGCCTGCCCAGCCGCGACTTTCCGATGCTCATCGAGCTGCACCGTCAGGGCCGGCTCCCGCTGGAGCGGTTCGTGACCGAGACGATCGGACTGAACGACGTGGAGGCGGCATTCGAAAAGCTGCACCACGGTGGCGTCCTGCGGTCCGTGGTGCTGCTCTGATGACCGGGCCGGCCACCGACGTACGTATCGAAAAGGTAGTCACCTCAGGCACATTCTCGCTCGACGGTGGCACGTGGGACGTCGACAACAACGTCTGGCTCATCGGCAATGACGATGAGGTTGTCATCATCGACGCCGCTCACGACGCAGCGGCGATCGTCGCCGCAGTCGCGGGTCGCACGGTGATCGCGCTGATCTGCACCCACGGGCATAACGACCACATCAACGCCGCTGGTGACGTTCGGGACAGGGTGAAGGCCCCGGTCTACCTGCATCCCGGTGACCGCATGCTGTGGGACGAGCTGTATCCGGAGGTCGCGCCGGACCGCGAGCTGACTCATCGATTCACGTTGGAGGTCGGCGGCGTCGAGCTATCGACCTTTCACACGCCGGGACATTCGCCGGGCAGCACATCGCTGTACGTCGCGACGCTCGGTGCCGTGTTCACCGGTGACACCTTGTTCCATTGCGGACCGGGCGCCACCGGCCGGTCGTACTCCGATTTCGACACGATCATCCGGTCGATCTCCGACCGGCTCCTCGTCCTGCCGCCAGACACGGTCGTCCACACCGGGCACGGCGAGAACACGACGATCGGCGCGGAGGCGCCGCAGCTGCAGGAGTGGATCGCACGAGGCTCATAGCCGTACGCGCGATCAGCCGCACACCTCGTCCGCCGTCACCGCGACGGTCGGGTCCGGCTCGGGAGTCTCGGTCGGGGTGGACGACGGCTCGCTCGGATCGGGGGTTGGCCCGATGGTGGACGGGGTCTCGCTCGGAGTTTCCGTCGGCGGCGCAGGGTTGAGCGACGCACGGACGAGCCGGCGGATGAGGGCGAAGTCCGGGTCGGCCGTGACGATGACGTCGTCGGTGAAGGGCAGTGAACGGATCGGTTGGGTGCGGACCTTGTCGGCCAGGTCCACGAGGGCTGGGAACAGCTGTCGCGGCACGTCAGTCGTGATGATGTCCTCGGCGGTCGCGGCAAGGTCGAGGTAGTTCGTCAGCACGTTCATCGGGTTGGCTTCCGCGACGAGCGCATTGATGACGCAGCGCTGGCGGCGCATCCGGTTGTAGTCGTCGGTGTCCCGTCGATCACGGGCGAACCACAACGTCTCGTAGCCATTGAGATGCTGGAAGCCTGGCTCGATCCACTCCTCGATCAGGTAGTTCGGCTGCGGGTTGCCGTTCACATCGAGCCCGCCGATCGGGACCCTTACCGGCCCGACGTCGATGTCGATGCCGCCCAGCGCGTCGACGAGGCGCTCGAAGCCCTCGAGGTTGATCAGCATGTGATAGTCGATGTCGAGGCCGGTGATCTCACCGATAACGCCTCGAAGGGTGGACATGCCAGGGTCGAGATCGTCGGGAAAGAGGTCCGGGTAGTTCTCCGAAGCCTCGCGGTAGACGCCGTTGAGAAGAAGGGAGCTCGATCCGGAGCCGCCCCTATAGCCGTCCGGCCAGATCTCGTGAAGCGGGTTGTCCAGCGGGAACGGCGCGTTCTGCAGGTTGCGGGGGAGGCTGAACAAGACGGTGTCGCCCGTACGCGTGTTGACGCTCGCGACGATCATGGTGTCGGTACGGAGGCCCTCGCGATCCTCGCCCGAGTCACCACCGAGAAGCAGCACATTCAGGCGCGGCGCACCCTCCCAGGGGTTGTCCCGGTCAATGTCCCCGGTCGAGTCTTCTCGGTCGTCCGCCTCCGGCACGGATGGGAACACGTGCTCGACGACATCACGGGTGGCCCACGCGCTCTGGGCGATGAACACCGACGGCGCCAGGACCGCGCAGCACAGAACGAGGACGAGCCCGATGCCCGCGCCGCGCTGCCACGAAGACGCCGTACGCGGACGCAGCATCAGATGGCTCGAGACGATGACGAGCACCCAGCAGAACGCGCCGCCCAGAACGACAAAGCCCAACACGTTGAGGATGTCCGGTCTGGAGGCCAGCTCCGCTCCGAGCATCGTCAGATCAGACTCGTAGATGAGGACTCCGACGCCGACAAGCACAGCTGCGACCAGCACGCCGAGCACGGCGAACCCCAGGACACGGCGGCCAGCGGCAAGATAGCCCGTGCCGGGGAGCACGGCGCTGAGAACCGTGAGCCCGAGGCTGGAGCGGAACGACCGCGCCGGCCGCTGCTCGAGTGGCTCGGACCCCTCGAGACGCGGAACGCCAGCTTCCCCCATCCTCCTATTGAAACCCACATCAGCTGGCGAGGGGTGGGCGGCAGCCCGGTCGGGCGCCTCGACGAGCACTGTTGAGGTGCGGACGGGACGGCTACGCCTTGCCCGGCGGCCTGCGCCGTGAAGTGCTGGCCGCCGCCTGGCGTAACCTTGCCCGGCGGCGTTCAGCCGCTTGGAGGCGTCGCCTAGCCCGGTCTATGGCGCCGCACTGCTAATGCGGTTGGGGCCACAAAGTCCCTCGAGGGTTCAAATCCCTCCGCCTCCGCCCTGCCTGTGGTGTGCGACCGTCGCCTGAGGCGCAGCCGCTCACGTCGTTGGAAGGCCGTCCCAGCCCGCGCCAACGAGGAGCGCGCCCGTCAGTGGCGCGCCGAATGCAAGCACGAGGGCCAACAGCGCCCACTTGCGCGAGCGCTCGTACAGCGCGACCATTGCCGGCGCGGCGGCCGCCGAGACACCGCTGCCGACGAGAAGCACGAGGGTGGCGGTCGGGTTGTGCTGGACTCCGTAACCGCCACCGCCGCATCCGCTGATACCGCACAATGCGATCCCGGCGCCGAACCAACACCCCACCGCGCCGCAACAACCCAAAGCTATTGCGCCGTAACGCAGCAGATTCCCGGCGCCACCGTCCTCGCGCGAGTCGCTACGGCCAACCCTCACTTGAACTTGAAGCTGGCGAAGTACTCACTGCCGTCGTCGAAGCGCAGCACGACGTTTCGGCAGGTCGCACCCCAGCCCTTCTTCTGTGTTTTCCAGTTGTACTGGTACACATCGGTAGCTGGGTCGTAGGTCAGCCCAGAGCCTCCACTGGCCGTGGTCGGTGACAGTGGCGACAGCACCTCGCCCGTCGAGCAATCGACCTGCTGGGATGCCGGAAAGTCAGCCGCAAGGACGTCAAGACCGTAGTCACCACCCAGCCCGAACTTGAGGGGCACCGTGCTACCTGCCTTGGTTGTGTTCACCGCCGGCGGGTCCTCGACCGGTGAGTGGAAACCGCTGAAGGCGTAGTGGGACTCGGCAATGACGATCTGCGTGGGGCTCCAGTTGAACCCCTCACCGCCCTGGCTGTCTGTGACGGCTAGCGCGATCACATAGGTCCCGGCCTCGGCGTAAGTGTGCGTGACCTGGCTTCCGGACGACACCGTCCCGTCACCGAAGTCCCACTCGTAGTCGACGATGGTGCCGTCTGGATCAGTGGAGCTGGATCCGTCCACAGTCACTGTGTTTCCGGCCTGGGTCACGGTCAGCTCAGCGACCGGAGTCCCGTTTGGCTCTGGCACCTCGACGACTGACAGGTGAGTTTCCTCGCCGAGGAGGGCGACCTGTGCGCCAAAGAGCGATACTTGCCAATCGCCCGGCTCAGGGTTCGTGACGGTGAACACTTCGTACGTCGGTCCATTGCGGTGGATGACGTCGGAATCGGTGCTGCCGCGCTCGATGACCCGACCGCTCGGGGATATGAGGCTCATGACGACGTCGCTGCCGGGCCAACTCGATGAGAAGCTCACACTCGAGCCGCCCGCAACCGCATAAGACGAGGTGACAGTCTCGCCGGGAAAGATGTCGAACGGCGTGCCGGCCGGACCGGCGGTGTACGACGCCCCGACTGCGTCGGCGAGCAGTCCGTGACCGAAGGAGTTCGGATGGAACGACTCGGGGCTGACCCCGAAACCGTCCTGGACGATGCCGTTCAGAAACTCTTCCTCGTCGCTGCACAGTTCGTGGCCCGCAGGCGTGTTGTAAACGTCGACGAACTTCGCGCCCATGGACCTCGCGGCAGGTCCGATGACGTCGTTGAAGCGGCGGATCGAGTCGTCGATCCAACGCTGATTGACTGTGCCGATCCCGGAACAGAATGGAAAGCCGAAGAACTCGTTTGCGCCCCCGGGGACGAAGAAGCGCGGGTAGCCGACCACAAGGACCTGCGCGTAGGGCGCCAGGCGCCGGACTTCGTCATATGTCGACTGAAGCCGACTCAGGCCCGTCACCGGGTCAGGTGACGTCAACGCGGTGAGGTTCTCTGTGATGCGCTCTCCTGAGCGCCGCTCGCAGAATCCCCAGAGGACGCAGTCGGTGAGGACCGGCCCGAACTCCATGTCGTTGCCACCGATGCCGATGGTGACGAGGCGAGTGTCGTCGCCCAAGCGCGAATACTGGGACACCCCGTCGTCCCACGGCGGGCCACCACTATCCACAGCCTCGCTGAGGTCGCCGATCACGGCGCCGCTGCATGCACCGAAGTCGAGGTCGAGTTGCACCACCATCGTGTCGACCAAGCGATGCGGATAGGCGTTATACGAGCGATGGCACATGTTGACGCCCGGGACGTCCGTCCCTGCCTCGTAGTTGCCGGCGCCCTCTCCGGACTGGAACGAGTCGCCAAGTGCAACATAGTTGGTCGGTGGAGCAGAGCCCCGCACCCGCCAAAGGTATCGACCGGGCTGAGTGCTGTCGAAGGATCCGGTGCTGAGCCCGGACGGCGAGGAGTCGAGGAAGGCTCCATTCACCCCCGAGCCTGCGAGCTCATACGACGTCAGGCCGCCATTGGAGAATCCGGCGTACGCCGAAACGCCTCCCAAACCGCCGACGCCACCGCTCGCGTCACCTGTCTCCCACTGGATGGTGTCGTAGTTGAAGACGATGTCAAACGCACCGACCCCGGCGTCTTCCCGCTCGACCAGCAGCAGCTGGAAACTATTCAGTTTGTCCGTGTGTTGATTGTAGTATCCGACGTTGACCCAGTTGACGCAGAACGCTCGATGGCCCTCGTAGAGCGCGTCGCCGTAACCGTACTGTGTGACGTCCGACCCCGCCGGACGTGTATCCACATCGGCGAAGAACGGCGCGATGATCACCCGCTCGCTGCCGGCAATACCAAAGGGAGTATAGGTCTCGAGCGGCGCATCGAACGTAACGTTGCCGTTGTTGTTGATGTACATGCTCTCGTAAGTCGTCCCGTAGAAGTCGACGGGAAACGGCAGCGGTATCGATCCAGTCGACTCGTCATCGTTGGCGGGCAACTCGTTCTGAGTGCATTCGACGCCTGGGATAACCGCTCCCGACGCTGCGTGCGCGGCAGGGATGATCGCGCCCGCCAGTAACGATGTTGCAATGAATAGTCCGACAAATGGTCGAGCAACGCGCACGGAGCCTCCGCAGAAAGGGAACGACCGCACCGAGCGGTCGGCGCTGACAGTAGCGAACCGCTCACCCGTTGTCTATCGCGGACGCCTCGGATCAGCTGTAGCCGAGGCGGCTCTTCAACCCGTCGAGCTCGGTCCACAACACCGTTGGGAGCTTGTCGCCGAACTTCTCGAACCACTCGGTGATCTGCGGGATCTCCGCCTGCCACTCCTCGACGTCCACCGCAAGGCAGGTCTCCAAGTCTGCGGCCGACATCGCAAGCCCGTCGGTGTCGAGGGCGGCAGAGGTTGGGACGTACCCGACCGGCGTCTCGCGTGCGTCGGCGGTGCCCTCGATCCGACCGATAGCCCACTTCAGCACACGGCTGTTCTCACCGAACCCGGGCCAGACGAACTTCCGATTCTCGTCCCGACGGAACCAGTTGACGTAGAAGATGCGTGGCAGCTTGGCGGCGTCGTGCTGCTTGCCGACCGTGATCCAGTGGTTGAAGTAGTCGCCGGCGTTGTAGCCGATGAACGGCAGCATCGCGAACGGGTCGCGTCGTACGACACCGACCGCGCCCGTCGCCGCGGCGGTCGTCTCGGACGACAGCGTCGCGCCCATGAACACGCCGTGCTGCCAGTCACGCGCCTCGACGACGAGAGGGATGGTCGACGCGCGGCGCCCGCCGAAGAAGATCGCCGAGATCGGGACGCCGTCGGGGTCCTCCCACTCGGGCGCGATGATCGGGCATTGCCCCGCGGGCGTGCAGAATCGCGAGTTCGGGTGCGACGACGGCCCCTCCGACTCGGGTGTCCAGTCGCGGCCCAACCAGTCGGTGAGATGGGCCGGCGGCTCCTCCGTCATGCCCTCCCACCAGATGTCGCCGTCGTCGGTGAGCGCAACATTGGTGAAGAGCGAGTTGCCTTTGGCGATCGTCCGCATGGCGTTGGCGTTGGTCTTCCAGCCCGTGCCGGGTGCGACGCCGAAGAAGCCGTACTCCGGGTTGAGCGCGTACAGGCGTCCGTCCGGCCCGAATCGCATCCACGCGATGTCGTCGCCGAGCGTCTCGACCTTCCAGCCGGCGACCGTCGGCTCGAGCATCGCGAGGTTGGTCTTGCCGCAAGCGGAGGGGAAGGCCGCCGCGATGTAGTGGACCTGCTGCTCGGGCGTTGTGAGTTTCAAGATCAGCATGTGCTCCGCGAGCCAGCCTCCGTCGCGGGCCATCACTGAGGCGATCCGCAGCGAGTAGCACTTCTTGCCGAGCAGGGAGTTGCCGCCGTACCCCGAGCCGTACGACCAGATCGTCCGCTCCTCGGGGAACTGCGTGATGTATTTCGTCTGGCTGCACGGCCACGCGACGTCCGGCTCCCCGGGCTCGAGCGGCGCTCCGACCGAGTGCAGGCACGGCACGAAGGGCGCGTCCTCGCCCATCCGCTCGAGGACTTTGCTGCCCATTCGCGCCATGATCCGCATCGAGGCCACGACGTACGGCGAGTCGGTGAGCTCGACGCCGAACATCGGCGCTTCCGCGTCGAGCGGTCCCATGCAGAACGGGATGACGTACATCGTCCGACCCCGCATGCACCCGCGGTACAGGTCGGTCATGAGCGTCTTCATCTCGCCGGGGTTCATCCAGTTGTTCGTGGGCCCGGCGTCCGCCTCGTCGACGGAGCAGATGTACGTCCGGTCCTCGACCCGAGCGACGTCGCTCGGGTCGGTGCGGGCCCAGAAGGAGTTGGGCTTCTTGTCAGCGTTGAGGCGCACGAGAGTGCCGGCTTCGACGAGCTGATCCGTCAAGCGGGCCCACTCCGACTCGGAGCCGTCGCACCACACGACGTCGGTCGGGGTTGTCAGCGCGGCAACGTCATCGACCCACGCGCGCAAGGCGCCGTGACGCGTGGGCACCTCGTCGGCCTCGCTCGGAACGCGTGTCTGGGCGGTCATCCGGCGTGTCCCTTCCTCTCCGTATTTTCGCCCGGTGCCGCACTCGGATTCCAGGCGGTCGACGCGATCCGGTCGCGTGACGCGCGAAAGGGTTCTCGGCACCATAGTCGCGCCGGGGCGCTGCCTGGTCTACACCGACTTGTGAGATTGCTTACGCGGGGTCCCTCGTTCGGCCGAGAAGGCACTGCCGTGCGGGTGGCCGGGTATGCTCACCGTCGGTCTATTTCGCCTGCGCTCGTAGCTCAACGGATAGAGCATCTGACTACGGATCAGAAGGTTGGGGGTTCGAATCCCTCCGAGCGCACCAGTCGGTCCAGCTGTTCACCGGGCCGACAGCACGGTGGCAGCGGGCGGCGCCGGGAGCGTCGACAGTGTGTCGACGAGAAGGCCCTCGATCACCTTCGCGTTGTCCAGCTGCGCGACTTGCGGATGATCGCGCATCGCCTGCCGGAAGTCGGTCAGCGCCACCCGAAGGACGCCACGCTGGGCGTACGCGTGCCGCTTGCTCAGCGCCTGCACCGCCTTTCGGTACGACTCGACCCCGTGGCGGGAGCCAGGGTCGCAGAACAGCACCAGTGCGAGGTCAAAGTCGCCGGTGGTTGCCTCTGACGTTGCGCTCACAACCTCCAGCAGGGCACGGGATGCCGTCGTGAAGCGGCCGAGGCGGAACGCACACCAACCCACCACGTCGAGGAGGTCCGGGCGCTCGCTGCGCAGCGGTTCGGTCTCTTCCAGCAGCGCGTGGTACAGCTTCGTCGCCCCGTCGGTGTCGCCACG
>Ga0136634_10001074_pt1 | contig 10716 bp, 9 predicted proteins | sample AntDrymUQ8332106_2_FD_104654 | JGI IMG/M metagenome (GOLD analysis project Ga0136634, IMG submission 104654) | Polar desert sand microbial communities from Dry Valleys, Antarctica - metaG UQ833 (21.06) | ecosystem: Environmental > Terrestrial > Soil > Desert | place: Antarctica: Dry Valley... | reverse complement strand
TTGCGTCCTGATGTCGTTACGAAAGCGCGCAGGATTACAAATCGTCCGACGCGCTTCAAGGCGGTACTGAACGCGAGCTCTTCCGCAGCGAACAGCGTTTCGTCGAATCCACCGGCTGACTTGAACGCTTCGCGCGTACAAAATACAAAGCATCCCGCAGCGAGCCGCATCACGCGCATGCCGGTGGTGAGCATTGGAAGCAGCGCCCTTGCATACAGCGGGATGCGCCCATCAAAACGCACTGTCGCGCCGCCACCTACCGCACCGCCGATCACTGCATCGATGGCACTTTGAAGCACCGCCGGGTTGATCAGCGTGTCGGCGTCGACGAATACCAGCGTGTCACCGGTGGTTGTACGCGCTCCGGAATTACGGGTTGCTGCAATCTGGCGATGGCAAACGGATATGACACGTGCACCCGAGTCGGCGGCGATGAGCGCGGTGCGATCGGTCGATCCATCGTCAGCAACAACGATCTCGTAATCAACTGCGCACGCACGCGCCGCGTCATGAATTGCATGTAGCGTCGCCGCGAGCAGCGGCTCTTCGTTATGTGCAGGCACCACGAAGGAAAGCAGACGAGGTTTCATTGGCAGTAACGGAAGTCGAAATTCATTTACTGCATCTTGACAGCAGAGCTGCGGCGCGATTCAGTGGTCGGCACCGCGATTGGTGTCTAATTGCCAAAAATACACAGGAGACAGGCATGGCGAAACTGGCTTACGTTACCGGCGGCATGGGTGGTATTGGCACGGCTATCTGCCGAAGGTTTCACGATGCTGGCTACAAGGTCATCGCGGGTTGCGGGCCGACGCGCGACCACGCCAAGTGGCTCGCCGAGCAGAAGGCCGATGGCTACACGTTCACCGTGTCGGTCGGCAACGTCGCGGACTGGGATTCGACTCGCGAGGCTTTCGAAAAGGTCAAGGCCGAACACGGTGTCGTCGATGTACTAGTGAACAACGCGGGCATCACACGCGATGGCGTGTTTCGCAAGATGTCTCTGGATGACTGGCGCGCGGTCATCGATACCAACCTGAACAGCCTTTTTAACGTGACCAAGCAGGTCATCGACGGCATGCTTGACAAGGGTTGGGGACGCATCATAAACATCGCTTCCGTCAACGGCGAGAAGGGCCAATTTGGCCAGACCAACTATTCAGCCGCCAAGGCGGGTATGCATGGTTTTTCCATGGCGTTGGCGCAGGAAGTGGCAAGCAAGGGCGTCACGGTCAACACGGTGTCGCCGGGTTACATCGCGACCGACATGGTGATGGCCGTGCGCGAAGACGTGCGCGAAAAGATCATTCAGACAATCCCGGTCAAGCGTCTTGGCAGGGCTGAAGAGATCGGTTCGGTCTGCGTTTGGCTCTCGGGCGAGGACGCTGGCTTCACCACGGGGGCCGAGTTTTCGTGCAACGGCGGGTTGCACATGGGCTGAGGGCGTTGCACGATCCCCGCAAGAAGTGAACGGATCAGGCTCGCTGCCTTATACGGGCTGCGGGCCCTCGTACCCCTCGATGACGATCAGATCCGCCGCTGATACGGGTTGGCGGAGCTTTATGGCTTCCTGATAGTCCGCAGACTTCCAGCATTCGATGGCCGCCTCGTAACTGGGAAATTCGATCACCACGTTACGCGTGCGGCTGTTTCCCTCCAGTTTTTCGAAGCGGCCGCCGCGCACCACGAAGCGCGCGCCATATTGCGCCAGCGGTTTTGCGTTGGCAGCGACGTACTCCTTGTATTTCTCCGGGTCCGAAATGTCGACACGCACGATCCAGTAGCCTTTTGGCATGGTTCTCCTCTGTTGTCATCGGTGATGCTCAAGAGGCACACGCCTAAACAACGACCCGTGCCTCGGTGGTATCGATCTCAACCTGGACGCGCTCGCCGGGTTGAAAGATCGGAGAGATCGACAGGTGTGGCGCATCCGCGATCAATGAGGCTTGACCGACATTGACTTGATAGCGCGTGAACTCGCCCAGGAATTCACTTTCCTTGATTTGACCGTCGAACCAGACGCCGCCCGTGCTTCTAGTGGACGATATTCTGACTGCGTTCGGCCGGATAGACAGCGCCGTGCCTGCGCTGCCTGCCGCTAGAGGAATCGCGCCCAACGATTCGGTGATGAATGCGCTACTTATTGGGTCGAAGTGGCCCTCGATCAGGTTGGTACTGCCGACGAATTGAGCGACGAATTGATTGGATGGGTTGTCGAACAGCTGCCTCGGCGCCCCGATCTGCTGCAGTACACCGGCATCGAGGACTGCCATGCGGTCGGCCGTCGTCATTGCTTCTTCCTGGTCATGCGTGACGAAGATCGTCGTAATGCCGAGCGCGCGCTGCAGCCGTTTCAATTCGAGGCGCATCTGTTCGCGCAACTTCTTGTCGAGGTTTGACAGGGGCTCATCGAGCAGCAGCACCTGCGGCTCGATGACGATCGTGCGGGCCAGCGCGACTCGCTGCTGCTGTCCACCCGATAGCTGATTGGGCCGTCGCTGCGCATATTCTCCCAGGCCGACAAGCGTCAATGCGTCACCGACGCGCCGTTTGATTTCGGCGCGCCCAACGCGCCGCTCGACGAGACCGAAGGCCACATTGTCGTACACACTCATGTGCGGCCACAGTGCGTAGCTCTGAAACACCATGCCGATATTGCGTGCGTACGGCGGCACACCGCTGATGTCGCGTCCGTCGACCAGCAGCCGGCCGCGGTTCGCCTGATTGAAGCCGGCGATCAATCTGAGCAGTGTCGACTTGCCCGACCCTGAGGGTCCGAGCAGCGCAAAGAACTCACCGGGCTCGATGGCGAGCGTGATGTCCTGCAGCACCTGGTTCGAACCGTACGCAAGGCCGATGCCAATGCATTCGACTGCCACTGCTTTCATCGTGCGTGCTCCAGATTGCGATTAGCGCGGTCGGCGAGCATGTGCGACAGGTAGGTGCCGACCGCGACCGTCAACACCAGGAGCACGCCGAGCGCGGCACCGGCGCCGCGGCCCGATATCGATTGCATGTACAGATAGATGCCGTAGCTCATTGGCGCCTGCGATTCCCTTACAACCAGCAGGATCGTTGCGGAGAGCTCGACGGCAGCCGTAATGAAGCTCGATACGAAGCCTGCGAGGATGCCGCCGGCCATCAGCGGGATCACGACGCGCCGCACCGAGCGCCACTTGCTCGCGCCCAGCATCTCGGCGGCTTCCTCCAGGCTGATGTTGATCTGCTGCAGTGCTGCCATGCACGAGCGCAGCGCGTACGGCAGACGGCGCACGGAATACGCCAGCATGATCAGCAGCCACGTTTGCGTGATCGGCACGCCGCCGATCTCGAAGCTCTGGAATGTGCGCAGATAACCAATCGCCAGCACGATTCCTGGCACCGCGATCGCGGCGCTGGCTGCGAAGTCGAGCCACTGGCGTGCAGGAATGCGGGTGCGCAGAATCAGATACGCGATCGCCACGCCGATGACGACGTCGATCGTCGCAGCCAGACCGCAGTAAAGCAGCGTGTTAGTGATCATCCCGGTGCTGTCGGCAAACACGGTTGCATAGTTGGCAAGCGTGTAGTCATCGGGCAGCACGGAGAAGCTCCAGACGCGCGCGAAGGACAACAGGAACAATCCCAGGTGCGGGCTGAGCACCACCAGCAGCACCAGCGCGATCACGGAGTAGGCAAGCCATGATTCACCGTGCGACAGCCTTCGCCGCGCAATGCCGGCGCCGCCTTTCTGCAGCGTCGAATAGTCCTTGCCTTTCATCACGCGGATTGATAGCCAAAGCGCGAGGATCGAGAAGATGATCATGATCACGCTGATCACGTACCCCAACGGGTCCTCAAGACCGACCTGCGTGATGCGCAGGTACGCTTGCGGCGCCAGCATGTTGGTCTGCCCGAGCACCAGCGGCGTGCCGAGGTCATCGAAGACCTTGATGAACACGAGAGCGGCGCCGGCAAGATAACCCGGCAGCGCCAGCGGAAACACGACGCGCGAAAAGAGCCGCCAGCCCTTGGCACCAAGGTTGAGCGCCGCTTCTTCCATCGCTCCGTCGATCGCCCGCAGTGCGACGATCAGATTCATCAGGATGAATGGAAAGTAATGCAGGCTCTCTACGAAGATGACGCCGGTAAGCCCCTGCATGATCGGAATCGAAAAGCCGAACGTGTCGTCGAGCAAAAGATTGACCGATCCCGAGCGGCCGAAGATCAGCTGCATCGCAACCGCACCCACGAACGGCGGCATAATCAACGGCAGAACGCCGAGCGTCTGGATCAACAGCGCGCCGCGAAACTGAAAGCGCACGGTGATGTACGCGAGCGGGGTTGCGATCAGAGAAGCGGCGACCACACTTGCAATCGCCACATAAAGCGAGTTGCCGAACGACTCGCGCATTAAGCCGGTCGAGAAAAACGTTTCGAAGTGGCCAAGCGTGAAGGTGCCGTCGCCGTCGCGGAACGCGGTGATGAACACCGCGCCGACCGGAATCAGCAGCAGCGCGAGCAGAAAAGCGGCGATTGCACCCAGGACGGCGTACGAGCGCCATGACGCGCCAAGAAGTTGCCGAACCCGAACGCCTCCGCCGATGGGTAACGCGTCGGCCGGCGTCACTGCCATTGAGATGGTTGCTACTTGATCAGCGCAGACGCTTGTTGCGCGAGTTCAATCGCTTTCGCATAGCTTTCGCGCGATTTGCGGTTCCAGCTTTCTTCAAGGCCAGTGACCTGCTTCGAGACCGCGACTTCCTTCTTGTTCGACGCGAACACCTTCAGGAAGTCTTTCTGCCCCGCGAGCGAAGATGAAACTACCGGCGCAAATGCCAGCGCACGGGCTTGCTTGACCAGATCGGCTGCCTGCGGGTTGCTTTTGCCGGCGAGCTTTGCTTCGGCATCGTGAATCGCTTTCGTCGCCGCCTGCAGCTCTTTCAGACGAAACGTGATCGTCTGATCGAACAGCGAGTGCACGACTGAGTAGCGATCTTCGGATAGATCGGCATTGAAGTTGACTTTAGCGCGCTTGACGATCGCCTGCGGATCGGGATATCCGGCCGGAATCTTGTTGCCGAAGCTCGAGTATGCGAGCACCGGTAACCGCGAGATTTTCGGATCAAGCAACAACTCCTGGCCCGCCTGGCTCAAGGTGTACTGCACGAACTTCTTGGCTTCGGCTGTGTTCTTGCCTCCCGCAACCAGCGCAATATTCGCTGGCACGATCGACGTCAGGGCGGGGTAAACGAACTCGACGGGAAAGCCTGAATACTTGCCGGCCAAGCCGAAAAAATCGATCACCGGCCCAGCGCCGAACTGGCCGTTGTTGATGCCGTCAGGTACGCCGAAACTGCGCTCGGTAATTTGCGCGCTGTTACCCGCCATCTCGAGCACCTTGCCCCAGCCGGCGTCCCAGCCTTCGCCCTGCAGGATCGTCTCGACCGTCAGATGCATCGTGCCGGAGCGCGACGGGGCTGTCATCGCGACGTGGCCAAACCATTCGCGCTTCAGCAGGTCGTCCCAGTCTTTGGGCGCCGCGAGTTTGTTGGCCTTGAGGTAGCGTGTGTTGTACATGATGCCGTAACCCGCGAGCGCCTGACCTTTGTAAAAGCCCTGTGGGTCGTTGATAGGATAGTTGCCGATCTTGGCGGGAATCGCTTTGTTGTCGACATCGGGCGCGGCGACGAGCAGGTTGTCGCGCTTCAGCACCTCGAATGCATCGGGTGCCGATGCCCAGAATACGTCGGGCCGCTGTCCGGCCGCTGTCTCACGCACGAATGCGATGCCCGCCACCGTGCTTTTGTTCAGTATCTCGATCTTGATGTCGGGATTTGCCCTTTCGAAGGCGCCTTTGTAGGCAGCGGTCAACTCTTTTGGAAACGATGTAATCACCGTGACCGTTCCAGCGTCACTTGCCGTTGCGCCAAGCAGACCGAGCGCTACGGCGGCAGTGATTTGTGCAAATGGTCGAAGCATCGACGGTCTCCTGTGTTGTGGTTTTCGGCGATTCTCGCAGAACAGGCGCGCTCCCGCCGAGCGGAGCACCGCACGGCGGCATATTCGATAGAATCCGTCGACCCGCACAGGGGCACGAGGACCATATGGCAACGTCCGTTCGCCTGATCAAGAAGTACCCAAACCGTCGCTTGTACGACACGCAAACCAGCACCTACATCACGCTGGCCGACGTCAAACAGCTGGTGCTCGAGCAGGAAAATTTTCAGGTGATCGATGCGAAGTCGGCCAGTGACCTGACGCGGCAGATTCTGCTGCAGATCATTCTGGAAGAAGAAGCGGGTGGGATGCCGATGTTTTCGGCGCCGATGCTGTCGCACATCATTCGCTTTTATGGCAATGCGATGCAGGGAATGATGGGCCCGTATCTCGAGAAGAATATTCAGGCGTTTATCGAGATTCAGGGCAAGCTGCAGGAACAAAGCAAGGCGTTCTACGCGACCAACAAAATCGGACCCGAGATGTGGACGCAGTTTGTCAACATGCAGGCGCCGATGGTGCAATCCATGATGTCGAGTTACATCGAGCAATCGAAGAATCTCTTCGTTCAGATGCAGGAGAACATGCAGAACCAGACGCGTTCGATGTTCACTGGGTTTCCCGGCTTTACCGGCGACAAGAAGTAGCCGCCTTGATGACAGCAGCAACTGCGGCGCACGCGCCGCTGATCAAAGCCAAGCCCACCGCTCCTTCGGTGGGTTTTGTTTCTCTAGGGTGCCCTAAAGCTTTGGTTGACTCGGAGCTGATCATCACGCAGCTTCGCGCCGAGGGCTACGCGACCAGTGCAAGCTACGGCGGCGCTGACCTCGTCATCGTCAACACCTGCGGTTTTATCGACGCGGCGGTCAAGGAGTCGCTGGATGCCATCGGCGAGGCGCTCGCAGAGAACGGCAAGGTGATCGTCACCGGTTGCCTCGGTGCAAAAAGCGACGGTGGCCAAAATCTGATCAGCAAGATCCATCCGAAGGTGCTTGCGGTCACCGGGCCGCATGCCGCCGGTGAAGTGCTTGACCATGTGCATCGACACCTGCCGCGGCCGCACGACCCCTACAGCGATCTGGTGCCACCCGCGGGCATCAAGCTGACGCCGCGCCATTACGCGTACCTGAAGATTTCAGAAGGCTGCAATCATCGCTGCAGCTTCTGCATCATCCCCTCGATGCGAGGTGACCTGGTGTCGCGCCCGATAGGTGATGTGTTGCGCGAAGCCGAGAATCTGTTGAAGCAGGGTGTGCGCGAGCTGCTTGTGATTTCGCAGGACACGAGCGCCTACGGCGTTGACGTTCGCTATCAGCTCGGGTTCGTCGGCGGACGCGCGGTGCGCACTCGCATGGCTGAACTCGTTACGGAGCTCGGACGGCTTGCCGAGGTGCATGGCGCCTGGGTTCGGTTGCACTATGTTTATCCGTATCCGCACATCGACGCCATCGTTCCTCTGATGGCGCAAGGGCAGGTGCTGCCTTACCTCGATGTCCCGTTTCAGCACGCGCATCCTCGCGTACTGAAGTCGATGAAGCGGCCTGCGTCAGGCGAGAAGAACATCGAGCGGATCAGGGCGTGGCGCGAGATTTGCCCCGACATCACGATCCGGTCCACCTTTATTGCGGGCTTTCCAGGTGAGACCGATGAGGAGTTCAACTACCTGCTCGACTTCCTCCGCGAGGCGGAGCTCGATCGCGTGGGCTGCTTCGCCTATTCGTCGGTGGACGGTGCGGCTGCCAACTGTTTACCGGATCAGGTTCCTGAGGAAGTGCGCGAGGATCGTCGGGCTCGATTGATGCAACTGCAGGAGCAGATTTCCATAGCGCGCCTGCAGCGCAAGGTCGGCACCGTGCAGCGCGTGTTGATTGACGAGGTCGGTCCGACGGTTGCCGTTGGGCGCACGTCGGCCGATGCCCCGGAGATTGATGGGCTCGTCGAGTTTCGAAAAGGGCGTCGCAGGCTCAACAAGGGCGACTTCGTCAATGTGCGGATCACATCGGCCGCTGTGCACGATCTGCGCGGCACGCTGTGTGAATAGCGCAAGCTGCGCAGGCTAACGAGGGAGTAGTGCAAATGAGAGAAGTTGTCGTTGTCAGCGGAGTTCGAACCGCAGTCGGAACGTTCGGAGGAAGCCTGAAGGAGATTCCGCCGACACGCCTAGGCGCAATCGTGGTCGCCGAGGCGATGAAGCGCGCTGGCATCGCGGGTGACGAAGTGGGGCACGTCGTTTTCGGTCACGTGATCAATACCGAGCCGCGCGACATGTACCTTGCGCGGGTCGCTGCAATTGACGGCGGTGTTGCACACGCCACACCGTGCCTGACGCTTAACCGTCTATGCGGAAGCGGGCTGCAGGCGATCATCTCGGCGGCGCAGTCGATCATGCTCGGCGATGCCGACATCGCCATCGGCGGCGGCGCTGAGAACATGTCGCGTGGACCGTACCTGCTGTCGTCCGGGCGGTGGGGACAGCGCATGGGCGACATGAAGGCAGTCGACATGATGACCGGAGCGTTGCATGACCCGTTCGATGTGATTCACATGGGCGTGACCGCAGAAAACGTCGCGACACGTTGGAACATCTCGCGCGAGGATCAGGATGCGCTGGCAGTCGAGAGCCATCGGCGCGCAGCGCACGCGACTAAGGAAGGCCGCTTCAAAAGCCAGATCGTGCCGGTCGAGGTCAAGAGCAAGAAAGGTCCGGCGGCGTTCGAAACGGACGAGCACTTTCGCGAAGGCGTATCGCTGCAGGACCTTGCGAAGCTGAAACCCGTGTTTGCGAAAGACAATGGAACAGTCACCGCGGGCAACGCGTCCGGTATCAACGATGGCGCCGCCGCCGTCGTGTTGATGGAACGCGGCGTGGCGGAGAAGCGCGGCCTCAAACCGTTGGCAAAGCTGTTGAGCTATGGCCATGCGGGGGTTGACCCGAAGTACATGGGAATCGGCCCGGTGCCATCGTCGAAAATGGCACTGCAGCGCGCGGGGCTGACGGTCGCTGACCTCGATGTGATTGAAGCAAACGAGGCCTTCGCCGCGCAGGCGTGTGCGGTGGCGCGCGATCTGGGCTTTCCGGCCGACAAGGTCAATCCGAACGGCAGCGGCATTTCGCTCGGGCACCCGGTGGGCGCCACCGGCGCAATCATCACCGTCAAGGCGCTGTACGAACTGGAAAGGATCAACGGGCGCTACGCGCTTGCGACGATGTGTATCGGCGGCGGACAGGGCATCGCCGCCATTTTCGAGCGCATTTGATAACTCGTGCAGTTGGGGGTCGGCCGCAATCACCGATGTCACGTTAAGCAAACATGAGTCGTACAACACCTTTCAAAATTCGGCGTCGTCTGCTCCTGGCCGGTGGCGCGCTAGCGTGCCCGGCGTGGGCAACGTTTGCCGCCGAGGACCCGGTTACGCCCGAGATTCGTTTGCGCGAGCTGCTGAGCGAACGTCGATCGCTGCGGCTTTTACGTGGAACTGAAGCGCTCAGTGCAACTTATTGGACGGCCGAGAGCGGATACAACCGCGATGAGTATCTGAATATCTGCTGGCTGTTGCGCGACGTGCAGGCCGATCGAGTGTTTCCGATGCATCACGGACTGCTTGACGTGCTGTGCGGGCTGCAGGCGTGGCTAGGGCGTATCGGGAGCGATGCACCGCTGCAGATCTACTCGGGCTATCGCAGTCCGAAGACAAACAATCGGACCGAAGGCGCAGCACTGAATTCGCGTCACCTGGTGGGCAGGGCGGTCGATATCAGCGTGTCCGGCGTTTCCAACGTCAAGTTGGCCGGCATGGCGAGCTTGCTCGGGCGCGGGGGCACCGGCTTCTACCCGGGCCGCAATTTCGTCCATGTCGACACCGGCGATGAGCGGATCTGGATCGATCGCGCGCGGAAAAAAGCGAGCTGAACCGCAGCTGCGGATTGTCCAATTGCCTGGCGGCGATCCGTGCGTCCTGTCAGTCCACGAACCAGTTGAGCACGCCGTCGAGCGGGCTGTGGTCCAGCGCAAATCTGGCGCGCTCCTTGACGACTGGCTTGGCGCGATAAGCCACTGAAATTCCGGCGAGCTCCATCATCTTCAGGTCGTTGGCTCCATCGCCGATCACGATCGACTGCGCAGTAGCGCAACCGATCTCCGCGCACGCGTCGCGCACGGCCTGTGCTTTACCCGCGGCATCGACGATGTCACCGTCGAGAGGCCCTGAAACCTTTCCGGTCAATCGTCCGTCGATGATCTTGAGTTCGTTTGCACGCACGTAATCGATAGACAGCGTGGCCTTGACGCGGTCGGTGAAGTACGTGAAGCCGCCCGTTGCGAGCAGCGTCTTCAACCCGGCGCACCGGCAATCCGCAACCAGCCTTTGCGCACCATCGTTGAGAGCAAGTTTTTCGTCGTACACGCGAGCAAGCAGGCCCGCGTCGATGCCTGCCAGCATTTCAACGCGCTGACGGAGGCTTTCGGAATAGTTGAGCTCGCCGCGCATCGCGGCTTCAGTGATGGCAGCGACCTCGGCGCCCTTACCGGCATACGCGGCAACTTCATCGAGCGTCTCGATATTGACCAGTGTCGAGTCCATATCGAGCACCAGCAGTCGGAAGTCGGCCAGACGCGATGCAGGCTCGACAAATGCGCTGTCGACTTTCCAGTACGCCGAAAGGCCGCGTACCGCTTTTCGCGTTTCGTTATCGTCGCGGACTGTTACGCAGCGAGCCGAGCGGCCCGTTACGGTTAT
>Ga0136634_10001073_pt1 | contig 10723 bp, 9 predicted proteins | sample AntDrymUQ8332106_2_FD_104654 | JGI IMG/M metagenome (GOLD analysis project Ga0136634, IMG submission 104654) | Polar desert sand microbial communities from Dry Valleys, Antarctica - metaG UQ833 (21.06) | ecosystem: Environmental > Terrestrial > Soil > Desert | place: Antarctica: Dry Valley... | reverse complement strand
CCCAATCAAAAAGAACTGGATGAATACCTGGTGATGCTGGAAGAAGCGAAAAAAAGAGATCATCGCAAACTGGGCCGGGAACAAAGCATATTTACATTTGATGACGAAGTTGGGCAAGGCTTGCCATTGTGGATGCCCAATGGAACTATTATTATAGAAGAACTGGAAAAGCTTGCCAAAGAAACAGAAAAAAGGGCGGGATATAAAAGAGTTGTGACCCCCCACATCGCAAAAGAAAGCTTATATCTTACAAGCGGGCATTTACCTTATTATGCAGATAGTATGTTTCCGCCAATGGAACTTGATGGCACAAAATACTATCTAAGGGCAATGAACTGCCCCCATCACCACAAGATCTTTGATGCAGAACCAAAAAGCTACAAAGATCTCCCATACCGGATCGCAGAGTATGGAACTTGTTATCGATATGAGCAGAGCGGAGAATTATTTGGGTTGATGCGTGTACGATGCCTGCATATGAATGATGCACATATTTATTGCAGTAAAGAACAATTTGCTGATGAGTTTCGCGCAGTGAACGATATGTATATTAAATATTTTTCTATATTCGGCGTTGATAAATATATCATGCGCCTGAGCCTGCATGATCCTGCAAAACTGGGTCAGAAATATGTAAATGAACCTGAATTATGGAATCAAACGGAATCCATGGTTAGAAAAGTTCTTATCGAATCGAACATACCTTATATTGAAGTACAGGATGAAGCTGCTTTTTACGGACCAAAAATAGATGTACAGATCTGGAGTGCTATTGGAAGAGAGTTTACACTTGCAACAAACCAGGTAGATTTTAATAGTGGTAACAAATTCAAACTAACTTATACAAATCAAAATAATACAGCTGAAGTGCCGCTGATCATCCACAGGGCCCCACTTGGTACACACGAACGTTTTATTGGATTTTTACTGGAACATTATGCAGGGAAATTTCCGACATGGATTGCGCCTTTACAGGTAAAGATCCTTCCCATCAGTGATAAGTTTATAGATTATGCAAATACAATTTTACAAACGCTTAAAAATGCAGATATTCGTGTAGAAATTGATGAGCGAAATGAAAAGATAGGGAGGAAGATCAGGGATACAGAATTGGCAAAAGTGCCGTATATGCTGGTAATAGGGGAGAAAGAGATGAATGAAAAAAAGGTCGCAGTTCGAAGGCAAGGTAAGGGCGATGCAGGAGTAAAAGACCTGGATGTATTTATCAGTGAATTAATTTCAGAAGTAAAAGAACGCAGACCTGAATAATTAGTTCTTCGTGTTATTAAAAACAATATTATTAATTAAAAAACTTAAATGGCATTTCCACCCAGAGCTCCCAGGGGAACTTTTAATCCTCGTTTTAAAAAAGAACAACAACAGGAACACCGTACCAATCACATGATAAAAGCACCCGAAGTGCGTTTGGTTGGCGAAAACATAGAACCCGGTGTATATTCTTTATTTGATGCAAATGCATTGGCAAAATCACAACAACTTGATCTCGTAGAAATATCTCCAGGTGCTAATCCCCCTGTTTGTAAGATCATCGACTACAATAAATTTTTGTATGATGAGAAGAAGAAGAAAAAAGAGATGAAAGCAAAATCTAAAACCAGTGAGGTAAAAGAAATTCGTTTTACTCCAAATACAGATGAGCACGATTTTGAATTCAAATGCAAGCATGCCGAAAAATTTCTTAAAGATGGTGATAAAGTAAAAGCTCACGTACAGTTTAAAGGCCGGGCTATTATGTTTAAAGAGAGGGGAGAACTATTACTATTAAAATTTGCAGACAGACTAAAAGATGTAGGCGCTCTCGAAAGCATGCCTAAAATGGAAGGAAAAAGAATGCTTGTAATGTTTGCACCAAAGACACAAAAGAAAAAAGTATCAGAACTTGGTAAAGCAATTAAAGATGATCCTAAACCAGAAATTCCGGTAGATAAGCCGGTTGCAGAATAAGAGTAGGAATTGGAATTAAGAATTTTAAAATTTATATTAAAGAAGCTGTCTTATTCAGGATAGCTTTTTTATTATGCAAAAAATCATACACTTTTTATTTCCATGGACATAAGTCTAAATAAATACATTAGTGATTCAGGCTTTTGCAGCAGAAGGGAAGCAGATAAATATATAAATGATTGCCGGGTTACAATAAATAATAATGATGCTCATAAAGGCAACAGGGTAAAGGAAACAGATGTTGTAAAAATAGATGGCGAACTTATTAAAAAAAATAAACCTGATGTTTATATAATGTTTAATAAACCTAAAGGAGTTACATGTACAACTGATTTAAAAGATAAAACCAACATTATTGATTATATAAATTTTAAAACCAGGATATTTCCAATCGGGAGACTTGATAAATTATCGGAAGGTTTAATCTTTCTTACAAATGATGGAGATATTGTCAATAAAATATTACGTGCGGGTAATTTACACGAAAAGGAATATATCGTTACTACACATAAACCGGTAGATACTTCTTTTATAAACAATATGAGAAATGGAGTTAAGATACTTGGAACGATCACAAAAAAATGTATTGTAAAACAGGAAGGGGATAATCGTTTTAAAATTATATTGACACAGGGTTTAAATCGGCAGATCAGAAGAATGTGCGCAGTACTTGGTTACAAGGTTACATCATTGAAAAGGACGAGGATCATGCAATTCAGTTTATCAGGAATAGCATCTGGTAAATGGAGGTTTTTTACTACCAATGAAATAGAAAATATTCATCAATTAGTATCTAATAGTAGTAAAACTGCAGATATTGAAAGCATGGGTGAATAATTATTATCTACATCCCGGTTAGCTCATGACGTGGTTTTTATTCTACAGTATATAATTATTCGCACTAATTGAACCACATTTATAGAAAAGTAAAATGTGCAAGGATTGATTATTAGCGTATTTCAACCTTTTTAAAAATATGGCACTATTATTTAATAGTATTATTATATTAATTACGGGACCCACAATAATAATTGAGCATAGGTTATAATATTGCTCGAACATAAGTGTTGCCATACCCTACTATTAGCACTTGCCTGTATTGATGATGTAATAATAAACTTTTGGTTAATTAGATTGTTATCCTGTTAGGATATTCGAATATCAAGTAGAAGAAGGCTATTCATTGAATTTTTTTTAAGCATAAGCAAAGATAATTAACACGTAAAATCAAAAGCATGGGAATAACTAAAACCTTTTCAACTGCAACCAAGGATATAACAAGCATGGATCTTGTGTGCTTTTCACATTTACGCTGGGATTTTGTATATCAGCGCCCACAACATCTTTTATCAAGATTTACAAATAAGTTTAGGGTCTTTTATATTGAAGAACAATTATTTCATGACAAGGAAGATGGATTTGATATAAAATTAACTAAGGAAAATGTTTGGGTAGTAACCCCAAAATTACAACACGGTGAAGCAACTGAACAGGAATTAATTTTACGTCAAAAAACAATTTTGAATCGTTTTTTCACTAAAATGGAAATTGAAAAATATATCTTCTGGTATTATACTCCTATGGCATTAAAGATCAGTGACCAATTTTATCCGCAAAGGATTATTTATGATTGTATGGATGAGTTATCAAATTTTAAATTTGCTCCTCCTGATTTAAATGCTCTGGAAGAAAAATTATTTAGTAAAGCAGATCTTGTTTTTACCGGTGGCCATTGTTTATTTGAAGCAAAACAGGACTGTCATCATAACATTCATCCATTTCCAAGTAGTATTGATATAGATCATTTTTCCAAAGCCCGGGCTGATATGAATGATCCCACGGACCAGGCTCATATCCCGCGTTTAAGAATTGGATTTTATGGGGTGATAGATGAGCGTTTCAATATTAAAATGCTTGCAGAAGTGGCAATTAAAAAACCTGAATGGCAATTTATTTTAATAGGCCCGGTTGTGAAAATTAACCCGGATGATCTTCCCCGTTATGAAAACATACATTACCTGGGAGGAAAAACTTATAATGAATTGCCCTCTTATTTAGCAGGATGGGATATAACTATGATACCTTTTGAAAAAAATGAATCAACAAAATACATAAGCCCTACCAAGACACCTGAATATCTTGCTGCAGGAAAACCTGTTATCTCTTCTTCCATACGTGACGTTGTTGTTCCTTATGGTGAACAGGGCCTTGTACATATTGCTGATACATCAGAAGAATTTATTCAGGCAGTTGAGAAAGAAATAAGTTCAACCAATAAAACAAAATGGGCAAAAAAAGTCGACACCTTTTTATCTCAGATCTCATGGGATAAAACATGGAATAAAATGATGATACTGGTAAATGAAATTTTACCTGCAACCAAGGATAAAGTATATGGTAAGTCACTGGCAAAAGAAGTGGCTTAAATAAATTAACCTAAACTAATACAATGCTTTTATCTCTTGATAATAAACCCGCAATATGGGGTGGAATTGAATGTACTATTAACCGGATAGAAAATACGTGGCACGATCAATTAGAAATGTGCGGTTGCTATAAAAGAGACACTGACCTGGAAGCTATTGCAGCTTTGGGTTTAAAAACTTTACGCTTTCCTGTTTTGTGGGAATCTCATCAGCCCTTTGAAAATGTTCCTGTTGACTTTACATGGTCAGCAAACCAACTTGACAAACTTCGTAATTTTAATATTACACCTATAGTAGGATTATTGCATCATGGCTCAGGCCCGGCTTTTACTAATTTATTAGATGAAGCATTTCCTGAAAAATTAGCTGCCTATGCCTTACAGGTTGCTACCAGGTTTCCCTGGATAGAATATTATACCCCGGTCAATGAACCATATACCACAGCACGGTTTTCAGGTCTTTACGGACTCTGGTATCCCCATAAGAAAAATGATGTGAGTTGCATAAAAATGCTCTTGAATGAATTGAAAGGGACAATACTTTCAATGCAGGAAATACGAAAAATAAACCCATTTGCAAAACTTGTACAAACTGAGGATCTGGGTAAGACTTACAGTACAGCTTTGCTTTCTTACCAGGCCAGATTTGAAAATCACAGGCGCTGGCTTACATTTGATATCCTGTGTGGTAAATTAATAAAAGATCATCCTCTTTGGAATTATTTCCGGAGACTGGGTATACCACAAACTACATTGCAATTTTTTGTTGATAATGCTTTGCCTCCGGACATTATTGGTGTAAATCATTATATCACATCCGAGCGTTTCCTTGATGAGAATATTGAAAACTATCCTGAATGCTTTCATGGGGGAAATTCACTTCATCAATATGCAGATATAGAAGCAATAAGGGTAAAACACAATGAAGCAAATGGGTTTAAAGTATTAATGAAAGAGATATGGGAACGATATAGGTTACCCCTTGCCGTTACTGAAGCACATCTTCATTGTGCCCGGGAAGAACAACTTAAATGGTTTAAAGAAATATATGATTACTCTGCAGAATTAAAACAACAGGGTGTTGATATTGTTGCTGTGACAACCTGGTCATTATTGGGCGCTTATGGGTGGAATAAGTTATTAACCGGTATTCCATTTGAGTATGAGCGTGGAGCATTTGATGTTAGTGCAGGAAATGTACGCCCTACTGCAATGGCAGGATTGATCAGAACTTTAATTGAAAAAGGAAGTTTTGAAAGCCCGGTAATAAATAAACCCGGCTGGTGGAAAAGCGAATCAAGGTTTATTTCAAAGATTAAAAGCCAGCTCTTTTCAATGGAAAAGCACAATAATCCTGGCCAGCCTATCCTTGTAATTGGTAAAAAAGGTACATTAGGCAGAGCCTTTGCAAGAATTTGTGAGACAAGATATCTTTCCTATGTTTTGCTGGGAAGGGAGGATCTTGATATCTGCAATTATGATGAAATAGAAAAGGTTATTGCTCTTTATAATCCATGGGCTATAATAAATGCTGCAGGTTATGTTAGGGTTGATGATGCTGAGAATGATAAATTAAAATGTTTCAGGGATAATGCCAGGGGACCCCAACAGCTGGCCAGGGCATGCCGGCTTTATGGAATTCAATTCATGACATTCTCTTCTGATCTGGTTTTTGATGGAGAAAAGCGTGAACCTTACCTGGAATCTGATAAAGTAAATCCGCTGAATACTTACGGCAGCAGCAAAGTAAAAGCTGAGGAATTTGTTTTATACCAGCATCCTTCCTCGTTAATAATCAGGACCAGCGCTTTCTTTAGCCCCTGGGATAAATACAATTTTGTCAGTGGGTTATTGCAGCAGCTTAAACTCGGAAATAAATTTGATGCTGTTTCTGATATTACTATATCTCCTACTTATATTCCTCATCTTGTAAATGCAAGCCTTGATCTTCTTATTGATGATGAAAATGGGATATGGCATGTAACCAATAATGATCATGTAACCTGGTATGAATTTGCTAAAGAAACAGCCCGCAGGGCACATGAAAATATTTCATTAATAAATCCGCTTAAGAAATTAGCATTGCCAGCCAAACGTCCTGTTAACAGTGCTTTACAAAGTGAAAAAGGAATTTTACTTCCTTCTTTAAAAACTGCTCTGGATGATTTTTTTAAAGAAAAAATGCTGAAGGTGAAATAGGTTTCATCAAGCCTAAACTCCCTTAACTAAAAATTATTTTTAATTACAAGAAATACATCTCTTTACAGGTATCATATTTTTTTTGTAGAAATAAAGATCAATAATTTTATAACTCATTATTTTTAACGGTCCATATGAAAGAGTATGATTATGTAATAGTTGGGGCCGGATTATTCGGAGCCTGTTTTGCGCACCAGGCAAGCAATAAAGGAAAAAAATGCCTTGTGATTGACCGCCGCAATCATGCCGGAGGAAATATTTTTTGCAGAAATGAAAATGGTATCAATGTGCATGTGTATGGTGCGCATATTTTTCATACAAATGATAAACCTATATGGGATTTTGTAAACAGCTTTACAGAATTTAACCGGTATACCAATTCTCCGGTTGCCAATTATAAAGGAGAACTATTTAACCTGCCTTTTAATATGAATACTTTCTATACATTATGGAAAGTAAAAACACCTCATGAAGCACAACAGAAAATAAAAGAACAGATAGAATCACTTAACATCACTGAACCGGCAAACCTGGAAGAACAGGCACTTGCGTTAGTAGGTACTGACATTTATGAAAAACTCATCAAAGGATATACAGAAAAACAATGGGGAAGAAAAGCCACTGATCTGCCAGCATTTATCATAAAGCGTTTACCCGTAAGGTTTACTTACGACAATAATTACTTTAATGATAAATACCAGGGAATCCCAATGGGTGGGTATAATAAGATAACAGAAGGCTTGTTAAAAGGCATCGAAGTAAAATTAAATACAGATTTTTTTAAAGACCGCGAATACTTTAGATCATTGGGTGAAAATATCGTGTATACAGGGCCGATAGATGAATATTTTAACAATCGTTTTGGCGAGCTGGAATATCGCAGTCTTCGTTTTGAACATGAACACCTGGAAATACCTAATTACCAGGGAAATGCAGTTGTGAATTATACAGAAGCCGAAATTCCCTACACACGTATCATTGAGCACAAGCATTTTGAATTTGGCACACAAAACACCACGATAATCACAAGGGAATATCCTTCAGAATGGAAAAAAGGGATGGAACCATATTATCCCGTAAATGATGATATCAATACAATGCGTTTTAAAAAATACCAGGCTTTAGCTGCAGACGAAACGAATGTTTTATTTGGCGGAAGGCTCGCTGAATATAAATATTATGATATGCACCAGGTAATAGGATCAGCGATGTCAAAAGCTAAAAAAGAACTCGGTTAATAGGTGATCTACTTTTCTATTAAAGCATTGGTTTTTTTCAAAACAGAAGTGGTGATACTATAAATAGTTTTTATTTATCTGCATGAATTTTAACCAACCATTCATCATTTTACCATTTAATTACTGTTACATATATATTAGATTAGGGTGTTAAATTATTAATATGCAAAAAATATTATTGACACTGACTTTATTTACATGTTTATCATCCTGTGGACAATCAAATTCTAAAAGCCCGCCTAAAGCTGTAGAAATGGATTGTGGGCCTGATGCTACAGTAGAGTGCAGTTTCTTAAATATGCCTGGTGATGTAGGAAGTATAATGGAAATACCTGCAAACTCAGGTACACCAATGATCATAACCGGCACAATTTATAAAGCTGATGGAGTTACACCTTATCCCGGAGTAGCATTGTATGCATATCATACTGATGATAAAGGAAAATATTCAAAAAGCGGAAACGAAACAAGTGTACAGAAATGGCATGGCAGGCATCATGGCTGGTGCAAAACAGATAGCAAGGGGAAATATGAAATTCATTCTATTCGCCCCGCCAGATACCCTGATAATACAATGCCAGCACATATCCATTCGACTATTATGGAACCTGGTGGCAAAAAATATTGGATTAACGATTTTGTATTTAAAGATGATTCTTTAGTTAATAAAGAATATATCTCCAGTTTAATCGGCGCAGGAGACAATGGCATAGTTGATTTAAAACTATCTGATGGAAAATGGATAGGAATTCGAGATATCATACTAACAAAATAAATTCTACTCGTAGAATAAAATTTATAAATAACTGCCTGAACCCCGTTTCCCGGATACCGTATCTTTAGAAAAATAAGCATGATATACAGGGAAGCTAATAGCGCTGACATACCCCAGATACAGGTTGTAAGAAATTCAGTGAAAGAAAATATGCTTTCTGACCCGGCTTTGGTTTCAAATGATGATTGTGAACATTATATAATGAGAATTGGCAAGGGATGGGTATGTGAAATAAACCAGGAAATTGTTGGTTTTGCAATTGTAGATGTATCTGATAAAAATATCTGGGCTTTATTTGTTCACCCCGATCATGACAGGCAAGGTATTGGAAGAAGCCTGCATGCTATCATGTTAAACTGGTATTTTGAACGCTTTAACGAGACCCTTTGGCTGGGTACGAGCCCTCATACTAGAGCGGAAGGGTTTTATAAAAGCGCTGGCTGGATAGAAGTTGGAATACATGGAAAAGGAGAGATCAAATTTGAAATGACAAGAGCGACCTGGATTGATAATGTATCTGGTAAACAAGATCATAATTAATAATAAGGAGTTATAATAACTGCAGTACTGATTATTTTATAATAGGTTTGTTATTATACATTTCTACATATTAATGGTATTTCTAAATCTATCGAATTTTAAATTAGATTCCTTACCTTTGCCGCCCGAAACACAGTTTTCAGACATTTCCCACAAGGCTCAATAAAGTTCCCGGCATTTCGGGACGCCAGCAGGGAGTAACTTAAAATAGTTATGTAATGCCAAAGGTTAAAACCAACAGCAGCGCAAAAAAGCGCTTCAAAGTTACCGGTACAGGTAAGATTACTTTTCAAAAAGCTTTTAAACGTCACATCTTAACAAAAAAAAGCACCAAGCGTAAACGCAATATGCGCCAGGATGGTGTAGTAAGTGATGCAAATCTCCACTTTGTTAAGCGGCTGCTTGGAATGAAATAATAAACTTACATATACTATTAATTTAAAAAATATTTAATATGCCACGTTCAGTTAATGCTGTAGCCAGCAGGGCCCGGCGCAAAAGGATTCTTAAAGCTGCCAAAGGTTATTATGGCAAGCGAAAAAATGTTTATACCGTTGCCAAAAATGTAATGGAAAAAGGTTTAACATATAGCTATGTTGGACGCAAATTAAAAAAACGGGAATATCGTACTCTCTGGATTGCCCGTATCAATGCGGCTGTGAGAGCAGAGGGAATGACTTATAGCGAGTTTATTCATAAACTGGGATCAAAAAGTATTGAACTAAACCGCAAAGTTCTCGCTGATCTTGCAATGAATGAACCCGAAACATTTAAGATCCTTATTAACTCAGTAAAGTAAATTTTCCAATTATAGAAACCGTTCCGGATCCCGGGACGGTTTTTTTATGGCGTATATCCAGATAATTTACATTTGTAAAAAAATTTATCACCAATCTCTCCGACATACATGAATAACTCGTACAACGATCTCGTTCAACAAACATTTGTATTTCCACAGGAAGATTTTAAATTAAAGGATAATTATCTTCAATTTAATGGTCTTGATTTAAAAGCATTAATTGACAAATACGGAACACCGCTAAAACTGAGCTACCTGCCAAAAATAGGTATGCAGATAGCCAAAGCCAAAAAAATGTTTGCCACTGCTTATAAAAAACATAAGTATGAAGGCGATTATCATTACTGTTATTGCACCAAAAGCTCGCATTTCAGCTTCGTTGTAGAAGAAGCTTTAAAGAATAATATACATCTTGAAACTTCTTATGCTTATGACATTGATATAATAAAAAAACTTTACGCAAGGAAAAGGATAAATAAAGAAATTTATATCATCTGTAATGGGTTTAAACAAAAACCTTATACCAGCAGGATAGCAGCACTTTTAAATTCCGGCTTTAAAAATGTCATCCCTGTATTGGATAATACAGATGAGTTGCGTGCATATATTAAGTCAGTGAAAGTCCCATTTAACCTGGGCATACGTGTTGCCACTGAAGAAGAGCCGTCATTTCCTTTCTATACCTCACGGTTGGGCATACGTGCAAAAGATATACTTGAATTTTATGTAGATAAGATAGAAGGTAATGAGCATCGGTTTCAGTTAAAAATGTTACACTTGTT
>Ga0136634_10001071_pt1 | contig 10737 bp, 2 predicted proteins | sample AntDrymUQ8332106_2_FD_104654 | JGI IMG/M metagenome (GOLD analysis project Ga0136634, IMG submission 104654) | Polar desert sand microbial communities from Dry Valleys, Antarctica - metaG UQ833 (21.06) | ecosystem: Environmental > Terrestrial > Soil > Desert | place: Antarctica: Dry Valley... | reverse complement strand
TTATAAAACCAAGGTACATTGAGGCATTCATAAAAACAAAATAATAGGAAACATACAATAGTTTTAGTTTTAAATTCCTTAAAGAAGCCAACCAGGCAATGAATGCAGCAAAATAAAAAAATGACTGTACAAGTAAACTTATAAAATAAAAAATAGAATTTGTTTCATTATAAATTACAACATTAGAAAAAAATAGCAACGGTAGTAACACAGGACAAATAAGCCATCTTAATACCCTATGAGAAATATATTGGAATGACAATTTTCCATATTTGAATATATTTAAAAGGTCTTTTAAAATAATTATTGCCTGGAAAGCTCCTGCTGCTATCCTTATTTTTCTTTTTTGTTCATCCTTTAAAGAATACGATGGAGCTTCGGTTGCAAATGCATCAGGTTCATACATTACCTTGTAACCTTTCTTACATATCTTCATTGAAATAATAAAATCATCCAATAGTATATTTTGATCCACAGGTTCAAACAAATCCGTTTTTATAGAAAATAGTTCTCCAGCTGCACCTACAACCGTATAAAATTGTGCATCCAGTTTTTTTAAAAAAGACTCATATTGCCAATACAATCCTTCCCCGGCACCAGCTGTAGTTTGATGTTTTGAACGATCAATTACTTTTTTTTCACCTGCAACGGCTCCAACCAGGGGGTTTAGGTAATGCTTTACAATTTCTTTAATGCATTCTGGATTTAATAATGTATTGGCATCACTGAAAACAACATATGCTGTTGTAACAAATGGCATAATCCTGTTAATGGCAGCAGACTTTCCTTCTCTTTCGGCCTTATAAAATAACTGAATCTCCGGATATTGGCTAATTATATCTACAGTGGTATCATCAGATCCATCTGCAACAATAATGATGTTTAATTTATGAGAAGGGTAGATTAATTTCTGACTGTTCTCTATTTTTTCTTTGATGGTTAATTCTTCATTATACGTAGCTATTATTAGAGTAATGTCAGGTTCAAATAATGCATTATTTATGAGTGGATTGTTTTTTTTTGGGCGTAATTTTAAATAAAGCCATAGCAATATTCCATACCCTATATAACTATAGAAAAGTACTAAAAAAGAGAACCAGAAGAGTATTTTTAAAAATATCATGTCTTAATGCCTGCTTATAAACTTAAGTGAAAAAGTGAAATAGTTAGTTAGACAAATAAAAAGTTTTAAAATGAAAGATTAAAAAAAATTTTTTTTTTAATAAAAAATGTTTCAATTTTACACCAGTACACCTTTGAATTCAACTTCCTCCAAAAAACTTCGGTTTCCCGTTTTAAGATCCATTTTCATTCAATATTCCTTTGAGCACTCGTTTCAAATTCGTAGTTTAAAACTATCAGCAATTCAAGTCCTGTGGTCTATTCCACATTTTAAAAATTTATTGAATGAAAAATTTTTTAATAGTCTGTATTGCCTTGGGTGCAATGTTCTCTGGTAATGTTGTTAAAGGTCAGGCCAATGTACTCAATCCAAACGATCCTGATGTAATATATACAGCAAGTAATCGACCGCCAGTTCCAACTTGGGGCATAATCAGTAAGTGGGGGCACACAAACAGGTTGTCATGGAATCCTTATTCTTTTGGATATAAATCTTATTATTTTAAGGGGATGGCATTTAGGGTAAAGTTTCCTAAAACCTACCAGCATAATGTAGTAGATGGCAAAATATACCCTAGTATTTTATTTTTACATGGTTTAGGTGAGCCAGGGACAATTTGGGATAATGAATTTCATTTGGTTCACGGTGGTCAAACACACGCACAAAAAATTAATGACGGAACGTTCGATGGATTTATGATTTATCCTCAGAGCCAAACAGGTCCATTGCAAAGTTATTTCCCTATTTTAAAGGATCTTGTTGATTCAATGGTGAAATATGTAAAACTTGATATCGACAGGCTTCACGTTGGAGGCCTTTCCTCGGGTGGCCAGGCTACATTTGATTTTCCACAACAACAACAGTATGCAAAAATTGCCTGTGCTATAGAACCTATTTCTGCAGCACAATATGAAGATGTAAACTATTTTGCCAGTCATATAACTATTCCTATTTTTCTGGCTAATGGCGGCCAGGATAATGCTCCTTATCCTGAAACCGTAAATGACATCATAACCTCCTACAAAAATTTAGGAGGCAATATAACGCAGGCTTTTTTCCCTACACAAGGTCATGGTGCATGGAATTCTTTTTGGAATGATCCCCGCTACTGGCCATTTATCAACATCCAGCATAAAGCAAATCCCTTAGTCTTTTTTCAACATGATAAATTTTGTCCTAATGAAACTGTAGATGCTAAACTTGGGCTGCAAGCAGGGTTTGCTGCCTATGAGTGGCAAAAAGATGGGGTTACTATTTCGGGACAAACTACTAATCAGCTTATCGTTTCGCAATATGGAACTTATAGGGGGCGTTTTAAAAGAACTGGATCAGGAGCGTGGTCTTTATGGTCTCCTATACCCATAGTTATTTCACAAAATCAAGGTACAATTAGTCCTGATATTCAAATAAATGGATTAAAAAGTCATGTATTGCCTGCACCTGATGGAAGTACAACCACACCATTAATGGTACCCAATACTTTCTTTACTTATGAATGGAGAAGAGTTTCTGATAACGCACTTGTATCATCTAATAGTACTTACAATGCACCAATAGGCCAGTACAAAGTAAAGGTTACAGAACAGTTTGGTTGCGGAAGTGATTTTTCTACTATTTACTCAGTAATTAATGCAAATGGAGCAAATGGCCCAGACGTGGCAACGAGCCTTGCTGCAGTTGCATTGACTAATAATTCTGTTCAATTGGATTGGAATGATAAACCAAACCCTTCCTTTAATGAAACTGCATTTGAAATTTACAGGAGTAAAACTCCGGGCAGCAATTATATTATGGTGGGTAGAACAAATGCAGATGTTTTATCTTATTTAGATCAGGGTTTGAGTGCCAACACAAAATATTACTATATCGTAAGGGCTATAAACAATAATGGAGCAGCACCAAGTACAGCGGAGGTAAATACTGTAACCTTTTCTGATGTTACTCCCCCAGCAGCCCCCGGCAATTTAGTTATAATTACCTCAACAAGAAGTTCTGTTTCCCTGGCATGGAATTTTTCAACTGATGATGTAGGCGTAACTAAATACGAAATTTATGTAAATGGAATAAAAAAATATGTTACCACCGGCACCAGTTTTACTGTAAATAATTTAACAGCATTAGAGAGCTATGTTTTCTATGTAAAAGCTTTAGATGCAACTGGAAATCAATCTCCAGCAAGTAACCAGGTTAATGGCATTGCAGCATTAAGAGGTTTAAATTTTAAATACTACCAGGGATCATGGAATGTTTTACCAGATTTTAATACCCTTCAACCAATTTCTACTGGTATGACTACGAATGTTTCTTTGACACAAAGATTAAAAGATGATGAATTTGGTTTCTTATGGGAAGGTTACATTAACATACCTGTTACAGGATCTTATACATTTGAAACGAATTCTGATGATGGAAGTAAGTTGTATATAGGAACTTATAGCCATACAGCAACCGCCTTAGTAGACAACGATGGCTTACATGGTGGGCAATTCCGTGAAGGTACGATTACGCTAACAGCAGGATTGCATCCTATAGCCATTACATTTTTTGAGAAAACAGGTGGCGAAGGGATGAGTATTTATTGGAAAAGTGCGGCAGCAGGGATAGCAACCCGAACCGTTATTCCTAATAGTGCATTTGTTGATAACGTTTCTATTTCTCCTACACTATTACCAGCGAAGCCAGCAAATTTAATTGTGTCTTCATCTTCTTATAATAAAGTAAATCTTAGTTGGTCAGATAAAAGCGATAATGAATTGGGCTTTGAAATTATACGTTCAACAGAATTGCTGGGTTCGTATAACATTGTTGGTTCAACAGCTGCTAATGTAACTAGTTTCATAGATTCTACAGGCCTTAACGCGGCAACAAAATATTGGTATAAACTTAGGTCAGTAAATCAATATGGGCAATCAGAAATTATAAGCATCCATGAAGGTAAATGGAGTTTTAACAATTCTTATAATGATGAAAGTGGGAATAATAAAAACCTGACAAATAATGGAACGCCTACCTTTAATGCGGCTGACAAAAAAGAAGGTACGCATTCAATTTCGTTGAACGGGGTTAACCAATATGTTAATATGCCATTTAGTTCCAATAGCCTGTTTCCAAGTGACAGCTATTCTACTCGTACTATTGGTTTATGGATTAAGCCAACCTCAAATGTTATTAACGGAAACAATAAAATTATTTATGAGTTTGGTGGTTCCGATAATGGAATCGGCCTGAGATTTAACAGCGGATCGTTACAGGCTGGTATTGCCAGTGCCAACTTAAGAGCAACTGCAGTGGTAAATAGTGTTGCCTCTAACCCAGCCTGGATATTAAATGGCTGGAACCACATAACAGTTGTTTATGAAGTAAATGTAATCCAGCTTTATGTAAATGGGGTTTTGTCAGCAACTACTAACTTAAGTTTCAGCAAAGTTGGCAGCAGTACTTCAGCCTCAAGAATTGGATATACAGTTAGCAATAATGCATTTAATTCTTCTGCTACTTCAGCATATTATGCTGGGTTATTAGATGATATAACTATTTTGAAAGAACCAATAAGTGCCGCGGGTGTTTTGGCTTTATTAAATCAATCATACACCGCAGACACCACATTGGTATTACCGTTTATACCTGCAATACCTACCGATCTTATCTCAACATTAAAATCGAGTACACAAATATCCTTGCAGTTTAATGATAATTCCACAGACGAAACATCATTTGAGATATATCGTTCTGTAGGTAATGTAAATAACTTTAGAATCCTGGCTATCATTAACGGTGGTTCAGGACCAATTAAAGCATACATTGATAGTAATCTGTTTTCAAACTCAGATTATTATTATAAAGTAAGGGTCAAAGGCATTGGTGGCACCACACCCTTTACAGAAAACCTCCTGGTAAGAACAGATAACAACGCCCCTGTTATATCTCCTGTGGCTAATTTTACAGTGAGGTATAATTCACAGAAAACAATTGAATTGTTGGCCACAGATGCTGACCAGGAAGTATTAAGTTTTTCATTCCAAAATCCCCTGCCTGCATTTGCTTCATTTGTAAATAATAACAACGGCTCAGGTACATTACAATTTAGTCCTTCACAGTCTCAGTTGGGTGTTTATGCAATATCTGCAATAGTTTCAGATGCAAATGGAGGAAAGGATACAACTCAATTTAATTTAACTGTAAACAATAATTATACTCCTGTTATAGCCAGCATTAGTAACCTGAATGTTGCTGAAGGAAGTACGGCTAATATCCCCATATCTGCTACAGATCAGGATGGTAACACTTCCCTTACATGGTCAATTTCAAATGCTCCCTCATTTATTTCACTTACAGATAACGGAAATGGTCAGGGTACTGTGAGTATTGCGCCCAATTATTCCAATGCAGGTATTTACACAATTAACCTGACAGTAAATGATGGTGCAGGTGCTTTTGAAACATCAAGCTTTAATGTGACCGTTACTAATGTAGAACCTCCTACAGATAAATGGTATTTGAGTATGAAGTATAATAGTCCTAACGCTTTGGCTCCATGGAATAATATAGGTACAGTAAATACCAATAGCTTGCTTAATAGTAATGGCCAGGTGACTTCTGTGGGTATTCAGTTTTTAAATACCAGTTGGAATGCTGGTGATGCCGGTGCAGTTACCGGTAACAATTCAGGTGTATATCCAGATGCAGTAATAAAGGATTATTTCTGGTTTGGAGTTTATGGTGCGCCCAATACAGTTAATGTTGATCTTAAAGGCTTAACATTGGGTGCAAAATATAATGTAACCTTATTTGGAAGTAGTGCCTGGACAGGATTAGGAAATAATGGCACTACAGTGTACAGCATAAATGGGTTAAGTAAACCACTCTACGTTGATAAAAATAAAACGAATACAGTAACCTTTACAGCCATTACCCCTGATGCTTCCGGTAATATAACGGTTAACATGAGTAAGGGAGCAAATACCCCTTATGGTATCATAAACGCCATTGTTTTAGAGAAACCTTTTGATGATGGTACTTCACCTGTACTTCCTACGAATTTAACAGCCCAGGCATTAAATAATGGAACAGTAAAATTAGCCTGGTCTGATGTTGCGTATAATGAAAGTAACTACAAGGTTTACAGGGCAACTCTTGCAAGCGGACCATTTGCATTAATTAATCCAGGCGTTTCAAATGCAAACGATTCCACTTATATAGATAATACCGTATTGAGTGCAACTACATACTATTATAAAATTGAAGCTACAAATAATGTTGGCAGTTCCGGATTTTCTAATACAGTTTCCGTTACTACATCAAACAAAGCACCGGTACTGGCAGACATTGCGGATGTTTATGTAAAATCTGGAAATACTGTCACTATAAGTTTTGCAGGTACAGATGATGTTAATGACATTCTAAGCACTAATGTAACCGGGCTTCCAGTATTTGGTGTTTACCAGCATACAGGTAATGGTCTTGGTAATATTGTATTTAGCCCATCAGTCAATGATATGGGTATCTATAAGGGAATAGTTGTAAAAATTACTGACAATTCAGGAGCAAGCGTAAGTAAGTCATTTAATGTAATTGTTACTGATAATAGTGTACGATCAGTGTATTTAAATTTCGGACCTGACGGTTCTCCCGCCCAGGGATTACCCTGGAATAATTTTATAGGATATCCTTTATCAAACTATACTTATAACAACATTAAGGATGATGCAAATGTGCTTACCTCTTTTGGATTTAGATTCCTTGATCAATGGAATGGTGGTTTAAGTGTTGGAATGAGAACAGGCAACAATAGTGGAGTATTCCCTGATAATGTTATGAAAACAAGTTTTCATAATTATAATACAGGTAATCATATTATCGAGTTTACCGGTTTGAATCCAGCAAAAAGATATAGTATTGGATTCCTCACTAATACGAACACCGGAACTCCATCTTTGGTCACCTTCACCAATGGCGTGCAAACAGTTTCTGTAGATGGTAAATACAATACAACCGTATTGGCAAATTTAAATGGATTAATTCCAAATGCTTCGGGTGTAGTACAGGTTACCATAAACAAGCCATCTACTAATGCTATACTCTGTTTAAATGGACTGGTTATAAGGGAGCATGAAGCCGCAGCTCCTGTAATCAGGCCTTCTGACCTCTTTGCAGAAACATTCCTGCAGAAAGATAGGATTAAACTTACTTGGAGTGACAGGAGTAACAATGAAACAGGTTTTCAAATATGGAGATCAACAACAAGTAATGGAAGCTATAGTTTAATTACAACAACTGCTGCGAATATTAGTACATATATAAATGCCGGCCTCTCTTCCAATGTAAGGTATTTCTATAAGGTAAGAGCAGTTAACGATGCCGTAACCAGTGAGTATAGTAACGTTACTAATGCAATTTTAGCTACAGATATTGTGTTAATTAATCAAAATGTTGACATTGCTCAAAAAGCACCACTGCCATGGAATAGTACAAGTTCCCCTTCTACTGTAGGTGCCACATTTAGCAATTTGATCAACACCAATCTTTTAAATAGTGGTTTTGAAATGGTGATCACAAAAGATTTTAACGGGGCGGGTTTTGCAGGAGTAAATACAGATGGAGTATTCCCGGCAAATGTTATGGTAAGTAACTACTGGACTGATGCTGGACAAACCTCACAGGTTAAGTTTCAAAATCTTGACTTAAGTAAAAAATACAGGATCGGATGTTTTGGTAGTAATAACACAGTAAACTTTACCACTGCATATTACAGTTGTAATAATAAATCAGTTGAGTTAAATAGTTACTTTAATAACTCCAAAGTGGTATACCTGGATAAACTAACGCCAGGTGCTGATGGAGAATTAATAGTAAATGTAAATACAGCTGCCGGATCTCCTTATTGTTTTACAGGAGCATTTACCATTGAATATTATGATGATAATACTCCAGATGAACCGGTTGTAAATACAATCTTTGAGTCTACTCCTTTAGCACTTGCACGGAATATGCCAGTAGTAAACGAAGTAGCTAAAACGATAGCTGTAAAAGAATTGAAAGCCGTGGCAGAAAACGTGGTTGTTGCAACAGATTTCTCAGAGAATATTAAAGTGTTTCCCAATCCATTTACCAATAAGATAGTGGTAGAAATGACAAATCCAAAAGCAGCTCCGGTTAATATACTGCTTTACGATTTGAATGGTAAATTGGTATTTAGAAGCACCGGGCTGAATGTTATGAAAGGAAACAATACAGTTTCTGCTAACTTGCCGGTTGGGTTAACATTAATGCCCGGAAGCTATTTTATCAATGTTTGGATTGATGGTAAATTATCCAAATCAGTTAAACTGGTTAAAATTAATTAGAGAAACCATTACTGCTTTTAAAGTCTGGTATGTTATCATACCAGACTTTTTAGCTAAGTAGAATAGGAGTTTTATTTGGTAACGCCCACCTCTTAGATTAAAGATTACGTTTGTGTATGAATATTATTAGTAACCCACCCTGGATAAAGGCATATGAATATCCTTTTAAGTATTTCGAGGATATTCCCGAAACTGTTTTTGAGGATATCAACAAAGGGTTAGATAAAATACAATCAGATAATCCTTTAGTAAGCATCATTATTTCTGCCTGGAATGAAGAAGTCGATATTTTAAAAACAATAGGTAGTCTGTCTAATTTAAAAACAACTATTCCCCTTGAAATTATAGTTGTAAATAATAATTCTACCGATAAAACGCAGGATACATTAGATAAACTCCATATTAAAAAATTTTTTCAGCCTATACAGGGATGGGGGCCAGGCCGCCAAATGGGTATGGAAAATGCAAAAGGAGCCTATATATTATTAGGCGATTCGGATTGTATATATCCTGATTGTTGGGTAAATTACATGGTTGAGGGTTTGCAAACAAAAGATACTGTTAGTGTATATGGCAGGTATTCATTTGTAAGTGAGAAAGGTTTTAGCCGCTGGAAACTTACATTATTAGAAACTTTAAAGGATTTAATAGCAGAAGTAAGGCATGTGAAAAGGCCTTTTTTAAATTCTTACGGCATGAGCATGGGCTTTAAAAGAGAATATGGATTAAAAGAAGGATTTTACATGAATAAAACACATGGAGAGGATGGGCGTATGTGTTTTGAATTAATGAAATATGGAAAAGTTAAACAGATACGCTCTGGGAAAAACAGGGTTTGGACAGGAGTAAGAACATTAAAAAAAAGCGGTTCATTTAGAAAGGTTCTATCTGTAAGAATTTTAAAGGAATTAAAAAGATTTTCTATTTATTTTAATACAAAAATGAAACACCATCCCCCCAAAAATTAATAATGAAATTAGGAGCTGTAAACAATTTTTTGTTGGCTGCGCCTTTTTACAACTTTTATAACTGTATACCTCAAACACAAAATTATTAGTATGGATCTCATCTATTTTTTCAAAATATTATATAGAAGAAAATGGGTTATAATAGGACTTTCTTTTTTGGCAGTGGTTATTGCGTTTTTTTTACTTCTTAATAAAGAGCCGCTTTTTGTTTCTGTTGCACAATATTCTACTGGTTTTACTGCTGAAAAAGTAAGGGTGATAGACGGTTCTTCTGGTATAGATATTTATACTGCAGATGTTAAATTTAATAATGCTATAGAAACATTTAAATCTCCCCAGGTTATAAGTACCATTTCTTATAAGCTACTATCCCATGACCTTGAAAATCCGCAAAATGCTTATAGAAAATTATCTAAAAAAGATGTAGAGTCGCCAGTGTATAAAGACATAAAACTGGATACGGCTAAAAGAATTTTACTAGAAAAGATAATAACAAATGGGTTGTTAAGATCTGATAATAAAACGGAAAAAGTTTTAATAGAGTTTTTAAAATTATATGGTTACGATTATGATGGCCTGAATAATTCTATGACCATCGAAAGGGTAGCCAGGACAGATTATCTTAATATTATTTTCCGCTCAGAAAATCCGGAGCTTTCCGCAGTAGTAGTAAATGCTATGGGACAGGAATTTTTAAATTATTATAAAAATCTTAGTTCTCAGCGTACAGAAGAAAATGCAGAAGAAATAAAAAAACTTGTTGCACAACAGCAAAGTAAGGTAGATAGTATCGGTAAAAGTTTATACAAAGAAAAAGTAAAACAAGGTAGTATAGATCCGGTAAGTCTTAGTACAAGTGCAATGGAAACGGTAAAGGAATTAGAAACTAAACTTGCAGAAGAAAAAAGTAAACAAAACGAACACTTTAACCGCAAAGCATATTTAACTGTAAGATTAAAATCGCTTCAAGGGGGTACATCTGGCTCGGGTGGTTCTAATGATGAAATTGTAAGGCTAACGAATAAGAAGAATGACCTTGTAGCACAAATTGCGAGACAGGGCGGAAATGATGCTGCATTACAAAAACAATTGGATGATGTACGTGCAGAATTAATGTCAAAGACAAGCAGTGGAGGTTCAGGTAAAACAAAAGCAAAGGATATAGATGAACTTACCATGCAGATAAATGAGGAAAATGCTTTACTTAATGCAGCAAATTCTACTATAGCAGATTATACCTCCAGGATTAGAAAATATACGGGGATGGCACAATCGGCACCAGTGGGAAGTGATGTAACGATAG
>Ga0136634_10001070_pt1 | contig 10738 bp, 10 predicted proteins | sample AntDrymUQ8332106_2_FD_104654 | JGI IMG/M metagenome (GOLD analysis project Ga0136634, IMG submission 104654) | Polar desert sand microbial communities from Dry Valleys, Antarctica - metaG UQ833 (21.06) | ecosystem: Environmental > Terrestrial > Soil > Desert | place: Antarctica: Dry Valley... | reverse complement strand
GTCCCGGGTGCGGAGCGCCGCGCGGAACGACAGCACCGAAGTTCACGATGACCTCGCCGCAGTCGCAGTCGGGCTCCACGCAGTAGAGCTCGACTGCCTCGAAGATGCGTTCACCGAAGACGTAGGTCTCGCCGCGCAGCGAAGGCCGTGCGTCGTCCCAGACCACGAGATCGCCAGGACGCCAGCCTTCGACCTCGATCTTGGCGCCATCCGCACCGGGATCGGGCCGCAGGGGCTCTCCCTTGCCGCCATGCCAGGCGCGTGCGATCGCGTCGAGCGCTTCGTCGTCGAGACGTTCGACCACCTCCCTCACCTGTGGCTGTGTTTCCGCATCGAGTGGCGCGTCACCCACGGGAGGGAAGAGTTCGAGCGTGTCGAGGTCGACGGCGAATGCCACGACGCCTTGGAGGTCCTGCGCGGCCTGGCCGTAGTGCGCGTTCCCGCGCCATGCCTCGGCAACCGGCCGACCGAGATCGAGGAGCGTCTCTCGCTCACCCGCTGCCGAGAGCACGATGGCCACTCTGCACGCGCACTTTGGCGTCCGACAGGTAAACGCCCAGATCCACCGAGGGGGCGTCCCGTGTAGTTCGATGAGCGATTGCTCGACATCGAACGCGACGTTGTCTGACGACGTCATCGGTTCCTCCTGCGCGCCATGCGGGCGGCTGTGCGCCCGTTCTTCTTCGTCCACGCTGCGGCGCTATCGGCGGGCCGCGAGGGCCCGCCCAGCGACGGTAGACGGACCCACGCCGGCAGCGGTCTGGAGTGCATAACGCGCATCCACGCCTCAATGCCCTCTTTCGAGTCCACGTCGAAGCCAGCTTCGCGACCTCCCATAAAGAGCGACTTCGCCATGCCAAACTTGCTCGGGTCGGACAGCGCAGCCTCGAGCTTCTTCACCGCGTCGCCACCGAGGCGGGCGAGGTCGCGAGCCGCACCGAACTCGCGAGGCGCGTCGGCGTCAGCCGCGCGAGAGTGACTCAATTTCTTCGCAGAGCTCAGCGCATCGCGTGACCCGAAACCCCACATGTCTCCCGGTCACACTGCCCATTGGAGGGGCACGTCGTATTGGGGAACCGCCTCGTCTGCCGTCACCAGCACGAGTCCTTCGATGAGCGTCTGCGCGATGAGGACGCGATCGAACGGGTCGCGATGAAGCGCCGGTAGGTCCGCAGCGGCCAGCGCGTGCGCAGAGGTGATGGCGAGTTCCCGCCCTCCGATGGCCGCAAGAATCTCGTCGCGAGCAGCGTGCACACCACGCCGCACCGCCAGCTTCCCTAGGTTGACCTTGATCGCAATCTCCCAGACTGAGGCGACCGACAGAACGAGCTCGTCCGCCGCCTCGAGCGCTGCGCGCGCGGGCGAAGCAATCTTGGTTGGCGACTCGAGAAGCCACAACCATATGTGCGTGTCGAGGAGATACGTCACCGCTCGAAACCGCCGTCGAACACAGCTTGGATATCGTCCGGCAGCGGCGCGTCGAAATCTGGCGCGATTTCAATCTCGCCCGCCATCGTTCCGAACCGGCGTGCATGGGCAGGCATGGGGCGCTCCGAGCTTTCATCCTCCACCACGATGACCTCGACGCGCTTTCCTTCGAAGTCGCTCAGGTCCGGCAGACGTAGAGTTTTGCCCGCGACAACGGCGTGGAATTTCAGAGCCTTGGCCATGCTCGTTATGTCCGATAGCACGACGTGCGAGCGCACTCGAGACGGAGCAGGGCGGACGCGTTGCGAGTTCTTACTTCCGTCATCGTTGGTCACCGCCCAACCCGAACGGTTTCAGATAGTTGCTCCCTAACAGCTCCACAAACAAGAACCTGTTTACGGCGTTTTTGATGGATTTCGGTCGGCCAGCGCGGGAATGGCGGGCCGGCGAGCACGACCGGACCCGAACGCGCGGGTTCGGGAGTGGCGGCGGATGCTCGCTGCAGGCGAGGTCGCGAACCGAGCGGAACTCGCGCGGCGCGTCGGAGTAAGCCGCGCGCGTGTGACGCAGGTCCTCCGCAGAGCATAATCCGCGAAGTCGCCGAAGCGCGCTAGGGCGCTCAAGACGCCGGCCGAGCCTAGGGTCCCCCCCTCCATGGGCGGCAGCCCTGGGCTGCGGTACCCTGGTGTTCATGGCCACCCCACTCACCGCCAGCGACTTCTGGCCCCTCATCCTCAAGCTTCCCCACGAAGAATGCGTGCGCCTCGCCAAGCTCGCTCTCCGGGCAGGCGCCGACGGAGCCGCGTACGCAGCGACACCGCGGTCGACGGATGAATTCTCCGCGGACGAGGAACCTCTGGCGTGGGATGCTGAAGGCTGGGCGGAGTTCAGTGCGTCGCGCTGAGGTGCGCTGGTATACGTTCGTCGCGCCGGACAAGCGCCGGCCCGTGTAGCGCAAGCGCGAATGGTTCGCCGCGCACCGCGATCGGTCAGAGCGTCGAGCGTGGGCTTTGAACATTTTCGTGGAGAACGGGAGTTCACCGTGAGTCAGATGCTGGCGTGTCAGGGGATCTTGCGCCTGGCGCCGCCGCAGGAGACCGAACGGGCGCAGGGCGTCCTTGTCGTGGCCCGGTGCGCGGGCAACGAGTTCGCGCACCCGTTCGCGTCCAGCGGACTCGACGCGCGAAGCGAAGCCCCACACGGGCCACGGAGGGCCACCGCGCCATGACCGACCTCGTCCGCCGCGAAGCAGAGTTCCTCCTCTACAAGGCCGAGGACGGCCGGACGCGCGTCGAGGTGCGCTTCGACGGCGAGACCGCCTGGCTGTCTCTGAGTCAGATGGTCGAGCTCTTCCAGCGCGACAAGTCGGTCATTTCTCGGCACGTGAAGAACGTCTTCGACGAGGGTGAACTGAGCCCGGAGGCAACCGTTGCAAAATCTGCAACGGTTCAACGCGAGGGCGAGCGGGAGGTCACCCGCGAGGTCGAGTACTACAACCTCGACGTCATCATCTCGGTCGGCTACCGCGTGAAGTCCCAGCGCGGCACTCAGTTCCGCATCTGGGCGACGCAGCGCTTGCGTGAGTACATCGTGAAAGGCTTCACGCTCGACGACGAGCGGCTGAAGCGGGCCGGTGGCGGGAACTACTTCGACGAGCTGCTCGCACGCATCCGCGACATCCGCTCGTCGGAGAAGGTCTTTTGGCGCAAGGTGCTCGAGATCTACGCGACGAGCATTGACTACGACCCGCGCGTCGAGGCCTCCCAGCTCTTCTTCAAGACCATCCAGAACAAGATGCACTGGGCCGCGCACGGTCACACCGCAGCGGAGGTCATCGTCGCGCGCGCGGACGCCGCGCAACCGAACATGGGGCTCACAAGTTGGACGGGCGAGGCCCCACGGAAATCGGACGTGGCGATCGCCAAGAACTACCTCGGCGCGGCAGAGCTCGAAGCTCTCAACCGCATCGTGACCGCGTACCTCGAGTTTGCCGAGCTGCAGGCGATCAACCGAAAGCCGATGTACATGGCCGACTGGATCACGAAGCTCGACGACTTCCTCAAGCTCTCGGACCGCGCGATCCTTCGTCACGCGGGCAAGGTCTCCCACGACGCCGCCGTCGCGAAAGCCGAGCTGGAGTACGAACTTTTTGCCGAGACGCGCGCTGCGCTTCCGGCGCCCGTCGAGAGCCACTTCGAGGACGCAGTTCGCGACGTGAAGCAGCTCGACAAAGCACGTCGCGCCGCGAAACCCGGCAAGAGCAGGAAGAAGAAACTGTGAGGTCACCGTCGGAAGGTCGCGGTGCCCGTGGATGGCCAGTTAAACAAAACCCAACCCGTCCACCAAAAACAGCCCCGGCTGTTAAACGCTCTCGGCTTCTCTCTCCCCGCTGGCCAGCAGAGAGAGCGCGACGCGCGTCCAGAACGCCCGCAGCACGCGCTTCAACCCGCCCGTAGCACTCTCTGCTCGAACGCCGTCCAAGCGCGCCGCGCCCCCGCCAAGCGCCAAAGGCCCCGCATTCCAGCGCTAGAAAAGCAACGCCCCCGGAGATTGCTCCCCGAGGTCGCTGTTTACCAAAGCCGCTCGCGAAGTTCGCGGGCGGCTTCCTTTGGCTCCGCATAGGGAGCCGTTTGCGAACCACTCTCCGTCGCTCTTTGGGGGACAGCTCGCCGAGTATCGCACTGTCCGGCCGAGAGCGAACCCCTGCGATTTCGACGAGTTGAGGAAGTGCGTGCCGGACGGCTCTCTGCGTTCGCGCCGTCCAGTCGCGAAAGGGGGCCCCACTCGCGACTCGGCTGGTCCGAGTGGTGCTCGCGGACGGGCCGACTCCTCGTGACACTGTCTCGCGAACCGTCGACGGGCCCGGATCATCGAGTACGACGCGCAGGTAGCGCGTTCAGGATTTCCCTCACGCACGTTCGATAAGCTCGTTCACGTGAGTACAAGGAGCGGTCTTTGCGCAGCTGCAGGATGTGCGGGCTTCCACGTCGAAGCGTCGTGTGCAGAACCGGCAGCTTTGCCGAGTCGATCGTGCCGTGGATGTGTTGGCGTCGATCTTTGTTCAACGGCCAGTCGTGCTCGGTGCGGGCAGATCGGAGAAACTGCGAGAGCACCTTGCAGTCAGCGCAGCTGCAACCCAGCGGATACGCGATGGTCCAGTCGTCATCGGCCCGGGCCGGCGCCCGCAGCACCGCCTCGAGTCGCTCAGAGCACGCGCGATGGAGCGGCGAGTCCAGCACGTGGGCGCGGAGCCCTGGAGATCTGGCGACACAAGCCCGCAACAGCTGCACGAAGAACGACGTGGGAAACCTTTGCTTCTCACCGAGCAAGAAGCCCGACGAGTCGTCGACGACCTGAAGAGCGGACGCTGCGACCGCTGCCGCGAACACGTCGGCAAGCTGCTTCGATTCGTCGGTGAAGGTTTCCAGATCGAGCCACGGCTGCGGCTTCTTGAGAGCCGCGACGCAACGTTCGAGCGCGCTTTTCACCTCCCTCTCGAGGAGCCAGTTGGTGAGCGCTTTACACGGCGCGCTCTTGCTCGCGCACAAGTCTGAACAGAGCTCTGCGAGCAGCGGCGCCCACGCGGGGGTTCCCCAATGATGGTTCTTCGTCCACTCTGCGACCACTTCCTTCGCCCACGGCAAACCATGCTTGTCGACCAGGGCTACGAGATCGCGGCGCATCGCTGGGCTCGTGAGGCGGTGCAACCCCAGCGGCGAAAGCCACCCGTGGGCGAGCGCGGAATCATCGATGCGCGTCGACAACTTGATGAGTTTCGCGAAAAACCGCGCACCTTCGACGCTGCCGGCCGTTCGCTTCCACCGAGGCAGAAGTGTCTTCACACGAGACTCGATCTCAGCCGTATTCGCGCGCGGCAGCGCCAGGAGCTCATCTACCGCCCACTGGGGCGACGCCTGTGCCCGCAAGACAAACGTGTTGGCTCGCGGCCACATCACGAATGCGGCGCGGTGGTACCAGCGATCGACAGTGTTGCCGTAGTTGCCCTGGTAGCCTTCGTGCTCGCTCTTGAACGGGTCCAAGTCGCGCGACGGCTTGGTGAAGTGAAGCTCTTCGTGACCGGCGGTCCCAGGGATTCCCTCGACGCGCTTGCCTGCGACGTCCAGCCAGTGGTTCAGCTCGATGGTGCTTTCCTGAAGGTCGATCAGCTCGTACTCGTCTGATTCGTCCTCTTCCTCCTCCTCGAAGCGCCAGCTACGACGGCCGTAGCGACTGCGGCGGTAGTCGTCCTCGCACATCCACGTTTCGTGAACCTCGGCGAGCGCGAGGAAGCACTCGCAGTCGAGCCGCTCGGCCGCGGCCCGCAGTGCGGCGACACGGATGCCGTCGCTATTCTTCAGGTGGGTCCAAGAAAGACTGCGCTGCGTGTACTCGTGATCCAATAGGTAAATGAGTCGCTCGGGCGGTGCGGGTTCAGAGCGGTCGTATCGCTTCACGACGGGCACGGCGAAATAGGCGCGTACCTCGGCCGTCAAGCGATCTACGACGTCTGCCCGCACTTGCGGACGCGCGTCGTTGGAGCGGCCAACGAGCGACAGACGATAGGTGAGCGCCACTCGAACGCCACTCTTGATCGGGCTCACCGCGTGGTGGCAGTCGGCGTAGAACGCGAGCAGCGAGAGATCCTTGGCCTGGCTCGCAAGCCGACGGAAGGTCTTCGTCTCGCCGCGATGCTCGACGGTCAGAATGCCGCCACTGTGCTCCGATGGCAGAACCACTACGAGCGTGGCGACCATGTCGTCGCTCTTCTCCGAGTCCTGATGGGCCTTGAAGAACTGACCTTGCTCGTAGAGAAGCAGTTTGTCGAACGCCGCCTTGAGCTCGTACCCTTCAGAAAAACCGAGCTCTACCTGGAGTGTCCGCAGGTACGTCGCGAGCACAGGCTTCCACCGTCGTGCGGCGATCTTCACACGGCTCGCGGCAACCTCCCAGGTGTTGCGCACGCTCGGGTCGTGCAGCGTCTGTTCTCGCAATCCAAAGGGCGAAGGACGCGCGACGGCGCGCAGCTTCTCGGCCGTTCGCGCCGTGATCGGGAACTTGAGTGGACCCACGCCGGTCACCTCGACTTCGAGGCCATCCGTGGGCGCGCGCAATCGCGTCGCGAACGCTCCCGGAGCCTCGATCTGGGTCAGCAAATCCGTGATGGCTGCGGTCATGTCGTCGCGTCTCGCTGTGTCGTTTCTGGCATCGGATTCGTGGGTGGTGGCTCTGGCCTGCGCGCTCCGCTCATCAGCGTCTGCGCCATTTGTCCCGGTAGCTCGGAGGCGGCGGGAGTGGCTTGTCGGGCTCCGCAGCGCGCACAGCGACGAACGTGCTCGAGTCGCCGTCCTTGATCCGGATCGAGCCCTTGAGCCCGCCGTGGCTGCTGAGCGTGACGCGCCCCGAGCCCGACATCGGGTCGTACTCCCATGCGCCTTCCCACGTGAACGAGACGCCGGTCTTCGTCGGTCTCCATTTCAAGTACGCGACGAGACAGTGCATGCGAAGTCGGTCGTCGTGCCCGTTCAGAGAGAGCAGCGCAGGGCCGAGCGAGTCGAGGAACCTGCTCGACCACTGCGACGTCTCGGTGATTCGCCACCAGCCGCGGTAGTCTGCTGGGATGTCGTCCAGATCCATGTGCCGCGTGACCTTGCCACGGAGGCGCTAGGTTGTTGAGCCCAACCATGCACCCTTTGGCGGGCGCCCGCGGTATCCAGCCGTGCTTCGTGAGCGGTGAGCGCTTCGGCCCTCGGACTCGAAGCGGTAGTTCAGCGTCACCCGTCCTTCGGACAGCTTCCACTGGGGCTTGCCCAGCCACCTGTGGATCGCGTCGAGCGCTGGTCCGATCCCGCCGGCTGGGTCTGCACGAGGTCGATGTCCTCGGAGTAGAGCGCGGCCGGATGGAAGTGGAGCTTGTAGAGAGCAGTGCCGCCGCGGAACGGGCGCGTTCGCGCTCGTCGGGCGTGAGAACAGCTCGACGAGCACCCGAGAGATGTCGAGGTCCTGCTCGACCTGGCGGTCGGCGTGCGAGGGGCCGTGGCTCGCCACTCGGGCCAGCGCCGCCGGGGCGCAACGTTGGCGCGCGGGGTACGCCGGAAAGGGGGGGACCTGGGGCCCCTTGCTCGGAAGCAGCGATCGGAGCCGGAGGGACAAAACGCCTTCACTTTGTATATGTTTGAAGGCAATATGTCCCCGTGGCCGCCCGAGCCTTCGAGCGTGAGGTCGAGCTGTTCCGCCAGCATGGCGGCGGCCTCCGCATGGCCGAAGCTCTGCGCCTCGGCATCAACCGGAGGACGCTCTACGCGATGCGTGACGCCGGGGTCGTGGTGCCCATCTCCCGAGGGGTGTACCGCCTCGCTTCGCTCGATCCGCTCGCGCACCCGGACCTCGTCACGGTGGCCAAGCGCGTCCCGCAGGGCGTCCTCTGCCTCATCTCCGCGCTCTCGTTCCACGAGCTGACGACGCAGGTGCCGCACACGATCGACGTCGCGCTCGAGCGAGGCAAGACGAAGCCGCGCCTCGACTACCCGCCGACGCGCTTCTTCTGGTTCTCCGGGCCGGCGTTCCACGAGGGCATCAAGACCCACGAGCTCGACGGCGTGCCGGTTCGCATCTACGACCCAGAGAAGACCCTCGTCGACTGCTTCCGCTATCGGAACCAGCTCGGCATGGACGTCGCGCTGGAGGCACTGCGGCTCTGGCGTGAGCGCCGCAAGAAGAAGCTCAACGTCCTCCTGAAGTACGCCCGTATGCGCCACGTCGAGCGCGCAATGCGCCCCTACCTGGAGGCTTCGCTGTGACCGTCAAGAACATCTCGAACCTCTCGGCCTCGGTGCATGCGCGTCTCCAGAATCTCGCGCGCGCGACGAAGCGGCCGTTCCAGGAGCTGCTCCAGTACTACGCGATGGAACGGTTCCTCTACCGGCTGTCGACGACTCCTCACCGCGCGCGCTTCGTCCTCAAGGGCGCGCTGATGCTGCACGTGTGGGACGCACCGCTCGCGCGCGCGACGAAGGACCTCGACTTCCTCGGCCGGCTCGACAACTCGCTCGAGAACCTGGAGGGCGTGGTCCGCGAGGTCTGCACCACCGAGGTGGAGCCCGACGGCATGGTGTTCGACCCGGCCACGGTGAAGACCGAGCGCATCAAGGAGGACGCGGACTATGAGGGCGTGCGCGCACGCTTCGTCGGCCTGCTCGGCAAGGCACGCATCGCCATGCAGATCGATGTTGGCTTCGGCGACGTCGTCACGCCGGGCGAGGAGACCATCACGTACCCCGTTCTGCTCGACTTCCCGGCGCCCGAGCTCGCAGGCTACCCGCGCGAGACGGTCGTGGCCGAGAAGTTCCAGGCGATGGTCTACCTGCGCACGCTGAACAGCCGCATGAAGGACTTCTACGACGTCTGGCTGCTCGCGAGTCAGTACGCCTTCGAAGGCGCGCTGCTCGCAAAGGCCATCGCCGCCACCTTCACGAACCGCGAGACCTCCATCGACGCAGCGCCGATCGCGTTCACGCCGGACTTCACCGAGCAGGCGTCAACGCTGGCGCAGTGGACCGCGTTCCGAAACAGGCTCCCGAACACCGGGTGCCCGGCGAAGCTCTCGCAGGTCGTGACGTTCCTCGACGAGTTTCTGCTGCCGATCGCGCGCGCCTGCGAAAGCGGCGAGAGTTTCGACCGGCGTTGGTCACCGGGCGGCCCGTGGGGCCGCGGATCATGACCCGCAGAAAGCAACGACTGTCCGACACTCACGAGGCCCCGTGACCAAGAAGCCGTATTCCACCTCAACCAAGACGTCGAGCGACCGGCTGGTTCCGTGGCTCGCCGCGGGAGGGCCGCTGGCCTACACGCCCGAGTTGCCTCCCCTGCGCGACAGTTTGTTCCAGTACGGATGGGTGTTGCCGCAGGTGTGTAAGCCCGGTCTTCGGCGGCACGCCTATTTCGGTGCGATTCGGCGGGAGGATGCGCACGACGTATTCGCGTTCTGGCAGGACGCTCGCCGGGGAACGGTCGAACGCGTCGCCCACCACGAGGGCACGCTCGCAGATGGCAGCATCGAGGCTCCGATCGCTGTCTATCGGCACGACACGCGACGTGGCGACAGGAGCTACCTCTTCATTCAGCACGGCAGCTATCAGTGCATTCCCGTGGACGAGCAACCGGAGCTCGAGGCGGGCTACGTGCATCTGCACCGCGGCATCGGCGACGCGAAGGCCTTTCGCTCCTGGGGTTCCTTTCGGACCGGAGCGGATTCGCGGCGCACGAGTACGTGGGAGAAGTACGCGCGGCTACAGTTCGACGTCCTCTCTCGTTCCGACCTTTCTTTCAACTCGATCCACGACCGAGCGAAGCGAGTGGAGACCTGCCATATTCACGACGGCACCTGGATGACCGACCAGCTCGCTACCGAGCGAGGCCTGGACATCGAGCACGAGCCGTGGACGCGCGCGCTCTGGAATGCCACTCACCAGAGCTTCGCCCTAAGGCGGTGGGTGAGCGAAAGCAAGTTTGGTCCGCATCGGGTTGTCTGCCGCACTCCGCTCACCAACATCCGCATCACCACCTTCTTCGCAGGCGAGCAGGAGGTGCGGGTGCTCGACCCGTCTCGCGTCGAGCTGCTCGCTGCCATCGGCTGCGAAGTGAACATTGAGGGCTGAGCGGGGCCCGTCTCGTGGCAGGGCGAAGAACGCCCCGGTTGCAGATGTGACCCGGCCGCGAGAACGATCGCCTTCAGGTTGATCGGCAGCGCGATCCATTCGCGTCAGTCTGCCGCGACGCTTTCCTTGCGGACTTCGGCGGAACGTCGAAGAGAATCGCGGCAGCGGCGTAGAATGACACGTCCGACGCCTCGTTGCCGAAGTAGTCCGTCGCGCTGTATTCGGTTTCCCCGAGCAGCTCGACCGCCGGCTCAGGTCGTCCGTCACCCGGCTCGCGATACCTGCTGACCCAGGGAGGCCGAACCAACCACGTTACGTCGTCCGATTGCTGAAAGTCGGCATGGAACTCGATCGGCAGTTTCCGCTCGAGGCTCGAGCCCTTGAGTCGCTTCTGCGCGAAGATCTGCTTTTCGCGCACGCTGGCTTCGCGGCGCAGACGCCAGCTGTCGCCCGCGCACGTCTCGAAGACATAGGGAACGACGCGAGGCACAAGCCCTGCGCGCGTGAGGGCGACCGCAACGAGACGGTCTCGCCCTTTCAGACAATCGCGGAGACTCTCGATTCCGGGAAGCGTGCTCTCACTCGTTGAGACTGCGTAGAGGTGCAGGCAAGGTATCCCGAACCTTCCGCCATCCGAGACGAACTTCGGGTCCGCG
>Ga0136634_10001069_pt1 | contig 10738 bp, 12 predicted proteins | sample AntDrymUQ8332106_2_FD_104654 | JGI IMG/M metagenome (GOLD analysis project Ga0136634, IMG submission 104654) | Polar desert sand microbial communities from Dry Valleys, Antarctica - metaG UQ833 (21.06) | ecosystem: Environmental > Terrestrial > Soil > Desert | place: Antarctica: Dry Valley... | reverse complement strand
GCATGGGCCTGTGTCGCCCATTTGCCAGAAATTATCTTTCCGGTCAAAATTTAATATCCTTTCCGGTCTCGCACCTACCTTTTCCCACAGAGCACGGGCTTCGTCGTCGGGCGGCACTTGATCGTCGCCTTCGAAAACGGAGAACCAGAGCCGTTCGGGATCAAGTTCGAACTCGTTAACAAGAAGATCCCAGGCGTACTTGATCGCATCTTCTTTGAAGTAATCACCGAAGGAAAAATTGCCCAGCATTTCGAAAAACGTGTGATGACGTGCCGTCTTGCCGACCTCATCGAGATCGTTATGCTTCCCGCCGGCACGGAGACATTTTTGTGACGTCACCGCCCGCCTGTATTCGCGCTTTTCATTGCCGAGAAACACATCCTTGAATTGGTTCATTCCGGCATTAATGAACAGAAGCGTCGGGTCGTTAGCCGGCAGCAGCGGCGACGAAGGCACTACTTTGTGGCCGTTTTTCTCGAAGTAATCCAGAAATTTCTGTCTGATCTCATTACCGGTCATATTTTGAAATCGTAACACATAGATCTGAAACATAGCACTCGCGCAAAAAAGCCGGACATTCTAAACGTCCGGCGCATCAAGGAGAGAGTTAAAAAGATAATAATCTACATTGCGATGCTAATCAACAAGCTCAGATGTGTATCCATATTACAAAGATTCAGAGTTTTGCCGGCGACTTTTCGCGTTATTCGCGGGAACTTTTATTTCTTTTCCGTAACTTGCAATTTGGGTTATTTAGATAGGATAACTGCGTCAACAGAATCTACTTAGATTTTTGAAATTTCAAGGCGACAGAATTAATGCAGTATCTTAAACCTGTCGGCTCCGGGCCATCGTCGAAAATATGGCCGAGGTGTGATCCGCATCGGCTGCAGTGAACCTCAGTCCGCGTTTCTTCCATAGTTTTGTCTATCTCTTCCCCAACATTAATTTTGGCGATTGGCTGATAAAAACTTGGCCAGCCGGTTTCCGAATCGAATTTGTGTTCGGACCTAAAAACCGCAAGGCCGCAGGCCGCGCAGTGGTACGTGCCGTTTTGATTATTGTCCGTATATTCGCCGGTATACGCTCGTTCCGTTCCCTGTTTTCGCAGAACGTTAAACTGAGCAGGCGTAAGCAGCTTTTGCCATTGTTCGTCGGTTTTTGTGATCGTTGTTCCATCGAAAACTTCGGCCAACTTGAATTCCGTATTCACGGAAGCAGTTTTTATTGCTTTGCTCTTGGGAACCGTCGGCTGTGGCACGGCCTGCACGCCGGCCGCGTTCGCTGTTCGCGCATCACCGCCGGAAAAGTAGGTCTGCGCGGCGATTGAAACAAGTGCTGCCGTTACCATCGCTCCCGATATAAAAATGTTTCTGTTAAATTTCATAAGTTCAACCTAATTCCAGCTCGATTGTACGCTTCTTAAATTCCAATCTCGCGATTTAACACGGTCGAAGGAAAATAAAAAGGCCCGATTCTTTTCGGCAAGAATTCACCGTATAGAATCGGGCCTCTGAATGCGTTAGCTAGGCATTACAATCGTGTCTACCACGTGGATCACGCCGTTCGACTGGCGAACGTCGGCAATTGTCACGCGTGACGTACCGCCTTTTTCATCCGTAAGAACCAGCGTATTGCCGTTCATCATTGCCATCAGCTTTCCGCCGGCCACTGTCGTAAAGGTGGCAGTACCGTTTCCTTTCTTGATCGCTTTAGCAATTGCTTTCGAATCCATATTTCCGGCAACTACGTGATAAGTAAGGATTTTGGTCAATGTAGCTTTATTCTCAGGCTTCAAAAGCGTTTCGACCGTTCCAGCCGGAAGAGCAGTAAATGCCGAGTTAACCGGTGCAAAAACTGTGAACGGACCTTTGCCCGAAAGTGTCTCGGCGAGGCCGGCAGCCTGAACGGCCGCGACCAATGTCGTATGATCTGCGGAATTTACGGCATTTTCGACAATGTTCTTTGTCTTGTACATAGCCGCGCCGCCGACCATCGGGTTATCGCTCTTCATCATCTGTGCTGAAACGTTCGACGATGCGAACGAAAATATTGCCATTGCAAATACACCAAAAAATAGCTTTTTCATAATTTCTCCAAGTTCAGTTTTTATTTAAGGGACTCTTTTTCCCTTTGACTTGGATTTCGCATTCGGGCCGCAATTGGATTCAGAATGCCGAAAAGAGTAACGCAACCAAACGAAAACAACGGCGTTACATCGATTCAAGCTTTTGCAATAAATTTCTGTCCTCACTCATTTATTTCATCTGTTGCTTTACCGACGGCGTCCATTTTTTCGCGTATCAGATCGAAGCTGAAACCTTGTCTTAATAGATGATCGTAGAATTTTTTGATATCTTCGCGGGTTTTGGGTTTGCCTTTTATACGGAGTCTTTTCTCGATCGAGAGGTCGATCAATTCGGTTTCGGGCAGTTTTTCAAATGCGGCAACTATCGCTTCCTCAACGACTTCCTTGTCCAGCTTCTTTTGCGACAACGTTTGTTTCAAGCGCCGTTTCCCTTGCGGCTTTTGCCGGAGTTTTGAAACAGCAAGATCTTTCGCGAACTGTTGATCGTCTAGATATTTATATTCCTTCAGCTTTTCGATAACGCCGTCGACGATTGTTTCGTCCGTCCACACTTTTTCGAGCAGTCTTTCTCGAAGTTCGAGCACTGAACGCGGTTTGGCTCCCAGCAATTTAAACGCGCGGTTCATTGTCCGCTCTCGCGAGCGTTCCGGGTCTTTTATCACGCGCGTGCCGCCATCGTCGCCGCTCGGTTTCCATCTTCGTCCAAACATTAACTTAAAATTATACCGCCAACTTATCAAAATCGGAGGACTTGGAAAAGTTTGGAGTAAAAGATAATGTAAATACTAATTTATGTTAACGCAGCAGATAATAGAGCACGAGAATTTCAGCTCGCAGCATTTACCGACGCCGCGCAACGTCCACGTTTACGTTCCGCCGGGCTACAGCGCGATTCCGACGCAGCGTTATCCGGTTCTGTACATGCACGACGGGCAAAATTTGTATAATCCCGAACAATCGTTTGGCGGCGCCGTTTGGGCCGTCGATGAAACAGCACAGCGGCTGATTCTGGAAGGCATGATCGAACCACTGATAATCGTTGGCATCCACAACAGCGGTGACCGCCTGGACGAATACACACCGGTAAAAAGCGAAACCGGCAAGATGCGTGGACGCGGCGGCAAGCTGGATCAATATGGCCGGATGATAATCGAAGAGCTAAAGCCTTTTATCGATAAGGAGTACTTGACGAAGCCTGAGCGGGAATTTACCGGTATCGGCGGTTCATCGCTCGGCGGTCTGGCATCTCTCCATTTAGGCCTGAAACGCCCGGATGTTTTCAGCCGTCTTGCGGTGATTTCTCCTGCCGTCTGGTGGGCAAACAATCAGATCATTCGCGAAGCCGCCAAGATAAACGAGCGCCTGCCGCTGCGAATCTGGCTCGACATCGGCAAACGCGAAGGCTCGCGCATAAAGCATCAGGTCCGAGCATTAAAAGAAATCTTGCTTGCCAACGGCTGGCAGGACGGCCTCGATCTCGCCTACTTTGAAATCCCCGAAGCCCGGCACGACGAATCCGCATGGGGCGCCCGATTCGGAGAGGTCCTTAAATTTCTATATCCAACCTGAAAATAGTAACGCCGGCATCTTGCCGGCTGTAACGCTGGCGTCTCGCCGGCGTCCGCAAACAAAAAGTCTTTGCGAAAATTTTAATACAGACGATGGACGGCATTCTAATTATCGACAAACCGATGGGCCTAACTTCTCACGATGTCGTCGCACGTGCGCGGCGTATCCTGAAAACAAAACGCATCGGCCATACCGGAACCCTAGACCCATTCGCAACCGGTGTTTTGGTGCTGCTCATCGGCAAGGCAACACGCCTGGCACAATTCCTGGACAAGGATGAAAAGGAATACGAAGCGCTATTAAAATTCGGCTATGAAACCGACACGGGCGACCGGACGGGAAGTCCCAAGTCTCAGGTCCCGAGTTCCAAGTCTCAGGAATCAGATCGGGTGGTTGTACCTAAACATATAGAAAATGTGCTCTACAAATTCCGCGGCCTGATCAGGCAAACGCCGCCGATGTATTCGGCCAAAAAGGTTGACGGTAAGAAACTATACGAACTCGCCAGACACGGCCAGGAAATCGAGCGCGAACCGATCGATCTAACTATACACAACCTTGAGATTCGTAATAACGGGTCAGAACCGCCTGCGGCAGCGGGTGGTGTAACTGAAGCCATCGACACGATCACCTTGCGCGTCACCTGTTCCGCCGGTACCTATATCCGCACCTTGGCCGAGGACATTGCAAGAGCAGCCGGCGCATCCGCCCATCTTCAGGAATTACGGCGAACGCGGGCCGGCAAATTTGCACTTTCACGCAGCCGGACGCTGGAAGAATTGGAGATACTCGACAACCCGGCTGACGCGTTGGCACCGATGAACGAAGCCGTTTCGCATCTTCCCGAAATGCGTTTACCGGCCGACCGTGTCGATAAAACCCGCAACGGCCTCTCCAGCAGATTTTCCGGTGACGCTACAGACGGTGATGCAATTCAAATGCTCGAGCCGGGCGGCGAACTGGTTGCGATAGGGATTTTTAACGCTGCCGAAAATATGGTGCAGCCGAAAGTCGTTTTGATATAAAATGTGAACCTAATATTTAGTTTTCTCTGAGCCTTCTGTAGTCTTCGTCCAGGAGTTCCGTGTTAAATCTTCCGATGCATAGGGCACAAAGTATTAATTATGAAAAAGCGTAATATTCTAATGGGGATCAGTGGAGCAATCGGAGCGGCGGTAGCGGTCAAGCTGCTAACGCGTGCGAAAGGTATTAATTGGGATGACGTCCACGATCTTGTGCCGCACTCGGAAAATTCAAAATTTGTACATATAGACGGCGCAAATATTCACTATCAGGAATTCGGCGATACTTCTAAACCGACGCTTGTTCTTATTCACGGCTACATGGCGTCGCTTTACGTTTGGCACGCCGCCGCGCCGGCATTGGCCGCTAATGATTTTCACGTTGTTGCGATCGATCTGCTCGGTTTCGGCTATTCCGAAAAACCGTCGTCGTTCGATTATTCGATAACGTCGCAGGCACGGATGGTTTCGCGATTTATGAACGTTTTGGGCATCGGTCGGGCGACAATTGTCGGCAGCTCATATGGCGGCGCGGTTGCCGCGACGCTCGCTCTCGATTATCCCGAACGCGTCGAAAAACTCGTGCTCGTCAATGCAGTCTGCAACGACGATGTAAAAAATCATCCGATATTAAAGCTCGCGGCCGTTCGAGGAATTGGCGAATTGGTCGCGCCTTTTCTCATCGATTCCAAAATGTTTCTCCGGCACAGAATGCACAACACACTTGCCCGTGCAAATCATAATTTGATCGATGCCAATCGTGTAAATTCCATAATTCGCCCGCTTCGGGCCGCCGATGCACATCGCTCGCTGCTGATGACGTCGCGAAACTGGCATGCAAATCGCATTGAGCAGGATGCTCACCTTATCAAGCAGCCGACGCTGATCGTCTGGGGCGAAGATGATACGGTGATCCCGATCAAAAACGGCCGCAAACTGCATGAAGTAATTCTAAATTCCCGCTTGGTCGTAATTCGCGATTGCGGCCACGTCCCGCACGAGGAAAAGGCCGAGATCTTTACCGATCGCGTAACCGAATTTTGCCGTGATCCAAAGGGACGAATCAAGCAGTCGGAAAGTGACGCGGCTTGATCAGTGAATTAGCAGCTAAAAATAGCGGAAGTGGCCGGTGATTTTCCACTCGAACAGTCTATCTTCCGATTTTGTTCCGCCGCCGATGTTGTGGATGATTAGATAGCGCTCGGTTTTCTCATTCCACAAATTCGAAACGATGGCGATGTGCGTCATTCCCTTACCATTCAGGTCCCATGAAACAACATCACCCGGCTTATAATTTTCCGCGTCATGAGTGATCGGCAGCAACTTGCCCTTTCTTGTAAAAAACGCCTGTAGATTCGGTACGCGGCGATGGTCGATGTTGGTATCGGTTTGCGCCAGTCTCCACTTTTTCGGATAGGCGCCAAAATTTGCGGCCATATCCTCGTGAACCTCTTTTTGAAGATCGACGCCCGCCTTGCGAAAAGCGCGAATTACAACATCGGTACAGGCGCCGGTCTCGGCCGGCACATCTCCATCCGGATACGGAATTGAGAAATAATCCTGTGTGTAATTCTTGGTTACCTCGGTTTGTTCGTGAGCGCTTTCAAGAACGGCCCGAAGCTCGGCAGGCTGAATTTCTGAAAGGGATTGTCGCTCGACATCGCTGCCGGAAAAAATATCAATCCGGCCGCCGCGAGAATCGACCGCGCGATCGCCGCAACCGACAACGAAGACGACCAAAAATAAAAATGTGAGTCTACCGGCGAGGCATCTCATATGCTGAATTGAAGGTTTGCTTCTGCTTGCATTTTATAACAATTTTAAAGTTGATCCAGCGATTTAGATTTTTTGGCAGCAAATCACTTCTAGCTGTTTCCACTATATCTTAGCTTTGCGAAACTTGCGGGCTTTGCGTGATCCGGTTATTTTAGAAAGTTATTGAAGATCTAACGCAAAGATCGCAAAGTAAAATCCAAGATAACAAGAATTCCACATTCGACAGTTCTCTAACTTCTTTCAGCTTAACTACGAATTTTTTTCGAATCAGGTGATAATCGGTGCGATGCACAGATTTGTTTTGCTGAACGGAGAAATAATATCGACTACCGAGGCGCAAATCTCGGCCGTGTCGTCATCGGCTCTTTACGGTCTCGGCGTTTTCACTGCTATCGCGATCTATCACGGACTGCCGTTTCTCTGGGAGAAGCACTGGCTGCGGCTTTCAGGCAATGCCGAAAAGCTGCAAATAGATCGTCGTGCGTTTTCCGAAGAAAATACAAGGCAGATGCTCGCGGATCTTATCAAAAAAAGTGAGGTCAATAACGGCCGTGTGCGCCTAACGTTTTTCGATGAATCATCGAGCAAAATATGGCCGTTCGAAACGGATCGGAAAACGAGCCTTCTTGTCACGATTGCCGAAGCTCGCCCAAGGCCTGAAAGCGTCAGAGTAACGCTCTCGCCATTTGCCATCAATTCCGCATCGCCGCTGGCGGCTGTTAAATCGTGTAATTATTTGGAGAAGATACTTGCGCTTGACGACGCAAAACGGCGCGGTTTTGATGAGGCAATTCAGCTAAACGAACACGGAAATATTGCATCGGCTTGTATGTCGAATATCTTTTGGGTGACTAAAGGCGAGATGTTTACGCCGTCGCTTCAAACCGGATGTTTACCCGGAACGACACGCGAATTTGTGATGGAAAATATCAAGTGCATCGAGATCGAAGCCGGTATCGATTCGCTAAAAAGCGCGGATGCGATTTTTCTGACTTCTGCAGGTATCGGCATTGCACGCATCGCGGAATTTGACGGCTTGAGATTTAAGGAAACAGACCACCCAATGCTCAAGCTGTTAAAAGAAGTCTAGAACCAGAAAAACACGAAACCGCACGAACACCATATCCGTGTGAATTCGTATTTATATTTCCGTACGGATTTTTCAGCCTGCCGTTTCGAACAATGCAAGGATCTGCTTGCCTTCGTTCGAACGCGGGTCGATCGTGCGTAGGTGTTTTTGCCCTTGCATTTCCCAGATCGCGGTTACCGAGCCTTCTTTTTCGACGGCTTGGTAAGACACGTCCTCGGCGTTAACCGTAGGAGTCTCGTCCGGACTGTCGGCCGTAGCCGCGGGCGTTTCTGATGCTTCGCCGCCTTCTGTCTCAGCGATGGTTGGTGTGGGCTTTATCTCGTTATCTTCTGCTGATTCGACCGCTTGTACTGCTTCTTCTGACATTTAAAAGAATATTTCTCCTTGAATTAATTTGCTGTTCAAAGACAAGATCTGTCCGTAAAAAATGAATAAATCGCTAATTATTATCGGTCTTTTCGGCGATCGTAATCGTCGGTTTATCACCGCCCGCTGCGTTTTCGCCGCCTTGCTTTTCCGCAATAGTTATTGTCGGTTTTGCTTCGGATTCTTCAGAGTCATTAATTGGTTCGTCTGGCATATATTGTAAATTCTCCTCATTAAAATTTTTCGGATGATAATGTTCGGCGGCCCGACCCTATCTGTCGTGCCCCGTTGCCCAACCCTACTCGGCGATCGTTATGGTTAGAATTCGGTCGCCATTTATTATCGAAAAGGTCTCGGACGAGGCCGCCTGGTATGCCTCTACGTCCGGGGCAGTTTTACCGCTATCTTCGGCAGATTTTACCGAGTCGATAACTACCGTCATTGTTTTATTGCCGTCCTTAAACTTGGCTTCTTTTCTAGGCATTTTTCAAACCTCCGTCTCTTAGTTGGTTAAGCAATTGTAAATGGTATAAGGATTCTACACACAAGATCCCTGCATGTCGAGGTTATTTATCCTTTATACGTCGAGGCGTCAGTTCGTAGAACCAGAAATCGTTATTCGGCTGATCTATTTTCAGCTCGTCGGTCTTACCGTTTTTATCTATCGTAAATGTTACGAAACCGCGCGGGAAATTGTAAGCCACTGACGGCCGCCATTTGATCTGAAACGTGTCGTAATGCCAATGCTCGAGGTCGGCGACGAAATTCGGCGACGGGCCGAAACGCATCACGAGCCTTCCAATTTCATTGCTAACGGTAATATCGCCGTACATTTTATCGTTATAAGTTCCGGCGTAGTTCGCCGCGGCCAGAGTTGGATTAGTGCTCACGACGCGGACGGCGTCAGTTTTTTTGATCGCATCGGCAGCTGCTGTTTTGTTTGCCGCGACTTGTTGCTTCGCCTCGGCGTTCCAGTCGCGTTTCGGCGCGTTTACAAGCACGTCGCGAATCCTGTTCATCATTATCGCAAACGCCGGCGATTCGCTATTGGTCAGCACAACGAATCCTGCGTTTTCTTCGGGGATCAAAATTGTGTAAGACAACATTCCGTCCAGGCCGCCGCTGTGATTGATGATCTTTCGCCCGTGATAATTGTAGAGAAACCAGCCCATTCCATAGCTGTTAAAATGCCGCGTCGGATTACTTTTCGAGGCATTTTCCGAGATCGGCAGCATAATATTCGGCTGCCACATTTCCCACGAACGCTGTTCGCTGAATATCTGTTTACCGTCAAATTTGCCGCGGCCAAGCTGCAAACGTACCCATTTCGAAAGATCGCTTACAGATGAATTGAGGCCAGCGGCGGCCGTTGCCCCGTCAACATTTCCGCGATGCAGAACGCGAAGTTTGCCACCCGATTCATTGTGCGGCATCGCAGCGTTCCCGGGAAGATTTTTGATGCTCGTCGTGGTTCGCTTCATCCCGAGCGGATCCAGAATGCGTTCCTTTACAAAAACTCCCCACGGCTTTCCGGACACTTTTTCAACGACCTCGCCCGCCGCGATGAACATAAGATTCTGGTAACCGTATTTTGTGCGGAAGCTCGACACCGGTTTCAGAAAATGTACGCGTTTCAGGATATCGTCATCGCTGTAGGTCGTTTCGTACCACAGTAGATCGCCGCTGAATGTATCGAGACCGACGCGGTGCGAGACAAGATCGCGTATCGTCAATTCACTCGTCACCCACGGATCGGCCATCTTGAATTCCGGAAGGTATTTTACGACCTTGTCGTCCCACGCGATCTTTTTTTCATCGACTAGAATTGCTAGAGTTGCCGCGGCGAACGCCTTGGAATTCGACGCGATTGCAAATACGGTATTCTCATCGGGTCTTTCCGGCTTACCCAATTCGCGAACGCCGTAGCCTTTCGCGAACGCCGTTTTCCCGTCTTTGACGACGGCAATCGCCATTCCCGCACCGCTATTGCTCCAGTCATTGATAACCGTATTTGCGTATGCATCGATCTCCTTCAGCTTTTCGTCGAGCGTCTGTGCGAAAGCGGCAAGCTGAACGGCAAAAATAATCAGCAGCAATCCAAAAGTCTTTTTCATATTTGTACTATTACGTTAATGTGCGAGTAATGTTTTCATCCAGTATAGCGTGATTTAGCAGTTATTTTCGAACTGTTCCGACGGCGAGGTTTTGCACTCTTTTCAAATTCCGTAATTTTCGCTATCCTTGCGCCCAATGTCACCAATTACGATCACTCTCCTCCTGCTTTTCCTGGCAATTGCGCTTTTCGCAAGCGAGAAAGTGCCGGTCGATATCGTTGGTATTCTTCTGGTAATGACCCTTGTAGTCACGGGCGTGCTCACCATACACGAGGGCGTCGCCGGTTTCGGCAACGACGTTGTAATTACGATCGCCGGGCTTTTCGTCCTGGTCGGCGGCCTGCGAAAGACCGGCCTGATCGATATGATCGGGCGACGGCTTTACCGAATTTCGGGCGATAATGAATTAGTGCTTACGGCGCTGATAATGGCCACAGCCGCGCTTTCCGCGGCTGTCCTCAAGAATACGACCACGACCGCTATGTTTCTGCCAATCGTGATGGGACTCGCCGTCAAATCTAAAATCCCGCCGTCCAAACTGTTGATGCCGCTTGCCTTCGGCGCGATCCTCGGCGGAAGCTGCACATTGATCGGAACCTCGACAAATCTCGCGGTAAGCGGTGCCATTCAACGGTACGGACAGCCGGCTCTGTCAATGTTCGAGCTGACGCCCGTTGGCTTGATCGCGCTCGGAGCAGGCGTCGCCTATATG
>Ga0136634_10001068_pt1 | contig 10747 bp, 11 predicted proteins | sample AntDrymUQ8332106_2_FD_104654 | JGI IMG/M metagenome (GOLD analysis project Ga0136634, IMG submission 104654) | Polar desert sand microbial communities from Dry Valleys, Antarctica - metaG UQ833 (21.06) | ecosystem: Environmental > Terrestrial > Soil > Desert | place: Antarctica: Dry Valley... | reverse complement strand
CTGCCGATCTCGTCGCGCTCATTGACCGTGGTCCAGAGTTCGCCGCTTTGCGGCTGCCATGCAAGGCCGTTGGGATTGCGCAGGCCGGAGGCGAAGAGTTTCGTGGCGCCGGTCGCGGGGTCGATTTCGAGAATCGCCGCCCGGTTCACCTCGTTTTCCATCCCGTTCTCGGCGACGTTGCTGTTGGAGCCCACCGTCACGAAAAGCCGGGCGCCGTCCTTGCTGGCGATGACGTTCTTCGTCCAATGATGATTGAGGGTGCCGCCGGGCAGATCAGCCACTTTAACGGCCGGCTCGGTGATCTGCGTTTGGCCTTCGGCATACGGGAAGCGCACAAGCGCATCGGTGTTGGCGACATAGAAGATGTTGCCGACCAGCGCCATGCCGAAAGGCGAGTTCAGCCCGGTCAGGAAGGCTGTGCGGGTCTCGGCCACGCCGTCGCCATCCGCGTCGCGCAGCAAGGTGATGCGATTGGCGCTAGGCGTACCGGCGCCGGCGCGCTGCATGACCAGGCCCATGATCCAGCCCTTGATGCCCTTACGGTCATCCGGGCGCGGGGGAGCGTTGGTTTCCGCCACAAGCACATCGCCATTCGGGAGAGCATACAGCCAGCGCGGATGGTCGAGTCCAGCGGCAAAGGCATTGACCGCCAAACCCGCGGCAGGCGTCGGCTTCGTTCCCTCGGGCCAGCCCTTTGCGGGCGCGATATTGACGGTGGGAATGGGTGTCGCGTTGGGCGGCGGCAGTTTGGGATTGGGGCCAACCCCCGCCGACTCCGGCAAGGTTGCCTCGTCTCCGCAGGCGGCAAGGCTTGCCGAAAGCAGTCCGGCAAGAAACAGTGTTCTGATTACACTCACGGCTTGAACCTTTAACGTTGTGCCCCGCTGGCTTGCGGAACTCTTACCTGCATTACGCCGTGCCGCCTTGAGGAGTTCCACAATGGAGCCGCGATTTCTTTTTCCCGTGCTTCACGATTGAGCGAGGCGTCAGATTGGCGGCGTTCGCAATCGCTTGCGCCCGGCTCCCATGTAGCGAAACGTTAAATATTTATTAAAACACAGTAAAAACCAAATTTTCCTGTGAAAATTACTTCATAATACTAGATGCGCCTGGCTTGTTCTGCGCATAAAGCGATCAGGCGGGTGTATCTCACCGCAGAGGTTATGGCCTGCGTTCGTATTGGACAGCGCAGGCGTTGCGCCCGGGAATCTACTATGCTCGACCGCGTTCAATTCAGAGAACCCAACGCTACGCCTGTCGCGATCTCAACATCTGTTTCTCCGCTCATCTCTTATGTCTTGCGCGGGCTCGAGCGCTGCTGGATGGCAGAGCATGGGCGTTGGTCCCACATCTATCACCTCGATGGACGCGCCAACCCCAACCAGTCAATCCCTCATAGCGACGTGTTCTACACACTCAACGTGCTTCTAGGATTGTCGCGCATACGGCATCTCCCGCGAACTCACGAATACGATCTGGAGACCGTTTTCAAAGCGAATGTCGTGAAGGTCCCGCATTTGCCATCCCGGACCTACGCCTATGGAATGACGCTGTGGGCGGCGGCGGAGCTTGGCTTCGACATCCCGGCGGAAACCTTTATGAGGCTACGGGCCATTCTCGACGACCGCGCGGGTTGGATGCGGTTCAAGGCGCAGGATCTCGGCATGCTGCTGATCGGCTGCGTCGAGCAAGCCAAGCGCGGCCGGCCGGAATTGGGTGCCATTGCCCAGGATCTGTTCCTGCATCTCAATCGCCATTATAGCTGCCGCAGCGGTTTGTACTACGATGGAGCGACCGGGTTGCGGAGGCGCTTTTCATCCTTTGCAACACAAACCTATCTGACGCTTGCTTGCTATATTTTCGGCGAATGGGCGAGCAATGGGCGCGCTCTCAGCCTCGCTAAAGCCTGCTCGACCAAGCTCATCGCCTTACAGGGCCCACAAGGCGAATGGCCCTGGTTCTTCTACACCCCGGCTGGGCGGGTGGTGGATTTCTACGAGGTCTATTCCGTGCACCAGGACGGCATGGCCCCGGCATGGCTGGAGCATGCCGAAAAGCATTGCGTTCCCGGAGCGCAAGAAGCGCTCGTCAAAGGCTTTATGTGGATTTTTGGCGACAATCAGCGGCGCCAGTCCATGCTGTGGAAGGATGAGGGGCTTATATGCCGCTCGCACATCCGCCAGGGCGAGTTGCACAGCAAACGCAAGAGGGTCAGCCGCGCTGTCGTAAACGCAATCACGGGCGGGGGGCAGACGCTTATCGCGGCCTCTCAGCTTGACTTGCGCCTCGAATGCCGGAGCTCCCATCTGGGCTGGGTGCTTTGGTCATTCGGTCAGCGCGATGATCTCCACGCGATCCAGCATCACCCTTCGTTGAGTTGAGACCATGTTCAAGCTGCGCTGGCTTCTCAATCTAAGACTGCATTTGCTCGCATTCAGGCGTTGGTACCTCGTGCGCCTGTATGGCATGGACCTGCATCCGACTTGCGGCATCTCGCTTAAGGCTGTGTTGGATCTGAACAATCCTCGCGGCGTGCATGTGGGGGCTTACAGCTACATCGCATTCGATGCGGTCATTTTCGCGCATGACATGACCCGAGGCCTGCGCACCGACACCTTTATCGGTGAGCGATGTTTTATCGGCGCACGGTCATTGATCATGCCGGGCATCCGCGTCGGCGACGGTTCCATCGTGGGCGCTGGAAGCGTTGTCACCCGCGATGTGCCGCCAGGCTCGATCGTGGCGGGTAACCCCGCCAGAGTGTTGCGCTCCGGTATTTGCACCACACGCGGCGGCTGCATCAAAGGGGCCGGATATTTGGCGCAAGACGACGGTTGGCTCGCGGAGGCGGAGCGTCATGTCGCTGCTCGCTGAGGAACTTAAAATGTGGGAGCGGATCGGGGTCAAACGCCTGATCTCGCCGGCTCTCATGGAGCGGCTGCGCCGCTCACGGCGAAAAGCAAAGCGCAAGGCGGCGCGCGAGTTGCCAGATTTTGCCGTGTCCCCGCTCACACAGGCCGAGATCGAGCACGACCTGCGGACGTTGGCGTTAGAACCGGGCCGCGATCTCTTCATTCATAGCGCGTTATCCAAAATAGGCCCCGTGGATGGCGGCGCTGAAACCATCATTCGCGCGCTTATCCAAATTCTCGGGCCCGACGCGACCCTCATTATGCCGGCTTATCCCATGCCCGCCACGATGTATGAGTGGATGCGCGACCCGACGCCCTTTTGTCTCGCATCTAGCCCATCCCGCATGGGAGCGCTGACAGAGGTTTTCCGCAAAATGCCCGGCGTGTTGCGCTCGGCTCACCCGACCCACTCGGTTGCGGCCTACGGGCCGGCAGCAGAGCTCTATACAAACGATCACCACAAAGTCGTCACGCCCTGCGCCGCCGGCTCCCCTTTCCGCATCCATACCGATCGCGGAGGCGACATATTGTGCATCGGCACGGGCGTCGGCAAGATCACGTCCTACCACGTCATCGAAGACTATATCGATGACTATCCACTCGCCGTCTATCTCAACGCGCGCATGGCAAAAAACGTCATCCTCGCTGACGGCGCGCGCGATCGTGTCGAGATCGTCGTCGGCAATCCCAAGCTCAGCCCCTGGCGGGTCGACAATTTCAAGCCGAAGGAAGCCGAGTTTTTAGGATATCTGCAGTCTTATGCGGCGTTGCGGGAAGGGCGGATCGGCCACGCCGCATGCCATCTCATCAATGGCGTTCGCTTTCACGCGATGATGCTCGACCTGACGCGCAAGGGCGTCACGATCTACCACAGGCCGCTTCTGGGCCGGCTGCCGGCCCGTTAAGCCGACGCATTCCGGTCATGGGCCGAGCATGAGGCCGAGGGTAGGCCTTCAAGGCCGGTGAGAGCGCACCCCGCGTGTGGAGTCCCCAAGTTTGCAGCCGCAAGTTAATCTTAACGGCAGCTTTCCCGGTCTTGGTCTGACTGTGCAGTAGGTCAATATGGGACTTCTAGGTATAAACCTAACAAAGGGTAAGCTAAGCCGAAAATATGGAGGCGGCTTTGCGAGAGAATTACGCCGAATGCGGGGTCCATCGCGCCTGTTATGAGCCGCCGCTTGCTAAGCCGTCACTTTGGCCAGGGGCGGAAGCGTGGATATTGATTGGGCTGCTCATTCTGCTAATCGTATTGTTATTCCAGTTTGCGAAACCACCAAAGAAACCTCTGCGCGAACGGGTGCTCAAAGTCCTGGATGACTCTAAAACGCAGGCCCAGCTGTGGGATCGTGGAGAAGCGGCAAGAGCCTTCGACAGTGCTCGCATCAAAATAGACCAGGAGTTTAGAGACAGCGGGATGTAAGCCGGGCGCTTACTTTGAGGGAAGCGCCGATTGGCCGGACGGATCTGACTTGTTAGCCATCGTCCTCCCGCTGCGCGTTCGTCGAGGAGCGCTCGCACTAAGGCTTGGCGAACCCGCACGCCGGGCAAAGCCCCGCTCCAAAAACCCTTGCTTATAGGGCCAAAACGCGAGAGAACCGCGGATATCACGCGTGCGGGGCGTAGCGCAGCCTGGTAGCGCATCTGCTTTGGGAGCAGAGGGTCGCAAGTTCGAATCTTGCCGCCCCGACCAAAATCCTACTGATTCTAAATGACTTTCTGACGCCCCGCCCTCTGCTTGTACTTTTGGATAGTAGTTAGGATAGGCGTTTTTGCTCTCCCATTTGCGGCGCAATATCCGGCAGCCTGTCGAGCATGGTTACGATCTCTCGGTCGATCACCCGCGCATAGCGCTCTGTCACCTTGCCATCAGAGTGGCCAAGCGTCGCCTGGATGAGGCGCATGTCAGCTCCTGCATACTGACGCGACCAGGTGGCCGTCATGCCGCGCAAGTCGTGCCAGGTCACATCCGTTCGCCCGATTCCCTCTCGCGCCTTCTCCCAATGCTTTCGCCGATTCGTGAGATCGAAAATCACAGGCTGGTCGCGGCGGGTCTCGGTGAGGGTGTTCAAGATCCTGATCGCCTTCTGCGAAAGCCAGACCGTCCGGGTCTTGAGCTTTTTCCCGCGCCCCTTCGTAATCACGGTCGCGGCACCGCGGGTAAAGTCGATGCGCCCCATATGAGAGTTTCCAGCTCGTCCAGGCGCATGCCGGTGTAGAGGCTGAAGGCAAACGCCAGCGCGATGTGCGATGGTAGCCGCTCCATCAGCCGCCGAGCCTCTTCCGGTGAGAGGTAAACCTCGCGCGTGCTGCCCTCCTCCTGCATCATCTTCCGCCAGCTGATGACGCGGATAGATTCCTCCCACATTTCCGCGGCGTAGTTCATCGTCGCCCGTAGTCTGCCGAGACACCGATTGATTGGGGTAGGGCCTGCCCGCTCAGACTTCGCATCCTGAATGAACGCGTGGATCATATCCGCTCTCTGGCGTGATTTTGGCCGAGAATTCTCAGCTTCTGCAACGTGACCGGCTTCGTTCTCATGATGGCTGGGCCTTGGCGCAGATCTTCTCGGCCAGCTCGCAGCCGGCTGGCGTCAGACAGGCGCTGTCATGCAACATTGCGGGACGCAGCGGATGGTCCCGCCCCGCGTCTCTGTGAGTTTAATCGACGCATACACACCCCGAAACTTGCGCGGATCGATATTCCGCCCGCTGATCACCCGCCAGTCTCCGGTAGGTAGACAAGCGGGTTTTTCTTAGAATTCAGCGTTCGGTAAGGTTTCGCGTTCGGGTTGCCAGTTTCTGGAACGTAATAAGCAACCTTTGTAATACGAATGATCATGCGTAAGCTGATTTGTTCAGTCAACAATGAACATCGTCACCTATTCATATGAGAACTTATTTTTACGTGCGACGTTATGATGCAATCCATAGCAGGCCAAAATCTGTGACACGCATAAGCGTGTCTAGGTACACTGACCAAAAGCCTGAGGTGGACACCATCGGACTTGGCGCCAGGCAGTGCCGAGGCTCTGTGCGGGTTATGATTAGGGGATAACGATGCGCAACGGCGTAAGGCAAAAGCACGTAGCCCGGGCAGTGATCGACCAGGCGCTCAGCAAAGCCCTTGCACAATTGGCTCTGGCGCAATCTACCGCGAGCCTTTGCGGCGACGCCTTAGTCGACGAGATCGATGACCTTGTCGGTAGGGCGACCGAGCTCCGAAAGAACATTGCGAAAATAGAGCTGTTGACACCCCAGCGGGCCGTTATGACTCTGACGCAGAGCACTCGTGAGTCCGTTCCGTGACACTGGCCAACCCGAGAACTTAGCCAAGCTGTCATCGAGGCGCCGCTGCGGCTATCTGCTCTGTGAAGCTCTCTGCGGAAGCAGAGGCGTGTTGCCGGCGCAATCAAACTGACCCGGTCGGCAATTTCTAACTGACCCACCGCTAACCGTGGTCCTTCCGAGAGGGAGGGGCCGGTGCTTAGAGCGGAGGATCGGATGGAGATTTCAGTTTTGTCCAAGCACGGGAGCGGCATCCGTGCGATTGCGCGGTCGACGGGTTTGTCGCGCAATACGGTGCGGCGCTATTTGCGCGGCGGTGAAGAGGTGGCGGTGCGCAAGGCGCCGGCGAAGCGGGCGGAGAAGCTTGATCTCTTAAAGATTATATCCGCGAGCGGATTGCGGCGGCAGCGCCGGACATGATCCCGGCGGTGGTATTGTTCCGGGAGCTTCGGGCTCGCGGCTATTCCCGCTGCGAGACGCGAGTGAAGGATTTCGTGCGCGGCTCACGGCGGTCACGCCGGCGGATCCCGTTGTGCGCTTCGAGACCGAGCCGGCAGATGCAGGCGGACTGAGCGGCGGTTCGGCGTGGCCGCGACAGGCTGTCCGTGTTCGTCGCCACGCTTGGGTGGAGCCGTGCGGCCTATGTAGAGTTCTGCGGGGACGAGCGTATCGAGACGTTGATCCGCTGCCACGAACATGCATTTGCGGCCTTTGGCTGCGTGCCACGCGAGGTGCTGTTCGACAACATGAAGACGGTGGTCCTGGAGCGCGACGCCTACGGTGCCACGGTGCCGAAACGGCACTTTGCTACACCGCATCCGATCTGCTCGGTCTCCTTCAGCGGCAATGTGGAGGGTGCGAAGAAGATCCGCGAGACTCAGTTTGGCAGCAATGAGGCGAACTCGGCCGAGAGGTTGATTAGCCGGACCAGCGTGGTCGGCGTGAATCGGGGCCTCTGCCGCAGGTCTCTTGCCGGAGGGTAAGCCGACTACAGCCTCGTGGCCAGATCCGCACCTGATCGCAAGCGGCGCGATGATTGCCTTAACCGGCTCCAGTGCCGCGTTTGTAGTCATTCGGCTTGCACGCAACTGATTTTGCATGCCTATGTCCGCTTCGGCTCGTTTGTGTCGATGGCGGGCAGATGCTTGAGAGGCCGGCTTGTCCGCTATCTTTCGAGGGGGAGCATGCGTCTGATTGTGATGGGCCAGAAGGCTTTCGGCAGGGACTGTCTGGAAAAGATCCTTGACGCGGGCCAAGACGAGGTCGTGGCTGTGTACTGCGCGCCGGAGAAAGAGGGTCAGACAGCCGATCCGCTGAAGGAGTTCGCGCTCTTGAAGGGGCTCCCCGTGCACCAGCCTGCAAACCTTGATGAAGAGCCGACACTTGAGACACTACGTTCTCATGACGCCCATCTAATGGTCATGGCCTATGCGATCATGTTTGTGCCGAACGCGGCGCGCAATATTCCGCGCTTGGGCTCGATCTGTTTTCACCCCTCGCTGCTGCCTCGACATCGGGGTCCGTCGGCGGTCAACTGGCCCATCATCTGGGGCGAGAATAAGTCCGGGTTCTCGTGGTTTTACCCAACTGATGGGCTGGATGAGGGAGATTTGGCTCTCCAGTGGGAATGCGAAATCGGCCGCGACGACGCAGTGATCGACCTCTACTTTAAGAAGATCTTTCCGGCAGGCGTGGAGAGCGTGTTGCAGGTTTGCGATCTCTTCCGATCGGGCAAACCGCCGCGTGTGGCCCAAGACGAAGCGGCGGCCACCTATGAGGGCTGGTGCCGCAAGAGGCACGCCAAGATTAACTGGGCCCGGCCCGTCGGCGATGTCTACAACTTGATCCGCGGGACGAACCCCGCGCCAGGCGCCTGGACCACCCATGAGGGCGCAAAGCTCGACATCTTCGACAGCCGCTGCATCGCCGGATCTGGCACGAGCGCGCCTGGTGAGGTGCTGTCGCTCGGCAAGGAAGGCATGGTGGTGGCCGCCGAGGGCGGGGCGATCCGAGTTATTCGGGTGCGGCCGGCGAGAGGCGCAAAGATGCCGGCGGCCGAGTGGGCGGCCGGAACCAGAGTGAGCCCAGGCGACCGGCTAGGCCAGTGATCGCGTCAACGGAGCGATTACGGTGACAAACATCAAGGTCACGAATTGATTTCCTCGCGCGATACCAACGTTTTGCCGCTTCGAAAGTCCCGGCGCACATGCCTTGGAATCGGGGCGGCTACATGTCTCCATGAGGCGAACTCGGCCGAAGGCTCGGAGTAGGAAGGCGGCACCGTGCCTGCGGGAGGCGCTGGCGGAGAGTGGTCCCTTGGCGGAGGGGAAGCTGACGGAGCCCGTCGCCCCGGGCGAGCATCGATCGAAGCCCGACGATCTCCTCGCTATCGGCTCTTGTGCGGTGGGAGCGGACCTCGGCGACAGTGAGAAATCGGTCTGAGGCGGAGAGCCTCCGAAAGGATTCATTCCGCGAGGTCATCGCAGAGATCTTCGATATCATGGCACTTCCGAGGAAAGCTGCTCGAGCACGGCATGCACTGCCGTGATGCGTGCCGGGATCGGAAAATTTTTGTTCGCCAGCAGCACGACTCCGATCCTTTTCTCGGGTACGAAAGCAACGTAGGTACCGAAGCCGTTCGTGGAGCCGGTTTTGTTGAACAGCGTCGGCTCCGAAGGAGTTTGCAGCGTTGAGACCTCTGTCGTGGCATTCGCGTTCAGAATCATCGTGCTGGAGTTGCCGGAGAGTAACCGGTCCAGTGCGATCGGATAGGGATACAGCTCCCAACCGAGGCCTTGCACCATCTCACCGATCCTGAAATATCCGATTTGAGTGCTCTCGACGGCGCGCCGGATCGGTGCCTCGAGACTTTCCGGCCGGATGTTGGCCTCGACGAAACGGATCATGTCAGCGGCCGTCGATTTGACCCCATAGGTTTCTGCATCGAGGACGCCCGGGCTCACTCGGATCGGCTTGTTCTGCTTGTCGTAACCCCAGGCATAGCTTCCCATCTCGGCTGCGGGCACCCGGATGTAGCTGCGGCTGAGGCCAAGCTTGGGGAACAGTTCATTTTCGATCAAATCAGCGAAATCGCGGTTCATTGCTAGGCTGGCGATGTGTCCGAAGAGGCCAACGCTAGGATTGGAATATCGTCGCTGCGCACCCGGTGAGGCGGACGACTTCCATTCTCGGAAATAGGCTGTCATGTCGGTAGTGTTGGTGACGTCATTTGGGAACTGCAGCAAAAGTCCGCCCGCTGTGTAGGTGCCGAGATTGAGCAGGCTCGCCTGATCGATGGCACTGCCCTGTAGCTGCGGCATGTATTTTCCCGGATGATCGTCCAGAGAAATTTTGCCGAGCGCCTGTGCGTAGGAGGCGAGCGTGGCGGTGAACGTCTTGCTGACGGAGCCGATCTCGAACAGCGTGTCCCTTGTCACCGGACGACTGCTCTCTTTCGAGGCGACACCGTAATTGAAGAAATACTGCTGGCCTTGGGCCGTTGCGGCCACGGCGATCCCGGGCACATCATGCTCCTTCAGAAGGGGGCGGAAAACGCGGTCCATGGCTGCTGTAATCTTGCTGGGACTATCGGCGGCCTCACTTGCAACTGGGAGCAGGCAGAAAGAGACGATGGCCAGTGCAAGTGGCCTGACCACCCTTGCGATAACAGTCAATTGACACCCTCTTTCGTTGGGCACGATGCTTGTCGGTACAAAGAAGTATGACGGAAGGCAACCCACCTGCAGTGACGGCAAGATCACGATTGCAGACTTGATTGAGCCCTTTGGGAAACGGTCGCGTAGCCGTGCGGATCGACGCCAGCGGATTAGGGCTGCAAACCAACTCCGTCTGAAAGTCGCCTTTGAGGCGAAGGCGGAATCTGCCGAACGCGAACTTCGGAGGCGGCGGGCAAATAAGATTGGAACGACGGATGGTCCGGCTGTCGGCCTATAGGCGCCTAGCACTTGAGCGGCTCTGGTGCGCCCTTTCTGGACACTGGTGCTCGGCGTCTTGCCGTGTTTGCATATGCCGCCATCGCAGGAAGAAACCAAGCTTAAGCGCTTATGAGAACGGCAGGTGCGAGCTCAAGAGCGCGCACGACGTCCGTGCGCCGCGGGAAGGCTGCATGCGCAGCCGCAATGGCAATGAGCGGTCGCGTGGTCACCGATCCGCGAGAGCAGCTCAGGCGTGAAGGCGACCTTCACTCGCCCACCGACGGCAACCAGCGCTCTACGGCATGCAGCGCCACCAGATGCAGCCGTAAACCTCTCACTTTACGACGATGCGAGCCTTCAATGGCTTGCGCGACCGGCAGATCAAGGTCCCTTCCACAATCTGCGCACTGACCTAAGTCCTGCTATCGAGCCGGGACCGTAAAGCGTGCCGGCTGACGATGTTAACGGAAGCGTGAGCCTCCCCACCGCTAGACATTGTGCCAGGAAGCACCAAAGTCAGGCGCATGGATCAGGACGCTGCCATTCGCCTGATAAAGGCTCAGCGCGCTCTGCCGTCGCGTCGCCATGCGCTTCAGCTCATGCTAGGCGGCGCGCT
>Ga0136634_10001067_pt1 | contig 10747 bp, 12 predicted proteins | sample AntDrymUQ8332106_2_FD_104654 | JGI IMG/M metagenome (GOLD analysis project Ga0136634, IMG submission 104654) | Polar desert sand microbial communities from Dry Valleys, Antarctica - metaG UQ833 (21.06) | ecosystem: Environmental > Terrestrial > Soil > Desert | place: Antarctica: Dry Valley... | reverse complement strand
GGAGCCGAGGCGACGCTTGCAGCGTCCGATCGCGTCACCGGCGGCGGCTGGCTCCTTCCCCGCTCGACGCGGGCCTTGCCCGATTTCGACGCCCGTGCCGCTCGCGTGCGCGAAGGGGGTGGCAAGATCTGGGCGCAGGATGTCCCCGTGAACTACGGCATGCAGATCGGCAAGCGCTCGCGCTTCTGCCCGCCGGACCGTTACGGACCGCTCGAGAAGACGCTGGAGCAGTTCAATTCCTGGCTGGTGCGCAGCTACCTCGCCGCGGCCCGCAACGCCGGAATCCCCCTGAACTGAGACCCTGAACCGAGAACAGGAGCTGCCATGGCTGGAATTTTGTTGGCCGGAGAGAATGTGACCGATGAGGAGCGCGCCGCTTATGCCCGCAAAGTTGCCGAGGAGAAGCGGCGCGCCGCGGTGGAACGCATGGCGGAGGCCGAGCAGCGCTTCGGCGCCGAGAAGAAGGCCAAAGCCCTTGCCGTACCCGGCGAAATCCTGCGCGACGTCACCGTGGAGGCCGGCGCAAACCACTATATCGGGCATCTCGCGGCGGGAACGCGGCTGCGCATCATCGACCTCGGCGGCCAGCAGGCGGTGGACTTCCTCTGCTTCGACCAGGCCAATACCGAGATCCGCTACAACAACGCCAATGCGTTGAAGCTGAACGGTACGATCTATGTCACGACGGGCTTCAAGCTCTACTCCGACACCGCGGAGGTGCTGATGACGGTCTCCGACGATACGGTCGGCCGGCACGACACCATCGGCGGGGCCTGCAGCAGCCAGGTAAATTATCTCCGCTACGGCATCAAGAACACCTGCAGCTGCCGCGACAACTTCCTCTCCGCTATGGCGGAGCTGAAGATGAGCGCCCGTGACATCCACCAGAACATCAACTTCTTCATGAGCGTGCCGGTCCATGCCGACGGCTCCGCCCAGATCGAGGACGGGCAGTCCATCCCCTGGGACTATGTCGAGCTGGAGGCGAACACGGACGTGATCGTCGTCATGTCCAACTGCCCGCAATTCTACAACCCCTGTTCCGGCTGGAACCCCACCCCGATCCGGGTCATCGAGTGGAAGCCGTCCTAACGGCGAGCGGGTGTGAAGATTGGCATGCAACTTGCTTCAATAAACACGAGGGTTCCGCCAGCGCTTGCGAACCCGACCAATGAATGAGGAACGATAATGTGTCTTCGCGCAGCCCTTCTGGCGGTCTTCGCCCTGGTCGCGTCGACCACGGCGGAAGCCCAGCCCAAATACCGGCTCAACATGACGACCTGGGTGCCGGAGGGCAATCAGACCTATCAAGACTACGTCAAGACCTTCGTCGACAACGTCACCGCCGTCACGCAGGGTGAGGTGGAGATCAAGGCGTTCGGCGCCGGCGTGCTCGCCGGGCCGTTCGAGGGCTGGCAGGCCGTGCAGAAGGGCACCGCCGACCTCGCCTATATGTTCCCGGCATTCATCTCCAACCAGGATCCAACCAACGCCGTGCTGGCCGCGATGCCCGCCGGGATGTCGGTGGAGGCCCTGGTGCACTGGCTCTATGAAGGCGGCGGCGAGAAGCTCTGGGAACAGTTCCGCCGCGAACGCATGGGGTTGCAGGCGCTCGTCGCCGGAGCCGGGCCGACCGAGATTTACCTCCACTCCCGCAAGCCAATCCGCACCGCCGCCGATATGCAAGGCGTCAAGATCCGCACCGCCGGAGCCTGGGCCGAGATCGTGAAGGAGTTCGGCGCCTCCCCCACCGTGATGCCACCGGCCGAGATATATACGTCGCTGGAGCGGGGCCTGATCGACGCCACCGAATACGCCTCGCCCGCCGCCAACGAGCAGGCCGGCTACCATAACGTCGCCAAATACATCATCGTGCCGGGCATTCACGCCACCAGCTTTGCCTACGAAGTCGTGATGCGCGGCGACAAATGGGACGCCCTGCCGGACTCGATCAAGCAGAAGATGCGTATCGCGGCCCGCCTGACGACCTTCGACTCCATGCTGCGCACATCGAGCCGCGACATCAAGGCGATGCAGGTGTTCCAGTCGGGCAAGAACGAGATGGTGACGCTTGCGCCGGAGTTCCTGGAGCAGATCCGTGCGGCCTCTCTTGGCTGGGCCGAGAAGACCGCCGCCGCCCAGGAGAAGGCCGGAAATCCGTGGATGAAGCGCACGCTGGACTCCTATACGGCCTATCAGAAGTCCTGGCGAGGCGCCGCCGCCTACCGCTGGACCGACTAGACCCGACCTGGCCGAACCAAAGCGTGAACGCTCTGGTTCGGCAGGGATAATGCCGATCACCACGACAGGAGGCCGCCAGTGACCCGCCAGACATCCATCACGGCCCTGGAATGGATCTCGAAGCCACTCGCCTGGCTGGCCATGAGCCTTGTGGTCGTGCTGATCGGCGCGCTCGCTTTCGAGGTGGTCAGCCGGCGGCTGTTCAACACGCCGACGCTGTGGGCGCAGGACATCGCGACCATGGCCAATGGGGTGATCTTCGTCACCAGTGGCGCCTTTGTGCTGCGGGCGCAGGCCCATATCCGCATCGACTTCCTCGCCAGCCTCTTTCCGCCCTGGGTGAGGTCGTTCATCGATATGCTGTTCTTCGCGCTGGCCCTGTTCCCGGTGCTCTGCGTGATAGGATTTGCCTCGGCGAACGAAGCCTATGAGGCCTGGGCCTCGAACCGGGTCGATTGGGTGAGCCCCTGGAAACCCCTTATGTGGCCCTATCTCGCGGGCATTGCGCTCGGGATTTGGGTGCTGGCGCTGCAAGCGCTGATCGAAGCCGTCCGGTTTGCCCTGGACATGGCCGACGCGCTCATCCCGCCGAAGGAATCGATCGGTGGCCTGCGCGCTAGCCATCCCACCCCGCTAACCTGAAGCTCGGGAACCAGAATGGGCACGACCATAGCTGCCGCCTTGATGTTCCCGGCTGCGTTCTCGCTGATCCTGATCGGCATCCCGGTCGCGTTCTCGCTCCTCGTGGTCGCGGTCACGTTCGGCTATTTCATCTTCGGCGAAACCATAGGAATCCAGGCGCAGAGCCGGCTGCTGGATGTGGCGGGCAATTACGTCCTCGCGGCCATCCCGCTCTTCATCTTCATGGGGGCGGTGCTGGAACGTTCCGGCATTGCGGAGCGCGTGTTCGGGGCGCTGCGCCTGTTCCTTGGCCGTCTGCCCGGCGGGCTGGCGCTCACCACACTCGCCATGTGCGCGATTTTTGCCGCCGCCGCCGGGGTCGTGGGTGCGGTAGAGATCCTCGTCGGCATGATGGCGATCCCAGCCATGATGAAAGCGGGCTACCGCAACGATCTGATCGCGGGCACGGTCTGTGCGGGCGGCTCGCTCGGCACCATCATCCCGCCTTCCGTGCTGGTGGTCGTCTATGCCTCGGTCACGGACCTATCCGTGGGCGATCTGCTCGCCGGGGTCATCCTCCCCGGCCTTCTGATGGTGCTCTTCTTCGGCATCTACGTCTTCATGCGTGCGGTGATCTGGCCAGAGGACGCGCCGCCTCCGCCGGCGGAGGACCTCGGCGTTCCGCTCGCAGAGAAGCTGAAGACGCTGGCCTTTGCGCTTGCCCCTTGCGTCTTCCTCATCGCCTCGGTCCTCGGCAGCATCTTCGCCGGCCTCGCCTCGCCGACGGAGGCAGGAGCGTTGGGCGCGGTCGGCGCCATTCTGCTCTCGCTGATCTACCGGACCTTTTCCTTCGAGCTCCTGGTGAGCGCCCTCACCACCACGCTCACCATCTCCAGCATGATCATGTTCATCATCTTCGGCGGGGTCGCCTTCACCAGCATCTTCATCGTCAGCGGCGGCGGTGATCTTGTCCGGGATTTCGTGGCAGCGGCCGATCTCGGGCCAGCCGGTCTGGTTCTGCTCTTCCTCGGCATCGTGTTCCTGCTCGGCTTCCTGATGGACTGGGTCTCGGTGATCCTGATCGCGATCCCGATCCTGTCGCCGATTGCCCGCGATGCCGGAATCGACCCCGTATGGTTCGGTGTTCTGGCCTGCGTCGCGTTGCAGACCTCCTATCTGACACCGCCGATGGCGCCCTCGATCTTCTACCTGCGCTCGATCGCGCCGCCGGAGATGACCTATCTGCAGATGTATCGCGGCGTGCTGCCTTTCGTGGCGATCCAGCTTCTCGTGCTCTTGGTCGTGTTCTTGTTTCCACCGCTCGCGACCTATCTGCCGACCGTCCTGTTCCGCCTCTGACCATCGGAGAGTCGCCCGGCGATGCCCTTACCCGCTCAGGAAACTATCCTCATCGAACAGGCTCTGACACTGCTGCATGAGGCGGGCGTCTGGCGAGCGGAGCGGATGGACGTGCTGGTGGAGGCCGGCAGGATCGCCGCCGTCGGCGCGCTCGCTCCGGAGATAAAGGCCCGTGCAGCCCGCGTCGTTGACGGCCGCGGCAAGCTTCTGGCGCCGGGGCTGGTCAATGCGCACACGCACTCGCCGATGAATCTTTGCCCCGGTACGCTCGACGGCGCCAACCATCCCGCCTTCATGTGGCTGAGCCAGCGCGACACCGCCAATCGTGCCCCGCGCGAGGTCTATATCTCCGCGATGCTGGGTGCCACCCAGATGCTGCTGACGGGCACCACGGCGGTCATCGACAACTTCCCCGAGCAGGGGTTCGACATCGAGGATGTGGAAGCGGTGGTCGCCGCTTACCGCGATAGCGGCATGCGGGCGGTGATCGCTCTTCGGCTTTTCGATGAGCCCTATGACGACATCCTCGCCGGCCGACATGGCGCGCGCTTCCGGAACCCGCTCGAGGCGCGCAGCCTCGCCCATCAGCGCCGGGTGGTGGAGGAGAGCATTGCGCGTTGGCATGGGCTCGACGGCCGCATCCAGATCTATCCCGCGCCGTCCAACCCTGCCCGCTGCTCCGATGCCTTGTTGGAAATGTCCCTGGAGCTGGCACAGCGCCACGATCTGGGCATCCACACTCATCTCCTCGAGACGCGGGTGTAGACCGAGATTGCGCAGCGCCGCTACGGCACGACGATGGTCAGCCATCTCGATCGCATCGGCCTTCTCAACGAGCGGCTGACTTGCGCGCATTGCAACTGGCTGACGCCGGAGGACATCGCGCTGATGGGTGAGCGCCGTGTCACCGTCGCGCATAATCCGGAGAGCAATCAGAAGCTCGGCTCGGGGGTGGCGCCGATCCCGGAACTTCTGGAGGCCGGTGTAACCGTCTGCCTTGGCATGGACGGCGCGAACCACAACGACAACCTCGTTATGCATGAGGGGATGAAGCTTGCTGCCCTGCTGCACCGGCCAAGGCTCGCCGACCGCGGCAGATGGGTGCTCGCCAAGCACGCGCTCACCATGGCGACACTCGGCGGGGCCGCCGCTATGCGCCTCTCCGGCGAAATCGGCCGTATCGCGCCGGGCTATTCCGCCGATCTAGTGCTTTACGATCTCTCGGCGCCCTGGTGGTTCCCGCTGAACGATCCCGTCGAGCAGCTGGTGCATGCCGAGACGAGCGCATCGGTGGAATGCGTCATCGCGGGCGGGCGCATTTTGGTCGAGAACAGGCGGCTCGTCGGCTTCGATGGCGAGGCAATCAAGGCGGAAGCGGCGCCCATGCTCACCGAGATCCGGCGGCGCAATGCCGATCTCGCCGAGCCCTTGGCGCAGCTGGCCAGTCATTTCTGACGGCAAACGGAGTGCAGGATGAGCTTTCTTGAAGGGTTGCACGCCCGCAGAGGCGACGTGCTCGATGGCTGCGTCGGATGCGGACGCTGTGCCGAAGTCTGCCCGATGATCGAGCCCGCCGAGCTGCAGACGAGCGATGCTGCGGCGCTCACCCGTAGCATCGTATCCTGGATACGCGATGGGGTAGGATCTGCCGAAGCCGCGGAATGGGCGCGCGTCTGTTCCGGCAGCGGCAGATGCATTCCCGCTTGCGGCTATGGTGTGAACCCGCGCTTCATGCTGTCACTGGCCCGCCTCGCCGTCCAGACGGCCTCGCTCGCCGAGGCGGACCGCAGGCGGGCCGGCGTCGAGAGCTTTCGCACCGTGACGCAAGGCGCTCGCTTGCTCAGCCGCTTGCAGCTATCGCCCGAACTCCTCGCCCGTGTCGAAGGGCATGAGGCTCCGGCCGACGCCGATACGCTGCTATATACCGGCTGCAATGTATTGAAGACGCCGCATATCGTTCTGCTTTGTCTCGACGTGCTGGAACGTCTCGGCCGGAGGGTGGCTGTGCGCGGCGGCTCGAAACATTGCTGCGGGGTGTTGCATTTCCAGGCCGGTGACGCGGAGACCGGAGGCCGGCTGGGAACGGCGAGCATGGCCCGCCTCGAACATGGCGGCTTCAGGCAAGTGCTGGCTTGGTGCCCCACCTGTCAGATCCAGTTCGGTGAGCAGCTGTTGCCCAGCCACGAACGGTCAGGCGCCGCTTTGCCTTTTACGATGGAACCTTTCATCGTCTTCCTTGCCAGCCAGCTGGAGCATCTCCGTCCGCTGATGGTCCATGAGGTCAGAAAGCGCGTCGGCTTGCATGAGCATTCAGGGTTGAACGGCGCGACGGAGGCTGCCTTGCGCGTGCTGGCCGAAATTCCAGCACTGGAGATCGTGGATCTGCAGGAGCGGCAGCTCGGCTACATGTGCAACACGCTCAACCCTCTCCCGGAGCTGAAGCGGCAATCACATCTCGAGCTGCTGGAACGCGCCAGCGCGGCTGGGGTCGATGCGCTTGTGGGCGTGTTCCACGCCTGCCACCGCGATCTCTGCAGCCATGAGCGCGATTGGCCTTTCGAGGTCGTCAACATCATGGAGCTTGTGGGGCAAAGCCTCGGCGCGACGCATGAGGACGGGTTCAAACGGCTCAAGCTGATCGGCGATGCCGAGCGCATCCTTGAGGACTGTCGCGATCTGATCGAAGCCCACGGTTTGTCCGAAGACGAATGCAGAACCGTGATCGCACGCGATCTTCTCGGCCAGCGATCTTAGGCGGGCTCGGTGCGCATTCGGCCCCACAGCCCAGCGTCAGCAAAGGGCGCATGGAGGTCGGCTAGAGAGTGCTTAGCCGCCCTGGCGCGAATGTGGAAGCGCGCCATGGCGCGAAAGAAGTCCATCCCGGTGATGCGCTGGATTTCCGGAAAAGACGCGGCCAGCGCGTCGATCAGGCTGACTGTGGCGTTGTTTCGATAGACATTGTAACGCTTCGCCGCCGCCTTGCCGCCTGGCCCAATAACGCCCCTCGGTATGGCGCGTTCGGCATCGAGCAACGCGATCCCGAACGCGTCGGCATATGAAAGCTGACCGCCAATCTCTTGCTTGCGGCTATTGCTAGGCGGCATGGATTCCGCCTGACAAAAAGCTACGCGCATGGCGATCGAGGATAAGCTGCGCCGCGACGGAAGACCATCGAAGCGCTTGGGTTTGCGGCGATACTCATATCATTCATTGTTGCGCTCCGTTTTCCGGCACGTGGTTTGGAATTGCTAGGAAAGATCGCGCTTCAGCGGTTCGGAAGATCCTTTACGGCCGCCAGGCAGATCCATCGAGGCGCAGGTTTCGCCCTTGACGAATTTCCATGCGTTGCCCTGGTAGGCGACTTTCGATGTGCCCTAGCAGGTGGTGCCCGGCCCCGCCGCGCAGTCATTCTGGCCCTTCATGGCGACGCCGAAGCATTTCTCCATATGATTATCCATGGCAGCCTTCACCTGCGCATCGGTCAGCGGTGCGGGCCGTTGCGAAGGAAGCGAGCGCCGTCGCCACAGCGCCTGCCAGGACCACCGTGCGTGCGACGCTCCGGCGCTTCCGGGCTGAAAGTCCTTACGGGAGTCATGTCGTAGTTGCGGTATCCCGCGCCATGAAGAATGCTCGGTCGGCTACCGCCGCCTGCGTTGTGCTATGCCACCGCCCGTGACGCGATCCTCTAGCATTGCCATCCGTCTTTGCCGTCGGATAACGTACGCCCGCTTTGCATGAAGCATTTTTCGGGAAGCAACGATGGGTGACGATAGCGCAGAGGCGCGCGACAAGAACTGGCGTACGCTGATGCGTGCCGCTCAGGACGGCGACGGTGCTGCCTATTCGCGGTTGCTCTGCGAAATACTACCCTTGCTCCGCCGCATGGTCGCGCGCAAGTGGCGGGGTGCCCAGGATGTCGACGACATCGTTCAGGACATTCTGCTGTCCGTCCACGCGGTGCGCCACACCTATGACCCGACGCGGGCATTCATGCCCTGGCTGATGACCATCGCTGCCCGCCGCATCGCCGATGCCGCCCGGCGAAGTTCGGCCAGATCGGCTAATGAGGCGACCGTCGAAACGATGCCTGAAACCTTTGACGCCGATGAAACGAAGAGCGAGCAAGACAGAAGCGACGATCATGGCGCGATCGAGCACGCCATGTCGGGATTGCCGCAAGGACAGCGCCAGGCGGTCGAGTTTCTGAAGTTGAAGGGCCTGTCCTTGGAAGAAGCCTCAGCGGCCACGGGTAAGAGCGTGACCTCGCTCAAAGTGACCATGCACCGGGCGTTGAAGGCCATGCGAAAGGCCCTCGAGGAGAAGCGATAATCTTCGAGCGACGAACCGGTAACAAGGGAAAGAACGAGCAGATGCGAACCGAGGACCTTATACGGACGCTCGCCAGCGAGGCGAAGCCCGTACAACGTCTTGCGCATCCAGGCTGGCGCGTGGCTTACTGGCTATCGATATCGCTTGCTTATGTGGCGATGGTTGTCCTGATCATGGGAACACGGTCGGACCTCGCGGCAAAGTCAGGGGAAGCACGCTTCGTCATCGAAGTTGCAGCCGCCTTCCTCACTGGCGTCATGGCTGCTGCCGCAGCCTTTTGCGCGGGGAGTCCTGGCCGACCACTTTGGGAGCGCTTTGCGCCACTGCCGCCGCTGGCCCTCTGGCTGGGCAGCCTAGGCGAGGGCTGCTGGCAAGACTGGCTGCGGGCCGGACCGGACGGCCTCACCATCCAACCCGATTTTATGTGCTTTCCGTCCATACTCATGGTGAGCTTGGTTCCCGGCGCGCTGATCCTTATGATGATCCGGCGCGGTGCTCCGACCACGCCTGTTTTGACAACCGCGCTTGCGACGCTTGCTGCCTCCGCGCTCGGCGCAGCTGGGCTGCGTCTCTTCCATGCGTCCGACGCAAGCCTCATGATCCTGGTCTGGCAGTTCGGGACCGTTGCGATCCTCACTGCATTCGGGGCGCTCTTTGGCCGGAAGCTGCTGCATTGGCCAGAGCGTCCGGTTGTTGGCAGTGAAGCCGACGCTTTGGCGACAAGAATGTGAGGGCACAGCGGTGCGCAATCCGTTGGCGCTGACGGTGAATTCTGCGCCAGTCGCTGCTCCGGCGGCTACTTGCCGGCAGCGGCTGCGGTGCTGAAGGCATCGAGCGCTTGTGCCATCGCCTTCAACAGATCGTCCTTACCGTCGAGCCTGTAGCGCGCCGCGAGCGCAGCGGGATCCGCGTAGGTAACGAAAACCTTCCCGTCCGCATCCTGCCAGGCGAGCACCTTCAGCGGCAAATCCAGCCCGGCCCGCTGATCGGCCTGCATCAGCGGCGTCCCCAGCTTCGGATTGCCGAAGATGATGACCTCGGTCGGACGCAGTTCCATGCCTGCGGTCTTGGCGCCAGCCGCATGGTCGACCCGGGCTACGACCTTGACGCCTTTAGCTTCGAGGGCGGTAGCCAGGCTGTCGATGGTTTCCTTGACGCTGAGTTTGCTCTGCTTGACGACGAGCGTAGGCTCGGCCGCGAATGCCTGCGCGGAGCCTAAGATGCCGACTGCGGCGAGGACATAAAACGTCGGACGCATGATCATTTTCTCCTGATCCTCCAGATGACCCGTTAGAACGGGATATCACCTCGCGTAACAGTGGACGCGGAAGGCGCGGTGCTTCCTCCCGCTCTCAATATTGCGTAGTAAGTCGCGTGAGCCAGGCTGGAGATAAGTCAACGAGTTCTGCCTCCACGACCTTGTCGAAACCCGTCAGCACAAGCAGGCTCGCGGCGACTAGGAAGACGCCCAGCGATGACTTCAGTGCGCTTGCCGCTGACATCATCCGCCCGCGCAAACGGATCAGGACGTGACGCGATAGCGTTCCGATCAGCAGCAGCGGCAGCGCCGCCCCGATGCCGAATAGCGTCATCGTCGCCGAAACCTGCGCTAGATCCTTGCCTTGAGCCGCCAGCACGGACGCCGCGCCGAGCGTCGGCCCGACACAAGGGCTCCACACCGCGCCCAGCAGCAAGCCGATGCCGAATTGTCCTTTCAATCCCCTCGACGCTCCACCGCCGAAGCGCATGGCGGCCCAATTTGACACCGGGCTGGCAAAGCTTGTGACACGTTCCTGAAGGCTTGGAAAGACAAGCACGACGCCGATTGCGAACAGAAGCAGCCCGGCAACCGGCCGGAAAAAGCCGGTGTCGAGCCCGATGGCAAAGCCTATCGTCGCCACGAACAGTCCAACGGCGACAAAGCTCAGACCGACCCCGAGACCGAGCGCCGCCGGACCAAGGCGGTGCTCCGTCGCCGCGGCACCGACCACGATCGGCAGAATGGGAAGCACGCACGGTGACAGCGTCGACAGGATTCCGGCCAACAACGCCAAGCCGAGGGTGGTGATCGCCATCGTGACGGTCCCGGATCAAAGCGCTTTGGACAGCAGTGCCTCGATGGAGGCCGCATTGGTGTCTCCAACCGACCGTCCCACCTCGGTGGCGCCCTTGAAGACGATGAGCGTGCTCTGACTTT
>Ga0136634_10001066_pt1 | contig 10748 bp, 12 predicted proteins | sample AntDrymUQ8332106_2_FD_104654 | JGI IMG/M metagenome (GOLD analysis project Ga0136634, IMG submission 104654) | Polar desert sand microbial communities from Dry Valleys, Antarctica - metaG UQ833 (21.06) | ecosystem: Environmental > Terrestrial > Soil > Desert | place: Antarctica: Dry Valley... | reverse complement strand
TTATTAATTTTTAGCCTGCTGAGTGTAGTTGGCCTTGTGAATTGTAAAAAAGATTCTCTCCCCATACCAGCCTGTATCCAACAAAAAATCGATTCTATAGAAGGCGCGCCCAAGAGAACACCACCTGCTGAAGTGCATGTGTGGACTTACCAGGGGAGACAAGTATATCTTTTTAATGTGCCCTGTTGTGATGAATTTGTAAAAGTGCTGGATGAAAATTGCCAGTATGTTTGTTCGCCCTCCGGCGGGCCATTACAAATTGGCGATAGTTTATGTGCAGATTTTTACCAGGAAGCAAGATATCTCCGATCGGTGTGGAAGGATGACCGTTAGCAACGGCATGCCACGGCTCAGAGCCGTGGCATGCCTGTTACCATGGTTTATACGACGAAGGTTGAATCGGGCGGTTTGTCTCCACTTCTCTTAATGGCTCGCAAATTTTCCATTGATCAAATATTTGTTGGGGTAATGACTGGTACAATCTGGTGCCCTCTGTTTTCCATTGTATCATTTCATCGCTGACCTCTTTAATAATTTTACCGGGATTACCAGCCACCAGGCTCCGCGAAGGAATTTTTTGATCGGCTTTGATGAATGTCAATGCGCCGATAATGCACTCATCTCCTATCTCTGTATTGTCCATGATCACACTGTTCATACCCACCAGACTATTTCTTCCTATCAAAGCTCCATGTATGATAGCGCCATGACCGATGTGTGCGCCCTCCCTGAGTATTACCGTGATGCCAGGAAACATGTGAAGGCTGCAGTTCTCCTGTACATTACAACCATCTTCAATTACAATGCCGCCCCAATCGCCACGCAACGCAGCGCCGGGTCCTACATAAACATTCTTACCGATGATCACATTACCGGTAACCGATGCCTGCGGGTGTATGAAAGACGATTCATGTACAACCGGAATAAATTCTTTAAATGAATAAATCATAAACGGTTAATTAAAATACCTTGGTTACAAAAAGGACTCGAAAATCACAACGTTGAAAGAAAAGACTTTAAATCTCACATCATTGCACGTTATACATTCCAAAGCGTTTCCTTACGAAAAACAGTGCCTTTGAAAAGTGCGATCAACTCCTTATGTTCGTTTTCAACCCGTATTTCATAAATGCCGATCTTATTTGAGATATTTTGTTCCTCTGCAGTTGCTATGATTACATCTCCGGGTAGTAATGGTCTGATATGCGAAATAGATGTTTCAATGGAAACCGCGTGTCGACCGTGGCTATTCGATGCAAAAGCCAATGCGCTGTCTGCAAAAGAATACGTAATTCCACCATGTGCGATCCCAAATCCGTTACACATTTCGGGCCTGACCATCATCTTTAACTGACAGTATCCTTCACGTTCATCCAATCTTTCAATACCCAGCCATTGCGAAAATAAATCCTTTGCCATCATTTTGTCGACGATCATGTTGGCTTGGGTATTCATATTCTGATCTGATTTATTTGTTTAATAAAAAAATTCTCAATAATCAATGCTCAATATTCAATACTTGTGTTGCAGTTTGAGCATTGATTATTGAGAATCGAACATTCAGCTATTCCCCTTTAAAATTGGCAGCCCTCTTTTCTAAAAACGATTGCACTCCTTCTTTGTAATCTAAAGTTTGTGCAGCTTTTTGTTGCAGTATATCCTCCTCATGCAATTGTTCGTCAAAAGTATTCTGGAAGGACAGGCCCAGCGCCTGTTTGGTATAGGCCAATGCTTTTGTTGGCATCTTTGATAATTGAACCGCTATTTTAAAAGCTTCGTCTGAAAATTGCTCATCCGGAAATATTTTGTACAACATGCCCAAACGTTCTGCTTCTTCTGCGGGTATCTTATCTCCAAGCATCATAATAGCAGAGGCTTTTTGCCAGCCGATTAGTCGGGGTAAGGTATGTGTGCCGCCACTATCAGGGATCAAACCTATCTTTGAAAAGGCCTGGATGAAGGAAGCAGATTGGGTTGCTACCACAATGTCACAGCACAAAGCTATATTGGCTCCTGCTCCGGCAGCTACGCCGTTGATTGCTGCAATAACGGGTTTCTCAAGTTTACGGATTCTGCTGACAATGGGATTGTAATGTTCTACCAGAATTCTTTTCATTCCCGGACCTTGGGGATCTATTACTTCACCCAGATCCTGTCCTGCACTAAAGGCCTTCCCTGACCCGGTAATATAAACAGCACGGATCTGTTTATTTTTTTTGCACTCATCCAGTTTGTCCTGAAAGAGCAAAGCCATTTCACGATTGAAAGCGTTTAGTTTGTCTGGCCGGTGAAGTGTAATACATCCTACCTGATCTATGATCTCAAAAAGTATGAAGGACATGAATCGACATTTAATGATGGATAGTAATAAGGCATACAAATCTAAAATCTAAACTGTTATTCTGCGATGATGATTAATGGCATTTAAAATAATCAAAAGGTTCATCGCATTCTGTACACTGGTACAGCGATTTACATGCCGTTGAACCAAACTGGCTGATCATTCTTGTATGATATGAACTGCAATGAGGGCACTGCACCACTTCCTCCTGTTGGAACAATGCAGGCGTACAAACAGATTGTGATGAATTGGGTGGAGCAATGCCGAAGGCTTTCAGTTTTTCCTTTCCCTCGACACTCATCCAGTCTGTTGTCCAGGCAGGAGAAAGGACGGTTTGAATATTTATATTTTTAAATCCATGTTCAAGTAAAACCATGCGGATATTCATACCGATCACATCCATCGCCGGACAACCTGAATAAGTGGGTGTGATGGTAATGGTTACCCGGGGATCTGTATTGTTTGATAAGATCGACAATTCAACTTTCCGTACAATACCCAGATCAACAATGGAGATGATCGGAATCTCAGGATCATAAATTTGTTTCATCAGTTCCCAGATGCCAGGCTCTGAAAAGCTTTGCTGAATAATATGTTTTTGCTTGATATTCATTTCATGTTGAGGTATCAAAACTCATCGGGTCTTTAAAATTTGCTGTGTTCATAAAAGAAAAACCTATAAGGTCTTTTAGATCTCTTATGTTTATAAGACCTCTTACAAGACCTTATAGGTTTTGTGTTGTGGCTACCATTCGCAACCCGGATACGCTCTTTGCAAAGATTGCATTTCGGATAAAATAAAATTCAACTGTTCTGTGTGCTGTCCTTCCTTACCATTAACACTACTGGGTGGGAGTCCTCCGTCCGTTTCCGGAAACGATAGCGTTGCTTCCTGTAAAACGGCACGCACATTCTCATTCCATTTCGCTTTGATCAACATGAGATCAAGTCCTATTCCATTATTTGCCACTTCGATTTCGTAGGGCGCCGGGATAAACAATTCATCCGTAAACTTCCACAAATCATTCAACGCATCATCCATTCTTACATGGCTTTCTTCCGTTCCATCCCCCAATCGTATCACCCATTCACTACTCCAGCGCAGATGATAGGTTACTTCTTTCAAAGATTTTTCCGCAACCGAGGCAATGTTCTTGTCTTTGCTTTTTTGTAAACCCTGGTATAGATAATAATGATAAGCGCTCATTAAAAGTTGACGCAAAACCGTTTTTCCCCAGTCGCCATTGGACTGCTCAACAAGCAGGCAGTTTTTGAATTCATGTGCATCCCGTAAATACGCAAGTGTATCTTCCGTTGAGCCATTGCCACTTAGCAGGGCTGCATATTGATAGAAATTTCTTGCCTGTCCCACCAGGTCGAGAGCGATGTTTGATAGCGCTATATCCTGTTCAAGGATAGGTCCATACCCTGTCCATTCGCTGTTCCGATGTCCCAAGATAAGGGCATTGTCGGCTAAATGGAGTGTATATTGAATAAGAAAGTTGTTCATGGGTTTGGGTCCTTTGACTACATATGTTTCAGTTCATCCGGCAAATCATAAAAGGTAGGATGACGATAGACCTTATCATTAGCAGGTTCGTAAAAGGATTCAGCATCATCAGGATTGGATGCATGAACATGCTTACTTTCCACAACCCATATACTAACACCTTCCTGCCTGCGGGTATAAACATCTCTTGCATTTTCAATGGCCATTTTTGCATCGGCTGCATGTAGGCTACCTACATGTTTGTGATCAAGTCCCTGCCTGCTGCGAATAAAAATTTCCCAAAGCGGCCATGAGCTTTCCTCCCGGTCTGCCGCGGTGGGTGAGGAGTTGTTGCCGCCCTGCTGATCGGGCAGATCACCATAGTAATATTTCTTACATACATTCATTGGCTAAGTTGTTCATTAAGGAACCAGCTATCATACCATTGATAGTTAGTGTAAGGCCGCGACCTGCTTCCTTTTATTTGAGTACGCAATGGCGGCCTCTCTTACCCATGCACCATCCTCGTGGGCCTTCACCCTCGCTTCCAGTCTTTCTTTATTACAAGGCCCATTGCCGTTGACTACATTCCAGAATTCATCCCAATTGACCGCGCCGAAATCATAATGCCCTTTTTCGGGATTCCATTTTAAATCCGGATCTGGGATGTTCATACCTAATATTTTCACCTGTTCGGCACAGATATCTACAAAACGTTGTCGTAATTCATCATTGGTAAAACGTTTTATTTTCCATTTCATGCTTTGTGCTGTATTGGGAGATGCATCATCATTGGGGCCGAACATCATGATCGATGGCCACCACCAACGATTGATTGAATCCTGGCACATGTTGCGTTGGGCTTCGCTGCCTTTGCTTAGTGTCAGTAATATTTCAAAGCCCTGGCGCTGATGGAAACTCTCCTCCTTGCAGATGCGTATCATTGCGCGGGAGTAAGGTCCGTAAGAGGCACGGCACAAAGGGACCTGGTTCATGATGGCGGCGCCATCAACCAGCCATCCAATTGCGCCCATATCGGCCCAGGTCAGCGTTGGATAGTTGAATATAGATGAATACTTTGCTTTGCCGGTGTGTAGCTGATCGATCATTTCATCCCGGGTAATCCCCAGGGTTTCTGCCGCAGAATATAAATACAAGCCGTGTCCTGCTTCATCCTGCACTTTTGCAATCAGTGTAGCTTTTCTGCGCAATGAAGGGGCCCTTGTTATCCAGTTTCCCTCTGGTAACATCCCCACGATTTCACTATGAGCATGCTGGCTGATCTGGCGGATCAAGGTTTTGCGATATTGCTCGGGCATCCAGTCTTTTGGTTCAATCCGTAATTCCTTATCAACTTTTGTTTGAAACAACTGTTCCCGATTTTGCATCAGCATGATAAAAACTTTAATTACAAATTTAATGAAACTAATGCTTGTTAGTTCAACCCGGCACGTCATCTTCCAAAATCCATAATGTACTTATATCTAAGTACAGGGAGTCATCGTGCGCACCAGGCCTGTAACTTTTCATACTATTTCAAATCAAAATCAATAACCACTTTATCGGTTACGGGATGAGACTGGCAGGTAAGAATAAAGCCTCTAGCCAGTTCATCTGATTCCAATGCATAATTGTTATCCATTGTTACTTCCCCGCTGATCAATTTTGCCCTGCAGGTACTGCACACGCCACCTTTGCAGGCATAAGGCAAATCAGCTCCCTGGTGTAAAGCTCCATCCAGGATACTTTTCCCTGATTTGGATAACTCAAAATCAAACAGGATTCCATCCAATTTTATACTCACCGTACTTCTCGGCCCAATGTCCTCTATTTCTTCGGCCTTCTGCCTTATGACTTCCGACTTCAGCCCCGGCGTTGTAAACAATTCAAAATGGATCTTTTTGTGATCGACGCCTTCCCGATAAAGCCAATCGCGTACAGAAAAGATCATTTCTTCCGGCCCGCAAAGGAAAAGTTCATCCATACTTTTAAAATCAACCAGTTTTTTTAGTTGTTCGCATTTTTCTGCATCAATCCTTCCGTGGTTTATGGAGGCATCTGTTTTTTCCCGGCTTAGGATATGATGAATTGTAAACCGGTCAATATACTTGTTCTTTAGTGCTTCCAGTTGTTCTTTAAAAATAATAGAGTTACGGTTCCGGTTTCCATACACCAATGTAAATGCGCTTTTCAATTCTGTAGCTAAGGTCGTTTTTATGAGAGACAGGATGGGGGTGATGCCACTGCCTGCAGCAAATGCGAGATATTTTTTTTTATGAGCTGATTGAAGTTCTGTATAAAATTTGCCGGTGGGAGGTAATACTTCTATTGTTTCACCTGTACGAAACATAAGATTGGCTTGAGAAGAGAACCTGCCTTGCACAACTTTTTTAACAGCGATCCGTAATTCATTGTCTAAAGGACTGCTACAAATGGAATAGGAGCGACGCAGTTCTTCGCCATTCAGCTTTATGCGAAGTGTAAGATTCTGACCTTGTTTGAATTCATAAAGAGGTTTTAGGTTTTCAGGAACATCAAAGGAAATGGAGACACAGTCTGCTGTTTCTTTGCGAATGTCTTTTATAGAAAGTTTCTGCCACCGGACCATGATACTGGAAATTTGAACGGTTTTCAGATGGCGTTGCGGTTGTGATTCATTTTAAGATTGTTTTGAACTATGCGCTTGGACAGGGATGCCGGTTGCCCCGGTCAGCGCTTAATCCCTTCAATCATAATCATCACCATATTTTCTTCCAGCAACTCTCCACTTATTTTTTGTTTGCTTCTATGCCATGATTCGATGCCGCCAATAGCATGCAACATGATCAGCACAGCTGTGGGGGCATCTATTTTTTTGATCTCTCCCTTTCGGATGCCCTCTTCAATAATAGACGCGATATGCTGACGATAAACACGCCGCTGCGAACGCATGTTCGATAGATAGGGATCCGTAAGATGTTTCCATTCCCGGTCGCCGACATATACTTCCTCATAATTGTGAAGCATCTGGTTGATATGAAATCGCAGGATGGTCTCCAGTTTTCCAATGGCTGTTCTGTCACTCACCATAATTTCTTCCATATGCGACATAAAGTTGTTTGCTACCTTAAAACAGATCTCCTGAAGAAGTTCAGACTTGGATTTAATGTGATTGTATAAGCTGGCTGCTTCTACTCCTACATGCTCTGCAAGATCCCGCATAGAGGTCGCATTGAATCCTTTTTCACGGAACAGTTGTGATGCTTTGGTAATAATTACTTCTTTACGCGGACTGTTTTTGGTGCTTTTTATCTTTGTCATATCAGGGAAATGGCCAAAGATAATAAAAAGCAAACAGGCGTTAGTACATCTATTTGTTGGTCAATGAGGATTGTTTTTAGTACAGCCAAAATTGCTTTAGGTTTGCACGGCTAAAACTGGTTTAAGGTTTAAAGTCTAAGGTTTCATTTATTAGGTTTAACAGGAGTACTGATATTTCTATAGAGAACCTTAAACCATTAAACTCTGAACCCTTCATTTAACTCTCAACTATGTCAGTAATTGTAGTAGGTACGATGGCTTTTGATGCTATAGAAACACCATTTGGTAAAATCGACCGGATTGTTGGCGGTTCAGCGATCTACGTGGCCTATGCGGCGGCAAATTTTGTCAAGCCTATACAACAGGTATCAATCATCGGTGCCGATTTTCCTGAAGAAGAAATAAATGAATTGAAGTCGAGAGGCGTACAACTGGAAGGTGTGGAAATGGTGCCGGATAAAAAATCCTTTTTTTGGAGCGGACGGTATCACCTGGATATGAATTCCAGGGACACTTTGGTTACCGATCTGAATGTTTTGGCTGATTTCAATCCCGAGGTGCCCGATTCTTACCAGGATGCAGAATTTCTGATGCTCGGCAATCTTGATCCGACCGTGCAGAAAAAAGTGATTCAGCAAATGAAAAAGCGACCGAAGCTGATCGTTATGGACACGATGAATTTCTGGATGGAAATCGCCTTGCCCCAGCTGGTGGAAGTATTAAAAATGGTAGATGTATTAATGGTAAATGATAGTGAGGCAAGACAGTTGAGTGGTCAGTTTTCTTTAGTTAAAGCTGCCAGGGAAATTATGAATATGGGTCCCAAATACCTGATCATAAAAAAAGGGGAACACGGTGCGTTATTATTTCATGGTGAAAGAGTATTCTTTGCTCCTGCGTTGCCATTAGAAGAAGTATTCGATCCTACGGGAGCAGGCGATACTTTTGCCGGCGGTTTTATAGGGCATATTGCAAAAACAAAAGACATTTCGTTTGATAATATGAAAACCGCCATTATCGTTGGCTCCGCGATGGCTTCGTTTTGTGTTGAAAAATTTGGTCCCCAACGGTTGAAAGAAGTAACGAAAGAAGATATTGACAACCGTATACAGGAGTTTGTACAGTTGGTGAATTTTGATATAGAATTGGTGTGATGTAAATTTTTGCCACGAATTACACGGATTAGCACGAAACGGACTTATAGGCCTGCGAGGCCCCTGAGGCTTATTATTAGATCAGGTAAAAATCAATCTACCTTTAGCCTCCGGGATAGGGCGTCCCAAAAATTTTTCGGTCTCCAGCCAATCATAAATGATTTTTTCAACGCTTTGCAGTGCTTCTATATAAGTGTTACCATCAGCCATACAACCAGTTACATTCCTGTCAGAACTTCCCGATAGAATTTTTTGAACCAGCTTTCAAACTTGCTTATTTGCTTGGTACAACATAAAATTAGGTATGCCATACTTATACCATTGTGTTTTATTTATCAGAATGTTCTAAGTATGACATACCTCATACCAAAAGTTTAAAACTTCCTCGCCAGCGTCACCACATTTTTAAACTTCTTTGTTTTTCCCTGCAGGTTAAAAATTTCCGTGAATACAATATATATTCCAACAGGTAATTGCTCAAGTTGATCATTCAATCCATCCCACCTTAAATGGCCCTGTAAAGCAAGCGTAGCATTTTTTGCAAGATGTTTTACGGGTCTTCCATTCGCATCGAAGATGGTAATGTTCGCCACATACCCGGGAGCAGTCATTTGGTATTGCATGTTCATCAGATCATCCAGGCCATCGTTATCGGGAGAGAAGATTTTGGGTGAAATGGAAATCGTACCCTGCATTTGCGGATCGGCCTTAAATTGTGAATTTTGATAACCAGGGGTCGCAAACCCGGCCGTTGACGCAGCAGATGTCCAGTTGTGTTTATTTTGCGTGGGCTTGTTATAATCTATTCGTTCGAGTGAAATGCCTTCATCATCGGTAATCAAGGCAAAATGCCATTTTGTGTCATAGTATAATTCTTCAATACTTTTTCCTTGCTGGTTTAAAAGGATCACAGTTCCTTTATCATCGGGTAAAGTGGGGAGCGAAGGCAATTCTAAAATGTTTTCATGGTTCTTAACAATATAATTTTGGGCAAGCCATCGTGTATTTTCCGTAATCACTATGTATTCTTCCGGATAAAATAAATAAGGGACAACAGATAGTTGTTTTATATTTCCTACACCACCCGTGGCATTGCGATTGGCTACATACACCTGCTGCAGGTTAATTATTTTTTTACTTTTGTTATAGACTTCAATGAAATCAAACCCATCACTTTTTGGATTAAAAAGAATTTCATTAATGACGATGTCAAATGTGTCTGCCGCCGAAATCAATCCGGTTTTTGATTTATTTTTCATACCAATAATATTTCCTGTACAATCAGTGACACTGTTGACTGTAAGATTATAAACAATTTCCGGCGACATTCGATCCGAAAATTTCAGGAACACTTCTGTAAAGAGCGGACCAACAGGTACACTTATACGCGGTTTGGCCAGGTTCCTGTCCAATGTATAGGCAGAAAGGTTAGCGGCAAGCAGGCTATCCAGGGGTTCGTCAAAAACTGCTACCAGCGATACACTATCCAGATTGTAGGTGCGCAACAATGCAGGTGCTATCTCGTCTCGGTTATTTCCATCTACTGAATTCTTTCTACCGGGTGTTCCTCCGCTCGGGTTTGTACTTGCTTTCCAGTTGGCAATCCCTCCACATGGATTTTCAGGGTCAATCATTTCAAGAGTCCAGCCTCCGGTTGATTTCAAATCGTTTTGATACCAGTCTTTGTTATAATGTACTGCATGAATAACAGTTCCAGCAGGAGATCTAAGAGAGATGAGATCTGCCTCATTATCCAGCGAAGGAAAATTGGAAACTCCGATGCAACTTCCAAAGACGCTTAAATTTGCAACGGCTGAATTTGCGCAGATGATCACTGCACTATCAGGCTGTAAAATGTAATTGACAGTTATAGTGGCCGTAGAATTACCATCACTGATCAGCCACTCTTTCAAATTAAAGGGTATTGCAGAGACGTTTCTTATTTCAATGAATTCAAGCGAAGGCAGGCCAACCGAAGGCGTCGGATCAGAAAAGATTTCAGTGATCAGGATATTGAAGCGACTGGCTACCTGAGCTGATACCAGACTTCCATGCATGATCAGCGCAAGAATAACGAGTGTCAAAGACCATCGACTCATGGTAAAATATTTAAACATAAAAATATTTGCTTGGCAATTGAATGCCCTTTATTTTTGCACACGAAATGATGGTAAAAAAACATACAAAACGCACAAAGAAACGCCTTGTATTTAAGGAAGGTTGATTATGTGGTTTGTTGTACACAATATTCAGGGCCTTCCGGATGGAGGGCCTTTTTGTTGGTCAGACCGGGACGGTCAGACCAACAAACTGAACTGATCTGACCGTCCCCGGTCTGATCAGTTCCCTTCGAATGGGAGTGCCTGGAATTTTTAAAAATATTCATTCACAATAAATAAAACACAATGAAAGTTGCAGTAGTAGGCGCCACCGGATTAGTAGGCACCAAGATGTTACAGGTACT
>Ga0136634_10001065_pt1 | contig 10750 bp, 7 predicted proteins | sample AntDrymUQ8332106_2_FD_104654 | JGI IMG/M metagenome (GOLD analysis project Ga0136634, IMG submission 104654) | Polar desert sand microbial communities from Dry Valleys, Antarctica - metaG UQ833 (21.06) | ecosystem: Environmental > Terrestrial > Soil > Desert | place: Antarctica: Dry Valley... | reverse complement strand
TCACCGGTTCGCTGCTCCGGATCGAGGACCGCCTGGAGAGTTTCGGTGGAGTACTCCAGCGCACCGCCGTACGCCGCTTCGGCGCGGGTGGCGGCAGCGCGGCACGCGAACGCTTCATCCAGGGTTTCGTGATCAGCTCCCTGGTCTTCTGCGTCGGGCCGTTGACCATTCTCGGTTCGATCAACGAAGGGCTCGGGAACGGAGCCGATCAGCTCTTGCTCAAGTCCGCGCTCGACGGATTCGCCGCGATCGCCTTCGCCGCGTCCTTCGGATGGGGTGTCGCAGCGAGCGCGCTCGCACTCATCGTCATCCAGGGGAGCCTGACGGCCCTCGGCGCCGGGCTCGGCAGCTTCGTTCCGGACGCCCACGTCAGCGCTCTCACGGCCACGGGCGGCCTGCTGCTTGTCGGGGTGGCGATGCGCCTGCTCGACATCAAGCAGGTGCAGGTCGCCGACCTCTTGCCGGCGCTGCTCTTCGCTCCGTTGCTCACCGAGTTCGTCGCCCAGCTCCGCTGAGGCACACCGGCGCTAGCCCGGCTGACCCGTCCCGTCGGCCATCGAAGAACCGTCGGTGATCACGCCCTCCGCCACCTGCCGCATGGACAGGCGAAGGTCCATCGCCGTCTTCTGGATCCAGCGGAACGCCTCGGGCTCGCTGAGCCCGAGGCTCTGCTGCAGGATGCCCTTGGCACGGTCGACCGCCTTACGCGTCTCCAGTCGCTCGCTGAGGTCCTCGACCTCCGCCTCGACCTGGCGCAGCTCGGCGAACCGGCTCACCGCCATCTCGATGGCTGGCACCAGGTCGGTCTGGTCGAACGGCTTGACGAGGTAGGCCATCGCTCCGGCGTCCCGGGCCCGCTCCACCAGGTCGCGCTGGCTGAACGCGGTCAGGATCACCACGGGGGCGATCCGCTGCCCGGCGATCTGCTCCGCCGCCGAGATGCCGTCCAGGCGCGGCATCTTCACGTCGAGGATGACGAGGTCGGGCCAGTGCTCGAGGGCGAGGTCGACCGCCTTCTGGCCGTCCTCGGCCTGGCCGACGACGTCGTAACCCTCCTCGTCGAGCATCTCGGCGAGGTCCAGCCGGATCAACGCCTCGTCCTCGCCGATCACGACGCGGAGCCGCGAGCCGGTGTCGCCGTGTCCGCGACCAGGCCCCGCGGCCAGCCCCGGACGACTGCCCGGCCGGGCGCCTGGAGGCGGGCCGGGCACGGAGCCGGGAGCCGGGGAGTTCGTCACAACCGGGAGGCTATCGCCCGGTCGGCTCCGGTAACGTGTGCGCTCGCGCCCCGGTATCCCAATCGGCAGAGGAAACGGTCTCAAACACCGTCCAGTGTGGGTTCGAGTCCCACCCGGGGCACGCCAGGCGGCTGGTCAGAGGCCGGCGAACCGGGCACCGTGCGGCCACTTGGTCCAGACCAGTGGGTCACGGCCGGGTTGCGACTCGGCCACGAACGGCGGGGACGCTTGACACTCGAACCCCCTGCGGCCAGCCTGCCACAAGCGGTCTCGTCCGAGACGCTACTCAGCGTGGCCCTACAGGCCCCGGCAACGGAGGAATTGCATGCGGACTCGCCCAATGGCGAAGCTGGCGGCCATCGGTCTCATAGGCGCACTCGCGCTGACCGGTTGCGGCAGCTCGGATGAGAAGAGTGACGGCGGCCTGAGCGACGGCGGCGGCTCGAAGAGCAGCGACACCTACACGGTCGCGTTCCAGGGTCCGCTGTCGGGCGACAACCAGCAGCTCGGCATCAACGAGGTCAACGGCGTTGAGTTGGCCATCGAGGAGGCCAACGCCGACGAGAGCCTGGGCTTCAAGGTCAAGCTGCTCAAGGCCGACGACGGCGGCGTTCCCGAGAAGGCCCCCGGTGCTGCGGCCCAGGTCATCCAGGACAACACAGTCATGGGTGTCGTCGGCCCGTCGTTCTCCGGCACCTCGCAGGCCGTGGGCAAGAGGTACGGCGACGCCGGGATCTCCATCGTGAACCCGTCAGCCTCCAACGGTGAGCTCCAGGACCAGGGCTTCACGACCTGGCACCGGGTGATGCCCAACGACTTCGCCGAAGGCCCGGCTGCAGCCGACTGGCTGGCCAAGAAGGCCAAGAAGGTGATCGTGGTCAGCGACAAGACCGCCTACGGTGACGGTGTCGCCCAGGCGGTCGCCAAGCAGCTCGAGTCCAAGGGCGTGACGGTCGTGGAGCAGGCCGCCGACCAGGTCTCGACCAAGGACTACGGGCCGATCGCCCAGACGGTCCAGCAGTCCGGTTCCGACGCCCTGTTCTACGCGGGCTACGACGCCCAGGGCGCCCAGTTCGCCAAGGCTCTCAAGGCTGTCGGATACAAGGGAATCCGGATGTCCGGCAACGGCGTGAAGTCGCAGGTGTTCCTGGACGGCGCCAAGGCTGACGGCGAGGGCTGGTACCTCTCCTGCGGTTGCCAGGACGCGACCGTGGAGGAGGACGCCAAGGCCTTCAGTGCTGCGTACGAGGCGAAGTTCAACACCCCGCCGTCGACGTACTCGCCCGAGGCCTACGATGCCGCGAACATCATCATCCAGGCGATCAAGACGGCGAAGGAGGCCGGCTCGGTCACCCGCGAGGCAGTCAACGACGCGGTGGACAAGATCGACTACAAGGGCATCACGGCGCAGATCAAGTTCGCCGAGAACGGTGACCTGCCGGAGGGTGAGGGAACCGTCAACCTCTTCCAGGTCAAGGACGGCGCGATCGTGAGCCTCGGAGACATCACCGAAGCCGAGTGACGCGACTCAGCCGCGTCAGGTGAGTAACAAAGCATGAAGGGCGCCGCTGCCACGCTCACGGTGGCTGCGGCGCCCTGCACCGTCTCTTCGCAGCGCCACGTCCATCCGGCGCAAATGACGCTGTGCCCCGAGAGGATCCCTCGATGCAAGACTTCATGAACTTCCTGATCCTGGGTCTCACGCGCGGATCGCTCTACGCGCTGATCGCCCTCGGGTACACGCTGGTCTACGGCGTGCTGCAACTGATCAACTTCGCCCACAGCGAGGTCTTCATGGCAGGCGCCTTCGGCAGCTACCTCGTGGTCAACACGGTCGTCGGTGACAACAGCAGCCCGCCCTGGTACGGCGTCGCCGCGATCCTCCTCCTCGGCCTTGGCTCCGGTGCGATCATCGGTGCGGGTGTCGCCTGGACGCTCGAACGGGTGGCCTATCGTCCGCTGCGACGAAGAGGGGCGCCCAAGCTCGCGTTCCTGATCAGTGCGATCGGTGCCTCGTTCTTCCTCTCCCAGCTCGCCGGCAAGCTCTTCAACCGGCTGAACAACAACAACTTCCCGACGTACTTCGACCAGAACAAGCACGTGATCGACATCGGCGGGGTCTACATCACGATGATGCAGGCGATCATCATGGTTTCCGCGGTGGTGATGATGGTGTTCCTGGACAGCCTCGTCTCCCGCACGAAGCTCGGACGGAGCATCCGCGCCGTCGCCGAGGACGCCCCCACGGCAGCTCTCATGGGGGTCAACATCGACAAGACCATCTCCTACACGTTCATCATCGGCGGAGCGCTCGGAGGTGCGGCGGGCTTCCTGTACGGAAGTGCCCTCGTCTTCTCCAACACGATGGGCTTCATCCCCGGCGTCAAGGCGTTCGCGGCCGCCGTGCTCGGCGGCATCGGAAACATTCGTGGCGCCATGCTAGGCGGTCTTCTCCTCGGCATCGTCGAGGCCACCTTGCCTACCGCGCCCTGGTACGAACCTGGGTGGATCGGCGTCGAGTGGACCGACGTCGTCGCCTTCCTGGTCCTGGTCCTGGTCCTGGTCGTGCGACCTACCGGCATCCTCGGCGAGCGTCTGGGGCGTGCAGCATGAAGCGCCGCTCGATCGAGACCGAGAACCGGATCGCACACGTCAAGCGTCTTCTCTCCTGCCTGGCCGGCGGCTTCGTGCTGGCCTTGATGGTCGGGACCCAGGAAGGCACTCAGCAGGACTTCGGGTATGCGTTCCGTGAGGCGGTCCTCGGCCCCCGGATCCTGATCTTCCTGGGCATCGGGGTGGCGCTGTACGGCGCGATCACCTTCGGCCCTCGAGCCGTGCCCTACCTGACCAGGCCCGGCCTGCGCCCGCTCGTGGCAGGAGCGGTGACCGTGCTGGTGTCCTTCACACTGCTGCGGTGGACGGACAGCACCTCGATCGAGACCGGGAAGTTCAGGCCACTGGCCGACGCAGCCTCCGCCACCGGGGGCCTGGACCCGGTTGCCAAGGTTTTCTTCGGCTCGTGGTTCTCACTCATGCCCTGGCTGCTGTTCGTCCTCGTCACTGTTCTCGCTGGCGTCGCGATGCTGCGGCGCAGTGCCGGGTTGGGGTACGCCGCGGGTGGGATCGCCTTCGTCCTCGGGCTCTGGGCCCAGTACTCACAGTCGGCCGTGAGCAGCTACCTGGGCACTCCGAACCACGCCACCGGTGGCGCCGTGGCGATGCTCGGGTTCTTCACGATCTCGGTCGCTGCACTGGTCTCGGCACGGAGTGCGTCCGAGGTGGCCAACACCGAGGGATTCGTGGACACGGTGATGACCTGGCGCCCGGGGATGCCGTTGGTCGTCCTGGGTGGGGTGATCGGCGTGGTCGGTGTCTTCATCGCCACCTGGTTCTCCCCCACCGACCGCAACGCCACGCTGGCGACGACCTCCCAGATGTTCCAGGGCGAGAATCTCGGCGCATTCTCCGCCGCCTACCTGGGCTGGCTGGGCTACCTGCTGTTCTTCGTCACCCTGGCGGCAGTGGCGACTGCGTCGTACCTGCGTCACCGAGTACTCGGATACGTGAGCGTCGCGCTCGGCGTGGTCTCCATGCTCATCACACTCTGGGTGGTGCACGACTTCTCCGGCCTGGCAGCGAGCCAGGGGTTCAACGGCGCGAAGGGTGCCTGGGACAACCTCGGCAGCGGCTCCTGGATGACGAGCGCCGCCCTTTCGCTCCTGGCCGGTGCCGGATACCTCGTGGTCAAGGCCCTGGCGGTGGAGTCGCTGGGCGAGATGGGCGACTCCGACCTCATCGGCACAGCGCACAGACTCACCAACGGACAGTTGGGCAGCGCCACGATGCTCGTCGTGATCACCGCCGCGCTGTTCTACCCACCGACGGCCACCCAGTTCTGGCAGACCGTGCTGGTAGCCGAGATCGGTATCTACGTACTCCTGGCAGTCGGCCTGAACGTGGTCGTCGGCTGGGCCGGTCTGCTCGACCTCGGCTTCATCGCCTTCTACGCGATCGGCTCCTACACCACGGCCTACTTCACCGGGAGACTGCCGGTGCAGCCCCCCGACTGGCTGCTGCTGAGCCCACTGGCCGTGATCCCGTTCGCTGTCCTCATCTGTCTGATCGCGGGCGTGGCTCTGGGCTTCCCCACCCTGCGCCTGCGCGGTGACTACCTGGCGATCGTCACGCTCGGCTTCGGTGAGATCATCCGGGTGATCGCGAACAACGCCACCGGATTCACCAACGGGCCGCGCGGCGCGTTCAACATCCCTCCGCCGGAGATCCACCTCGGTCCGATTCATCTCACCTGGGGCAGCAGCGCGCTGGGGTACTGGTACCTGCTGCTGGTCCTCATCATCATCATCGTCATCCTCTTCAACCGGCTCGAACACTCTCGTCTGGGGCGGGCGTGGGCCGCCGTCCGTGAGGACGAGGTCGCGGCGCAGGCCACGGGCATCAACACCACCCGGGTCAAGCTGCTGGCCTTCGCCATCGGCGCTTCGACCTCTGGCGTCGCGGGTGTCTTCTTCGCAAGCCAGGTCGGGTCGTTCACCCCCGAGAACTTCGTGCTCAACAACTCGATCCTGGTCGTGGCCTACGTGGTGTTCGGTGGCATGGGCTCGCTCCCCGGCGCGATGGCCGGCGCCGCCGTACTCACATGGCTGCCTAACTTCCTCAAGGACCAGGTGCCGCCCGAGGACCGGCAGATGTGGATCGGTGCCCTGATCCTGGTGATGATGATCTTCCGTCCGGCCGGTCTCATCCCGGCCAGACGTCGTAAAGCCGAGCTGGCGGGCCTCGACAAGCGCGACAGTGCCGAGACCACCGCCGTACCTGCCGGCGAAGGGATGTGACCCGATGACTGCGACCGCACCCGCGCACGCCGCCTCGACCCGCGAGGTGGTCTATGACATCGCTGGCGTGACGCTTCGATTCGGCGGTGTCACCTCGCTGGACAACATCTCCCTGCAGATGCACCGTGGCGAGATCCTGGCGGTGATCGGCCCCAACGGCGCCGGCAAGACGTCGCTGTTCAACTCGCTCACCGGCGTCTACACCCCGCAGGAGGGAACGATCACCCTGGCCGCCCGCAAGGGCGACCAGATGGCATCCGTGCTGGGCAAGAAGACACACGTGATCAACCACATGGGAGTGGCCCGGACGTTTCAGAACATCCGCCTGTTCCCGGCGCTCACCGCCCTTGAGAACGTCAAGGTGGGCGTGGAGACCCGGCAGAGGTCAGGACCGATCTCCGCGATGCTGGGGATGCCCTGGCAGCGCCGTGAGGAGCGGGAGTCCACCGAGCGAGCCTACGAGCTCCTCAGCTTCGTCGGGCTCACCCGGCGCGCCAACGACCTCGCCGGCTCGTTGGCGTACGGCGAGCAGCGGCGTCTCGAGATCGCCCGCGCCCTGGGCACCGATCCCGGCGTGATTCTGCTGGACGAACCCGCCGCGGGCACCAACCCGGTGGAGAAGCAGGAACTCGCGGCGCTGATCATCAAGATCAACGTCGAGGACGACATCTCCGTGCTGCTGATCGAGCACGACATGAAGCTGGTGATGTCGGTGGCCCACCGGCTCGTGGTGCTCAACTTCGGGCAGAAGATCGCCGAGGGAACCCCCGAGCAGATCCAGCGTGACCCGGCGGTCATCGCGGCCTACCTCGGCACCTCCGAGGACGAGGCACAGGAGATGACCGAGGGACTTGAGGTGCACACGATCGACGTCGACGTCTCAACGCTCGACGAATCCGGGCCCGACAACGAAGGGGGCCGGCCATGAGCCTGCTCGAGGTCGACGACATCGAGGTGCGCTACGGCGCCATCCGCGCACTGAAGGGCGTGAGCTTCCACGTCGAGGAGGGCGAGGTCGTCGCGCTCCTCGGGGCTAACGGCGCCGGCAAGACCACCACCCAGAAGACCGTCTCGGGCATGATGCGTCCCGCACTCGGCGAGATCCGCTACGACGGGGAGCGCATCGACGGCCTGCCCGCGCACGACCTGATCAGCCTCGGCATCTGCCACGTTCCCGAGGGCCGGCGGGTCTTCCCCCTGATGTCAGTGGCCGAGAACCTCGAGATGGGCGCCTTCCGGTTCAAGCGGCCCGACCCCGAGGTGCTGGCACGCTGCTATGAATACTTCCCCAGGCTCAAGGAACGCGAGCACCAGTACGCCGGCACGCTCTCCGGGGGCGAGCAGCAGATGCTGGCCATCGCCCGAGCCCTGATGGGCAAACCGCGGCTGCTGCTGCTCGACGAGCCGTCGATGGGGCTGGCGCCGCTGATCGTGCGCCAGATCTTCGACATCGTCAAGGAGATCAACGCCTCCGGGGTGACCGTGCTGATCGTGGAGCAGAACGCCGCCCAGGCTCTCGCGCTCGCCGACCGCGGCTACGTGCTGGAGACCGGGGAGCTGGTCCTGTCCGGCACCGGCAGCGAGCTGCTGGCCGACGACCGGATTCGTGCGGCGTACCTCGGCGAGGAGATCACCGCCTGACCAGGCTCAACCAACGCCCAGAACCGGACCCGGCTCAGCCGCGGCTGCGGTAGGCGGGCGCGGCCTCATTGATCGCATCGCCCATCCGGTGGATCCGCAGCGCGTTGGTCGAGCCGGGAATCCCAGGCGGACTGCCCGCGATGATCACCACGAGGTCGCCCTCCTGGACCCGGCCGATCTTGAGCAGCTGCTCGTCGACCTGGCGGACCATCTCATCGGTGTGCTCGACCCTCGAGGTCAGGAACGTCTCAACACCCCAGCTCAGGGCGAGCTGCGAACGGACCACGGCCTCGGGGGTGAAGGCCAGAACCGGGATCGCGCCGCGATAGCGAGCCAGCCGACGCGCAGAGTCGCCGCTCTGCGTGAACGCGACGAGGAACTTCGCCCCGATCCGCTCGGCGACCTCGGCGGCCGCCTTGGCGATCACGCCGCCTCTCGTCCGGGGCTGCCAGTCGATGGCCGCCATGTGGTGCAGCTCGTGGTCCTCGGTGGAGCTGATGATCCGGGCCATGGTGCGCACGGTCTCGATGGGGTACTCCCCCACGCTCGTCTCACCGGAGAGCATCACGGCGTCAGCCCCGTCGAGGACCGCGTTGGCGACGTCGGAGGCCTCGGCCCGGGTGGGCGCGGGGCTGCTGATCATCGACTCCAGCATCTGGGTCGCGACGATCACCGGCTTGGCGTTGCGTCTCGCCTTCTCGACGACCCGCTTCTGCAGGAACGGGACGTCCTCGAGCGGGCACTCCACGCCGAGGTCACCTCGCGCGACCATGAATCCGTCGAAGGCCTTGATGATCTCGTCGAGGTTGTCGATGGCCTGCGGCTTCTCGATCTTTGCGATCACCGGGAGCAGCACGCCCTCCTCCTCCATGATCTTGCGGACGTCCTCCACGTCCTTGGCGGAGCGGACGAAGGACAGCGCGATGAAATCGACAGTGAGGTGCAGGCCCCAGCGCAGGTCCTCGATGTCCTTCTCCGACATCGCCGGCACACTCACGGGTACGCCGGGGAGGTTGATGCCCTTGTGGTCGCTGATCCGACCGCCAGTGACCACCTGGGTGTGCACGTTGGTGTCGTCCACCTCGGTCACCCGCAGGCGCACCTTGCCGTCGTCGATCAGGATCTGGTCGCCGGGCCCGACGTCACCCGGGAGTCCCTGGTAGGTGGTGGACCCGATCTCGTTGTTGCCGTCGAGCTCGCGGGTGGTGATCGTGAACGACTGCCCGGTCGTGATCCGGGTCGAGCCCTCCTTGAAGTGCCCCAGCCGGATCTTCGGTCCTTGCAGGTCGACGAAGATCCCGACACCGTGCCCGGCGTCGTCGGAGGCTTGGCGCACCCGGCGGTAGACCTCCTCGTGCTCGGCGTACGTCCCGTGGCTCAGGTTGAGCCGCGCGACATCCATGCCGGCGTCCACCAGCTCCCGGATGCGCTCCGTCGATGAGGTGGCTGGACCAAGGGTGCACACGATCTTTGCTCTCCGCACCCGATGAGCCTATCGGGACTTACTTGAACGTTCCAATGTCGAGCGCGGTTGCTCAGGCAGTCAGGGGTCGCTCGGTCGGCGCGATCGGGGCGGGGAGGTTGGTGGTCCCGGTCAACCAGGTGTCCACGGCTGCGGCGGCGGCTCGCCCCTCGGCGATGGCCCAGACGATCAGGGACTGGCCACGGCCGACGTCGCCGGCGACGAAGACGCCGTCGACCGAGGACGAGTAGCCGTTGTCGCGGGCCACGTTGCCGCGCTCGTCGAGCTCCACGCCGAGCTGCTCGATCAGGCCCTCGCGCTCCGGACCGACGAAGCCCATGGCCAAGAGCACCAGCTCGGCAGGAATCTCCCGCTCGGTCCCCTCGATCTCCTGGAACTTGCCGTCCTTGAACTCGACATCGACGAGGCGCAGTGCACGCACGTTGCCGTCGTCGTCGCCGAGGAACTCCTGCGTGGAGACGGCATAGACGCGGTCGCCGCCCTCTTCGTGCGCCGAGGACACGCGGAAGGTCATCGGGTACGTCGGCCACGGTTGGTTGGCCGGACGGGTCTCCCCCGGGCGGTCCATGATCTCCAGCTGGGTGATCGACTCGGCGTGCTGCCGGGTCGCCGTACCGAGACAGTCGGCACCGGTGTCACCGCCACCGATGATCACCACGTGCTTGCCGTCGGCCCGGATCTGGCTCTCACCCTCGTTCAACCTCAGCGTCTCGCCGAGCGAGACCCGGTTGGATTGCGGGAGGTACTCCATCGCCTGGTGGATCCCACCGAGCTCGCGACCGGGAGCCTGCAGGTCGCGCGCCGCGGTCGCGCCCATCGCCAGCACGACGGCGTCGTAGCGTTCGCGCAGCCCGTCACCGGTGAGCGTCTGGCCCACGTTGACGCCCGCCCGGAAGACAGTGCCCTCGCGGCGCATCTGGTCCAGCCGCCGGTCGAGGACCTTCTTCTCCATCTTGAACTGGGGGATGCCGTATCGCATCAGGCCGCCGATCTTGTCGGCCCGCTCGTAGACTGCGACAGTGTGGCCGGCCCGGGTGAGCTGTTGAGCCGCAGCGAGGCCAGCAGGTCCTGAGCCGATCACCGCGACCGTCCGTCCGGAGAGCCACTCGGGCGGCTGCGGGCGCACCGCGCCGGACTCCCAGGCGCGGTCGGCAATGGAGACCTCGACGTTCTTGATCGTCACCGGGTCCTGGTTGATGCCCAGCACGCAGGCGGTCTCGCACGGGGCCGGGCACAGGCGGCCGGTGAACTCGGGGAAGTTGTTGGTCGCGTGCAGGCGCTCGCTCGCGGCGTCCCAGTCCTCACGCCAGACCAGGTCGTTCCACTCGGGGATGATGTTGCCCAGCGGGCAGCCCTGGTGGCAGAACGGGATGCCACAGTCCATGCAGCGCCCCGCCTGGGTTGTGATGATCGGCAGCAGCGCCCGACCCGGCCCACCGGGGTAGACCTCGTTCCAGTCCTCCTTGCGCTCCTCGACCGGGCGGCGCGCAGCGTTCTCACTGCCGTGCTTGAGAAAACCCTTGGGGTCAGCCACT
>Ga0136634_10001064_pt1 | contig 10751 bp, 10 predicted proteins | sample AntDrymUQ8332106_2_FD_104654 | JGI IMG/M metagenome (GOLD analysis project Ga0136634, IMG submission 104654) | Polar desert sand microbial communities from Dry Valleys, Antarctica - metaG UQ833 (21.06) | ecosystem: Environmental > Terrestrial > Soil > Desert | place: Antarctica: Dry Valley... | reverse complement strand
GACCAACGCCGGACAGCATGAGGATCTGCGGCGTTTGCACGGCCCCCGCGGACAGGATGACGCCTGCACGAGCGTTCAGCGTCCGTTCGCGCCCGCCGATGCGATAGGTGACGCCCGTCGCCCGGCGCTGCGCGATGTCCACCCGCGTGACATGCGCGCCGGTCACGATCCTGAGATTGGGCCTGCGCCGAGCCGGTTTCAGATAACCCGAGGCCGCGCTCATGCGCCAGCCGCGCCTTGTCGTCAGCTGGTAATAGCCCACGCCCTCCTGGCTCCCGCCGTTGAAATCGCGCGTGCGCGGGACGCTCAATTTGCCGGCCGCGGCGATCACGGCCTCGATCAATTCGTGCTTGGCGCCGATGCTGTTCACCGGGATCGGCCCATGCGCGCCATGCAGCTGGTCATCGCCTGGCGTGTCATTGGCTTCCAGCTTGATAAAATAGGGCAGCACGTCGCTCCAGCCCCAGCCCGGATTGCCCAGATCGCGCCAGCGGTCGAAATCCTCGTGCTGGCCCCTAATCGCGATCAGACCGTTGATCGAGCTCGAACCGCCCAGCACGCGCCCGCGCGGCCAATAGATGCGGCGGCCATCCAGGTTCGCCTCGGGCTCGGTGTAGAAGCGCCAGTTGATCTTCGGGTCCCACATGGTCTTGCCATAGCCGATGGGGAGGTGAATCCAAAAACTGCGATCGGCGGGACCGGCCTCGAGCAGCACGATACGCAAGCGTCCATGCGCCGAAAGCCTATTTGCGAGCACACAGCCGGACGATCCTGCGCCGACAATCACAAAATCGCACTCCTCCGCGTCCATCAACCCCTGCTGCCCGCATGCGTGTATTTCGCCCAGATTGCCGCAGGCCTTTCGCCTAAGTCAATGGCATTGAAATGTTTTGTTTCGTTCAATGAAATATGTAAGCTGAATGCCTGAATTGGGCCAATGAATGGAGCTTGCAACCATGGCCAAGCCGAGCCGCGTGCCCCGCTTAGGGCCGCCCCACCAGCAAGCGGCGCGCGAAGCGCAGGAGCGCCCGATGCTGCTGCGTGCGCTGAGCCTGATCGAGACTGTCGCGGCGGCCGACAAAGGCTTGTCGCTCTCCGACCTTTCCGCGCAACTCGGCGTGCCCAAGCCGACGGTGTTCCGCCTTACCCAGCGCCTCGAGCAGGAAGGCTTTTTGGCGCGGGAACCGGGCAAGCGGACCTTTGCCGCGGGCCCGCGTCTGCTGCGCCTCGGCTTCCATACCTTGCGCAATAGCGGTCCGAGCGCCGAACGCCGCGCGATCCTCGAGGCGCTGGTCGCCTCGCTCGGCGAAACCTGCAATTTTACCGTGCCCGCCGGGTCGCAAGTTCTCTATCTCGACCGCGTCGAGACGCGCTGGCCGCTGCGTTTGCATCTGGAGCCGGGCTCGCGCGTTCCGCTGCATTGCACCGCGAGCGGAAAATTGTTTCTCGCCAGCATGAAGCCGGCGCGGCGAAAACGGCTGCTGGACAGCATCGCTCTTACCCCGGACACGCCGGCGACGATCATATGCCGCGACAGGCTCGAGAAGGAGTGCGCGATGATCGCGCGGCAGGGTTACAGCACCGATAATGAGGAATTTCTGCTGGGTCTGATAGCGGTGGCCGTCCCTGTGGTCGACCAGGCTGGAACCACGGTGGCGGCGGTTGCCTGTCATGCCCCCTCCGCCCGGCTTTCGCTGCGTGAGGCGCTAAAGAAGCTTCCCGACCTCACGGAAGCCGCCCGCAGGCTCGCGGCATCGCTGTCCGATTAACGCGGTGCCGGACACCGCGTAAGCCTAGCGATAGAGGTTTACGGGATTTTCGCGGAATACCCGATCGGCGTACTGTCCGAGCACCCGAGCCAATGCAGTGCCTTCAGCCCAATCATCGACCGACCTGAAATGGTGTCCGTGTGCAGTGTCATGAAGCGGCGTGTGCGGCCAATCCGATCCCCAAACGAGACGCGGTGAAGAGGTCTCCAGAAGCTGGATAAGGGCATCTTGAAGTGCAAAACGGTGCTCTGCTGTCCGGCAGACGCGTTCGAAGCCGGAAACTTTAAACCAGGCACGATCGCTCCGCGCGTATGCGATGATCTGGGAAAGCTGGGTCCTGAAATCCGGGTGGCTCGGGTCGAGGCCGCCCATATGGTCGAACACGACAGGGACCGCGCCCGCCGCGCTCGCCCGCAGCATGGCCACCGCTTGCTCGCCCGGGACATTGAGCTCGATATGCCAGCTGGAGCCGGATAGGCGTTCAGAAAGCGCGCCGGAGGCGCGCAGCAATTCCTCGGTCGGTGTCGCGCGGCCGGCGTTGATGCGGACCCCGCGGATGCCGGCTGCATGCAGGACCGACAGGCTTCGGTCACCCACGTCCTGTGATGAAAGCGACACCACGCCCCGGCAAGCCGAACCGAGCTGCTGCAGGGCATCCAGCAAGCAACGGTTATCGTTTCCATAGGGGCTCGCCTGCACAAGGACCAGATGACCGACGCGGACCTGTGCTGCGTGGGCGATGAGGCTTGCAAGGCTGGTGGCTTGTGGCGTGTAGCGCCGGTCTGGACGAAGCGGATAGTGCTCGGGCGCGCCGAACACGTGGACGTGGCAATCCCAGGCATCTCCGCCGGCATGCAAAGCGGCTGCAAAATCCTCGATGGGCTCAGGCGGAGACGGCATCGGCGATCGCTTTCCCGAAAGCCTGCGTTCCCAATGCGCCGCCGATATCCGCCGTGCGCGTGGCTGGCTCCGACAATGCGCGATCGATGGCGGCGTCGATCGCATCGGCGGCCTCCGCGAGTGGGGCTTGATCGCGCTTTTCCGCAAGCCAGCGCAACAGCATGGCCGCCGAGAGGATCAGCGAGGTCGGATTTGCCCGGTCCTGCCCGGCGATATCGGGTGCCGAGCCGTGCTGGGCCTGAGCCGCGGCGAGGGTTTCTCCGGCGTTGAGTGAGCCAGCAAGGCCGAGGCCGCCTGCGAGCTCGGAGGCGAGATCCGAAAGAATGTCGCAATAAAAGTTGGTCGAGCAGATTACATCGTAGCGCGAAGCATCGCGGACGAGATGCGCGCACATGGCGTCAACGATCACTTCCTCCAGCGCGACGTCAGAAAATTCGGACGCCACCTTGCGGACTTCTCTCAGGAAAAGACCGTCCGTGAGAATGAAGTTGTTGGCCTTATGCACCGCCGTCACCTTGCGGCGGCGCTGCCGGGCAAGGAGGAAGGCGGCCCGCGCGATACGCGCCGAGGCAAAGGCCGTGATCTTGCGCACCGAGAGCGCGACATCTTCCGTCGGCATGAACTCGCCTGTTCCGGCGACCATGTTGCGGTCCGGATACATGCCCTCCGTTGCTTCGCGCATGATGACGAGGTCCATCTCGGAGCCGCGATGCGGCACACCGCGGCGCGTCCGCGCCGGACGCACATTGGCGAACAAATCGAGCTTCACGCGAACGGCCGCCGAGACGTTGACACCGCCCTTGTCGCGCGGCGGGTAGTCGAGATGCGAGATGGGGCCGAGAATGACGCCGTCCGCCGCGCGCGCCCGCTCCAGAACGTCGTCGGGCAGCGTGCTGCCGGTCCGCTCCAGCGCGGCAAAACCGATGTCGCGCGTTTCAAAGGCAAGCCCCAGACCGAATTTGCGGTCCGCCGCTTCCAGCACGTGAAGCGTCGCCGCCGTGATCTCGGGGCCGATGCCGTCTCCGGGAAGGACGAGGAGCTTCATAGTGCCTCCATACCAAGAACTGCAACGCCCCCTAATGACGCCAACCCGCCCTGGAGAGGAAAGGAGGCGGCAAGTCCAGGTCCCGGCAGCACGACGCTCAACGCCATGGACGTCACCCCGCCGCCTTGTAGCCGAGCAAACGCGGCAGCCACAGCGTCAGGTCGGGAAACAGGATCAGCACCACAGTCAGGCCGACGAGCAGCAGCGTGTAGGGCATCGAGGCGCGGACGAGCTGATCGTAGCTCAGACCCGTCACGCGGATGAGGGCGTAAAGGACCATGCCCATCGGCGGCGTCAGCAGACCGAGGGTGAGCGCAATCGCCATAACGATCCCGAAATGGATCTCGTTGATGCCGAACTGCTGGGCGATCGGCATCAGGATCGGCGTCAAGATGAGGATTGCCGGCGTTTGATCCATCGCCAGTCCGACCACCAGCCAGAGCACCAGCAGCAGAAGCATCAGGACAGTCGGACTTTCCGTCAAACTGGCCAGGAAGAGCGCAAGCTCGCCCGGTACGCCGCTGCGGATCAGCACCACGCCAAGCGTGGAGGTGAACGCGATGATCACCATCATGACCGCTGTGTCGATGAAGGTGCCGCGCACCTCGGCGAGCAGGCGGCGCGGGCCAATTTCGCGATACACAAAAACGGTGATGATGAGCGCATACAGCGCCGCTACGGCAGCGGCCTCGGTGGGCGTGAAAATTCCGGAGTAAATTCCCGTGAGGATGATAGCCGGCGTCAGCAAGGCCAGGATAGCCCGCCGGAACGATGTCCAGATCTCGCGCAGCGTCGCGCGCGCGCCGGCGGGGAAGCCGTAAACTCTGGCGCAATAGCTCACCCAAGCCATGAACAACCCCGCCATCAGCAATCCGGGCACGATCGCGGCAAAGAACAGCGCGCCAACCGAAACCTGCGCTTGCACCGCGTAGGCGACGAGGACGATGCTCGGCGGAATAATCGGGCTCAACAGCGCCGAGGCCGCCGTGATGCCGGCGCTGAAGCGGTGGTCATAGCCGGCCTTGTTCATGGCCTTGATCTCGATCTGCCCCAGGCCGACAGCATCGGCCGTCGCCGATCCCGACATTCCCGCGAACAACAGGCTCGCAAGGACGTTGGCATGACCGAGCCCGCCGCGGATCGGCCGAACCAGGACGGAGACAAAATCGAACAGGCGTTCGGTAATGCCGCCGGAGTTCATCAGCCGCCCCGCGAAAAGAAAGAACGGAATCGCGAGCAGGAGAAAGTCGTTCATTTTGTCGAGGGATGTCCGCGCGATCATGGTCGCGACCCGGGGGTCGAACAGATCGCCGAACAGCCACGCCGCGCCGGCAAGTGAGGCAACGCCAGCGGCAAAGCCAACCGGCATGCCGACACAGATCAAAAAGATCGTCAGAACAAGCGCGACCGCCGCAACGATCATTGCGAGCCTGCCTGAGACGGCGCGCGCCGCCGGCGGATGAGGTCGGCGACCACGAAGATCATCATCAGACCGATGCCGACCGCCTCGATGGCGTAAAGGGCCGATACCGGCAGCCACGGCACGGTGACAAAGGTCGTGCCGGCGTTCAGCTTTGTGAGGAGGAGGGCTCCGCGCATCCAAACCGCCAGCAGAAACAGCGTCAGAACATCGAAAGCGATCGAAAGGGTTACCTGCGCGGACTTGGAAACCTTCGCATAGACGACGTCGATGGCAATATGCTGGCGCCGCCGAATGGCAAGTGCGATGCCGATCATGATCGCGGCAAGGAACAGGATCCGCGCAAGCTCCTCGGTCCAGTCCAACGAAATTTCAAGATAGCGCACCGCCACCTGGAGCAGCGTAATCAATATCATCGCAACGAAACCGACAACGGCGACTGCCTCGAGAGCGCCCTCGATCGGCCCCACTTGCGTAGACTGGACCGGCTCCGCCGCCAATTCCAGATCCGTGGCTTCGCCGATGGCTTGCGGTCCGGTCGGCGGCGACCCTGGGCTCGCCGGCACTATTTGGACGCCTTGCGGATGTCGTCGAGCAATCCGGGGCGGCAATTGGTCTGCGCGAATTTTTCCACGATCGGCAGCGCGATGGTGCGGAAGGCGGTGACATTCGCCTCGACCAATTGCGTTTCCTGCTCTTGCTTCATTTTGGCGACGAGTTCCCCGCTCTCGCTTGCAACCGCCGCATCAAGCCAAGCGATGGCCTCTTTCAGCGTGTCATCGAACATCGTGCGCTGTTCCGGGCTGAGGCTTGCCAGAAACTTGCTGTTCGCGGAAATGATGTTGTAGCTCCAGACATGGCCGGTCGTATTGATGGTCTTTTGCACCTCGTAGAGCCGGTCGCCGAAAATGGTCGGGATCGGGTTCTCTTGGGCGTCGAACACACCCTGACGTAAGGCGCCGTAAAGCTCCGAGACGGGCAGCGGTCCGGGAAGCGCGCCGTAGGCTGCAAAAACTTGGCTGCGCAGCGGGTTGGTGACGCGGATCTTCACGCCCTTGAGATCGGCCGGTTCGCGGATTGGCTTGTTCGCCGTCACGTGCCGGGCGCCCCGCGCGCCGACACCGACAATTTCGATGCCGTACCGCTCCTTCAGCTTGTCGGAAACCTCGCGGCCAAGCGGCCCGGACCACACGCGGTGTCCGTGTTGCTCATTCTCGAACACGTATTCGGCCTCGAGACATTGGTAATCCTTGAGCAAACGATGCACCACCACGGGGCCGGCGACGTGCATTTGCACCTCGTTGGTGGCGAGCTGCTGCAGCAATTCCTGATCGCCGCCGAGCGTGCCGCCCGAGGAGAACACCATTTGGATTTGGCCACCTGACTTTTTCTCGAGCTGCTCTTTCCACCGCAGCACCGCCCGCGAGCTCAGGTCCTGGAGCCCGTTGGTGGTCGCGAAGGTGAACTTGACGTCTTTGGCGAGCGCGGCGGGCGCGATCAACATGGCACAGAACAAGCCAAGGCTGGCACGCTTGAGCATTACTCACTCCTCCCTACACATTTTTTGTAGCCGTTAACACATACGTAAACAGGGGGCTGGACGGGCTGTCAAGCAAGAATATATTACCGATTCAGGCAGAAATCGAATTGTGGGAGCACATGAAAAGATTTTCTTCGCACATGGCGGGCATAACGAGTACATAGACGGTAAACTGTGAGTTTGTTAATCTGCCCCCGGAGCGTCTCGGGACGCTGCATTTTTAGTGAGACCATGAGCGTCGCATCGGCACCGGAGAGGCGCTCCCTCGTTGAGAGCGCATACCGCGCATTGAAGCAACAGATCATGACCGGTGTCCTGGCGCCCGGTGTTCAGTTGCTCGAGGAAGAGCTTGCGGCCAGGCTCGGCATGAGCCGTACGCCGACCCGCGAGGCCGCGGTGCGTCTTGAGCAAGAGGGCTTTGTGGAATTTATCCCGCGCCGGGGGCTTCGCGTCACAACCTTATCGAAACGCGCCGTTCGCGAAATCAATGAAGTGCTCGAATGCTTGGAAATCCAGGCCGCAGAGCGCCTTGCCGCCCGCAAGCTGGCGCCGGAGGAGATCAAACGGCTGGAAAACGCGGTCGCCGGAATGGACCAGGCGCTCGAACGCGAGGACATCAAGGATTGGGCGCGCGCCGACTATGAGTTCCACTCGCTTCTGATCGATATGTGCGGCAACCAGCATCTCGCCGAGACGGCCAGGAACTATCTCGACAAAGCACACCGGTTCCGGCTGTTGACGCTGCCGCTGCGCCCCCGGCCCGTTTATTCCAACGTCAATCATGCCGCCGTGGTGGAAGCAATCCGCCGCAACGATCCGCAAACCGCGCAGGATATCCACCGCGCGCACAAACGCCGCTGGGCGCGCGAACTGAGCGACCTTCTCGAGCGGCTCGATCTGCCGGAGTGAACGCTGTGCCAATTCGGAGTGCCCATGTCTAGGACGCGTATCGCGCTGATCCACGCTGTGACCGTTGCGGTTGAGCCCGTCCAGCAGGCTTTCAACGAAAGCTGGCCCGAAGCGGAGCTCGTCAACATTCTTGACGATGCCTTGAGTCCGGACCGCGCAAAGGATCCCGACCTCACGCCTGCCATGTCGGAGCGCATCAGAGCGCTTGGCCAGTACGCCGTTTCGACCGGAGCGAACGGTATTCTCTACACCTGCTCGGCCTTCGGCGCGGCGATCGAGGCCTTTGCGCGCACCACCAGCTTGCCCGTTTTAAAGCCCAATGAGGCGATGTTTCGGCGCGCGCTCGCGAGTGGCCGGCGGATCGGCATGCTGGCGACTTTCGGCCCGAGCGTTGCGTCCATGGAGGACGAGTTCCGGCAGATGGCCGCGGCGCAAGAAGCAAGCGCTTCGATCGAGACGGTCCTTGTTGCCGACGCGATGGCTGCTTTGAAGCAAGGCGACGCCGCCACCCACAATCGCCTCCTCGCGCACGCTGTGGGCCAGCTATCGGGGTGCGACGCGATTATGCTTGCGCATTTCTCGACGGCCCGCGCCTTCGACGCCGTCGCTGCTGCCGCGCGACAGCCCGTGCTCACAAGCCCCACGGCCGCGGTTGAAGAGCTTCAGCAGCGTTGCCAAGCCAGCGCCGTCTAGAGCATCGTGCGCGAAAGTGGGAACCGGTTTTGCGCAAAAACCCCCGCCGCCAAGCGAAGCTGGCGTGCCCGGCCGGTGCTGTTAGACGGCCCGCGGTGTGCCGGGAACCCCGATAGCGCATTCGAGGGCGCCTCGATCCCACTTGCCGAGGGTGGCGGCGGCTTCGTAGGTGCTCATGAAGAACGCCAACAGCACACGATCAGGATCTGCGGCGTTGCGCACGGCGTCGTAGGGCAGAATGTATTCGCCGAGCTCTTTGTTATAGTGCGCCTGCGCGGGATGAATCGCTGCCGATGCAAAGCCGGGCGGCTCCGGGTAGGCATAGGAGTAAAACGCGGGGTATGGGAGGCGGTCGTTGCCGGGCCAAAAACCGGCACTGCTGACCTCATGCGAATACGCTTCTTGCGTCACGGCATCGGCAAGATGGGGAATGCCTCCGGGGTGCAAGGGCGCGCGCCGGCCCGAAAATCGCGTCACCGCCAGGTCAAAGCCGCCCCAGAAGAAATGAACGGGGCTGCATTTCCCGATGAATGCCGAGCGGAACGCGTGCAGCACCCGATCGACTTGCAGCAATATTCGCCAAAATCGCTGCGCGTATTCCGGGTCATATGAGGCATGGAAGCGATCCCGGCTGAAGCGGATCGGAGCGGCGGCGATCTCATTCGGCATTTCATCAATGCGGACGTCGATATCAAGTTCAGCCAAGGTCTGCATCACATCGGCGTAAAATGCTGCGACCGGACGCGGAAAAAGGCCGATCTCCCTCGAACCGCCATCGTCGACAGATGCCCTGAGGACATGCTTTAGAAAATCGAATTCGAGCTCAAAACTTCGATGGCCAAAAGGAATGGGCGTTGTGGTCAAGCCGCGTGCCGAGACATACAGCGTGACATTCCATGAATGATTGACCCAAGGCGTTTGCGCCAGCCGGAGCTTGCCAACGATCTGGGTCCAAAGGTGCAAGGTCGCAAGCGTGTCGTTCCAAGCGGCGTAAGGTAATTCTGGCCATGACGAGCCGCCATCATCCAGCGCCGGCATAGGAAGCCCTCCTGTTCTGGCGAAAAAATTGCACTGTTAGCACCGCATCGCGTGCACTGTGCGGGCCGTTGTCTGGCACCGGCATCTGGTCAGAGAACCACCGTCATGCCGCCATCGACATAGATGATCTGGCCATTGACGTAGTCGGAGGCGGACGACGCCAGATAGACGGCGGTGCCGATCAGTTCGTCCGGCTTGCCCCAGCGTTTCGACGGCGTCCGGCTTTTGACCCAGCCATCAAAAGCGGGGTTGTCGATGAGGGCCTGATTCATGTCGGTGATCATGTAACCCGGCCCGATGGCGTTGGCCTGAATGCCGCTCGCTGCCCATTCCGCCGCCATGGCGCGGGTCAGCATCTTGATGCCGCCCTTGGCGACCGTGTAGGGCGCGATCGTGGCGCGCGCGAGCTCGCTGGTCACGGAGCCGATATTGATGATCTTGCCGTGCCCGCGCGGGATCATCCGCTTCGCCGCTTCCCGTCCTACCACGAACGCACTGGTCAGGTTCGTCTCGATGACCTTGCGCCATTCCTCGGTTGCCAGCTCGACCATCGGCTTACGCAGCTGGATTCCGGCATTGTTGACGAGGATGTCGATTTCGGCGTGCTCCGCATCGAACCGGGAGAAGGCGGATGTAACCGCCGCCTCATCCGTGATGTCGAAGACCGCGCCTTGCACCGCAAACCCTTGCCCGCGCATGGCGGCGACGCAATCATCAACCCGCGCCGCATTCGTGCCGTTGATGATCACCGCAGCGCCGGCACGCGCCAATCCCTCGGCCATCGCCCGCCCAAGTCCACGCGAGGAACCGGTGACGAGGGCTGTCTTGCCGGACAGGTTGAAAATCGTCGTGCTCATGCACCTCTCACTCGCTAACGCATGCGGTCAGGACGTCAATTAACCCCGAGACCGGAAGCCCTCAGGGTCAGGCAAGCCATCTTTGATCAAGGACGCCATGTCGCGGTTATCATATCCGCACTTTGGAAACGCGCTAATTATTCCTGAATGCGCTTGCGATGCGCAGGGCTAAGGCAATGCCGCCCAAACGGACCCTGCGCTTTAATCTATAATCGGTCGACCTGCCGCGTTCCGGCCGCTGGGTATTGCCGCCTTCCTAGTCTGCCGCTGCGAGATGCTGCCAGGCCGATGCGAGCTTTCCGCGGCGGCGAAATTTGCTGTTTCAAATCTGGCACATGCCCGTTACCATCGCACCAGTCGTCAACTATCGAAAGGAGGTGATCGAGTGTCTTGTTGTCAATTGCCGCGGTCGTCGGCATCCGTGAACTGGATCCTCGCCTCTTGCAAGGTCTGCGTCGCCTAGAGCCTCGTGCTTTTAATCGGACGCATATCCTGCAGCTTTGAAATAGTTCCAACACTCGTCGCGCTCGAACAGGTCGCAGATGGTTCCGGTCGCTTGCCAGAGCGCGTCGTAGCTTCT
>Ga0136634_10001063_pt1 | contig 10753 bp, 8 predicted proteins | sample AntDrymUQ8332106_2_FD_104654 | JGI IMG/M metagenome (GOLD analysis project Ga0136634, IMG submission 104654) | Polar desert sand microbial communities from Dry Valleys, Antarctica - metaG UQ833 (21.06) | ecosystem: Environmental > Terrestrial > Soil > Desert | place: Antarctica: Dry Valley... | reverse complement strand
TTCACCATTGACCATTCACCATTAACCATTGACCATTCATCAATATGAGCAAGGCGATCAATATCATACAAAGCAGTTTTGTTCCCCTTAATATTGAAAATGTTGATACGGACCAGATTATCCCGGCACGGTTTCTAAAGGCAATCAGCCGCGAAGGCTTTGGAAAAAATCTATTCAGGGATTGGAGATACAACAACGATAATGAGAGTCAGCCTAAACAGGATTTTATTTTGAACAATCCTGCGTACAACGGCAAAATTCTAGTTGCCGGAAAAAATTTTGGCTGTGGATCAAGTCGCGAACATGCAGCCTGGGCCATTAAAGATTATGGGTTTGATGTGGTGGTGAGCAGTTTTTACGCCGATATTTTTAAAAGCAATGCGCTGAATAACTTTTTGCTTCCTGTACAGGTATCAGAAGATTTCCTGCAGCAGATTTTTAAAGCTGCCGACAAAGAATCTTCCACACCATTGCACGTAAATCTGCAGGAACAAACCATTACGATCCCGGCAACCCGTTCGCAGGAAAAATTTGATATCAATCTATATAAGAAAACCTGCTTGCTGAATGGGTACGATGACATTGACTATTTGCTAAGTATCAGCAAAGAGATAGAAGAATTTGAAGCGCAGAGATCGTGGTAACAGGTTTATGACAATTTTATAAAAATGAAAAAAAATATCGCAGTCATATTGGGGGATGGGATCGGCCCCGAAGTAACGCATCAATCTATAAAAGTATTAGATGCTGTTGCCCAACAGTTCGGCCACGAATTTAATTACTCTTATTGTTTGATGGGCGCCGATGCCATAGACAAAACAGGAAATCCATTGCCTGATGAAACCATTGAAATATGTCTGGAATCTGATGCTATTTTATTTGGTGCCATCGGACATCCTAAATATGATAACGATCCATCTGCAAAAGTAAGACCGGAACAGGGCTTACTGAAGCTTCGCAAATCACTACAATTGTTTGCCAACATACGACCGGTATCCACCTATCCTGCATTGCATCATTTGTCGCCATTGAAAAACAAACAGCTTGAAGGAGTCGATTTTATCATCTTCCGCGAGCTGACTGGCGGCATCTATTTTGGAAAAAAGGAATTGAACCCGGAAGGAACACGGGCCTCCGACGATTGTGTTTATACCCGCGATGAAATTGAACGTATTGCCCATCTTGCTTTTCAGTCTGCTCAGAAAAGAAGAAAAAAATTAACGCTGGTAGACAAAGCAAATGTTTTGGAAACATCACGTTTGTGGAGAAAGGTTGTACAGGATATTGCCAAACAGTATCCAGACGTGATGGTAGACTTTTTATTTGTAGATAATGCTGCCATGCAAATCATTCTCAATCCAAAACAGTTTGATGTAATTCTAACAGAAAATATGTTTGGAGATATTATCAGTGATGAAGCAAGCGTGATCAGTGGTTCATTGGGTTTATTGCCATCGGCATCTGTGGGAAACAGTTCTTCGTTGTTTGAACCCATTCATGGTTCATATCCCCAGGCCGCCGGGAAAGATATTGCCAATCCATTGGGATCTATCCTTTCTACAGCCATGATGCTCGATTATTTTGATATGAAGGAAGAAGCGGTGTTGGTAAGAAAAGCCGTTGAATGGACATTGGCTCATGGGTTCGTTACAAAAGATATTGACGCCGTGAACAGTTATTCCACAACAACCATCGGCGACCTGATCCGGGATTTTATTGAAAACCGAATTCCTTCAACGATCAACAGAAGCAATATTGCGTTGAGTAAATCAACGATCATATAAAGTAAAAGTCCCGAAAGAAAAAACCTATAAGGTCTTGGTAGGTTACTCAATATGCAGGGCATGTTGATAAGACCTTATAGGTTTACCGATAAATCGTGGGGGATAAAAAAGTTCTTTGTTTAGAAAAAAAGCGGGAGTATATTCGCAATACATTTTTCTTCATGTTACAACGCAGCGTAAATAGCATTACTTCGATTACCGCAATTATTCTTGTGGTCGTGGTGATTATTTCTGCGCTGCATGGAGGAGGGTAAATTGTATAAAAGAATAAAAGATACTACGAACCCGCCTCCAAAAGGCGGGTTTTTTTTGTGGGTTGCCCATGAGTGTGGTTGCCCATGATTGTGTCTCACTGCCCATGATTGTGTCTCACTGCCCATGATTGTGTCTCACAATCATGCTTATGATTACTCAGATTGTCCTGAGTGTACATTGCATTTTGGCGTTGTGGGCCTCGACCAAGCCCCATGCATTACCCGCCGGTGATTGAGTCTCACCGTCGGTGATTGTCTCACCGCCCGTGATTGTGTCTCACCGCCCGTGATTGTGTCTCACAATCACGCTTACGATGGTCTTGAGGGTGTTTGTGGGACACTAACACCGGCGATTTGTAACTGTGTAACTATTGTATTTGCAGACTTGTAAAAAGAATTAATGATGGCATCCTATTATAACGAAAACACCATTCTCTATCACGATGGAGAATACCTGAAAGCTTCAGAAGTTAAAACTGATTTGTACAGCCAGTCTTTGCATTACGGCTATGGCGTTTTTGAGGGTATCCGTTCCTATAAAACTGAAAATGGTACAACAAAGATTTTCAAAGCCATCGAACACTATAACCGGTTGCAGAATTCAGCGAATGCTTTGAATTTACCTTATAATTATTATACAGAACAACTGATTGAAGCAACGTATGAAGTATTGGCTAAAAATAATTTACAGGATGCATACATACGGCCACTGGTTTATGCCCCGGCCAATATGAGCTTCTTGAAAAACAGCATATCACATATCGTGATAGCAGTTTGGGAAATGGCTCCTTTTCTGGGTGATCGTCTATTAAAAGTGATGAGCTCTTCTTTTCAGCGGCCAAATCCCAAAGGATTTAAAATTGAGGCCAAGGCAACCGGTCATTATGTGAACTCTATTCTCGCCAGCCAGGAAGCAAAAGCGAATGGTTACGATGAAGCACTTTTAAATGATATGAATGGATTTGTGGCTGAAGGTCCTGGAGCAAATGTTTTTTATGAAAAGGATGGCAGATTGGTTACGCCTCCTGTAGGAAATATTCTGCCCGGGATTACCAGGTCAACAGTAATAGAAATCTGTAATAAATTGGATATTCCTGTAGAAGAAAGATTGTTTACAACACAAGAATTAAAGAATGCAGATGCTGCATTTTTTTGCGGAACAGCTGCGGAGGTTATCGGATGGGAATCACTCGACGGGGTAGCATTTAAAAACCCATGGAACGGATCAATAGGAAAGATCATTCAGCAGGCTTATAAAGACAGGGTCATTGAAAAAGATTTTTTCGAGCCTTTGACCAATGAAGGAATACGGGAGTATAAAAAACCTTTACTGGAGGTAAGTTAATTTTTGCCACCAAAACATTGCTTCGTGTCCTTGGCGCCTTCGTGGCAAACAGAAACAAAAAAGAAATGAACAACGAATTGAATAAATACTCGAAGACTATTACCCAGGATATAACCCAACCTGCGGCACAGGCCATGTTATATGGCATCGGCTTAACCGATGACGATTTGAAAAAAGCGCAGGTGGGCATCGTGAGCATGGGATATGATGGCAATACCTGCAATATGCATCTGAATGATCTTGCCAAAGTTATTAAGACAGGTGTATGGGACAACGACCTCGTTGGATTGATCTTTAATACCATCGGCGTAAGCGATGGAATCAGTAATGGAACAGATGGTATGCGTTATTCACTGGTGAGTCGTGATATTATTGCAGATTCTATAGAAGCTGTTTGCGGGGCTCAGTATTATGATGCCTTGATTGCTGTTCCAGGCTGTGATAAGAATATGCCTGGCTCCATTATGGCAATGGGCAGATTAAATCGTCCTTCTATCATGGTATACGGCGGAACGATTGCTCCAGGCCATTACAATGGACAGGATCTGAACATTATTTCAGCCTTCGAGGCGCTTGGACAAAAAATGGCCGGCCAGCTCAGTGATGAAGATTTCAAAGGAATTGTAATGAATAGCTGTCCTGGAGCAGGTGCCTGTGGCGGTATGTATACAGCTAATACCATGGCTGCTGCCATTGAAGCATTGGGAATGAGCCTGCCTTATTCATCTTCCAATCCTGCATTAAGCGATGATAAACAAAAAGAATGTGAGGCAGCAGGTAAGGCTATTCGCCTGCTGATTGAGAAAAATATTTGTCCGAAAGATATTATGACACGGGAGGCATTCGAAAATGCGATCACTGTAATTATGGTTTTGGGCGGAAGTACAAACGCGGTGTTGCATATGATCGCCATGGCTAAAAGTGTTGATGTGCCACTGACCCAGGATGATTTTCAACTGATCAGTGATAAGATACCGGTGCTTGCTGATTTCAAACCCAGCGGTAAATATTTAATGCAGGATCTGCACCAACATGGAGGTGTACCCGCAGTAATGAAATATTTGTTACAAAAAGGTTTGTTAAAGGGTGATTGCTTAACGGTGACTGGAAAAACATTGGCTGAGAACCTGGCTTCTGTTCTGGATCTGAATTTTGAAAAGCAAAAAATTATTCTTCCGCTGGAAAATCCAATCAAGGCGACAGGTCATTTACAAATATTGTATGGCAATCTCGCCGAAGGCGGAAGTGTTGCGAAAATAAGCGGAAAGGAAGGTGAACGATTTGTAGGTCCTGCACGGGTATTTGACGGGGAGTTCGAATTGATCAATGGAATCAATTCGGGAAAGATAAAAGCGGGGGATGTGGTGGTTATTCGTCATGTTGGTCCCAAAGGTGCACCCGGCATGCCTGAAATGTTGAAGCCAACCTCGGCCATTATTGGTGCGGGACTAGGTAAGAGTGTAGCATTGATAACCGATGGGAGGTTCAGTGGCGGTACACATGGTTTTGTAGTAGGGCATGTTACCCCGGAAGCTTTCGAAGGTGGATTGATTGCGCTGGTACACGATGATGATGTGATCGAATTAGACGTAGCGACCAATAACATCAATCTGAAAGTAAGCGGGGAGGAGATCGCCAAAAGAAAAGCCGCCTGGAAAAAGCCTGCATTAAAAGCAACCAAAGGAATTTTATTCAAATATGCCCAGGTGGTGAAGAATGCAGCAGAAGGATGTGTTACGGATGAAGCTTGAGAATTTATAAGGTGAAAATTAGCAAATTAGCAAAAGTGCAAATGGGCAAATTTGAAAGAAGGCGTGAGATTATCGTAGTCGAAATATCATTTTCGCATTTTCACATTTGCTAATTTTCACATTCACATGGTTTAGTTTAAAAATTGATTTATGGATACATTGGAATTGACCACTGAAAAAGTATTATTGGAGAAAAACAGAGTGAAGTCCGTAACTGGATCTGTTGCAGTGCTGGAGGCTTTTTTGGAAGAGGGGGTCGATATTATTTTCGGCTATCCCGGCGGCGCCATCATGCCTATATATGATGCACTCTACGATTACCGGGAAAAGTTAAAACATATTTTGGTTCGGCACGAACAAGGCGGTATACACGCTGCGCAGGGATATGCCAGAACCTCCGGTAAAACCGGCGTCGTGTTTGCCACCAGTGGTCCTGGTGCAACCAATTTGGTTACCGGTTTGGCCGATGCCATGATCGATAGTACACCCCTGGTTTGTATCACCGGACAGGTATTTGCACATTTGTTGGGTACAGATGCTTTCCAGGAAACGGATGTGATCAATATTACCACGCCTGTTACCAAATGGAATTACCAGGTAACGGATGCAACAGAAATTCCTTCAGTGCTGGCGAAAGCGTTTTATATAGCAGGTAGTGGCCGCCCGGGTCCTGTGTTGATTGATATTACAAAAAATGCGCAGTTACAAAAATTCGATTACGAAGGATACAAAAAATGTGACCATATACGCAGTTATCGTCCCAAGCCGATTGTACGGGAAGAGTATGTGGAGCAGGCTGCCAAACTGATAAATGAAGCAGAGAAACCTTTTGTAATTTTTGGACAAGGTGTAATACTTGGCAGAGCTGAAATGGAATTGAAAAAATTTATCGAGAAGAGTGGAATTCCCGCTGCGTGGACAATATTGGGTTTAAGTGCGCTACCGACAGATCATCCACAAAATGTAGGCATGTTGGGTATGCATGGAAATTATGGGCCAAATGTTTTAACCAACGATTGCGACGTATTGATAGCAATCGGTATGCGTTTCGATGATCGGGTTACAGGGAGGTTAGACAAATATGCCCGGCAGGCCAAAGTAATACATCTTGATATTGATCCTTCGGAAATTGATAAGAACGTTAAAGCAACCGTACCTGTATGGGGTGATTGTAAGGAAACCCTGCCATTGTTAACAGCTCTTATAGAACAAAAAGTTTATCCAACATGGCTGCAAAATTTTAAGGAACACCAGGTAAAGGAAGAAGAGGCTTGTATTTATAATGAATTACATCCTACTGCTGACCAAATGACCATGGGCGAGGTCATTAATATTCTCAATGAATTGACAGGCGGTGATGCGGTGATAGTGACAGATGTAGGTCAGCACCAGATGGTAGCCTGCCGTTACGCAAAATTCAATCAGTCAAAAAGCAACGTCACTTCCGGCGGATTGGGTACGATGGGGTTTGCCTTACCGGCAGCCATCGGTGCAAAATTCGGTGCACCCGAAAGAACGGTCGTGGCGATCATCGGAGATGGTGGAATCCAAATGACCATCCAGGAATTGGGTACGATCATGCAAAGTGAAGTGAATGTAAAAATATTAATCCTGAATAACCAGTTCCTCGGTATGGTTCGTCAATGGCAACAATTGTTTCACGATAAGCGCTATTCTTTCGTTGATATTGCGAGCCCTGATTATGTAATGGTCGCTAAAGGGTATGGGATAGCCGGACAAAGCATCTCCGATCGGAAAGATTTGAAGAGTGCATTGAGTGCGATGTTGAATCAGAACGGCGCTTACCTGTTGGAAGTGATGGTGGGAAAAGAAAACAATGTATTTCCGATGGTACCGCAGGGATGTAGTGTGGCTGAGGTGAGATTATCATAAAAAAATATTACAAAACCTGAAATGAAAGACGATATTTTTTTTGACATACCGGCCCGATACGAAGAAATAGCGAAAGCTACTTCAGCTCTGCAGTTCAATATGGCTTCTGATTTATACACTGGAAGTTTATTGAAAACACTGGTGGCGTCTAAATCTGCGGGAAGATTTTTAGAAATTGGAACCGGTAGCGGTTTGGCTACTTCATGGATACTGGATGGAATGGATAAGAACGCTATGCTGGTAACGGTCGAGAACAATGAACTGTTACAGAATATTGCGAAGCAACAGTTAGCAGATGAAAGAATTGAATTTGTATTAGCAGATGGGTATGAGTGGATCAGTAACTATTCCGGTGAGCCATTTGATCTTGTTTTTGCCGATGCCATGCCCGGCAAATATGATTTGTTTGAGGAAACACTGGCATTGATTAAGCCAGGCGGTTTGTATGTAATAGACGATATGTTATTTCGACCGAATTGGCCGGAAGGACATGCGGACAGAGTTGCAAAATTTATTAAGTTATTGGAAAATCGAAAAGATCTTGTGCTAACGAAATTAAACTGGTCTACCGGGATAATTATTGTCACAAAGATTCACAGGTAGGAGATATAAATACCATAGAGCATCACGAAAAAATTTATCAGGTAATAATTTAGTATCATGTCAAAACAGGAATTTACGGTAACTGTATACACAGAAAACCAGATCGGTTTACTGAACAGGATTGCGATTATTTTTTCCAGGAGAAAAATTAATATAGAAAGCCTCAATACCTCGCCTTCAGAAGTGGAAGGAATTCACCGCTTCACGATTGTAATCAATGAAGCCGAAGAGGTGGTTAGAAAATTATGCAGGCAAATTGAAAAACAGGTCGAAGTGTTGAAAGCCTACTTCAATACGGGCGATGAAATTGTTTGGCAGGAGCTGGCCTTGTACAAAGTACCGACGGATGAAATTGCAGAAAAGGTGAAGGTTGAAAGATTGCTGCGCAAATATGGTGCAAGAGCGGTAGTGATTCGAAAAGACTATACCATATTTGAAGTGACTGGTCAACGTGAAGAGACAGACAAATTGGTAGAAGTATTAGAACCTTACGGTCTGATAGAATTTGTGCGCAGTGCCAGGGTAGCTATTATCAAAGCCAGCAATGGTTTTCACGAAAAGCTAAAGGAATTTGAAAAAACGGAGCCCGGTGAAGAAGTGATCGAAAATGAATTTTTAAATAAGCAAGCCGAAGTATTTACTATGTAGATTGGGATTTACGGATTGTAGGATCAATCGAATTCATTTAATAATCCTCAAATCCAAATTATAAACAATTAAACTCTAAAAGATGGCAAAATTAAATTTTGGTGGCGTTGAGGAAAATGTTGTGACTCGTGAAGAGTTTCCATTATCAAAAGCACAGGACGTATTGAAAGATGAAGTAGTGGCCGTGATCGGTTACGGGGTACAAGGTCCGGGACAGGCTTTGAATCAAAAGGAAAATGGCATTAACGTCATTATCGGGCAACGTAAAAATTCAAAGTCATGGGACAAAGCAGTACGTGACGGTTTTGTTCCGGGCGAATCATTGTTCGATATTGAAGAGGCTCTGCAACGTGGAACCATCATTTGCTATCTCCTGAGTGATGCTGCACAAATTCAATTGTGGCCAACAGTTAAAAAACATCTAACACCAGGAAAGGCTTTGTATTTCTCTCATGGTTTTGGAATATCCTATAGTGATCAGACCGGCATTATTCCTCCTCCTGATGTGGACGTTTTTTTGGTAGCACCAAAGGGTTCAGGGACTTCCCTGCGCAGAATGTTTTTACAGGGTCGTGGATTGAATAGTAGTTATGCCATTCACCAGGATGCTACCGGCCGGGCATTTGAAAGAGTTGTTTCCTTAGGTATTGCCATTGGAAGCGGATATTTATTCGAGACCAATTTCAAAAAAGAAGTATACAGCGATCTCACTGGCGAACGCGGCACCTTGATGGGTGCGATTCAGGGAATCTTCGCAGCTCAGTATGAAGTGTTACGTCAGCGCGGGCATTCACCATCTGAAGCATTCAATGAAACAGTAGAGGAGCTAACACAGTCTTTAATGCCGCTGGTAGCTGAAAACGGAATGGACTGGATGTATGCAAACTGTTCTACAACGGCTCAACGGGGGGCGTTGGATTGGTGGAAAAAATTCCGTGATGCAACCTTGCCTGTATTCAATGATTTATATGATAGCGTTGCAGCAGGTAAAGAAGCTGCCTTGTCAATAGAAAGCAATAGCAAGTCTGATTATAGGGAAAAACTGGAGATTGAATTGAAAGAACTTCGTGAAAGTGAACTGTGGCAATCAGGCAAAACGGTAAGAAGTCTTCGTCCCGAAAATCAAAAACCGGAAGCCGCTGAAACTCCAGCCGCTAAAGGGGAGGGAGAAAAGGCTTCTTCAATGCAAACCGCATAATCAACAGCTCAATAAGAATGTCTATACTCAAACAAGATATCGCGGAATTTGAAAATCCCCCCTTTGTTGCATGCCGGGGGGATCTTGACTTTCATAAAGCTGCAGAACGATTGAAAAAGGTGGTTACCAGAACACCCCTGATCTTTAATCAGAATCTATCGCGTAAATATCAATGCAATGTGTACCTGAAAAGAGAAGATCTCCAGGTTGTACGTTCTTATAAGCTGCGTGGCGCTTACAATATGATGAGCAGTTTATCTGCGGCACAACTTCAAAAAGGGGTAGTTTGTGCCAGCGCTGGAAATCATGCACAAGGGTTTGCTTATTCCTGTAAAAAGCTCAATGTAAAAGGCATGGTATTCATGCCGATTATCACACCAAAACAAAAAGTGAACCAGACGAAAATGTTCGGGGCGGAGAATATTGAGATAAAATTGATCGGGGATACATTTGATGATTGCGCAGTAGCCGCAAAACAATTCACAGAAGAAAATCAGATGACATTTATTCCTCCATTTGATGACTACCGGATCATTGAAGGACAGGGAACCGTGGGAGTTGAAATTGCGCAGGATCTGGATGCCATAGATTATTTGTTTATTCCCGTGGGCGGTGGTGGGTTGAGTGCCGGGGTAGGAACCTATTTTAAAACCTTTTCACCGCAGACAAAAATAATTGGATTAGAACCGGAAGGCGCTCCAGCCATGTTCGAGGCTTTGAAAGCCGGACACCCGGTGACGCTGAATAGCATTGATCGTTTTGTTGATGGAGCTGCGGTAAAAAGAGTAGGTGAAATCACTTTTTCTATTTGTAAGGAAGTATTGGATGATATGCGCCTGGTTCACGAAGGGAAAGTTTGTTCTACTATTTTACGTTTGTATAATGAAGATGCGATCGTTGTTGAACCAGCAGGTGCATTATCCATTGCTGCATTGGATGATTTCGCCGGGCAGATAGTTGGTAAGAATATAGTTTGCATTCTAAGCGGCAGCAACAATGATATTGATCGGATGCCGGAAATCAAAGAGCGATCTTTACAATATGAAGGTCTGAAACATTATTTCCTGATTCGTTTTGCGCAACGTCCCGGAGCATTAAAAGATTTTGTTAACAGTGTTCTTGGGCCTGGCGATGATATAACCCGGTTCGAGTACATGCAAAAAACCAATAAAGAAACCGGCCCGGCTCTTGTAGGAATTGAATTACAGTTTCGTGAAGATTATGATGCATTGCTGGAGAACATGAAAAAGGTCAATATTGATTTCTCGGAAATTAAT
>Ga0136634_10001062_pt1 | contig 10768 bp, 11 predicted proteins | sample AntDrymUQ8332106_2_FD_104654 | JGI IMG/M metagenome (GOLD analysis project Ga0136634, IMG submission 104654) | Polar desert sand microbial communities from Dry Valleys, Antarctica - metaG UQ833 (21.06) | ecosystem: Environmental > Terrestrial > Soil > Desert | place: Antarctica: Dry Valley... | reverse complement strand
TCCAACCGCAACTTCGAGGGGCGGCAGGGCCCCGGCGCGCGGACTCACCTCGTGTCCCCCGCGGTCGCCGCCGCGACAGCCGTCGTCGGCAGGCTCGCGGCGCCCGGAGACCTCCCGTGATGATCACCGGGGCCGTGCTAGGCCGGTACTCCTTCACCCGCCGAGCTGACCAAGAGAAAGAGACTCCATGACCAGTGCACACCAGCTGCGGCAGCTCCTCGCCGACACCGACGAGCGGGCGCTCGTCGTACCCGGTGTCGGAACGCCGCTCGAGGCCCGCAGCGCGGAGCGTGCCGGTTTCGCGGCCGTCTACCTGAGCGGGTACGCCGTCGCGGCCTGGCGGCACGGACTTCCGGACATCGGGCTGCTCGGGGCCCGCGACACCGCTGATGCCTTGGTCGCGGTCACGCGGGTCACCACCGTCCCGGTCATCTGTGACGCCGACACGGGCTACGGCGACGTGCCGTCGGTGCACGCGAACGTGCGGCTCCTCGAGGCGGCCGGCGCCGCTGCCATCCAGATCGAGGACCAGACCTGGCCGAAGAAGTGCGGCCACATGGTCGACAAGGAGGTGATCGACGCCGACGATGCCGTCCGCAAGATCGAGGCGGCCGTCGCCGCCCGCAGCAATCCCGACACCGTGATCGTGGCCCGCACCGACTCCCTCGCGCCACTGGGCCTCGACGAGGCGATTTCACGCGCCCGCAGGTTCAAGGACGCGGGCGCCGACGTCCTGTTCGTCGATGCCCCCCAGTCGATGGAGCACCTCGAGGTGATCGGCAAGCACCTGCCCGCTCCGCTTATGGCCAACCAGAGCGAGGGTGGGCTGACCCCGCCTCTCTCGGCCGCAGAGCTGCAGGTTCTCGGCTTCACGCTGGTCGTCTTCCCGACCAGTGCACTGCGCGTCGCCGCCCTCAGCATCGACAACATGATGAAGGACCTGCGGGTCCACGAGGACACGCGTTCGTGGCGCGACCGGATGTACGGTCTCGACGAGCTAAACGAGCTCGTCGACCTCGCCCACTACAACGACCTGGACGGCGTTGCCCGCGACGTCGGGTAGCCATCGGGGACTCTCGGCGCCGTCAACTTCACGGGCCACCGGTCAGTCGAGAGCCAGGGCGGTCTGAGGATCGCCTGACCCAGCGCGTCGAACACTGCGGACCTGGAGGGCGCCGGTGGCAGGAACCGACGGCGATCCCCTCCGACTCGAGCCGCTCAACGGTGCCGACCCACGGTGGCGGTCAACCTCCGCCACCACCCGGCCGCGGCCCCGCTGAGACCAGCCTCAGAGATGACTGCTCGCCGTGTCGAGACGTTCGAGCTCGGTCACGGAGAGGGCCAGGTCCGCGGCGGCGATGTTCTCGTCCAGGTGACCGACTGAGGTCGTGCCGGGCAGCGGCAGCACCGACAGGTCCCACTGCCCCGACTGGTGGTGCACCCAGGCCAGCGCGACCTGGCCAGGGGTCGCGTCGTGGTCCCCGGCGATCTCTGAAAGAGCGGACTGCAGCCTCGCGGGCGCGGTGCCGGCCGCGGACCCCTGTTCTGCAGAGTGCAACAAACCGTGGCCTGTCGGGGAGTGTGCGACGGCGATCACCCCGAGCTCCCGGACCGTGGGCAGCATCTGCTCGATCTCCCTGTGCACGAGGGACCACGACTCCTGCGCGGCGTAGATCGGGTGCACGGTGTGGGCCCGCCGATGGTCCTCCTCGGTGACGTTCGACAACCCCAGGGTGCGGATCTTGCCCTGCTCGACGAGTGCCGCCATCGCTCCCACCGTCTCCTCGATGGGCGTCTCGTCGCTACGGTGGTGCAGGTAGTAGAGGTCGATCACGTCGACGTCCAGACGACGCAGGCTCGCCTCGCATGCCTGCTGCACGTAGGCAGCGTCGGCACGCACGCTCCAGTCACCATCGTCACCCCACACCACCCCGAACTTGCTGCACAGGAACACCTCGTCGCGGCGCCCGGAGATCGCCCGGCCGACCAGGGCTTCGTTCCCGTACATGTCGGCCGTGTCCACCCACGTGATCCCCGCATCGAGCGCGTGGTTGACCACTGCGATCGGGTCCCGGTCCGGGTCGCGCACCTCCCCGTCGCGCAGGCGCATGCTGCCGAAGGCCTGACGGGGGAGGTGGTCAGCGTCCGTGGTCATCTGGTGGTCCAGTGCATCACGTACGTGACGTTAGGTGCTCAACCACAGTTGAGGTCAACAGGCAGCCCGGAACCGGGCGGGGTGCGCGCGTCGTCCTAGATGACGAGCACGACCCCACCCGGATGGGGGCGACTCACGGTTCACGCGGTCGCGAGCTCCCGGGGGGCTGCCGCGGTGTCGGACTCCTTGGTCAGCGTGTTGATGCTGACGTGCGGCCAGCCGATCCGGCCGGGAAGGCCGTCACGCCGGGGGAAGAAGTCGAGCATCACGATCTGCAGGTACTGCATCCGCAGGACGGGTTCGCCGCCCTCCTCGGGTGCCACCTGCTGGATCCAGAACGTCGACTTCATCGAAGAGGCATCGGCCTGCTTGACGACGAACGGGATGTTCTTGATGCCGCCGGTCGGGTGGCTGCTGTCGAAGTCGAGGACCTGGGTCGAGGTGACGTTGACCCCCTGGTTGGCCAGGTCGAGCAACAGGTGCGGCTCCGTCGGGTCGAATCCGGGGAACCCGGGAAAGCCGACCGTGCCCTTGAACGGGTTGTCGTGGAAGTGCCGGTAGGGCGAGAGGTAGGGGTTGTTCACCAGGTCGTGGTTGACCCCGATCGGCAGTCCGTCCACCCCACGGATCGGGGCGAGCCCCTCCACCGTGGAGCTCTTCCCGAGCGCCAGCACGGCGTCGCCGTGGGGGATGGTCCCCAGTCGGGCGATGTCGAAGCCGTCAGGGATCTGGTCGATCATGTTCAGGAAGAGGCCCGGCTCGTGGTGGATGGCTGCCCCCGGCAGACCGGTGACCTCGCTCGCAGGCTCGTCGACCACGGCGACCTGCGTGACCACCTGCTCATAGTCCAGGGTCACGAGAGTCTGGTCGGTCTGGTCCTCGTGGTCATCCGAGACACCACGGTTGGGCACCTTCTTGTCGACGAGGGAGAAGCTGAGCACCTCGTCGTACTGGTTGAGCAGGAGCCGGTAGTCGAGCGGCCCGTCCTGCGCGAAGGGCAGGGCGATCATGTTCCAGCCCGTGCCGGTGCCCACCCACTTGCCCGGCAGCAGCTCCAAGGGGCCGAGGTCCTTGTCGAACGGCACGGCCTCCTCGACTGTCCGCTGCCGGCCCTTCATCGATCTGATGCGCTTGTCGGTCGCCATGACCACTCCTTCTGAGGTTCGTCGCCCGGCCCCGGACGGGCAGGGCTCTCCGTCCATGTGAACCAAGAGGCCAGCGACAGTCCCGCAGATACGTCGCTCGCCCGGAACGCCGCACACGACCCCCTGGACTTGGTCCTCTACGCGGGTTCCATGTGGTGCCGCCCCCTGGGCAGCACCATCGGGGCTCCGGTGAGGGGGTCCGGGATGACCTCGCAGTCGAGCCCGAACACCTCGGTCACCACCTCGGCGCTGATCACGTCCGCAGGCGGGCCCCCGACCACGATCGCCCCGTCCTTCATCGCGATCACGTGGTCGGCGTAGCGGCAGGCGAGGTTCAGGTCGTGCATCACCACCACGATCGTGGTCCCGCGCTCGCAGTTGAGGTCGGTAAGCAGGTCGAGCAGCTCGACCTGGTGGTTGATGTCCAGGAACGTGGTCGACTCCCCGCAGGCGTTGGCGCCGACGATCATCGTCATCCGCGGAGGTTTGGCCGCCAGCCGGTCCGAGTCCAGCAGCATGGACGCGCCGACGAAGCCGGCCGCCAGCACGTTCCCCCCGGGGCCGCAACCACGCCGCTAGTGTCCCTCGCGTGTGCGGGGCATCCAGCAGGTCAGGAGGGGGGTCGGGGACCGCTGATACAAGTCACTCGATGTCAGTCGGGGTTCAGTCGGCTGGGACTGTCGGTACGACGGCCACCGGGCAGGCGGCGTGCTCCACGACTGCCACCGACACCGAGCCGTACAGCATCCGGGACACCCGCCCGGCCTGGTGGGCGCCGACCACGACCAGGTTCGCTCGTTCGCCGAGGCTGATCAGGACCTCCTGCGGCAGGCCGCGCGTGGTCGCCTTCCGGATCTTGACGTCGGGGAACTTCTCCGCCATGCCCGCCACCGACTCGGCCAGCAGCAACCGCTCGGACTCCACGTCGGCCGGCACCGGGCTGACCGCGATCGGTGCGGCGATGCTCGTGTTCACGTCCCAGAAGCAGTGCACCACGGTGAGGGGCAGGTCGCGAAGTGACGCCGCCCGATAGGCGAACTCGAGCACGGGGAGTGACTCCGCGGAGCCCTCCGCGCCGACCACGACCCCGTGGCGTACGACGCCCGGGTTGCCCGGCCGGTGAATCACGACCGGGCAATGGGCGTGCCTGACCAGGGCAACGCCGACCGAGCCGAGCAGCAGGCTGGCCAGCGTGCCGCGACCGCGCGAGCCCAGGACCACCAGGGCGGCGTCACGGGACAGCTCGAGCAGCACGTTGCGGGGGTCATCGAGCCGGAACAGCTCGTGCACCTCGAGCCCGGGGGCCAACCGCTCGATCGCGGTCCTGGCCGCGGCCAGGACCTGGTGGCCGTCCTCGCGAAGGGCGACGCGTGCCTCTTCGGGATACACGGCCGCGATGTCGGTGTAGGCCGGGGCCACGGCGTTGGCGGCGTGCACCAAGGTGATCGCACGGCGCTCGATCTGGGCCTGGTCGACCGCCCATGCCAGGGCTCGCATTGAGGAGTCCGAGGCGTCGACTCCAACGACGATGGTTCCTGACGCGGTGTCCATGGTTCCTCCAGGGTGCGGAGCCGGACGGCTGCCGGTTCGCTCCCAGCGTCTCCCGGGGTCACGACGCCAAGTCAGGGCTCAATGGATCAACCTCAAGGGACCAATGGCCCTGATCCGCAGCAGCAGGGCGAGGGACGATCGCAGGACAACCAGATCTTGGGAGGTGTACCCCATGGCCGAGTTACGAGAGCTGAGCTCCCGCGAGTGCCTGACGTTGCTGCGTTCGGGCGTCGCGGGACGGATCGCGCTCTTGACCCCCACGGGACCCCACATCGTGCCGGTCAACTACTCCGTGGTCGACGACGCGATCGTGGTGCGCACCTCGCCGTACAGCCTGCTCGGGACCTACGGTCGCGAGACCATGCTGGCGTTCGAGATCGACGGCATGGACGCGGCCAAGGAACGCGGTTGGAGCGTGCAGGCCCGCGGTCGAGCGGGCGTTGTGACCGATCGGGACGACCTCGCCGCGATCCGTGAGGTCGCCGAGCCGCGGCCCTGGGTCGGTGGCGGACGGTCGCTGTACCTGCGCCTGCGTTGGACCGAGATCACCGGCCACAAGCTTGGCGACGACTGGGATCCGGTGCCCGACCTGCCCGTCGGCACCAGCGCCTGAGCAAGAAGTAGTCCCGTAGCGCAGACTGTCGAGGTGAGCACCCACGACAGCGGACAGCTCGGCGGCGCCGCGGAGGCGCTGCTCGAGGCGGTCACCGCCATCTCCTCCGACCTCGACCTGCGCAGCGTGCTGACGCGGCTCGTCGAGGCAGCCAGCAGGCTGACCAACGCCAGGTACGCCGCCCTCGGCGTGATCGGCGCCGACGGTTCACTGGTGGAGTTCGTGACCACCGGGATGAGTGAGGAGCAGCACCGCCTGATCGGCCACCTCCCTCGGGGCCGCGGGATCCTCGGGCTGCTGATCCGTGAGCCCCAGGGCATCAGGATGGCTGAGCTCGCAGCACATCCAGCCTCGGTCGGCTTTCCTGCCAACCATCCACCGATGGACACCTTCCTGGGCGTGCCCGTCCGCATCCGTGGCACCGTGTTCGGCAACCTCTACCTGACCGAGAAAGGCGGCGGAGCGCAGTTCACCGAGCAGGACGAGCAGCTCGTCGAGGCGCTCGCCCGTGCGGCGGGCTTCGTGATCGAGAACGCACGTGCCTACGGATTGAGCGAGCGCCGCCGGCAGTGGCTGGAGGCCTGGGCAGAGCTCACCGAGACTCTCCAGCCGCCGATCGAGCTCGTCGAGGCGCGACAGGCGATCGCCGACATGTTCCGTTCGGTCTCCCGGGTGCGGGCCACCGCTCTGCTGGGCCAGCCCGATGCCTCGGGCGAAGGGTCGGTGCTCGCTGTCTCCTGCTCCCCGGCCGACATGCACCTGGTGCTCGCCCATCTGGCCCAGATCTCCCTCGACCACGACCCGCACCATCCCGATCCCGTGGAGCTCGACATCGGCGGCCTCGGCGCCATCGTGATGCCGTTGCGTGCCCAGCTCGCCCGAGCCGGAGCGCTGGTGAGCCTCTTCGACCCCGGGCCGGAACCGCCCGGAGCCGAGGAGCGTGAGCTGCTCGCATCGTTCGCCGACCAGGCCGGGCTCGCCCTCGACCGGGCCCAGGCCGTCATCGAGCGCGAGGAGCTCGCGGTCATCTCCGACCGTGAGCGAATCGCCCGGGACCTCCACGACGTGGTGATCCAGCGACTCTTCGCGACGGGGCTGCAGCTGCAGGGCGTCGTCTCCCTGGTCGGCGACCCCGCGATCGGCACCCGGCTCGAGCGGGCCGTGGACGAGCTCGACCTGACGATCAAGGCGATCCGCGGGACCATCTTCGAGCTGCAGCACAAGCAGAGCGACTCGCTGCGGGCCGAGATCCGCAGTCTCGTCCGCGAATACGTACCAGTCCTGGGCTTCTCGCCCGTCGTACTCACCAGCGGCCCGATCGACACGGCGGTGCCTACGCCCGTGCGCGAGCAGCTGCTGCCCGTGTTGAGGGAGGCGGTCTCCAACGTGGCCAGGCACGCGCTGGCCGACCAGGCCCACGTGGAGGTGCACGTGAGCGACCACGAACTGCGACTCTCGGTCGTCGACGACGGGATCGGCCTGGCCGGGGACCGGACGGAGAGCGGCCTGCGCAACGTACGCCGCCGCGCGGCCGGCCTCGGTGGCTCGGTGACACTGACCCGCGGCCAGCCGCGGGGCACCACCCTGGTCTGGCAGGTGCCGCTCGCGGCAGGCACGGCCTCCGGACGTTGAAGAGGACCGGCCACTCCCGAGGGGTGGCCGGTCCTTTGCGGCTCTGTGGCTCTCGAGCTAGCGGAGCACGGGGTAGCGCTGGACCAGCGAGGTGCTGGACCACCACTTGCCGAGGCCCCAGGTGTTGCCGGCACCCAGGAGTGCCAGGGCCACGACTGTGATCCCTGCGATGAGGTGGTCATCGAGGACTGGGTTGTTCTCCGGGGGGAGGACGACGGTCCACATCAACACGTACATCGTCGCCCCGGCGATGGCGGCGAGCCACATGCCCGCTCCGAAGATCAGGGCGATCCCAATGGCCAGCAGGCCGAGCATGAAGCCCCAGTCAGCGAGGGCAGTGCCGCCGATGGAGTTGTAGAACCCCTTGAACGGGCCGTCGGCGCCGAACTTGAGGAACCCCTCGGTCGGGCTGCCGCCGTTGATCCAGGCGGCGTCACCAAAACGGTCCAGCTTGCCGTCCTGGCCGTACCCGGTGTGGAAGCCCAGGGCGAGCAGCTTGTCGAGGAACGCCCAGAGGAACGTGACTCCGATGCTGATCCGCAGCACCGCGAGGACGCGGGCGGTGGTGGTGGTCAGGTGGGTGGCAGCAGCATCGGTTGCGGTGGCCGGGGTGCTGCCCTGGCCCCCAACCGGAGTTGAGCTCTTGTGCTGGGTGACAGACATGACAGCGACCTTTCTGAGTCGTCAGCTTTCTTCTGACTTCAGCCTCCCGCGGACGGGAGGGGTCGGGTCAGGGGAGATGGCCCCCGGCGCAAAGGTCCTAAGTCCCCAATCGACCGGTCCTCATCGCGGAGGTGGCCCGAGCAGCTTGGAGGCGAGTACGGCGGCCTGCGTGCGTCGCTCGAGTCCCAGCTTGGCCAGGATGTTGGAGACGTAGTTCTTGACGGTCTTCTCGGCGAGGAACATGTGCTCCCCGATCTGGCGGTTGGTCATGCCTTCGGCGATCAGGCCCAACAGCTTGAGCTCCTGCTCGGTGAGATCAGCAAGTTCCGGGGCAGTCGCCGGTCCGTTGCGCACTCGCTCCAGCACCCGCGCCGTCAGCGAGGGGTCGATCAGGGACTGCCCAGCTGCCACGGTCCGGATCGCGCTGACCAGGTCGCTGCTCCGGATCTCCTTGAGCACGTAGCCCGCGGCGCCGGCCATGATCGCGGCGAACAGCGCCTCGTCATCGTCGTAGGACGTGAGGATGAGTGCCTTGATCGACGGGTCCACCGCCCGTACCGCCCGACACACCTCGATGCCGGAGCCGTCCGGGAGCCTGGCGTCGAGGACCGCCACCTGGGGCCGCAACGCCGGAATCCGCGCGGTGGCCTCCGCCGCGGTGGCCGACTCGCCGACGACCTCGATGTCCTCGGTGCGCTCCAGGAGGAACCGCAGGCCCTCGCGCACCACGTCGTGGTCGTCGAGCAGGTACACGCGGATCGGGTCGGCCATGCAGTCTTTCTACACGCTCAGGCGTTGAGCTGCTTGTTGCTCCTGCTGCCCGTGACCGCCTCGGCGACGCCGATCAGCAGCACGGACGCGACCACGGCCAGAACGAAGCCAAGGATGTTCAGCTCCCAGATGCTGCCCGTGCCGATGGCACTGGCGATGAACCCGCCGATGACGGAGCCGACCAGGCCGAGGCCGAGCGTGGCCAAGATGCCGAGGTCCTGCTTGCCCGGCTTGATCAGGCGCGCGAGCGCACCGATGATGAGCCCAGCAACGATGAAACCAATCATGACGAGTCCTCCCATAGCGTCGGTCCCACAACGCTAGCCCCCGGGTGGTTGGTTCCAGCGCAACTTGGACGTGTTCCGGACACTGGTGCGATGGAGGGGACCGTGGAGCCGGGCGCAGTGCGCCGGCTGGCGTGGGCCAATGCGGCCCTGGCCGCGGTCGTCGTCGTAGCCGCGTCCCTCGTGATCGTGGTCGGGGTCCCCCGGTGGTTCCCCGGCGTGGGCGACTGCACGGTGACGGCCGGTGACCACACGGTCGAGCTCAGTAGCGAGCAGGCCGAGAAGGCAGCCGCGGTCGCCGCGGCGTCGGTGCGAGAGAAGCGCTCCCTCGACAAGACCTCGGACGCCCTGGCCGACCGGCTGGACAGTTCCGACCCTGACGCACGCATAGTGGCGTCAGCGCTGACCGGTCGGTCCCCGCACGCCCTCGGTTGCCAGCACGGTGGTGCCGAAGACGAGGAGCGCGACCAGCTCAACCGCGCCGGCCTGACCGGGCGAGCTGCTGCCGTCCGCAGCGCCGTGGAGGAGGCATTCGGATCTCAGAGGCTCGGCGGGTTCGCACCGGGCGGGGTGACGAGCGGGCACATGCCCGGGTCGGCCCACTATGAGGGACGCGCGGTCGACGTGTTCTTCCGGCCAGCCACCAAGAAGCAGCGGGAGCGCGGATGGGCGGTGGCGCACTACCTGGTCGCCCACGCCGACCGCCTCGAGGTGGACACGGTGATCTTCGACGGTCGGATCTGGACGGCTCGTCGTGGCATCCAGGGCTGGCGCAGCTATGCACCCGACACGGCGGGCCGGTCGGCAAGGGTCGCCGCGATCCTCGAGCACCGCGACCATGTGCACGTCGACGTGGCGGACTGAGCCGGTAGTGGAGCCAGGGGTGGGGCTCAGCCCGGCCCGTCGCCGGACAACCGCTCGAGACGGGTCTCCAGTCCGGTGCGGCGATGGACGTTGCCCGGCAGTCCGATGTAGGTCGCTCCGTAGGCGGCGAGCAACGCGTCGTCGAGGCGGCGTACGGCGCCAGGCGGGTAGCGGTAGTCCATCCTCGTCCGGATGACCTCCTCGTCACCCGCGCGGAGCACCTCGCCGAGCTCGTCGAGCGACGTGACCCCCAGCTCGAGCAGCAGCCCGGAGATCCAGGCGTAGTGGTCGGTGCGCGACCAGCCGGACTCGGCGTACTGCCCGGCCAGGAACGCAGCCAGCTCGCGCGGGTCGATCCGGGGATCGTTGTCAGGGACGCCGTCGCTCTCGGTGGCACTCGCAGCAGACTCGCGCAGGGTGTCGCGGATCGTCGAGAACTCGCGGTCGGCCAGCTCCAGCAACCCGGCGGCCAGGGTGAACCGGCGGTCGAAGTCGCGCGCGTGCTCGTCGGGCATCGTGCCCTTGTAGCGGATGTCGTGCTCGAACTCGGCCCAGGCGTGCTGCAGCACCGTCCGGATCTGGATCTGGGCGGTGTGCCCGCGCATCAGGGCGTACGACGGGTGTCCCTCGCGAGCGGCGTCCAGCGCGATCAGCAGGTGCCGGCTGGCATAGCCGAAGCGGCCCTCCTGCGCGGTCTCGCGGCCCATGTCCCGGTCGTCCTTCACCACCACCTGGTCGCCCAACAGGTCGGCCACCGCAGAGACGTCGCTGTGCACGTAGGTGATCACCCGGATGCCGATCGTGTCGGTGATCTCGCTGAGCGGGTCGGAGTAGAGGAGCTCGCCGTCGCGGGTGCGCCGCGCCTTCTCGGCGAAGGAGGTCACCGTCTTGGTGCGCCCGGTGACGCTGAGGTAGTTGATCCCCGCGTCGTCGAGGATCGAGGTCACCAGCGCCAGGAACTGCTCGCCGGCGGATACCCGGTCCGGGTGGCTCGCGGTGTACTCCCGCACCGGATCGGTCACGGGAACCACCGGATCGCGGGGTCGTGGGCTGGTCGTTCGCGGAGTGGGCACGAGATCGGTCGGGAGGG
>Ga0136634_10001061_pt1 | contig 10770 bp, 5 predicted proteins | sample AntDrymUQ8332106_2_FD_104654 | JGI IMG/M metagenome (GOLD analysis project Ga0136634, IMG submission 104654) | Polar desert sand microbial communities from Dry Valleys, Antarctica - metaG UQ833 (21.06) | ecosystem: Environmental > Terrestrial > Soil > Desert | place: Antarctica: Dry Valley... | reverse complement strand
GAAAAAATATGGAATCGTTTTCAGAAAACATACAAATATTTACTGAAACGTTTTCGTAAAAACAATCTGATAAAAAGCAGGTATCCGGCGAATTTGTGTTCCAGATAACTTAATTTTCTTTCCGGAAGGTTACAACGACTTTTTGAAAGCCACTTGATAGCGGCCTTTACATCGCAGGTGATATAAGTCGGATAAGTGAAGCCGTTTGAATTAAATCCTGTTTTTTTTACAGGCTGTAACGAAAAAACGATTGTCCATTTAAATTTAAAATACTGCTGTATGAAAGCCAGACGCTTGTTTTATTACATTTTTTTTCTTCTATCAGGTATTCCCGTAAATATCTTCGCTCAAACCGATCATATCGGCTCGAACAGTAAAATGCCTGATCATCCAAGAATATTAATGTTACGGGGTGAAGAAGATGCTATAAAAAAAACAATTTCGGCTGACCAGACCTGGATGAAATTGCAACAGGCCATATTGGCTGAATCAGACCAATTGATATCAGTGGCCCCGGTTGAAAGAATACAAGTAGGCCGTCGGTTGCTGGGTAAATCAAGAGAAGCCTTACGAAGATTATTTTTCTTGTCGTACGCATACCGGATGACGCGGGAACAGAAATATTTTCAACGGGCAGAAAAAGAACTTTTAGCAATATCAGGCTTTAGTGATTGGAACCCATCCCATTTTCTGGATGTAGGAGAAATGACCATGGCTGCAGCGATTGGATACGACTGGCTGTACGATAATTTGTCGCCTGCTTCACGGGCAATCATTAAAGAAGCTATTTTGAAAAAAGGACTTGAGCCTTCCTTAGATCCTAAACACAACGGTTGGTTGAAAGCAGAACACAATTGGAACCAGGTATGCAATGCAGGAATGACGTATGGGGCGATGGCTATTTATGAAGATCAGCCCGAACTGTCCAAACAAATTATTAACCGCGCTATAGAAAGTATCGTTCTACCCATGAAAGATTATGCTCCGGAAGGAGCCTACCCGGAAGGCTACGGTTATTGGGGATATGGTACCAGTTTCAACGTGATGTTCCTCAGCGCTGTTGAAAAATTATTCGGAAAAGATTTTGGATTGACTCAAATGCCTGGTTTTCTTGAAACCGCCGGCTACATGGAGAACATGACCGGGCCAACAGGAAAACCATTTAATTATTCAGACGCCGGACCCAATAGTGGTTTGCATCCTGCTATGTTCTGGTTCGCTGCAAAAGTAAAAGACCCTTCCTTATTATGGGTGGAGCGTGGTTATCTGATGGATAAATCGCCTGCAGCACATATAAATAACCGGTTGCTCCCCGCCATCATGCTATGGAGCGGTGGCATTGGCATCAACACCATTCAGCCACCGAAATCCACCACGTGGGTAGGAAAGGGTAAAAGCCCGGTTGCCATGATGCGTACCAACTGGACGGATACGAATGCTATATACGTTGGCTTGAAAGCAGGTTCTGTTTCCGTTAATCATGCGCATATGGATATTGGTTCATTTGTAATGGATGCCGATGGTGTAAGATGGGCTATGGATTTTGGCATGCAGGAATATGAATCCTTGGAGTCAAAAGGAATAAAATTGTTCGGAAGAACGCAGGATGCCCAGCGATGGACCGTTTTCCGCCTGACAAACCTGGTTCATAATACACTCGCCGTGAATAATCAACATCAGCGCGTTGATGGATATGCGCCGATAACATCCTCTTCATCTGCCCCTTCCTTTATGAATGCGATCACCGATATGACAGAAGTGTACAAAGGATATGTTGCAAAAGCAAACCGGGGAATTGCCATTGTAGACAAAAATTACGTTGTGGTCCGGGATGAAATTGAAACCTTAAACAGTGAAACAACTATTCGGTGGACCATGTTAACACCCGCCGACGTAAAAATTTCAGGTATAAATAAAGCGGAGTTAACCAAAAATGGCAAAACGCTTATCCTGCAGGTGGAATCGCCGGTTAAAGTCACCATGAAAACATGGTCAACCGACCCACCAAACAGTTATGATGCTGCTAATCCCGGCACTTTTCTGGTAGGTTTTGAAGTTACCCTGCCGGCCAATACCAAAACGGATATTAACGTATATCTCTTACCCCGAAATTCAGCAAATAAGGCAACAAAAAAAATTCAACCGTTGAGTAACTGGAAAAGTAAATAAACCGATTATACATCATTCCCTTAACTGTTTAACGGTGAAAGATATTACCCTCTTTGTTTTACTTTTTTTGTGTGTCCATACACAAGCTCAAAATCAGCGGGCCAATGGCTACAAGGGTATCTGGTTTACGCTTGGACAGTTTTCAGCGTATGGCGATAAATATTCGGGCGGACTGGGCACTTATACTTCAAGTCATACGCCCATTGCTATTTATGCAAAGCAAGTAGACAAGACTTTTTTTGTTTATGGAGGTACCACTGCGAAAGAGAAGAGACATTTACTGATCATGATTTCTTATTACGACCATAAAAAAGGACTGGTGCCCAAACCAGTAATTGTATATGACAAAGCGGGTGTCGATGATCCTCATGATAACGCCTCCCTTTCTATTGATGCAAAGGGATACATCTGGGTATTTGTCAGTGGAAGGAACACAACACGCCGGGGAATTATTTTAAAAAGCCATGAACCCTATAAAATAGACAGGTTTAAAAATATTACAGAAGTGGAAATGACCTATCCGCAACCGTGGTGGGTGAATGGCAAGGGTTTCTTTTACTTCTTTACAAAATACACGAAGGGCCGGGAGTTGTATTGGTCGACAAGTAAAGATGGAATGATTTGGGAAGATGATCACAAACTATCTGGAATGGGAGGCCATTACCAGATTTCTAATATATCGAATAACAAACTGGTGAGTGTATTCAATTATCATCCGGGTGGAGATGTAAATAAAAGAACAAATATCTACCTGGTTCAAACAGGCGATATGGGAAAAACCTGGACAACCATCGAAGGTAAATCCGTTCAACCTCCCCTCACTGATATCCGTAACAATGCCCTGGTGAAAGATTATGAAAAGGAAGGAAAATTAGTTTACCTGAATGATTTAAACTTTGATAAGCACGGCAACCCGGTTATCCTGGCCGTAATTAGTAAAGGATTTGAACCGGGGCCAACAGGAAATCCACGCGAGTGGACCGTGCTTCATTGGAAAGATGAAAAATGGAATTTCAATAAGGTTTGTGAATCTACTCACAATTACGATATGGGATCTCTGTACATCGATCAGAATAAATGGCAGATTATTGGTCCAACAGAACCCGGACCTCAATTGCATGGAACCGGTGGAGAGATGGTTTTTTGGGAAAGTAATGATGAAGGAAAGACGTGGAAAATGATCACGAAGCTTACCGCGAATAGCCTTCGCAATCATTCGTATGCCCGCAGGCCCCTGGCGGCGCATCCAGATTTTTATGCTTTTTGGGCGGATGGAAATACAGACAAAGTCTCTGACTCAAGATTGTACTTCTGCAATAAAAAAGGGCAAGTATCGATGCTTCCGTATGATATGGAAGAAGATTTTGAAAAACCGGTGGAAGTTGCGAAGGGGGTTCGATGATACGTTTAAGGTTTAAAGTTAAGCCGGGAAAGTATTAACCATAAACCGAATACAAACCGAAACATTAAATATTATACCACAATTCAAATAAGTATATGAAAAAATTTGCAACATTTGTTTTTGCCTCGATTTTCTTTTTGCACCCGCAAGCTCAAAACCAAAATCTGCTGAGCGGCAAATATTCGAAAGACGAGTTAAAGAAAGTTCTTGTCCCTTTATCACAATGGACACCCTTTCCAAAAATCAGTGATCGCGGTGGATGGTCCAAAGCAGATGAAGCGATGATGAAAGCGTATTTGAAGCAAGCAGAATCTTATATCAATTATAGCTGGCCTTCCATTCCGGCTACCAAATCACTTCTAATTGAACGAACCGGTGACCGGAATGAATATCAGAGCCTCAGTTTTGAAAAACGCACAGCACTGGGAACTTTGCTGCTGGCTGAAATCTATGAAAACAAAGGACGTTTTATTGATCCCATCATTAATGGCGTTTGGTCTATTTGCGAAGAATCTTTCTGGGGTGTTCCGGCGCATCTACCCCAGACGAAAGAATATTCTGGTTTAATGGATGTATCAAATCCTTTCGTTGACCTCTTTGCTGCAGAAACATCAACCTTCCTTGCCTGGGTAGATTATTTTCTTGGGGATAAATTAGATGCGGTCTCCCCTCAGATCCGCAAACGCATTTATTTTGAAACCAATAACCGGATTTTACAACCACTCATGACCCGGCCACATGGATGGATGACGAAGAATGCAAACGGCCGTCCACCAAACAATTGGAATCCTTGGATCTGTTCGAACTGGCTCAATACAGCATTGCTGTTAGAAAGGGATGAAACCAGGAGAACTGAGATCGTTGCGAAAGTATTATGGGTGCTAGACGAATTTGTGAATCCTTATCCGCAAGATGGGGGTTGCGATGAAGGACCTGGCTATTGGGGCGCGGCCGCAGCCTCTTTGTATGATAATATTTCGATGTTGAACCTGGCGAGCAACAATGGTTTCAAATATGTGTACGAAGATGAAAAGTTTAAAAACATGGGGCGTTTCATTTATCGTGCACAAATAGGTAAAGAATACTTTTTAAATTTTGCGGATGCCGATCCTCAGCCGGGTATGGCCGCGAACATGATCTATCGTTTCGGCAAGGACATTGATGATCCGTCTATGATGAAGTTTGGCGCTTTCTATCGCAAACCCGAAGAAGGTAAGATTGATCGGTTTCATTATTTTAGAAATTTCTTTTCCCTGTTCATACAGGATGAATATCAAAAAGCACCTCCCGGTTTACCGTTGCCGTCAAATGTTTGGTTGCCAGATTTACAGGTGATGGTGGCAAGGGATAATGAAGGCGACACCAAAGGCTTGTTTGTAGCTGCCAAAGGTGGTCACAATGATGAAAGTCACAATCACAACGATATCGGAAACTATGTAGTGTATTATGATGGTCAACCCGTATTGATTGACGTGGGTAGAGGTACTTATACCAGAAAGACTTTCAGCAGTAAGCGTTATGATATCTGGTACAACTGTTCCGACCATCATAATGTGCCAACCATTAATGGAGAAACGCAACCGCCCGGTGCAAAATTCAGGGCAACCAATGTATCTTTTAAACAAGGCAAAAATCTGGCTGAATTATCATTGGATATTTCAAGTTCATATCCAGAAAAAGCGGGCGTCGATATTTGGCAACGATCCGTACGTCTAAACAGAGGTAAAAATGTAGAAATTAAAGATGTTATCTCATTAAAAAAAGCGGATAAGATTACTGAGCATTTAATGACCTGCTATCCTACAGATGTACCAAAACCAGGTGAAGTAGTTATTCATTATAAACCCAAAAATGGTACGGCAAAAGATTTTGTGGTAAAATACAATGCCGCCCAACTGGAGGCAGCCGTAGAAAAGGTTCCTTTAACAGCAATGGAAGACAAAGGCATCATTGAAAAATGGGGCGATAATATTTACCGGATCAATTTTACAGTGAAAGCTCCTAAATTAAATGACAAGATTACTTTTATGATTGCCCCGAAAGACAAATAATTACCCTATAAAACATACAGATGATACAAAAGTTCAAAGACAGAAAGCATAACGTTCAAAAGCAATAGGCGACCTTTGAATCTTTATGTCAATGCCAACTATTTTGGACTTGCTAAGGACACAATTTTGTAATTGGGGCAAGCTTTAAATCAAAATTCTATGAAAAAAATTACATTTCTCTTTGCTTCTAGTTTTCTCATCCTTAATGCATGGTCGCAAAATTATGATGAAACAAATGTGCCTCCCTACACATTGCCTTCTGTATTTGGAGATTCAGTAAGCAAAAATAATATCGATAAGTCTTCCTGGGAAAGCACTCGGAGACACCAGGTTCAGGCTCTTTTCAGAAATAACGTTTACGGACAGATGCCCAGAACATACGACAATATGCAATTCATCGTCACCAATGAAATAACGGATGCGATGAATGGAAAGGCGCGATTGAAAGAGGTGGCCATTACTGTTTGGAAATCCGGTAAGTCAGTAATCATCAATATTATTTTGTTCTTACCCAACAATAGTAAGCTTTCAGCACCAGCATTTCTCTTAATTAATAACCGTGATAAAAACAATACTGATCCAACAAGAATTACCAGAAGTGAATTTTGGCCGGCAGAAATGCTGATCGACAGTGGTTATGCGATCGTGGCTTTTCATGTGGGAGATGCAGCACCCGATGACAGCATCAGTTATCAGAATGGCGTGTTGAAGCTTTATCCCGAGCAATTAACCGCTCCCAATGGCATGAAAGCGATTGGTGCATGGGCCTGGGCTGCGAGCCGGGTGATGGATTATCTGGAAGAAGAAAAAGGAGTGGATGCCCGGCGAGTAGGAATAGTGGGTCATTCGCGCGGAGGAAAAGCCGCACTGTGGGCAGGCGCGGAAGATAAACGGTTTGCGATTGTTTTTTCAAATAATTCCGGAAACTCGGGTGCGGCTTTGTCGAGAAGAAAGTTTGGCGAGACTGTACAGAGAATTAATGATCGCTTTCCGCACTGGTTCTGTAACAACTATAAAAAATACAATGATAACGAGGCTGCATTACCGGTAGACCAGCACATGCTTATTTCCCTCATAGCCCCAAGACCTGTTTATGTTACCAGTGCTTCTAAAGACCTTTGGGCTGATCCCAAAGGATCTTATCTTTCATTAATTCATGCGCAGCCTGTTTATACTTTGTATGGAAAGCATTCAGCGCTAACACCTGAACCTCCGGCCATCAACTCACCCATTATCAAATCTTTTTTAGGTTATCATAACAGGGAAGGCGTTCATAATCTAACAGCGTACGACTGGAATAATTTTATCCGGTTTGCAAATTATCATTATTTCAATAAATAGTATGATGACGCTAAACTTTGAGCGTCTTGACTATGTAGGTATGGCATATCTGATAATGAACAAATGTGTATGACGCTGAAAATATGCCATACCTATCGGGAAATTTAAGGAATGTTTGACCTGGATTCCATTAGCTTATTAAACAAAACATTCAGTATAATTAATATGGTTCTAAAAAATATTTGATATGCAAATTGGAGCGTTCCGTCATTTTAACCGTTTACATGTTATAACTATTGTCTTTCTTTTTTTTACCCATATTGGCTACCCTCAAATAAAAATGGGTAATCGGGAAAACAATACCTTGGTCACAACAGTGAAAGCAATTAAAAGTTTTCAAAAAGCAACGTATGAAACTTCAAGCCCTGACCTTGAAATCATCAGGAAACGGATCATTGAAGATTTGATGGAACCGGCCGTCAATGAGGCGGAAATAAAGCAATTAATACTTACCTTAAAACCGGATGGAAGCTGGCCCGGCATTAACTACAAGGATACTTCACGCACAGGCTTTCAACACAGCCGGCATCTGGCAAATATGCTTGAGTTGAGCAGGGCCTATAAAAAACAATCCACCGGATTTTATAAGGACGCAGCAACAAAAAAAACGGTTTCATTGGCACTTGATTTTTGGATAGTGCATGATTTCATTTGCCAGAATTGGTGGTGGAATGAAATGGGAACTCCTAACTGGATGATCAATACCCTGTTGGTTTTAGATGAGGATCTTACAGACAAACAACGAACAGAAGGATTGCGGATTGCCAGCCGCGCTAACCTCGAAGCATTTGGTGCCAGGCCCGGCGGGGACTTAATACAGATTGCAGGAATGTTGGGCAAACAAGGACTATTTAAACGTGACGAAGCGATCCTGGAAAAAGTGGTGAAGGTAATGGCTTCTGAAATTAAAACGAGCACGGGAAGAGGGCTACAACCTGACATGAGTTTTCATCACCGTACTGATAATGTTATATCCACGCTGACTTATGGTACCGGCTATGCGAATTCATTTTCCTACTGGGCCGTAAAAATTGCCGGAACCAAATTTACTTTTCCCCAATCAACCATTCAATTGTTGATTGATTTTTACCTTGATGGAATTTCTCGGTCAATGGCATTTGGGAAATATCCTGATATTGGTGCGAAGAACCGGGAGCTTAGTCGAAAAGGAGCCCTCGCCGCAGCAAGTCCTGATATACCGCACAACTTGCTTAAAGCTTCTGACTATAGAAAAGCTGAATTGGAAGCATTGATAAAAATTCGCCAGGGCGAAGAAAATGCAAACCAGACATGGGACCATTTCTTCTGGCATTCGGAGTATTTTACGCACCAGAGACCTCAATGGTTCTCATCGGTTCGTATCCATTCAGACCGTCAAAACAATATGGAACAACCGCACAATGAGGAAGGATTGAAAAATCATCATTTTGCTGACGGTTCAAATTTTATAACGGTTACCGGCAAGGAGTATTTCGACATTTTTCCTGTATGGAATTGGCAAAAGATACCCGGCACTACGATTGTTCAAAAACCTGCTTTACCTCATTGGAATCAAATAGCAAAAAAAGGTCTTTCAGAATTTGCAGGCGGTGTAACAGATGGAAAGTATGGAGCCGTTGCTTTTGATTTTCAAAGTCCGCATGATCCGATAAGAGCCCGCAAAGCCTGGTTCTTTTTTGATCGCGAATACATAAGTCTCGGTGCTGGCATTTCATCGGAGGCTCCGTACCCTGTAGTAACAACTTTGAATCAATGTTTATTGAATAAGGAGATTGTTGTAAATGCGGATAATAGAAAAACCACACTCAATAATGGAACTCATGCCCTAAACAATGTTGCCTGGGTTTTGCATGATCGTGTTGCTTATCTTTTTCCTTCGCCTGCCAATATTCATCTTAGTAATACCACTGCAAATGGCAATTGGCGACAGATAAGTCATCAATCTTCCGCAACGGAGGAACCAGTACAAAAAGAAGTGTTTAGTTTATGGCTTGATCATGGAACCACGCCGCAAAATGCCGGCTATGCCTATATTGTGGTGCCGGGAGTAGAAACGGCAGGTATAGAAAGCTACAATAAAAAATCTGCGATAATTGTGCTGGCAAACACCGCTGAATTGCAGGCAGTACGGCACAAAGGATTGAACAAAACTCAGATCGTTTTTTATAAAAGCGGAACCATCAAACTAACAGATAAGCTCAGTATAACGGCCATGAACCCTGGCATGGTAATGATTACTGTTACCGGGAATTCTATTATGAATATCACAGTATCCGATCCTACCAGAAAATTGAAATCGCTCCAATTAGCAATAAATACACCAGTTCAGGCAACCGGGAATCAATGGCGATCCACGTGGGATAAAAACAAAAAATCGAGTGTTATTGAAATTGATTTACCAACCGAAGGTTTTGCAGGGCAAAGTGTTACTCTGGAATTGACAGGTAGAAAATCTTAAAAGCAAGAAGACCTTAGTGCGCCGTGTTTGCCTTTTCTAAAATCGAGTGTTTATTGAGCATTGATTTGCCAACCAAAGGTTATGCCAGGCAAAGTGTTATTCTGGAATTGATTATTAGACAATCTTAAAGTAATAAAGGTAAGTGCGCGTGTTTGAAACCACATAAGTAGCGGCGTCTTTGCTAGCCACTATGTTAAATACCTTACCAAGAGTACTACAACCCATACCGTTCCTGAAGAGGAAAGCCAACCGGAATATCTTCCGGTTGGCTCATCTACGAATTATTACAAATACAATTACCAATTGGGATTTTGTTTAAGTTCTGGATTTTGAGATAAAGCACTCAGCGGTATCGGCCACAAATAGTGTTTATTTTCAACGAATACTGGACTGTCCCAATCAGTACCTTTATAAACATCAACATAAGTTTTACCAGAAACCGGATCAACTGATGTTTTAACAGTTGCCTTTGGATAACGGGCAATTGCAGCAGCGTCCCAAAGAATTCCCAACGATTTTATTTCAAGCTTTTTCCCCATTTTCCAACGCCTGAGATCATCGTATCGGAAACCTTCCATGAATAATTCAACCCTTCTTTCTCTCCTCACTTCGGCAATTAACGGAGATATACCATCGCTTGCATATTTTGGGTCAACAGGGATATTACCTAAAGTGAGGCGTATCATTCCAACCCGGTCGCGCAACTTATTGATGGAAATATCCAAGTCAGTCTGAGTCAGTGTACCCAGTTCTGCTTTCGCTTCCGCATAGTTTAACAATGCTTCCCCTAAACGCAAAGTAATTGCCGGTGTACTCGACACGTTATAAGCATTACCTGCCGCAGTTGGTTCATACACTTTAATAATATGATAACCGGTTGTACTTATCTGTCCTCCTGCCATTCCGGTCACCCGGGGATATGAATAAGCAAGGCTTCTTTCGTAGTTGTAATAAGGCTGATCAGCAGGGTGAAGTATGGTTTGCCGTAAGCGCGGATCCCGATTTTCAAATACATCTTCAATTTTTGCATCTCCTTTATAGAGTGGAGAAAGAGTGATCGGCAGTCCGTCGCTGCATAAGTAGTCTTCGACCATGCTTTTTGTTGCGCCTCCATTATAATCCTTATGATATGACATCACGTGGTTCGTGATTATCCCCAACTGATATTTTCTCCAGTATATCACTTCAGTATTTCCGGCCAGGTCGGTTGCGCGATGATAGGCGTTATAGTCATGTAATTTATCACCTGTACTGTACAGTTTATAAGGTCCTTTATCCATAAGTTCCTTTGCAGCATCAGCAGCCTGCTGAAGCCACAGGTCAGCATTCTTGCCTCCATGATATTTGCG
>Ga0136634_10001060_pt1 | contig 10771 bp, 9 predicted proteins | sample AntDrymUQ8332106_2_FD_104654 | JGI IMG/M metagenome (GOLD analysis project Ga0136634, IMG submission 104654) | Polar desert sand microbial communities from Dry Valleys, Antarctica - metaG UQ833 (21.06) | ecosystem: Environmental > Terrestrial > Soil > Desert | place: Antarctica: Dry Valley... | reverse complement strand
TGCAGATACATATCGACGAATATATACTGGGCGATATTGATGATACCATTAAAATATTACAACAAAAAAATATCTCCTGTGATATCATTACATCAAGAAATGTAATAGAACATATCTATAAGCTGGATTATTTTTATAATACTTTGTACATCAACCAACCCACGGCGTTAGTCTATTCTTCTACTACGGCAAACTATTATAATCCCGCTACACATATCCAGCATGTTCTCCTGCATCGGAAATGGGAAAAGGTACTTCGCACTCAGCGTTCAGATTTAATCATAAAACAGTTCAGTGACATATCCGAAGCAGATCTAAGTCGGTTGTCGGCAGTTACCAGAGGTTTAGCGCAACTAGACCTACAAAAGGCGATTGATACTTTTAAAAAAGACAATAGAATGCCCGGTCCGCAAGCGCTTTATACCAACACCTGCGATCCGGCCACCGGCGCATGGGTTGAACATTTGCTCACATTTAGACAATATAGAAAATATCTTCGCACCCAAAACTATTCCCTTACTTTCCAACCTGGTTTTTGGGATACACATTATTCAAAAGGCTGGAAGAACATTTTCACGAAATTCCTGAATGCGATGATAAGAATCAGCGGCAAAGCCGGCATTTGCATAGCCCCTTTTATTTATGTGATTGCCGAGTCGAAATCCATGCGAAGTACGAATAAATGATTTTATCAGATGGGTGCGATCAAAATTATTAGCATTATTCCCTACAAAGTCTTGCCTGCAAAATTAGGCGGTGAAAAAGGTATTGCCTTATTCAGTGAGTACCTGGCAAAACAAATTCCTCTTATCGCTATCAGCACCAAAAATAACGATGTGACTGCTGCAAATAATTTCACCGTGCTGAATATTATGAGCAATTCAAGGATCCGGTACGTCAACTTTTTTCAGTATTTCACCATAAGAAAAATCATCAAGGAACAAAACGCTACGCATCTTTTAATTGAGCACCCTTATTTTGGGTGGCTGGCATGGCTGATAAAAAGAACGTTACCGGTGACCTGGGTGGTGCATTCGCATAACATGGAATATATGCGATCCAAATCCATGGGAAGATGGTGGTGGGCAGCACTAAAAGGGTATGAGCAATGGGTTTACCATCAATCAGACATCAATTTTTTTATTTCAGATGATGATCTAAGTCATGCAGTGAACGTGCTGAATACCGACCCGTCTAAGTCGCACAGTATCACTTATGGCATCGAGATCCCGGCTATACCCGGCGATATTGAATCCAGCAAAAAATTCATTCGCGAAAAATATAATATCCCTGAGAATGAAAAGATTTTACTTTTTAATGGAACCTTATCGCAGAAAGCCAATTACGATGCAATATCGATCATACTGGAAAATATCAATCCCGCCCTAATGGAAAATAAGCTCCAATACAAGATTATAGTATGTGGAAAGGATCTGCCGGAATCTTTTGATGAATTGAGAAAATATCAAAATGTGAACATTATTTATGCAGGATTCGTCGATGATATCGACGTGTATTTTAAGGCTGCAAATATTTTTCTCAATCCGATAACCAGTGGCGGTGGTGTAAAAACAAAAGCAATCGAAGCGATTGCTATGAATTGTACCTTGGTCTCCACTGAATTCGGAGCTGTGGGGCTGAAAAAAGATGTCTGTGGCAAAAAGTTACAGGTGGTTGCGGACAATGACTGGCAAGCCTTTGCCAATAAGGTGATGGAGCACATGAACGAAATTTCGCATACTCCCAAATCCTTTTACGATCATTACTATTGGGGTAATATTGCAAAAAAGGTGGTAAACATTTTTACAACACAGGGGAGTTTCGTTAAATCCGTAGACTAAAATATATTTCCGTGAATTATTGAGCATTGATCCAAATTCATGGATCAATGCTCAATAAGTTCTCCTTCCAGATCATAATCATACGCCTTGGTGATCACAACATTCACAAATTCACCAGCCTGCAATTTTTTGGAAGAATGAATCACCACTTCATTGTCTACCTCAACACTATCGAACTCCGTACGGCCAAGATAACGGCCTGCTTCTTTTTTATCGACCAATACCCGGAATTGCTTTCCTACTTTTTCCTGATTCTTTTCGAACGATATTTCTTGTTGAACTTCCATCACATTTTGTGCTCTCCGTTCTTTTTCTTCGCCGTCTAACGAATCCTGTAGCTGATAGGCTGAGGTATTTTCTTCATGTGAGTACGTAAAAATTCCAACTCTGTCGAACCGCTGTTTTTGCAAGAAGATCTTTAGCTCTTCGATATCGTCCAATGTTTCGCCTGGGAATCCGGCGATCAGGGTAGTTCTCAAACAGATACCGGGAACCTTTTCGCGAATGGCCTGTATCAATTCTTCTATTTCTGTTCGGGTGATCTGCCGCTTCATTGCCTTCAACATATTATCAGCAGCATGTTGCAATGGAATGTCGAGATAATTGCAAATGTTTTCGCGGTCACGCATTACATCCAGAATCTCTAATGGAAATTTATGCGGATAGGCGTAATGAAGCCGAATCCATTCTAATCCGGGTATGTCACTCAATCGTTTTAAAAGATCAGGCAACATTCTTTTTTTATACAGATCGAGTCCATAATAAGTAAGTTCCTGTGCTATAACCATAATCTCTTTAACACCCCTCCTGACTAATCCTTCGGCTTCCTTTACAAGGGCTTCGATAGGTTTACTGACGTGAGAACCACGCATCAATGGAATAGCGCAGAAGGCGCAAGTGCGATTACATCCCTCTGATATTTTTAAATAGGCATAATGTTGTGGTGTAGCCAATAATCTTTCACCCAACAGTTCTGCTTTATAGTCGGCTTCGAATTGTTTTAGAATGAGCGGCAATTCCATAGTACCAAAATAGGCATCCACTTCAGGGATTTCCATTTCAAGGTTATTCCGGTAGCGTTCACTTAAACAACCCGTCACGTACACTTTATCCAATTTCCCTTTGCGTTTCAATTCAACCTGGTCCAGTATGGTATTGATCGATTCTTCCTTTGCTTTATCAATAAAGCCGCAGGTATTTACAATCACAATATTGTGATCAAGCTTTTTATTTTCATGCACTACTGTAATATCATTTGCCAGTAACTGACCGCTCAGCACTTCGCTATCCACCATGTTCTTACTGCAGCCCATGGTAATGATATTGACCTTATCTTTTTTAAGTGTTCTTGTTTTCATGATTTATCAAGACTGAATAAGCTATCCACAAATTCGTGCTTATCAAAAACCAGTAGATCTTCCATTTTTTCACCGACGCCAATAAATTTCACGGGTATTTTAAACTGGTTGGCGATGGCCAAAACAACGCCGCCTTTTGCGGTACCATCCAATTTGGTGATAGCAAGTGCTGACACATCCGTCGCTGCTGTAAAATGTTTTGCTTGTTCCAAAGCGTTCTGGCCGGTCGAACCATCCAGTACCAGCATTACCTCGTGTGGAGCCTCCGGTATATGTTTTTGAATCACTCTTTTAATCTTACTAAGTTCTTCCATCAAATGCGCTTTGTTATGCAATCGTCCTGCAGTGTCGATGATAATTACATCCGATCCCCGGGCGACACCACTTTGTACCGTATCGAAAGCGACTGATGCAGGGTCGGATCCCATGGGTTGTTTTACGATGGGCACATCCGCCCGTTCGCTCCAGATTGTTAGCTGATCAACGGCTGCGGCTCTAAAAGTATCGGCGGCTCCAAGCAAGACGGATTTTCCGGCTTTTTTAAAATTATAGGCAAGCTTTCCGATAGTGGTTGTTTTGCCAACCCCGTTCACTCCGACCACCAGGATAATATATGGCTTTGAAGGTAATTCAGAAGAGAACGTGTAAGCATTTGCCTCCGGTGCATCAACCAGCAGGATTTCTATTTCCTGCTGCAATATTTTATTGAGTTCGCCGGTATTGAGATATTTGTCTTTTGCTACTCTTTTTTCGATCTGTTCGATAATCTGTACCGTTGTTTCAATGCCTACATCTGCAGTGACCAACGCGTCTTCAAGGCTGTCTAATACTTCTTCGTCAACGGTACTTTTGCCGGCAATGGCCTTGGTTATTTTTGATAGAAAATTATCCTTTGTTTTCTGAAGACCCTGGTCCAGACTTTCTTTTTCTTTTTTCCCAAAGATTTTATCAAAAAAGCCCATATCAAATTTTTTTGCTTAAATACAAAAAGCCGTTCCAATGTAAGAACAGCTTCTTAAGTTATAATAGCTAACCAGTTATTTCTGTACTAAAAACTCCTTTACCTTGTCTTTGTGCACGATGGCTTCTTTAAAGGTATAAGCTCCTGATTTCGGACTGCGTACGGCCCGGATCACTTTAGTCCAGTTTTTAGCTTCAGATGCCGCTTTCTGGTCTTTAGATTTAATCGCCGTTTTTGCTGCTTTTGCCATGATCTCTTAATTTGAAAATGTGAAGGGTCAGTTCGAAAATGTGAAAATCAGAAAATAGGCAAAATGAATTAATTTTCAACTCTGCCAGCCTTCCAAGTCAATTTTCACATCTGCTAATTTGCTAATTATTTAATCTCCTTGTGAACCGTATATTTCTTTAAAATAGGATTGTACTTTTTCAACTCAAGTCTTTCAGGAGTATTTTTTTTATTCTTGTTACTGATGTAACGGCTGGTACCTGGCTTACCGCTGGTTTTATGCTCGGTACATTCCAGAATCACCTGCACCCTACTGCCTTTCTTTGCCATTTTTGTAATTTTTTTTGTTGTCTAAATCTGAAGTCGACTAATATCTAGATTTTCACCCCTTTCGCCCGCAATTCCTTTACCACGTTCAGCAAACCTCTTTTATTAATAGTACGGATGCCTTCTGTTGATAATTTCAACGTTACCCATTTATCTTCTTCCGCAAGAAAAAATTTCTTGGTCTGTAAATTGGGTAGAAACCTGCGTTTCGTCTTAATATTCGAGTGAGAAACGGTGTGACCGGTGATTGGAACCTTCCCTGTAATCTGACAAACTCTAGCCATAACTTCAAAAATTTAGGACGGCGAAGTTCGGTAAATCTATTGAACCTGCAAAGAGAATCCTTGGTTTTCTGGGCTTTTTTCTTAACAGGTGTGAATTAAATGAAGTCTCGTAGAAACTTGCCATAATTTTAAGAAGCCAGGGAATTAAAAATGGTGGCATATAAATTACCTGGTTTCTCAGTTCTTAAAATATTAATAACTTAATTTGAATGCAGATTTCTTTGTACACCTTTGAGAATTAGAAGCGTAAAAAATAGACATGAAACGTAAAACAATCGCCCGGGATATAAGTTGGTTATCGTTCAATGCCAGGGTTTTGCAGGAGGCTGCCGATCCTACAGTGCCTTTGAGAGAAAGGGTCAAGTTCCTGGGCATTTTTTCAAACAATACTGATGAGTTTTTCCGGGTACGGGTAGCAACGCTGAAAAGAATGGTGGAAATGGAGGGCAAGGCAAAGAATATGCACCTGGAAGAGTTGCCTGATAAAATTCTGCTAGAAATACAGCAGATTGTATTACAGCAACAGGCCGATTTCGCCGATATCTGGGAAGATGTGAGGCAGGAACTGGAAAAAGAGAAGATATACCTGGTGACGGACAAAAAACTGAATAAAGAACAAAAAAGGTTTGTTCAAACTTATTTTGAGGAAGAAGTCCGCTCTAATATTATTCCTTTAATGATTGAAAGCATACCCCAGTTTCCCTATCTCCGTGAAAAGTCCCTGTATCTCGGTGTAGTTTTATCTCATCGCGACAGTACCCATAAAAGGAAATATTCAATTATTGAGGTCCCCTCCCGGGCGATCGGCCGGTTCAAATTATTACCTTCTCCTGAGGGAGAAAGCCATATTATCTTATTGGAGGATATTATCCGTTTCAATTTGAAAAGCATTTTTTCTTACTTCGGATATAGCCGCTATGATTCGTGGGTGTTCAAAGTGACAAAGGATGCAGAAATGGATATTGATAATGATATTTCAACCTCTTTTATTCAGAAAATTGAAAAAGGTCTAAAAAATCGCCGGAAAGGGAAACCCGTGCGGTTCGTTTATGACAAAGAAATGGATGCAGGGCTGCTTGATTTCATCATGCGCAAATTAAATTTATCCCGTAAGGATGGTATTATACCCGGTGGACGAATTCATAATTTCCGGCATTTCATGGATTTTCCGGATGTATTCCAGAAAAAAAGTCAGCGGAAAAGGCCCTTTACGCATCCCCTTGTAAAAAATTCAATCCGGGTTACTGATGTTGTGCTGGAAAAAGATATCATGCTCAACTTTCCGTATCATTCATTTGATACTGTTATTGATCTTTTACGAGAGGCTGCCATTGATCCGGACGTTACCGTAATAAAAATTACAGCCTACAGGCTTGCCTCCAATTCGAAGGTGATCAATGCACTTTTGAATGCGGTACGAAATGGCAAACAGGTAACGGTAATGATGGAACTTCGTGCAAGGTTCGATGAAGAAGCAAACCTTGAATGGAAAGCTTTGCTCGAAGAAGAAGGCGTGAAGGTCCTGATCAGCATACCGAACCTGAAGGTACATGCGAAGATTTGCCTGATTAAAAAAAGAGTGAACAATCATACGTTGCATTATGGATATGTGAGTACTGGAAACCTGAATGAAAAAACAGCAACGCTCTATGGTGACCATTGCTTGCTAACCTCCAACCGGCATGTTATGGCCGATGTAAACAGGATGTTTAATTACCTGGAGCGCTGGAAAGATGGGATGCAATTTTTGAAGGCCTGTAAGACGCTGATCCCCTGCCCCACCAGTATGCGAAAAGAATTGCTCAGACTGATCGCAAAAGAAATAAAAAATGCAAAGGAAGGCAGGCAGGCATCGATCATACTAAAAATGAATTCAGTGTCTGATGAAGAACTGATTGATCAGTTGTATGAAGCAGCAAAAGCAGGTGTAGACTTAAAACTTATCGTTCGTGGTATTTTCTGTATGTTCACTGAAAATAGAAAATTTCTAAAACCGGTGCATGCGATCAGTATCGTGGACGAGTATCTTGAACACGCGCGAGTATATATATTTCACAACGATGGAAACGAAAAGGTGTTTATCTCATCGGCCGACTGGATGGTGCGCAATATCGACCATCGTGTAGAGGCGACCTGTCCTATCCTCGATGAAAATATTAAAAGTGTATTGAAAAGAATACTGGAAATACAATTGAACGACAATGTCAAAGCCAGGATTTTAGACAATGATCTCAGTAACTGGTATGTGAGGGATAAAACAAAACCACGGGTCCGTTCACAAGTAGATATTTATAATTACCTGTTTCAGAAAACCCTGGAAATACCTCAAACTCTTCAACCTTTGCCAATGGAAAACAAATTGATCGCCGATGACCTTGAAATAATCACCATTCAACATGAGACTGGCAGCCATTGATATTGGCAGCAATGCCGCCAGACTTCTTATTTCCGATGTCATTATCAATGATGCCGGTAAACCTGAATTCCAGAAGCTCAACCTGGTACGGGTGCCACTGCGTCTTGGATTTGATGTTTTTGAAAATGGAGTGATTTCCCCTGACAAAGAGGAGATGATCGTCAAAACTATTCAATCATACAAATACCTGATTGATGTATATGAAGTAAAACATATAAAAGCATGTGCAACTTCTGCTATGCGGGGTGCCGTCAATGCCCGTGCTATTATTAGCAGGGTCGCTCAGGAAACGGGTATTGAAATTGAAGTCATTTCCGGCGATGCCGAAGCAAGCTATATTTACGAAAATCATATTGCAGAAAAACTTGATAAGGATCACTCTTATTTGTATATAGATGTAGGTGGAGGAAGTACAGAACTTACTTTTTTTGCAGATAACAAACTTGTATTCAAAAAATCTTTCAACATTGGTACCATTCGGATTTTAAAGCAACAGGTAGATGAGTGGATGTGGGATGATATGCGAGATTTTATAAAACGTGAAACAAAGGGGCACAGCGAGGACATGATCGCCATCGGATCCGGTGGAAATATTAATAAAATTTTTTCTTTGTCGAAACGAAAGGAAGGCAAACCCCTGCATATTGAATTACTGAAAGATTATTACAAAGAATTCAGCAGCTTTTCGGTACCAGACAGGATCCGGATCTATCATCTTCGCGAAGACCGCGCTGACGTGATCGTACCCGCGCTTTCCATTTACGTAAATGTAATGCGATGGGCAAACATTGCAGAAATATTTGTCCCAAAGATCGGATTGGCCGACGGGCTTATACAGCATTTGTATGAAGAAGTCAAACTAAAAGAAATGGCTGTATAATTAGCAAATGTGAAAATTCAATCACTTATATTGCTAACATTCGAATTAAGAATACTTAACGCACTGTATTCCTTCTGAATTCTGACTTCTGACTTCTGAATTCTGTATTCGATTTTCATCCCAAAAACAAATAGCATGAGTGTACACAAGGAAGTTAAAAAAATCACCACCAATACATTACTTAAACTGAAGGCGAACGGAGAAAAAATTTCTATGATTACGGCCTACGATTTTTCTTTTGCCAAAATATTCGATGCAGCTGGTATAGAAGTGATTTTAGTAGGGGATTCAGCATCGAATGTGATGGCGGGTCATGAAACAACTTTGCCAATAACTCTCGATCAGATCATTTATCATGCATCTTCCGTTATCCGTGGGGTTGATCGAAGCCTGGTAGTCGTGGATCTTCCATTTGGTTCTTATCAATCCAATTCAAAAGAAGCATTGGCATCTGCCATTCGCATTATGAAAGAAACCGGGGCGCACGCTGTAAAACTGGAAGGTGGCGAAGAAGTGTTGGAATCTGTAAAGCGAATTGTTGCCGCAGGTGTGCCGGTCATGGGCCATTTGGGATTGACACCACAGTCCATTTATAAATTCGGCACTTATACCGTACGTGCAAAGGAAGAAGCAGAAGCTGAAAAATTAAAACGGGATGCGAAACTGTTGCAGGAATCAGGATGCTTTGCAATGGTACTTGAAAAAATTCCGGCAACACTGGCAAAAGAGGTTTCAGAAAGTGTGGCTATACCAACCATAGGAATTGGTGCCGGTAAACATTGCGATGGGCAGGTATTGGTGATGCACGACATGCTTGGCATCAACACAGAATTTAAACCACGATTTTTACGGCAGTATTTAAATCTTCATCCCCAAATCACTGCTGCCGTTCAGCAGTATATAAAAGATGTTAAGTCAAACGATTTTCCGAATGAGCAGGAGCAGTATTAGGGAGACAGAAGTCTGGAGTCGAAGAGAGAATACAGAACACAGAATACAGAACACAGGATACAGGAGAAGCCACGCTGAATTTTCAAATGGTTACTTTTGTGGCCTCAATAAAAACGTATGGATTTTTTAAAAAGTTTGAGTATAAAAGAAATCAACCATGGTGCATCCACAGGCCGGCAATGGATCGATGTAAACGGGGAAACCATTGACTCCTATTCTCCCGTCGATGGCAAATTGATTGCCTCTGTAAAAACCGCTGATAACAATAATTATGAAGCGGTTGTGTCAAAAGCTCTGGAGGCCTTTCCGGTATGGAGATCATGGCCTGCACCAAAACGAGGCGATGTAGTGCGTCAGATAGGCGAAGCATTGAGAGAGAAAAAAGAATTTTTGGGCAAGCTGGTATCGTATGAAATGGGAAAAAGTTTACAGGAGGGATACGGCGAAGTGCAGGAAATGATAGATATCTGCGATTTTGCAGTGGGCTTATCGCGACAGCTTCACGGGTTAACGATGCATAGTGAACGGCCCCTGCACCGGATGTATGAGCAATGGCATCCCATGGGAATCGTAGGTATTATTTCTGCCTTCAATTTTCCCGTAGCCGTGTGGAGTTGGAATAGTATGTTGGCCTGGATATGCGGTGATGTGTGTATCTGGAAACCATCTGAAAAAACTCCAGTGTGTGCTGTGGCCTGCCAGCATATTATTGCAGATGTTTTTGAAAAAAATAATGTTCCGGAAGGCGTTTCTGGTTTAATCATTGGCAAACGCGAAGCTGGTGAATGGATGGCCGGCGATACCAGAATTCCATTGGTATCGGCTACCGGTTCAACACGTATGGGAAAGGCCGTTGGTGCCGCAGTGGGTGCCAGATTGGGAAGATCATTGCTTGAACTTGGCGGAAATAACTCCATCATCATATCAAAGGATGCCGATACCGATATCGCTATTCTGGGAAGTTTGTTTGGAGCGGTCGGCACAGCCGGTCAGCGATGTACCTCTACGCGGCGGCTGATCATTCATGAAGCGATCTATGACTCCATCAAAGAAAAGTTAGTTACGGCATACGGTCAGTTACGCATTGGAAATCCATTGGAGGAAAAAAATCATGTGGGCCCGCTGATCGATACAGACGCAGTGCAACTGTACCTGCAGGCCATTGATCAATGCAAGGAAGAAGGTGGAAATTTTGTGGTGGAGGGAGGTAGATTGGATGGTGAAGGTTATGAAAGTGGCTGCTACGTGAAACCCTGTATAGCTGAAGTGCAACCCCATTATAAAATTGTGCAGCACGAAACTTTTGCTCCTGTTTTGTACCTCTTGAAATATAAAACCCTGGATGAAGCAATCCATATTCAGAATGGGGTTCCACAGGGATTATCTTCTTCTATAATGACCCTGAACCTCCGCGAAGCTGAAAAATTTCTTTCGCATTCCGGGAGTGATTGCGGTATCGCCAATGTCAATATCGGCACTTCAGGTGCCGAGATCGGGGGTGCTTTCGGTGGCGAAAAAGAAACCG
>Ga0136634_10001059_pt1 | contig 10773 bp, 10 predicted proteins | sample AntDrymUQ8332106_2_FD_104654 | JGI IMG/M metagenome (GOLD analysis project Ga0136634, IMG submission 104654) | Polar desert sand microbial communities from Dry Valleys, Antarctica - metaG UQ833 (21.06) | ecosystem: Environmental > Terrestrial > Soil > Desert | place: Antarctica: Dry Valley... | reverse complement strand
ATGCGCTGGCTCAAGACCAACGCCCCGCAATTTCGTCGTGGCCTTGTTATCCGGGATAGCCTGGCGCGCCCCAAGCGTTGGGTTGCGATGAAACTCGCCGATCCTGCCTTTCTCGCGGTCGATGTCGGGGCGATCGACCGGCCGTGGGTCGCTGCCGCCCGCACCCGCCTGCCGGTCTACACCTGGACCGTTCGCACCCGTGCCGACCGCGCACTCGCACTGGCCAACGCCGACGCGCTGATCTGGGAATCCGATGGCCGACCGTGAGCCCGACCTGACCGCGCGGATCGAGCGCGCCGTCGGCGATGTCGACCCGGCGCTGTGGGACGGATTTGCTGGGCCCGGCGACCCGTTCCTGTCGCACCGTTTCCTGGCGCTGCTTGAAACCTCGGGAAGCGTCAGCGGGCAGAGCGGCTGGAGCCCGCTCCCTGTCATGGTCGAGCAGTCCGGCCGTACCGTCGGCGTCGCTCCGGCCTATCTCAAGACCCACAGCCAGGGCGAATATGTCTTCGATCATGGCTGGGCCGAGGCTTGGGAGCGCGCCGGCGGGGCCTACTATCCCAAGCTCCAGGTGACGGTGCCGTTCACGCCCTGTCCGGGACGCCGCCTGCTTGGTGCCGAGCCAGCCGCCTTGCTTGCGGCGCTCGAGTCGATCGCGGTGCAAAATGAATTCTCGTCGGCGCACCTCACCTTCTGCACGCCCGAGGAAGCCGGGACGGCCGCCGCGCGCGGCTGGATCGAGCGGCAAGGCCTCCAATATCACTGGCACAACCGCGACTATGCCGACTTCGACGCCTTCCTCGCCGCCCTCTCCAGCCGCAAGCGCAAGGCGATCCGCAAGGAACGCGCGGCGGCTTGCTCGGGCGTCGACATCCTCATCCTGCGCGGCGCGCAGATCACCGCCGCGCACTGGAACGCGATGTGGCATTTCTATCAGGATACCGGCGTCCGCAAATGGGGTCAGCCCTATCTCACGCGCGCTTTCTTCGACCAGGTCGGCGCGGTGATGGGTGAGGCGAGCCTGATGTTCCTTGCCCTGCGCGATGGCCAGCCGATCGCCGGCGCGCTCAACTTTATCGGCGAGGGCATCTTGTACGGCCGCTATTGGGGCGCAATCGAAGAAGTCCCCTTTCTCCACTTCGAGCTAAGCTATTACCGGGCGATCGAGTGGGCGATCGAGCATCGCTTCGCAACCGTCCAGGCCGGCGCGCAGGGCGAGCATAAACTTGCTCGCGGCTATGAGCCGGTGATCACCCGCTCGGCCCATTTTCTCCCCAACCCCGGCTTCCGCCGCGCGGTGTCCGATTTCATCGACCGCGAGCGCGAGGCGATCGCGATGGAGTTGAACTGGGCAACGAAAGCGCTTCCTTACAAGGCGTCCTGACCTCACTCCGCGAAAACGTGGATCTCTCGCTCGCCCGCCCTGGCCCGCGCGCGGTACATCCCCGGAGTCGTGAACCCCCATGCCGCCTCGCCCGACGGCGCCACAGCGATCAGCCCGCCATTGCCGCCCAGCGTGACGACGTCGGCCAGCACCGCATCGAGCGCGGCTTGCAGCGTTTCGCTGCCGATCAGCATTCGCATCGCCATCTGGTGCGCCCCGACCACACGCATGAAAGCCTCGCCGAGACCGGTCGCGCTGACCGCGCAGGCGCGGTCGTCGGCGTAGGTCCCGGCCCCGATCAGCGGCGAATCACCGATCCGTCCCCAGCGTTTGGCGGTCAGCCCGCCGGTCGAAGTCGCGGCGGCGACATGGCCTTCGCTATCGACCGCGACCGCGCCGATCGTGCCATATTTGATGTCGGCGTCGAACTTGCCGCCCGCCGCCATCACCATGTCGAGTTGCGCCCGCCGCTCGGGCGTGACGAACCAGTCGTTGGCGACCTGCTCCAGTCCCTGCTCGCGGGCAAATAGCTCAGCGCCTTCATTGGTCAGCAGGACATGCGGGCTGTGCTCCATCACCGCCCGTGCGGCGCTGACCGGGCCGCGCGTCGTGGTCAGCCCGGCCACCGCCCCAGCGCGCCGGTCGCGCCCGTCCATGATCGCCGCGTCGAGCTCGCATCGGCCTTCGGCGGTCAGCACACTGCCTCGCCCGGCATTGAAAGACGGATCGTCCTCCAGCATCCGCGCCGCCGCCTCGACCGCATCGAGGGCGCTTCCGCCCCCCGCCAGCACCACCTCGCCGGCATCGAGCGCGGCATTCAGCCCGTCCCGCGCCCTCGCCTCATGGTCGTGCGAAAGCGTCGTGGGCCGCATCGCGCCGGAGCCGCCGTGAAGTACCAATGTCCAATTCATCGTTCCCCTCTAGCGCGGGCGGCCCGCCGATTCCAGTTGACTCCCCAAGTGAATGATATAAACATGATATCACTTAAAAGGGGAGCAGTCACATGTCCGATCCGGTTTTCGCCTTGACCTCCAGCCGCGAGCGGCCCGCCGCAACGACAAGCGGCTATATGATGCTCGCAGTATTGCTCGCGGCACTCATCCTCCAGCTTTATGCTCTCAATAAACTGATCCGCGATGACTTCAGCCTGCTGACAACGGCGCTGATCATCATCGCGCCGATCGTCATCCTGTTCGTCGCCTGCGGTTTCTACATGCTCCAGCCCAATCAGGCCGCGGCCATCACATTGTTCGGTTCGTACAAGGGCTCCGACCGTAGCACCGGCCTCCGCTGGGTGCTGCCGTGGATGATCCGCAAGAAGCTGTCGGTCCGCGCCAACAACTTCATTTCAGAGCGGATCAAGGTCAACGATTTACGCGGCAACCCGATCGAGATGGCGGCGCAGATCGTGTGGCGGGTGGTCGATACCGCGCAGGCACTGTTCGATGTCGACGATTATGCCCAGTTCGTCCGGGTCCAGGTCGAGGCCGCAATCCGCACTATTGGCTCGCGTTATCCCTATGACGATTTCGAGCATCTTGAGATTACCCTGCGCGGCAATCACGACCAGGTCGGCGGCGAGCTTCGCACCGAGCTCCAGGCGCGCCTCGCGGTCGCCGGAATAACGGTCGACGAGTGCGGCTTCACGCATCTTGCCTACGCCCAGGAAATCGCCGGCGCGATGCTTCGCCGCCAGCAGGCTCAGTCGGTGGTCGCGGCGCGCAAGACCTTGGTCGAAGGCGCGGTCGGGATGGTCGAGATGGCGCTTGCCATGCTCAGCGAGAAGAATGTCGTCGAGCTGGACGACGAGCGCCGCGCGGCGATGGTGTCCAATCTGATGGTCGTCCTGTGCGGCGAGCGCGACACCCAGCCGATCGTCAACACCGGCAGCCTGTACACCTAGGGTCATGGGCGGCGCACGCAAAGCTTACCCGTTACGGGTCGATCCTGCCCTGTGGGCCGCGATCGAGCGCTGCGCCGCCGCCGACCTGCGCTCGGTTAATGCGCAAGTCGAATGCTTGTTGCGCGAGGCAATGAAGACGCGCGGAGTGAAACTTGAAGTCCCCCGGCCGGTACGCCGTGGCCGTCCACCGAAGGAGATCGAATGATGTTCTGGTTACTGCACGATAGCAAACCCTGGTTCCGTCAGAAGTCGTTCGGCTATGGCGCGGGCCTCCCCATCGCGTGGCAAGGTTGGGCGCTCCTCGCCTTCCATGTTGCGCTCATCCTCGGCCTGGCGTTGTTGCTTCAGCACAAACCGATCGCTATGGCCGCTGCCGTTCTGGTCGCCGCCATCCTGCCGTTGCCTCTCTATGCAGCGCGAACCGAGGGCGGCTGGGGGTGGCGCTGGGGTGGCGACAAGTGAGCGCCCTGCTCCTCGCGCTGGCGCTCGCCGCCGCGCCTCCGGTCGAGCGCCAGCTGACCGCCCCCGGTCCCCTCGGCCCGCTCGCCGCTACCCTGCTCGACGCCGGCAAGCGCGCGCCGGTAGTGGTGATCATCCCGGGATCGGGACCGACTGACCGCGATGGCAATCAGCCGCCAGCGCTAATGTCATCGAGTTTGCGCATGCTCGCGGAGGGGCTTGCCGCGCGTGGCGTCTCCACGGTCCGTATCGACAAGCGCGGCATGTTCGGCAGCAAGGCGGCGATCGCCAATGCCAATGCGGTGACGATCGCCGACTATGCCGTCGATGCCCACGCCTGGGCCAAGGCCGCGCGCATCGCGACTGGGGTCAGATGCGTCTGGTTGCTGGGCCATAGCGAGGGTGGCCTTGTCGCGCTCGCTGCAGGGCAGGACCGAAAGGATATCTGCGGCGTGATCAGCGTTTCCGCTGCCGGTCGCAAGTTTGGTCCGATCATCCGTGAGCAACTCCAGGCCAACCCCGCCAATGCACCAATCCTGTCGTCGGCCTATGCCGCGCTTGCCCGGCTGGAGGCTCGCCAGCGGTTCAAAAACGCCGACATTCACCCCGCGCTCCAGCCGCTGTTCGGCGAGGCGATCCAGCTCTACATGATCGACCTGCTGGCGCAGGATCCGGCCCGGCTCGCGGCCTCGCTCAAGGTTCCATTACTGGTGATCCAGGGCGACCGCGACCTGCAGGTAACGCCGACCGACGCGCGGGCTCTCGTTGGTGGCCAGCCCAAGGCGCAGCTGGTGATCCTGCCCGGTGTCAATCATGTGCTGAAGAGCGTCGCCACGACCGACCGTGCCGCCAATATCGCGACCTATGCCAATCCGTCGCTGCCGATCTCGCCGGGTGTGATCGACGCCGTCGCAACCTTCGTCGGGAGAAGGCGCTGATCGGATCTCAGCTGTAGGCGATCATCCGCCCGAACGTCGCAACCGCCAGCCACAGCAGGATCGATCCCGCTGCCATCAGCCGCCCCGCGACCGGAGGCGATCTGTCCCAATCGTCGATCCGGTCGCGCCACAACGATCGGAAGGCGATCGCATTGGCCAGCGCGATCCCGATCAGCAGCAATTTCCAGCGAAACGTCGCCGATTCCGCCACCGCCGCGTCGGCCGCAACCATCGTCAGCCCGCTCGGGATCATCAGCACCAGCCCGGCAATCGCTACCGGGGTTAGCGCCCGCGACAATGGCGCGACGGGCAGGGCGCGGAACGCTCCCACCAGCCGAAGATCAAGCAGGCCGATCCCGCCGACCAGCATCACCAGCCCCAGCAGATGAACCACATTGGCCAGCGGATAAGCGGTCGGCGATCCGCTGGCCCACTGTCCAAAATCAGATACGGCGAGTGTCTCGGCGAGTTGCAGGATCGCCGCGTTGACCGCGCCGCTCAGCGCAGTTCGACCGACTTGCCGCCTGCGATCACCGTCTCGATCCGCATTTCATCGGCGCCGTCACGGCGCGGGTAGCCAATCAGCGTGACGGGTTTGCGCGACGTCAGCATCGCCCGGGTCAGGCCGCGCGCTTCCATTCGCCCGGTCGGCGCCAGGATCACATCCCAGCGCTTGCCCTGCCACATCACCTGCGCCGCGCCATGCGGATTGCCCCAGGTCACGCCGGAAAGCGACGCTGTCACGCGGATCGTCTTTTCATTGTCGTAACTGCTCCAGCCATGATGGGCGGCCACCGGGGCGGCGATCGCAACTGCGGCAAGGGCGGCAAAAGTGAACATCGGACGCATCGCTCATCTCCTCTTCGTTGCAGACACATTCGGCCTTCGATCAAACGCTCGAGACGCGCAGGATTTCCGCTACCGGTCGCGTTGCCCCGGTGCCTTGGCCTCAGGGCCAAGCGCATCGTCGAGCAGGCGGCCAAGCCGAAGGCCACCGGCGAGTATCTCGCGCCGCACCTCGGGGATCAAGCTCTGTACGTCGGCCTCGGTCAAGGTCGGTCGAACTGCGGCCTTCTCGCCGCACGGACCGCCAAGCAATGACGTATAGGCCTGGCTGCGCGCTGCTTCCCAGCTTTCGCGGCTCCAGTCGGTCACCGTCCCCGCCGCCAGCGCGGCGCGCTCCTCGACCGATATGGTGCCCAGCAATCCGCCCGGACCGCCCGGCGGAGTCGAGATTGCGCGTTCCGCCAGATAGCCGTCCCAGATCGAATGCAAATTGGTTCGACCGCCGACCAATCCGTAATTGGCCGCGACCCGGTTGCCGCCCAGGTCGCCTCGGTCACCGGCGTGCATCGGCTGGGCCAGGTCGCCGACGAAATGAGTCAGGAACGCCAGCGCCATCAGCCGTTCGCGGGTCGGGACCTTGGTGTCGGCCAGCAACCGTGCCTGCCGCTCGATCTGGGCCGAGACGCAATGACCGTCCTTGCATGCCGCCTTTAGGTCAAACGACTTGCAGATATCGACATTCTGGTAATGCCACGAATAAGCATAAGCGAAGCGGTCGCCGAGCGGCTTGATGCAATCGGCCCACACGCTGGCCTGCTCGATCGTCGCCACCGGGCAATCCGGCGTATCGAGCAGCCGGCCTTGGGCAAGCAGCGCCTTGATCTTGGCACGCGTCTCGGGCCGCACCGAATCCATCGCGATCCGCGCGATCGTCTCATGGCCATATTCCCAATAGGCTGCGGCGGGGGTCGTCGCCGTGACCAGCGCAGTCAGGAACAGCAGGATGGATCGAATCGGCACGCGCCCGTCTTTACCGTGCGACGGGCGAATTGCCAGCGCGGCTAGCCGACCGCCAGTTGCTGCTGCTGATTGATCAGGCGCCACTCGTCGAGGTCGGCCAGCATCGCCCGCGCGGATTGCTCGAACAGGTCGGCCGACCGCGTCAGGTCACCTTCCGCTCCGGCCAGTTGCGCCTCGATCGCGCGCAGCGTCTGCGCGGTCGATCTGGAGCGCTCGGCGCTGCCTCCGAAATCGCCCTGGAAGCGAATTCCGAAAACCGCCGTTCCGACGGCTGGCAGCCCCGCCGACAGCAAGGTCAGCCAGTTCGACTGTTCGTTGACCCACTGCGGGTCGATCTGGAGCGCGACGATCACCAGCACCGACGCGGCCAGAGTCAGCACAAACAGGCTGGTGGCGATCCATTCCAGCCGACGGTCAAGCGTGTCGATCTGCTTGGCGCTTGCTTCATGATAAGCAATCTGCGGTGCGATCTCGTGACAGGCGATGGCTTCCGACAGCTTTGCCGCTTTGGCCCGGTCGATTGCCCCGTTGGGACAGCCCATCGCCCGCCACACGCCAGCTGCATACCAGTCGATCCAGCGCCGCGGCACCGGGTTGGTGATGCTGCCAGGCGCGTCGGGCGCGGCGATGCCGAGCAATTTCAGGCTTCGCAGCGGCCGCAGGCGCTCGGCCAGCTGGCGGTAATCGAGCCACCGCCGTTGCCATTCGTGGCTGACTCCGAATTGAGTGTTAAAAATCACCGCCAGCGCGACCGCGAATTCGATCACCGCCACCGCCGTCTTGGTGGCCGGCAAGGCGAAGCTCGACAAGCCAAGCAGCACCGCAGTCGCGGCGAGGATGAAATTGAGCACATGGCCGCTACGGAAATTCTGCGCGTAATAGCCGGCCAGCCGGTCGCTCGAAGAATAGGCCTGCTCAAGCAGGTCGAGCGACGCGCTGATCCCGTGCTTGCCGCTGCATTCGCTAACGAAATTCTGCCATTCGGCATTGATCGCCGCGGCGCATTTGGATTCACGCCAATGGCTGCTCTTCATCCGGCTCACCCCCGCCAGCATCAGCAGAAACGGATATTCGATTCGCCCGCGCACCCGCCGTGACTTTTCGGCAAGAAAGCGGTCGTAGAAGATGCGCTCATTCGACACCGGCGGCGGGGTCAGCAACGCGGCGATCATCCGACCGAGCAGCTCGGCCTCGAACGGTTGGCGCACGCCCCGGTCATGGCCGCCGCGCGTCACCACATTGGGGTCGAACCCGCTCCACAGCAACGCAGGCGGTGTCTCGCCGTCAGCTGGAATGTGAATCACTGGCGTGCCTTGGGCCACCGCCTGATGGACCACTTCGGCGGTCCCGCCCCGACCGCGCGGCGGCCGCCCGTCCCACACCGCGATCAGCACGTCGCAATGCGCGATCGTCGCCCGTCCGGCGGCCATATAGGCCTCGGCATCGTCGTCCGGATCGCCGGGCAGTTCGAGCACGCAGTCCGACCGCTCGAGCAGCCAAATGAAGCGTGCCTGCGCCTCAACCCCGTCGAAATCTCGGATATACGTGGCGCGGTCGAACGGCAGGATGGACTGCAGCCGCCATCCCCGGTCCAGACCCGCCTGCGCCGCCATCTGGTCCGCCCCGTCGGCCAAAGGCGAGACCAGGGTCAGTACTGGCGGCGCAGTCGCGAACAGTGCGCGTTCGCGGTTGAACAGCGCCAACGCCTCCGCCTCGACCGTATCGAGCGCCAGCGCGATCTCGTCGCCGATCGGCGCCTGCCGCCCGTCCGCCAATGCGCCGAGCCGATGGCCGGTAACGCCAATGGTGAGCGCGAAGGGGAGGCGGGGGGGAGAGTTGCTCGCTGGGCTGTCACTCACTGCCATTCATGCCCCTGGCTATTCAATGAAGGTTTTGTACGCGAAATAACCAAGTAGAGCGACCGCGCCAGCGCCCAGGAGTAATGCCAAGACATTTGTATTTCTGGGGGGCACGCCGCCGCCGCCATTCTTAAGGTCAGGATCATAGACGTAGGGCTGGTTTTCGCCTCCTGCGATATTATCCCGCCCGTTGAACCGTAGCGCATATTTCAGGTCACAGGCGCCGCCGCTGTTCGCGTTGCTGACCTTCAGCAGATTCTGAGTGGAGGATACAAAGGTGATCTGGCCTCCTTCATTTCCTCTTGGTGGCGGACAAGCCGTCCCAGTGCTGACGTAAATAACGTCCGCAAATGCTCGCATGAAGTTAAGGTGCAGTCCCGTGTCGTCGCGAAGATGAAAATGAATCTCGCTGGGTGGCGTGCCCTGTGGCACCTTGATTTCGCCTTTTTGTTTTCCGTTTGCCCAATCGGCCTCCCACTCATCGTTAAACTGCACTTTATGCGTTTTACGATCAAGGCAGGCGTGAATTTCAACCTTGATTCGGTTGCCAGTCATGCTCGTGCCGGTTTTAGCCTTATGCATTTGAGATCTCCCCTCTGAATTTCCTTACAATCTGGCGCTCTCGAAGGTACGTCGGGTGGCGGTAGCCGATTGCGTCCAATTTTCGTTGCTCTCGCTCAGCCAGGGCCGGTTGTCCCAAGCCCAAATGAATTAACACTAGTCGGGCTGTTATGCTCGGTGTTTGCGCCATTCCTTTTGGCCAATATGATAGCGCTGCCGCAAATGCCGCCTGCGCCGCAACACGGTCACCCAATTTCGTTTCCGAGATGCCGCGCAAGGTTAACGCCAACAGCAACAACTCGCGCTTGCTTGCGGTTATTCCCTTTTCGGCCTCCGACTTTGTCAGCCGTTCCATCTCTTTGGCGAGTCCCTGCGCCTCGTGTGTTGCGCCCTGCGCAAGCGCTAAACGGAAACGTAGAGTAAGGCAGTTGCTTCTTCGGTCGAGGCGCCAATCTTCCACACTGGAATCTCGGGAAATAAGTCGGCTGGTGATGTCACAGGCAACTCGAGCCGACGTTCCTGCTTCATCGATTTGTCCGGACTCGAGCTGCAACTGTCCCAGATCGGCATAGGACGCCGCAGCCAAGCCAGCCCAGGTGGCATTGTCGGGTTCGGTTCGCATGAGTTCATCGCCGAGCGCCACGGATCGCGCCAGATATTTCCGTCCCTGATTTAAGTCGCCGCGCATTGCGAACAGGCGGCCCGCCGAACGCAATGCGACCATGACCGACCGCCGATAATCTGCATCGCTCCGCGGGACTCGTATGAGACGCTCCAGAAACGCAATCTGCCGTTCGCGCTGGGCCAAGGCGTCTTCCAAGTGTCCGTCCTTCTCATACGCCTCGGAAAGCCATGCCAATCCTTCGCTGAAAGCCCTGCGATAGTCGGAATTACTCGGATCCGATGCCACCAGCGCTTCGCGGCGATCGAGCGCAGAGCGCATGGCGACCGCTGCCTCACGATATCGTCCCAAATCGATCAAAATCGTGCCGAGATTGCTGTCGCCGTAAATACCCTCGAGCTGCCATTCCTTTCGTGACGGGTCGATCGCAACCAGCCGTTGGGCAAGTCGGCGATATTCACGCATCGCGACCTCGGCCCGGTCGATGCGTCCCCGCTCCCAATCTATCTTGCCGACAAAGAAGACGTTTTGAGCATGGTCGAAAATTCGTTGACCGTCGTCGGGCGATCGTCGCAACAGCTCTCCCGTCCCGGCCATTGCTTCTCGATAGCGCGCCAGCGCCCCATCGAGGTCGGCGCGTTCATTGGCGATTTCGCCCATCATCGTCAGCGCACGCGATCGCTGCGCCAGCGCTTCGTCGGACAGCTCTGATTTATCCTGTTTCTCGAAATAGCCAAGCGCACGAGCTCCAACGGCATCAAGCGCATCGAGCCGCCCGATCGGCTCCAATTTGTCGCGCAAATCGCCCAGCATGAACCCGACGAGACCCTCCGCCTCCCGGCGTTGGTCGCGTGCCTCGTCGCGCTTGTCGAAGGCGAACACTGCCAGCCCGCTCGCCACCGTCATCCCCGACAGCGACGCCGCCGCAATATAAGTCAGGCGCTTGCTCCGCCGTTGCTGCTCGCGCCGCACCAGATCGTCGAGCCCCAGTCCGAGCATCCCGGCGATCAGCTTGAGCTTGCCCGCCTCGCGCCCGTCCCCCGTCTCGCGCAGGTCTGCCGCAATCGGCTCGGCGCGCTTGCCGGTTGCCCGTCCGCGCCGATCGTATCGCTCGCGTAGCGCCGGCGGAAAGCATTCCTCCGCCTCGCGCCCGGCAATCGCGCTGGCCCACGGTTCGCCCGCGACGATCGCCGCGAGCACGCCTTTGTCGCCATGCAATTTCTTGAACGCGAGGATTTCCT
>Ga0136634_10001058_pt1 | contig 10778 bp, 9 predicted proteins | sample AntDrymUQ8332106_2_FD_104654 | JGI IMG/M metagenome (GOLD analysis project Ga0136634, IMG submission 104654) | Polar desert sand microbial communities from Dry Valleys, Antarctica - metaG UQ833 (21.06) | ecosystem: Environmental > Terrestrial > Soil > Desert | place: Antarctica: Dry Valley... | reverse complement strand
TTTCGAAACCATTCGAATACGCTCATGGCCACCGCCAGACCGATCTCGTGAATCGCATCGAGTTCCTCGACGCTCGCTTGGGCAAGTTTATCAATGCTGCGATAATGATTGGACAAAATCTTTGCATAGCGTTCCCCGACATGCCGAATGTCCAGGCCGTAAAGCATCCGCTGCAAACCGCGTGTCTTGCTGGCCTGGATTTGCTCGATAAGTTTAGTCGCGGACTTTTCGGCTTTGCGTTCGAGATTCGAGATATCTTCGAGCTTTAATGCATATATATCAGCTACATCGCTGATCATTGCGTTATCGACGAGCGTATCGACCAATACATAACCTAATCCTTCGATATCCATCGACCGCCGCGATGCAAAATACAAAATTCGGGCTTTGATCTTCGCGGGACAGTCCGGATTTGCGCAGCGGCGGACGGCTTCGTCTTCGGGTCGCAGCGCATCAAAATTGCAGACAGGGCACTTCGTCGGGAACGCATATTCCTGCTCGCTGCCATCGCGTTTCGATTCGATCACCTGTAAGATCTGCGGGATGATCTCGCCGCTCTTTTCGATCAAAACCGTGTCACCGAGCTTTATGCTTAGCCGCTTGATTTCGTCTTCGTTATGGAGCGATGCTCGCGCAACGGTCGTTCCGGCAAGCAAAACCGGTTCGAGATATGCGACCGGGGTCAATGCTCCGGTGCGCCCGACCTGGACATTTATTTCCAACAATTTCGTCGTCGTTTGCCGAGCCTGATATTTATACGCGATTGCCCAGCGCGGCGCTTTCGACGTCGCGCCGAATTCCTGTTGCAATGCAGTCGAATTGACCTTTACTACCACACCGTCAATCTCGTAATCGAGAGCATCGCGTTTTGGCTCCATCTCTTCGATAAATTTGCAAAGCTCATCGAAGCTTTCGCAAAGCGCGCGATGCGGATTAACGTGAAATCCGTTAGCTTCGAGCCATTCGAAATTTTCCCATTGTGTGGTGAACATCTTTTGATTCCCGCTTAGCACATCGTAGGGAAACATATCCAAGCGTCTTGATGCAACAACGGCAGAATCGAGCATTCGGAGCGTGCCGGACGCACAATTTCGCGGATTGGCAAACGTTTTCTCGCCAAGCATCTCCAGTTCCGCGTTGATCTTTTGGAATGTTGACCTCGGAAGAAACACTTCGCCTCTAACTTCCGCGACCTTCGGAGGTGAATCGGCGTTAAGCTTTAGAGGAATGGACTTGATCGTCTTTGCGTTTGGTGTTACTTCGTCGCCCCTGAAACCGTCGCCGCGTGTTGCACCGGCCGTAAGTAACCCGTTTTCATAATGCAGGGCAACGCTCAGCCCGTCAATCTTCAACTCCGCGACGTATTCGAGTTTTCTTCCGTCAGCCAATCTTTCACAACGTTCCGTGAACGCCTTTAAATCGTTCAAACTGTAAGAATTATCCAGCGACATCAACGGAATCCGATGGATGAACGGCTTCAGGCTTAATGCTTTACCTCCGATCCTCTGGGTCGGACTGTCGGGAACGATCAGGCCGGGATTTTCGGTTTCGAGATTTATGAGCCTCTCCAAAAGCTTATCGAATTCGAAATCTGGAATTTCAGGTGAGCTTTTTTGATAGTAGAGGTCGTTGTGCCGATTGATTTCGGCGCGAAGTGATTTTATTTTGACTAAGGATTCTTGCTCGAGTTTATCCGAAGGGCTCATAACGACAGTACGATTCGCAAACCTTTGGCAACCTGATCCATTTTGCTGTCTGAAACCGATCCGACATACTCGAGTAAATCCGATTTATTTGCCGAGACAATTTGCGTCAAATTAGCAACCGAATCCTGTGGCAATCCACTTTGCCGTGGTGTAAGCAATATATTTCCAGGCATTTTTGCCAAACGCAGGTTTGTAGTAATTACAACACCAATAACTGTTTCTAAACTACTTTGGTTGAACTTATCGGACTGAATAATCAAAAAAGGGTGTTTATAACCCGGCATCGAGCCTCTTGGTTCAGGCAGATCGGCCCACCAAATTTCGCCGCGTTCCACTACCATTTGTCTTTCGGCAAAGTCCGGCTTTGCATCTCCTTCCAAAAAGGATCGAGCGATGTATCAACCTCTTCGCAAACTGCGTTGATCCGTGCAGTCAGATCATCCTCGTCAAATTCCTGGCCTAATTTCCTCACTCCCATCGCAAAAACGGCGCTGCGAGAAACCTTCAATTTTTTCGCTAACCGCTCACTAAGCTGAAAAATGTCGTCCGGCACGGATATTGCTGTTTTCATAACTAGAAGTATAACCAAAGTTATACCGAAAATCAACCCATAAATTCCGCGATCAACCGATGAAAATGATGCGTTCCCTGCTCGCGGGAGGGCGAGTATCTGCCTGGTTTGTAAAACCTCGAATGAATTCCCCGTTGTACGCTTTCAACGACCGCTTCGTCTTCCATTTCCACTTTGTCGAGGTTCGATCCCGCGCCCGTTTCGCGTTTGGATTCATCAGAGACAAATGTGAGAAATGAAACTAAGGTCTTGTCCGGGGTTATCGGTTTGACGATGTTTACAGACACGCCCCAAGGGTAGAAATTGAACATCATATTGGGAAAAATGAATAGATAATAAGCGGCAATGTTTTTTTCGGAGTCGAACGCGGTTTGCAGGATCGAGTAACGGAATGTATCGGTCGTGTAAGTTGAGTATTCTATCGCAGCATTCAATGAATGATGAACAAACGGAATGTGAAAGCCTTCTAGATAATTTTCGCAGTATAATGCCCAGTGTGCGCGGACTTCATAATCCCGGGTAGAAACCAATTTCAAATCCTCCGGATGCATCCGACTAAGCTTCACTTCTGCATCCGGGATGAACGTTGTGAACGCCCCGATCGGATCGATAGATGCAAATAAAAACTTTCCCCAAATCGCTGACCGAATCCGCGTCAAATCATCCTGTTCGCTCGGAAAATCCTCGACGCCTTCGAATTCCGGCATCGAAAGAAACTTACCTTCGAGAGAAAATCTACGCCCATGATAACCGCATCGGATCAATCCAGCTTTGCATTCCTTTTCAACCAGGATCTTGCCTCTGTGTGTGCAAACGTTTGAATAACACGCGACCGTCCCGTTTGTCCCGGTGATAAGAACCGGTTCGTTGAGAAATCCTTCCAACATGAAAACCGGTTTCAGATTATTTACACCGTGGGAAGTTCCGATAAATTGCCAGCTTCGCACGAATATCTTTTCCTTTGAGAGCTCGAAATACCTTTCGTCCGTGTAGAATTCGGACGACAGAGTGCGGGCTTTACGTATGTCGGATTCGATTTCAAAGTCGGCCATCGTTAATTTTTATAGAGCAGATATTCAGGTTTTTCCTCGTCCCGGCTAAAGCCCCGGCAAATTAGGTCCTCCGAAAAAGCTGCTTCAAATTCATCTTTGACACGAGCTTGCTCAGACACGGCTTTTTCAGGATTTGATTTCACCAAAGAATACCAGTCGGCAGGAATCATGATAGTCCGTTGCGGCTTCCGTTCCTCTACAAAACTTTCACCGGCGGCCAATTTCTCGACCTTCACGCTTTCGAGATGCCATTCGGCAAAAAGCCGGTCACTGTCAAGACCTATTCCGCCGCCTTGTTTGTGTGCTGTTGAATAATCGGTACCGTAGAAATTCGACTGATACTCGCTTACAACTGCTCCTAGTTTTTCCAGATTAAAAAATGCGTTGCGAGCCTTTACCGGTTCAAACGTCCATTTGACGAATTTAACGCCTTCGGCAAGCGCCCGTTCACGCTGCGCCCATTTGAGGTTGGCCCCTATCCCAAAGCTTTGAAAATCGCCGTGAACCGCTGTCATATGAGAATAAAAAGCCCGCTCGCCCCGTAGAAATGCCGGCACACTTAGCACAAACCCAACCAAATTTCCGCCCGAAAACGCGCCGAGCGCAAACCCGCCCGCATTTTTTGTTACAATAAAATGCCTGACAGGTGAAATTTCGATCTCAGGAAGTGCAAAAACCGCCCGCTGCAGATCGACGCACGCGGCCAGTTCCTCAAAAGTAACGCATTCCCGAATTTCAGTATTTTCAGTCAAAAAACCTCTTCTGATAATTGCCCGCTTGCCCGCCTGGTTCGTTTACAAAACACTTTCCCAATTTGTCTTTCCGGTGTCAAATTTAAAAACGTTCCGATGAACGTACGGCCTACTTTTATTACTCTTCTAATCTTTCCAAATCTAATTTGAAGATATTATTAAGCGGAACGATCCTTTATATGACTTTGACGGCGAGATGAAAGCAGAGGTCCGGTTGACGGTTACAAAAGATTCCGGCGCGGTTGTCGCAAGCGGTGGAGCTTTTAATTATGGCATAGCAGCAAGGACACTCTGCATGAGAATTCCCTGTTTTTTCCGCTACATATTTGCTATCATATATTTGGCTTTGCTTTGAAACTCTCCACTAGGGCCCTCGCTTTTTAAATGACTCCGCAAAATACTCTCGATCTAAAAGGAAATTTTAATACTTATCCGTTTGGCGAATTGCTTGTTGAGATCGCGCAGGCGGAATTGAGCGGTTCGCTGCGTCTGTTCCGGCAGGATCGAAAAACGAACGTTTATTTTCGCAATGGCGAGGTAGTTTATACGGTTTCAAACTCACGCGAGCATCGGCTTTTTAATATTTTTTTGGGACAAAATAAAATTGATAAACAAATTCTCGCCGGCTATCCGAATTTTGCCAATGATCTGGAATTCTCCGTCATGCTCCAGGAAAAATCCCTATTTTCTAAAGCAGAAATCGATGCGGCAGTCATAACACAGATTGAGCAAATAATCATCGAGGCTTTAACATGGGCTGACGGCGATTGGGTTTTTAGCCCGCTCGCAAAAGTCCGGAGCGATCTTATTTACGGGATCGATACTGACAAACTGCTTTTTCAATACGCACGGTGTCTGCCTTCAGCCTATGTTCTTCAACGTTTTAAGAGCGTGCACGAAGCCTTCAGCGCTGTGCCCGAACGAATGTCCGACCCCAGCCTGCAGGCGCATGAACAATCCGTTCGATCAAAGTTTGCCGATACACCGCTGACTATCGAACAGCTGCGGCCATTATGTAACCTTCCCGAATCCGGATTGTTTCAGGCATTGTACGCTCTTTGGCTTGGCGGATTAATCGCACGCCGCGATTGGAACACTGCTTTTTCCGATAACAAGATAGGCGAAATTCGCAGAGCAAGGGTGTCCCTGGTGAAAGAAGCCCAAACGCCGGACTCGCATAAAGTAAAAACGCCCTCTTTGACTGAACAAATATTAAGCGAAAGTGTTAAAGAAGCCGTGGCTCCTGTAATCGAAATTTCTCTGGAAGAATATCTGGAGCGGGTTGAAAAATCGGAGACCTATTATGACACCCTGGGCGTTGCGGAAGAAGCTCCGCTTTCCGATCTTAAAAACTCCTATCTTACATTGGTCAAACAATTTCACCCGGATCTTTTTCACCGGCAGGACGGTGTAAATCTGCTTCGCATCCAAGCCGCTTTCACCAGCCTGGCGCACGCATATGAAACGCTCAAGCTCCCGGAATCACGGGAGAATTACGATTTCAAAATACGCAAAGAGCTCGAGCTGAGAGAAAAACGCCGTGCCGAGGGAATTCCTGACAGATCGCCGCAGTCGGGCTTGAATACGGAGGACGGCCTGGAGAGCTTTGAACATGGGCTGAAACTTTTGTTGGACGAAGACTTTCACGCTGCTGCGGTATATTTTGCGAGAGCGGTGCATTACAGTCCGGAAAACGCACTTTACCACGCCTACTATGGAAAGGCTTTGTCAGATGACGAAAGTATGAAGCACAAAGCACTGGGAGAAATCCAGCACGCCGCCAAACTTGATCCAAAAAATCCTAAGATTCGACTAATGCTTGTAGAATTTCTGGTCGATATGAATATGCATAAACGCGCCGAAGGTGAGCTTAAGAGATTTCTCGAAATTGTACCGGATAATCAGGAAGCCAGAGATCTGCTAGGCCAAATGTAAAATTAGTTCCGAGGAGTCTGATCTGTGAAATCAGAAACTAGAATCCTCTAACTTGAAACTTCTAATCAAAAACCCGAAACTTGTGGTTATGGAAACAATTCTTGCGAAAGAAACGAATTTCGATGAAAAGCTGCTTGAAATTTCGACGGAAATGGATGAGTTCGAAGGCTACACACACGCGCACGGACTGCGTATCGCGGAGATTGCGGACGCCATCGGGAAAAGTTTCAACCTTGCTGCCCACGACCGTTTTTTTATGCAGCAAGCTGCTCTTGTCCATGACATAGGCGAGGTCGTTATGAACCGCGATTACATAAAAGAAAATCGCTATCTGACCGAGGCTGAGCGGATAGACATGCAGCGACACCCGGTTATCGGGGAGCAGGAGACAGCAAAACGAGGGCTTTCCCGCGGCGTTCAACTTCTTGTGCGGTGGCATCAGGAATGGTGGAACGGCGGCGGTTATCCGGATTGCCTGGAAGGCGAGCAGATTCCTTTCGCTGCCAGGATCCTCCGGGTTGCCGATACATTTGCAGCTCTAACTGCCGACCGTCCGCGCCGGGCCGCGATGTCCGATTCTGAGGCAAAGCAGTATTTAACCGAATGGGCAGGCATAGAATTTGATCCGCAAGTGGTCAAAGCATTCCTTGCGCTAGAAGACAGGGAAAAAGAACGTTCTCCAAAGACAGTCGCTGAAGAGCAAGCGGTTGAAACCATGATTTATGATCAATCAGTCGATACCTATACCTAGAAGCTGGCTTGCGTTTGAGCTAAACATTCTCCGGCGTCTGGAGTTTAAATCCGCGGCGATCCCGTTTGCGGGTAATTCTGCTCTGGGCATATATCTAAAGCGGCGCGAAGTGCGGGTTTTTGCGAACGATCTGCTGCAGTCTGCCTGGACAAAATGTATTGCCGGAACCCAAAAGAACGGTGAAAAATTGTCCGATGACGATGTGAATGCCGTTCTAGAGGATGTATACGTGCCGCGATATAAGCTCAAAAATCCGGCGCTGCGAAGCTGGTTTAACGAAACGGATTCCTGGTGGTTCGATAATGTTAGACAGAATCTCGATAAGCTGCAATCGCCGGTTGCTTTTGCCATAGGCGCAAGCCTGGGGATGGCCGCCGGTGATTATGTTTTGTCTTTTTCGCCCGAAACGCTCGAACTCCGGCAACCGCTTTCCAACGTATACCGAAGGCTGTGGACGGTGCTTCCCGACCCGGTCAACAATGGCCAGAACAACAGCTGCCAAAACAAGACTGCTGACGAATTTATTGCAGAAACCTTTGCCGATTTGATGTTTTTGCGGCTTCCGGCCGCCGGCGTCAGCGAGCGGAACGCTCACGCGGACAAAAGCTTATGGCGCGAGGAATGGCTGCGGGGCGGCAATGATTTCTGGTTGAATTTTGAATCATCCAGGAATGCAAAGCTCGGTGCACGCGTTCAGACTGCGTCGCAGTATTTGCAGCTGTTGCAGGAAACTCTTCGTACCGCCTCACATATAAAGACCTGGGCAATCGCCCACGTCGAAGGCGGTATGGTTTCTACCCAGGATATCGTAGAGCTGATCGGCCGCATTCGCCGCGTGGACGCAATATACACAAAAGATTTTTCCGAACTGACAGGCGCGCGGGCGGTGATCATTACAGCTTAAAAGTCGAGAGTCGAGAGTCGGAAGCGGGAAGCCGGATTAGGAATTCCTGCTCACGACTCTGGACTCTCAACTCTTGACTCTCGACTTATTAGTTCTTATAAACCATACGACTCCCGACGTGCCTGCTAATAACCCAGAAATAATTGTCAGCGTCTGCGGCGAGATTCCGTAGATCGCCAGGCTCGCGGCGTAGCTTGACAGGCCGAACATCGTAATTTCAGCGCCGCGGTCGAGCGTTGAGATTCGCCCTCGAATATAGTCCGGCAGGCTGCGTTGAAACATCGTTTCCTGCACGGCGTATTCCACCCCGACGATAGCCCGAGAAATAAATGTGAGCACCATAAATAGCCACAATGTCGGCATCAAACCCGCGGCCGCAAACAGTATCCCGTGAACAATCAGCGTCCAGCCGATAAAACCACGATTAAAATCCATGCGGTCAAGGTACATAGACGCCCGGCGTGCGATCATCATCCCGAGAAACAATCCGAAACCGGTCGCTGTCCACAGCATTGCCACGGCAACATCCGGATTCCAGTTCTCCGCTTCCGCGAAATAAATGCCGCCCATTCGTTCAAAAACAATATTTATCATTCCTCCGCCGGTCGCCCAGATAACGTTCAATATCAGGATCGTCAGGGCGAAATGATTACGAACGGTGTATCGCAGGCCTTCCTTCAGCTCGCTGAAAAACGACCCGCGGCCCGCTCTTTCAACCGTTTCCTTTTCGCGGACGGCGTCTTCCGGTATCAGCCAGACCGAATAGGCCGAGATCAAAAAGGAAGCGGCGTTGATGACAAACGCAATCTGGTAGCCGAACGCCGCCGCAGCCCAGCCGCCAAGTGCCGAGCCGATTGCCATCAGCAAAAACCGGGTCGAAAACATAAGTGCGGTTCCCGCTAGAAGGCCTTCTTTACCAGTCAAGTTTGGGGTCGCGGCATTCTTCGCCCCTTCGAAAAAAGCGCCGAATGTCGAAAGCAGAATCGTCGCAACGTAAGCAATCCAAAGATTCCTGGCGTCTGTTACCAAAAGGAACATTAACGCGACAACAACCCTCGCAAGATCGGTAAAGATCATCACCTGACGGCGAGAAAAACGGTCGACAAACGTGCCGGCGATAGGCGAAAAAATTGCAAACGGAAAGAGGCGGCAGATAAAAAAGATGCCCGCGGCCATCGGCGATGCGTCCGAAACCACGCGCACCAACCCAAGGCCGGCTATAAAATTAAACCAGTTTCCAAGCTCGGATACGAATTGCCCCCACAGCAGATTTCGAAAATTTCGATTGTCTCGAAGAAGCTGTCCGTAGGTAGTTGATTCCATTTCCGAAACTAGAATAAACGTAAATCTGCGGAAATGCGATTGTTATGAGCGTACAAAAAAGTTCGAGCTTAAAGTTTCGTGTTCTGAAAATTCGAATTTCCCATTAATGTATTGCGCTCGATCTCTATAGGAATTAAGTCTCCCATTTTCGAGCCTTATTCTTGTTCATTTTCCTATCGTTTCTAAAAAACAAAATCATCAGTTTCTAGTTTTCGACCGTCCGAAAAATGCAAACTTTCCAATTAGAATTGCACCCGCAAGCCAACATTAGCTTGGCGAAATAAGCCGGGTTGAATGCCTTCCGGCGCACGCGATGAAATATAAACGCGGTTCGTCAAGTTTTTGATGGTAACGAACGGCGAAATGGAAAATCGCTCGAAGCGGTGCTCGTAATCAAACGAAAGATTGTGCAGTGTGTAGGAAGGAATCAAACCGATTTCGCCGTTCGCGTTTGAAGCGGCGGTTTCGTTGTTATCGGCAAACTGGCTGCCCACGAAAGTTACATCATATTGTGTGCCGAAGCCGCGCGGGTGGCGATAGCCTGCAATAAAGCTAAACAGGTTTTCCGGCGCGTAAGGCAGACGATTCCCGTCGAAAATGCCGTTTTTAAATTGCGCAACGGCAAGATTCGTATAGCGAAAATCGGTCGTAATTCGGTGGCTAGTGTCGAATAACCTGCCGAAATCGAATCCCGCTTGAAGCTCGATTCCGCGATGCAGAGTTTCTCCGGCGTTGATTAGCGTTGAGGTAGCGCCGCCGGATTGCGATGCCGGAATGATCTGATTCTCAAAATCAAGCACGTAGAAAGTTGCTTCGGCGTTGAAACCGCTTCGCGCCGCATAACGGACGCCGGTTTCATAATTCCAGCTGTATTCCGCATCAAGATCAACCGGAACGCCTGAGCTGCTGACAGCATCTTTGACGCGGGGCGGGGCAAAGCCGCGATGAACTCCGGCAAAAATCGTCAACCGCTCGACCGGCTGAAAAGTCACGCCGATGCCGGGAACAAAAGCCGAAACACTGTCTTCACCGCGGCGGTTGACATCTGTGGGAATATTGTTGACCCGCGCTCTTGTGATAATTCGTTCGTATTTGTAACGCTCGTAGCGCAGGCCGGGCGTTACTGTAAAGCGTTTGCCTATGGTGAAACGGTTTTGTGAAAAAACTGAAACGCCGCGCGCCGGCCGGTTTTCGGAGTCGCGTAAAATGCCGTCGTTGCTCGTCGATGTCGTGCCCAGTATGTAATCATCAAACGCTTTTTCGTAAACAAAATGCGCGCCGCCCGTGAAAATACTGCGATTTCCGGCAATCGAATATTCTTTCGACAAACGCGATTCAATGCCCGCGACGTTAAACTCACGGTTGCGATTTCCCGAACTGTTACGCAAAAAAATCACGCCGCCCGGAATGCTTTCGTCGCCAAATAGGCTCAGGTAACTGCGTCCAGCGACGCGGGCGCGGTCAAAATCCTGCCGTCTCCAATTGCGGACGGTATTATATGCATAGACCGTCGTGTTTAACAGCGTCGTCGAATTTGGCGCGAATTGATGATTAATCGAGCCGAAATAACGATTGACCTTTAAACGGTCGTCGGGTACGGGATTTCCGTTCGGGTCGAGTTCAAATTGCCGCTGCGTCAAACCCAAATAAGTCGAGTTTGAGCTTTCATCATAAATCGAAATTTTTGCGCCGAGCGTTTGGCTGTCGGTTAAAGCGTAATTCAGTTTGCCTGTAAAATCCGTTACGCCGAAATTGAACTTGCGAAACCCGTCGCCTTGCTTTCG
>Ga0136634_10001057_pt1 | contig 10780 bp, 11 predicted proteins | sample AntDrymUQ8332106_2_FD_104654 | JGI IMG/M metagenome (GOLD analysis project Ga0136634, IMG submission 104654) | Polar desert sand microbial communities from Dry Valleys, Antarctica - metaG UQ833 (21.06) | ecosystem: Environmental > Terrestrial > Soil > Desert | place: Antarctica: Dry Valley... | reverse complement strand
GTCATGATCAAAATCACCCGTCATTTTCATATTTTTCATCTTCTCCATACTGGTGTTCATAGAATTCATCAACTCATTATTCATGGTATGCGACGCTGCATCGGAATGATCCATTTTTTGAGCTTGCAATGTGTCGGCAGTTGAATCAGCTGTTTTGCTTTCGTCAGTATTACAAGCCTGGAAAGCAAAAACTCCAGCACCTATTATTGCGATAATCACTGTGTGTTTCATTATTGACATTTTTGTTGTTTATAACTAAAAAGTTCTAGGCAGCTGTTCTGCAAGCCTGGGCACATGCCCTACATGCTTCAGCACATTCTTTACAGTGATCATGGTGGTGCGCATGCTTTTCACATTCGGCAGCACAGGCATCACATACTTCGGCACATTCTTTTAGTAAATGTTTGCCGTGCTCAGAACCTCTTGCCAATAGGGAAATTGTAAGCCGGCAAATCTCCGCGCAATCAATATCAAGCTTTATGCAATTGGCCATTGCCTGTACATTTTGTTCATCAAGACATGCAGTGGTGCAGTGATTACATGCGTTGGCACAGTCTTGCAGCGCCTTAATAAGATTTTGATTTTTTTCGTGACTCATTTTTTACATTTTAATGGTTATAAAAATTACTAAATGAGGCTTAGGGAATATCTTCATTTCTTAACTTTTGTTATAATAATGTTGTTTGACACTAGTGTACAGCATTCACATGTCCATGATCAGGATGTTCCATCTTTATCATTTAATTGTCACTGGAAAAAGGACACGGATCTTTTCCCAGCTTATAATAATGTTTGCCGTTCTTTCACCGGTTTGAACGATTTCGTATTTTAATCTTTCGGTGACCTCGTTGGTTAATTCCGGTTTTACATTTATTCTAACAACGTCTTCTGATTGCTGATAGTCATCAGCCAAATGCTGCTTCCAGTTCCTGTTAATAATAATTGTCCACTCCTGCCTTCCAGGTATCGCGAAGAGCGCATACTTACCCGCAGGAATCGTTGTTGTCCCAATCTCGAATTCCTGATCAACCTCAAGGGAAGTTGCCTGATGTGCTCCAGCCACCCAAACGCTATCGTAAGCAACCAATCCACCCCAGATCACTCTGCCACGAACAGCAGGCGCATGATAATTGATGCTGATGTCCGTGTTACCGATCCCTTTCCTGGTTTCGGAAGGAATACTCTTTTTTGAGGTTGCAGAAGCTGATGAAGAGTTGTCTTTAATAATTACAGGATCAGTATCGGATTTGCTTTCACCATTACAAGCAAACAGCATAACAAGAAAACAGGTAATGACTAGCAGGTTTTGCATAAGAAAATAAATTTATAATGAATTAATGTCCTTCGTGGCCTCCTGACTCTTCTTTGTGCGCAGCAGTTGCTCTCTTTATTTCGTCTGCGGTTCCTTCTTTCACATTCATGGTAAAGTCGATAGTATGTACCTTCCTATCCGCCTGAAATTGTATCCATCCTCTATAGATGCCTGCCTTTTTAAAACTTGTATGAAGATCAAACCGGCCCTTGGCTACATCAGGATGCACATGTAAATACTCTTTATCATTTAAACTGATGACTACCATGTGCGCCTTTGCACCCAGGTAATTTTCCAATGTGTTTGGATCAACTTCACGGCCATCTTTCATTACTTTTCCTGCGATATGCATCTGTGCTCCTGTAATTATTTTACCTCCTATTAATTCAAGGGTGACTGAGTACCCATCAGAGCTTCCTGATAATTTATCAGCGGCAAAAGAAACAGCTGCCTTTGTATTTCCCCCAATTTTTACGGGAACTTTTTCTACCTGGTGCAACCCACCGCTGGGTTGATAATCAGCAAACAAATAATAATCGCCTCCATTTTCAAATCGAGTTTCATTTTTTCCTGCATTGGAAGTGTACGCCTGATCTTTGCTCAACACTTTAATCTGATAGCTGCCATCTGCATTGTATTCAGGGTGAATATGATCGAAATAGGAAAGATCATCGCTTACAACGATGAGGTGAATTTTCTTCTCATGCACTGTTTCTAAAGGAACAGGCTCATCCTTCCTCTCTGTAACTTTAGGCGTAAGCGAGATAGTAGCCGCCTTTCCAGCATCCAATGACGAAGGACTGCTTGCATAGTGCATCTTGTAAGTAAGACCATTATCCTCACCGCCATCATCGTGTTGCAATTGCATCCCGCAAACAGGACATTTTCCTTCCTTATCGTAAGTTTTTCCTTTTTCGCAATTCATAGGGCAACGATAGCTATGCTTATGTTCCGCATTGGCCAATGCCTCAGTGGCGGACTTTGTTACTTCCGCTTCTGTATTCGAATTGCATGATGCAAACGAAAACGCACTGATTATTACAATACCGGACATGAACTTCCATCTGAGTCTCATTCTCTTTAATATTTAAATTGTTTACTATTGATTTAGATATATTGTTTTCATTTGATATACATTACTCATGACTACTCGCTCTCCTTGCTCAGTACCTTTAATAATAGCTATCCGCTTATTATTCGACTCCCCTTTCGATACATAACTGATGCTGTATTGTTCGGCATTGTCTTTAATAAACACAGCGGGCTTACCATTCACTTCTGTTACTGCCTGTGCAGGAACAATGATCTGCCTCACCCTGTTTTTTGTAAATAATCTTACATTGATATTTTCTCCGATCCTGAATTGTCCGTTGGGACGAATGATCTCAAAAATCACCCGCTGCGCCTGGTTTTCTTCCGAGACTGTTTGGGCAGATGAAAGCATTTTTAATAAGTATTGTGCAGTATCACCTTGAATGTTAGATGACGCCGTAACTTTCTGGAGGTTTTTTAATTCATTAGTATAGGGAGCAAACACCTGGGCTTCCAGATATACTTTATCAAGATTGGTTATATCAAACAACGTTTCGCCGGAATTGAGAACTGCACCCATTGAGTAATTAAAAGTTCCTACAATACCATTGATCGGCGCGGTTAGCGTGATCATTTTTGTGCTTCTCATGTTTGTGCTGGTATTGGCATCAAACAAACGCTTATTTCTTGTAGCAGTTTCATACCTGGCCTTTGCCTCTGTAACATCTTTTTTGGCTGCTATATCCTCTATCGATTGCAATCTTTCATATTGTGCTTTGGCTGCATTGTATTCGGCATCTACCGTGTTTCTTTGTGTAAAAATATCGATTTGTGTTCCGGCATCAACCTGTTGTTCAACGATGGCTAATACTTGTCCCGCAGATACTCTCTGGCCTACGTTTACACGCAATGAAACAATTTTTCCTGTTTGTGGCGTTTGAATTACAGCCCTGCCCTGAGGGGATGGAACGACCGTACCAAGTACCTGAACAGATTGGTTTAAATCATTTAAGGATACTTTCTCAGTTAGAATACTAAATAAGAATTGCGATTCCTTTTCAACAATAAAGGCACTCGAAAGGCTACCCGCCCTGGCACCTGCTTCATCATGACCCTCATGCGCCTGGGCATCGTAATATTTGGCAGAAGGAATTAGACATAACATCAGTAATAAAAAAGCCGTGATCTTCCGGTTACGTTTTTTCATTACCAAAAACATAAACAATAAACCTATCAGCAATCCTATCATACCGTAAAGCCAACTGCTTTGATACCAATGCTTGTGTTCTGTCTCTTGTGCTACGGATTCTGACGGCAATTCCTTCCCAATGGCGATATCTTTAAAAAGCAGCAGATCCGCACCCAATAAACTACTGATGTTGATGGCAATATTGTAATTCCTCTTTTCAGGAAATATTCCACGTATTTCATAAATACCGGTGTCGAGACGATTGACAGATAATTTAATATTGGGATTTCCCGAAACAGACAATTCTATAGTTGCGCTGTCTACCGGCCGGTTAGTGTTGTAATTGCTAATAAACAATCTAAGTGTTCCTTCTTTACCAGGCGCGATGGTAGCATATTTCATCAGCAGTTCATACTTGTCTGAAATAGTTTCACTGGAAAAATAGCCCACCGAAGTGGCAGCAGCTTTCTTCGCATTACCATGATCCTCGCCATCGTGGGCAAGACTTATGATTGGAAGAAGGATTAAAAAAATGAAGATTGAATTTTTCATACTTAAAAATTTCCAGTTAAATATCTTAGTTCGATAACCGCCTGATTATAGCTTCTAATCGTTTCTAAATAATTCGATCTGGTTTGGTAGGCTATAATGATGTTTCGTAAAGTTTCAATATAACTTACTTGTCCGCCCAGAAAAAGACGCAATGCTGTTTCTGTAATTTCATCCGCCTGTTTAATTGCAATTGTATTATAATAGGAAATATTTTTTTGGGCTCTTGTAACAGATGATTTTGTCAATTGATAGTCTCGCTGCAGATCCTGAAGTCCTCTTCTCCGCTGTGCTTCCGCCAATTGTACACCAGTTTGCGCAGCTCTGATCCTGGACTTATTTTGTCCAAACCACAATGGAATAGATACCCCTAACCGAAAACCAAGTTTCTTTGAACCTTCATCAGCATTCTGTAATCCGAATAGTGGCCCGGCATTCACCTGGGGAAGCAATTCTGCTTTCTCAACCTTTAATTGTTTCTGGCTAATAGCTATTTGTTGCTGAAGAATTTGTTGTTGAACAGCAGCAGGAATTGAATCGCTTACAGAATACAATAAGCTATCTAAAGACAGCGGTTGGAACGTATCAAAAGTAAAATCTTCATTAAAATTTATAATATAGGAAAGCGCTTTTTTTTGGGCAGCCAGCTCATTTATTATCAATTGTAATTCATTGTTCACATTATTGGCTTCATTGGAAGCAAATAATTCTTCGAGCTTATTGATCTGGCCTGCCTGAAAACTTCTTTGAGCAGCGTTTTTGATCGATTGATAAAGGCTGTCTTGCCCGGCTAATAACACGGCTCTCGCATTCAAAAACTGAACTTCTGTATAAGTATTCTGAACCAACCTGTTTATTTCATTATTATTCAACCGGAGCAATAATTCAGAAAGTTTAATACGTTCCTTTTGCAAGCGTTTGCGGCTCGAATAGACGTTTGGCAATCTTAACGGAACAATGACGCCTAATACGGTAGGATCATAAGGATCTATTTCATATTCCAGTTCAGGGTTGTCGAAACTGTTAGAGCCTCTCAGCAATTGCTGCTGTTGCTGAAGCCCCAGTTCAGCAGGGGTTGTATTGATGCGATTTTGAAAAGCAAGACCAATCGCGTCCTCCGCACTGATACGACGTTGTGAAAACCCAGAGTTGGCAAGAAAACAAAAGACTATTAATAAATAACACTTGAACATAAAAAGTAATTCTATTTGAAAAGACGGTCTGTTAGCATGACCTGCTAACCTGGAGGGTCGTGTACTAAACACAACTTTTCAAACAAGAATCAAATCAGGAAGGATTGTATAGCAATGCGAATGTCCGGTATAGGAGGATGATCGCTTTGAACAAAGTGGTGGGCCTTGGGTGAATTGTTTTTGAGATATTGCAAAAGTTCAATTTGATAAGTAAATTGAACCGCCATCAATAAAACAGGTACACTACTATCAACTGTAGTGGATGGCGAAACATTTTTATCCAGCTTAAGAAATTTTACTACTTCATTACTACAACAATCCTGATCATTCGAAGAATCAGATCCCTCATCATCTTTTAGATTGGAGGAACCTTTATCACCGAAATACTCCGTGTGGCAATCGCCTAATTTATTGTCAGAATTCAATTCTGAAGAATTAGTCTGATTGTGGTGGTGATTTGAATTGTAACCCATATCTATGCCCAGTGAACACGCGAAGCCCATCACTGTATTTGATAAGAACACAATAAGCAGGCTTAGCGCTTGAATCTTTATGGATGAGCTATATTTCATTTTTCAATCACAAACTAATTGAATAACTAACAGGATGTTTATATGCAAACATAATACCGTCCATTGTAACAACTATTATAGATTGGAAAGGAGTTATAAAATTTATGGAGGCTAATATCTCGATTCAATAATCATGCCTTATTAACTTATAGGACTTAAACAAACAGTTCCTTTCTCCTAGTCCCTTTCTGCGGGTAAAATCACTTATAATTTACTGCAATACTAAAGGTCAGATAAATCCGGCTAAACTCGTCAGTATTATAACTATTGAAAAGTTGCTTCAGCTCTAAATCCGGATTTTTCTACTGCCGCGATGATTTCGTCTTTGCTTGCATTCGATGATGACACGGTCAATATTTTATCAGGATTTTGAATATCGACGCTCCAATTGTTCTCTCCCGCAGTTTCATTCAAAGCAGGAGTAACCTGGGCTTTGCAGCCTGAACATTTAATGTTCGTCTTAAAATTAATTGTTTCCATTTGTATATGATTTTATTTAGTTTGTAAAATTACCCCGGATCAAAAGACTGAGTGTTATATAATTGGTATTAAGATTTATATAATTTTATACACCATAATTTATGCTTACAACTTCACCCACTTTAATCGAAGACTGTTACTGACAACGCTTACAGAACTTAGAGCCATAGCCGCTCCGGCAATCATAGGATCCATTAAAAAACCATTAACAGGGTAAAGAATTCCCGCAGCGATGGGAATACCGATCAGGTTATAGATAAACGCCCAAAATAAATTCTGCCTGATGCCTTGCACTGTTTTCTTTGAAAGCAGCAAAGCCTTGGGGATCGATTGCAAATCAGAAGTGATGAGTGTCATCTTAGCAACATCCATGGCTATATCGGATCCTTTACCCATGGCGATACTTACATCTGCCTGCGCCAAAGCATGGCTATCGTTAATGCCATCACCCACCATAGCAACTATTTTATTTTCAGATTGAAGTTGTTTTACATAAGCGGCTTTATCGGGTGGCAATACTTCTGATTTATATTTATATACACCTATTTGTTTTGCCACCGCCTGCGCGGTTTGGTCGTTATCGCCTGTGAGCATGTACACTTCAATACCTCTTTTTTGAAGTGTTGCAATAGCGTCAGCAGATGTAGCTTTTATTTTATCAGCAATTGCGATAACCGCTATCACATTGTTTTCATCTGCAAAATAAATGACTGTTTTTGCTTCATTCCGCCAACCGGTTGCAGTTAATTCAATATGATCGGCTATGAGTATTTTTTTCTGATTGATCAATTTCCTGTTGCCCACGAAATAGTATTGTTGATTGTGTAAGCCCATTAGACCCAATCCGGTTAAGCTTTCATATTTTTCAATAGCCACCCTAACAATCGCGTCTGATGACAGTTTATTAACCACTGCTTCAGCCAACGGATGCTCAGATTGTAATTCCAGCGAGTATAAAATATGTTTATGTTTTGGGTCGACCTCTTTATCAATCCATATTAAATTGGTCACAGTAGGCTTGCCTTCGGTAATAGTACCTGTCTTATCCAGGATCACTGCATTAACTTTGTGAGCCAGCTCCAGACTTTCAGCGTCCTTTATTAAAATATTATTTTCTGCCCCCTTACCAACACCTACCATGATTGCTGTCGGAGTAGCCAAACCCAATGCACAAGGACACGCTATGACCAATACACTTATTGAGGTTAATAAAGCATGAGTAAAAGCATTGTCGTCTCCAAAAATAATCCAGATTATGAATGTTAGTATTGAAATGCCAATAACGATGGGTACAAATATGCCCGCTATCTTATCAACCAATTTTTGAACAGGCGCCTTTGAACCCTGGGCCTCCTGAACCATTTTAATGATCTGAGCCAGTATGGTATCGCTGCCAACCTTCTCGGCCTTGAACTGGAAACTGCCTTTTTGATTGATCGTTCCGGCAAATACTTTTTCTCCTTTGATCTTTTCAACCGGGATGGGTTCACCACTGATCATACTTTCATCAACAAACGAACTACCCTCTTTAACGATCCCATCTACAGGAATTTTATCTCCGGGTTTCACCAGAATAACATCATTTACTTGCACCTTGCTGATAGAAACCTCCTGTACATGCCCGTCATGATGAATAACAGCGACCGTTTTTGGTTGAAGCCCGATAAGCTTCTTGATAGCTGATGATGTATTGGACTTCGCCTTTTCTTCCAGGAGTTTTCCAATTGAAATAAATACAATGATCATTGATGCTACCTCGAAATAAACATGAGCATGCAATCCCCGTTGGTGCCAGAATTCGGGATAAACGGTATTGAATGCACTAAATAGCCAGGCAATCCCTGTGCTCAATGCCACCAGTGTATCCATATTCGCTTTACGATGCTTCGCCTGCTTCCATGCATTTATGAAAAACTTCCGTCCAAACCAGAAAACGACTGGTGTTGACAGAGCCATCATGATCCAGGTTCCGTAAGGCATGTTCATATAAAACATTCCGATTACAACCATCGGGGCCGATAAAATCGTTGACCAGATGGTTCGTTTTTTGAGATCCTTATACTGTTTTAATTGTAAGTCCTGCTGTACTTGCTGAGGATCTTCCGCATCAATGATGATGTCATAACCGATAGAGCGAATAGTACTTTGTAATTTTTGCGGAGTGGTTTTGGTTTCATCATACTGTGCCCACGCTGTCTGGTTAGCAAAGTTCACTCCTGCATCTTTTACACCTTCTGCTGATTTAAGCATCGATTCTACACTTACAGCACAGGCGGCACAGGTCATACCTGTTACCGGGAAGCTCTGCCTTATTACTGAGCTCTTGTTATTTGGAAGTTTGACAAATTCTTTTGTTGGTAGTGTATTCATCTTTCACGATTTCCTTCAAAGGTCGTTGCAGTACAATGCCAAACTGTTACACAATTAGGGAAAAGATGTATATAATTTCGCGGACCGACATGAGGAAAAGAAGGCCGTTATATAATAGCAGACATTTTTATATATTTAAAAGGACTGCTAAACCTCATCCAGGGGTTTTCTTTTGTTGTCTTTTATTTGCTTGAAATGTGAGGGAGTAAGTCCGGTAATTTTTTTAAACTGCATGGAAAGATGTTGAACACTGCTATATCCGGTTTTATAAGAAATCTCACTTAAACTAAGCTCATTGTACACTAACAATTCTTTTACCTTTTCGATTCTTTGAAGAATAATATACTTTTCAATGGTTGTACCTTCTGTTTCAGAAAAAAGGGTACTTAGTGAATGATAGTCTACACCTACTTTCCTTTCAATTTGTTCAGAAAATTTGATCCGGTTGTCCAGATCTTCGCCATAGTGTATGATCTCTATGATAGTATTTTTTATTTTCTCAACCAGTGTAGCCTTTTTATCATCCAGCAGTTCAAATCCTAAGTCGGAGAGCCTTTGTTTCAATATTACCTTGTTATCTGGCGTGAGCTCATCTTTGATCCCGGCTTCACCCAGGCTTACCTGCGTTGGTTCGAGGCCCAGCTTTTCCAGTTCTTCTCTAACAACCATAATACAGCGGTTGCATACCATGTTTTTAATGTATACGATCATGGACGCAAAATTATAGGTTTATTTCTTTGCTTATTCACCTGGTAATACCACTACATGTTACGCTTAAATGGGCGTTGCTGATTACAAACTGGGATGATGGCCAATGTTGGTCGTCTCAATTCATTTAGCATTCATCCTACAAAATTCTATTTGATCCACTGTATTGCTGAATTGGGTTTTAGGGATCGACTCTTTTTCTTTCATCGAAGTTCTTAATTCTGTGAAATGGAAATATCCAATATCCATATAGCGGAAGATTCTGGGCCCGTCGGATTTAGGACCACTCCATAAGATACATTCCATCTTGCATTATTTATCGGAGGAAAAATTCTCAGGCCTTTGATATTGACAACATTCAGGCAAAGAATTATAGACGCTGTCATTTGCTTTATATATCTCAGTATCATGACCAGCGCCTGCTACCAATTTCTGAATTTTTCCGACACCCGTTATATCTGCTGTCAGTATGTATTGGACGGTCAGGATCTTTGTATCAACATTCCAGGAAGCTGATTTAATGCCATCCTTTTTTAACGCCTTTTCAATTCGGCGTTCACATCTGCAGCACTCACCGTATACCTTCATAGTTGCGGTTTTTGCCCTCGGCTCAAAATTCCTAAGATTGCGTTTGAAATCCTGTGCATTAGCATGCGATGTTGCCAGGATAATTATTGCAGACAATATGCTTATTGTTTTCATTGTTATAATTTTTAATGGAAAAGTCTCAGCCCCTGAAAAACCTCCTAATGTGTGCACTGATGATAAAAGAAAAGAGAATGTAGGGAGTACATTAAATTCTAAAAACGCAATTCAAAAGATAAATGGCTCTGCTGACCGGGGGAGTAAGCCGACTATCGGGCCTAACAGAATTGTAATGTAGAAAATCTGCAATCGCAAAAAAATAAGAATCAGAATTTATTTCACTAACGTATCTGTAACACGAAAGCATCTCTGAAAAAACAAAACGGCTGTCTCTTATCCCATAGAATTCAGGATCAGTTTCGCAACATCCATCTTTCCCGCCACCATTATTATACTTATCATTGACAAGGGTTACAATATTAAACTCAACTGATTGTAGCTTGCCACAACAATAAAATCCATTGATGCCAATGCCCAAAGAAGAAATGGCATAAACGCTAATGAGTAATATAAGTGCAACGTTTTTCATTATTGATGAAGCCGATAGTACACTACAAAGATATAACTCACGAACGAGCAATAGATCCGTCTATGAGGCTAAATCGCAACTTGTATTGTTATTTCTCATAAATTATGATGTGCTTCACAATTCCAAAACCGATGCGTATATTTTTCTTTCATTTTCCCATACACAAATGACTTGCTCATTATTGAGTGCCTTTAGTAGTGG
>Ga0136634_10001056_pt1 | contig 10784 bp, 12 predicted proteins | sample AntDrymUQ8332106_2_FD_104654 | JGI IMG/M metagenome (GOLD analysis project Ga0136634, IMG submission 104654) | Polar desert sand microbial communities from Dry Valleys, Antarctica - metaG UQ833 (21.06) | ecosystem: Environmental > Terrestrial > Soil > Desert | place: Antarctica: Dry Valley... | reverse complement strand
TGGAACCCCGAGTTCTCCCGCCGCGCCCGCGGCGTCAGCGTCTACGCGACCCTGCGATCGCTCGGCCGCAGCGGCGTGGCTGACCTCGTCGAGCGCACGGTCCGCCTGGCGCAGCGCTTCGCCGCCGCGCTGGCCGCGAGTGGTCGGGCCGAGATCGTCAACGAGGTCGTCGCCAACCAGGTGCTCGTCCGCTGGCTCGCACCCGACGGCGCCAACGGCCCCCTCGCCGACGCGGTGATGGCAGGCGTACGCGCCGAGGGCATCGCGTTCTTCAGTGGCACGACCTATCGCGGTGAGCGCCTCATGCGCATCTCGGTCTCGGACTGGGCGACCGACGACGGCGACGTCGATGCGGTGGTCGAGGCGTTGCTGCGGCACGCCGCCCTCGCGACCGGGTGAGCGGCGACAACTCAGCTGTCGAGCACGGCGCGCAGGAAGCCGCGCAGGTGTGTCGTACCGTGACGGCGTGTCCGACGAGCCCCTCGAAGCGGTGACGGACGAGCGCGTGGGGGTGGAGCCCGACAGCCCGCCCGGCAGGTCGTACGACGTGTTCGACTGCAATGAGGCTGACGAGCGCGAGACCGGGCTCAAGGTGGCGCTGGCGTCCCTCGCGCGGGGAGAGCTGGTGGTGATGCCGACGGACACCGTGTACGGGATCGCGGTGGACGCGTTCTCCCAGGGCGGTGTGGCTGCCCTGCTCGCCGCAAAGGGTCGCGGCCGGGACATGCCGGTGCCGGTCCTCGTCGGCACCGTGCCGACTCTGCGCGCGTTGGTGCTGTCCATGAGCGAGTACGCGGAGGTCCTTGTCGAGGCGTTCTGGCCCGGTCCGCTGACGATCGTGTGTGCTCAGCAGCCGTCGCTGCGCTGGGACCTCGGGGACTCGCGTGGGACGGTCGCGGTCCGCATGCCGGACGAGCCGCTCGCACTGGAGGTCCTGCGCCGCCACGGTCCGCTCGCGGTCAGCAGCGCCAACCGCACCGGCGAGGCGCCGGCGACGACTTGTGCGGATGCAGCGGCTCAGCTCGGCGCGGCCGTTGCCGTCTATCTGGACGCAGGCCCCGCCACGGGGTCGGTGGCCTCGACGATCGTCGACCTGACCGGCCCATGGCCGCGGGTGCTGCGCGAGGGTGCGATCCCGACGGAGCGGCTGCGAGAGGTCGTGCCGGACATCGCCGGTTTCAAGCCGCCGCCGAACTCGTGACGCCAGCGTGAGGGAGTACCTCCTGGCGATGCTGATGGCGGCCGCGACGGTGTTCCTGCTGACCGGTCTGGTCCGGCGGATAGGTCTGGCTGTCGGCGCGATGACCGAGGTCCGCGACCGCGACGTGCACATCACGCCTATCCCGCGCCTCGGCGGCGTCGCGATGTTCGGCGGCCTCGCCGTGGGCCTGCTGGTGGCGAGCCAGTTCCCGTTCATCCAGCGCGTGTTCGGCCGTTCTGACGACCTGCGCGCGCTGCTCACGGGCGGTGCGGTGATCTGCGTGATCGGCGTGATCGACGACAAGTGGGGGCTCGACGCGCTTACCAAGCTCGCTGGTCAGATCCTCGCGGCGGGGGTGATGGTGCTGCAGGGCGTCACGCTGTACTGGCTGCCGATCCCCGGTGGCACGCTGGGCCTGACGCCCGCGCAGAGCACATTGCTGACCGTGCTGGTGGTCGTGGTGACCATCAACGCGGTCAACTTCGTCGACGGTCTTGATGGCCTCGCGGCCGGCGTCGTGGGCATCGGCGCGGCGGCCTTCTTTCTCTATTCCTACCTGTTGTCGATCGAGTACGGGCTCGATGCGGCGACCACCCCTGCTCTCATCACGGTCGTTCTCACCGGGGTATGCGTGGGGTTCCTGCCGCACAACTTCAGCCCCGCGCGCGTCTTCATGGGTGACTCCGGCGCGATGCTCCTCGGCCTCGTCCTGGCCGCGTCCTCGATCACGCTGACGGGGCAGATCGACCCGAACGCAGTGTCGATCTCGCGAAGCCTGCTTGCTGCGATGCTGCCGCTGTTCCTGCCTATCGCGGTCCTGGCGGTGCCGATCCTCGACCTGCTCCTCGCCGTCGTACGCCGCCGGCTGGCCGGGCGCTCGCCATGGCACCCGGACAAGCAGCACCTGCACCATCGCCTGCTCGAGCGCGGCCACTCCCATGCCCGGGCCGTGCTCCTCATGTACGGGTGGTCGGCGACCTTCGGTTTCGGCGCAGTTGCCGTGTCGCTGATCGACGGCGCCTGGGTGACATTGGTCGCACTCGCAGCCGTCGTCGTGCTCAGCGCTGCAACGGTCCTGCTGCCCCGGCTGGACCGTCCGCTCCCAGGTCACCGGGTCGTGTGATCTCCTACGGGGACACCGCCCCCGATCCGCAGTTGGTGGAAGATGGTTGGTCGCAGCGCCGCCAGATCACCACATGCCACCAATCGCGGTGAGTGATGAGAGCCGGAGACGCAGAGCAGACGGACGGAGTGAGATGCAGGAGCAGGACGCGAACATCGTCCGTGGGGCGGCTGTCCCGACCTTGGCAGTCGGAGTGCTGCTGGCAGTGATCTTCGGCGTCCGCTCCGGTCTCGATGGCGTGATCGGCGCTGGCCTCGGCACCGTGTTGGTGATCATCTTCTTCGGCCTCAGCTGGCTGGTCATCGGCCGCGCGAGCCAGTCCGGCCCGACGGCGATGATGGGGGCGGCCTTCGGGACGTACATCGTGAAGATCGTCCTGCTCGGCATCCTGCTCGCGACCCTTCGCGACACCACGGCGTTCGACTTCCAGGCGTTCGCCTGGGGGGTGCTAGTGGGCACCATCGTGTTCATGGCGTTCGAGGTGCGGGCGTTCCTTCGGCAACGGATCCTGTACGTCGACCCGAACGTCAGCCCCCCGGTGTGAAGGGCACTCTGCGCTCTGCACACACGGTCTGAGCTGCCGCGAGGTGCTCGGAGCGGGTGCTTGCAGGGGGCCTTCAGGCTGCTAGGGTCCCGAGCACAATGAGCATGCCGTCGGTCCACTCCTCCTTGACGCCTGACCCCGTACGACCAGCGCAAACTCCACCGACGCAGCCCGAGAAGACGTCCGTCCTACACCTGGACCTGTCCGACCCCGCTTCGGGCGCTGCCTGGTCGATCATCAGCTACATCCTGTCCGGCATCCTCTTCTGGGGCTTCCTCGGATGGCTCCTGGACAGGTGGATGTTCGACTCAGCCGACACCCGGCTCTTCGTCCCGATCGGCGTGCTCGTCGGGACCGCCGCGGGCGGCTACCTGGGCTACATGCGGTTCTTGCAGCAGACCAGCCCCGACACGCGCGCGACGACCGGTGACGGACGCACAGCTTCGACGAGCGAGGAACACACCTGATGCGAGACGTTCGACGAGGTTCTCGATGAGTTTCGGTCTGTCCGCTGCAGCGTCCGAGGAGGGTTTCCACGCCCCTGGGAAGGACCTGTTCGAGTTCGCGCCGCTGTTCACCCTGGGCGGGTTCGACGTCACCAAGCCGATGGCGCTGGCGATCCTCAGCGCGCTCATCGTGGTGGCCTTCTTCTTCGTGGCGACGGCCAATCCGTCCCTCGTGCCGTCGCGCCTGCAGTCGCTCGCCGAGATGGGTTACCTGTTCATCCGCGACGAGGTCGCGCGGTCGATCATCGGTCGCCGCGGCGACGCGTACGTCCCGTTGCTGATCTCGCTCTTCTTCCTGATCTGGATGATGAACCTCTTCTCCGTCATCCCGCTCGCGCAGTTCCCGGCGGCTTCGCGCATCGCGTATCCCGCGGTCCTCGCGTTGATCGTCTACGTCACGTTCCTCGCCGTGGGCATCAAGAACCAGGGCCTCGTCGGCTACTTCAAGAACATGATGTTCCCGCCCGGCATCCCCAAGCCCGTCTATCTCATCCTGGCTCCGCTCGAGTTCATTTCGACGATCCTGGTCCGGCCGTTCACGCTCGCGGTGCGACTGTTCGCGAACATGTTCGCGGGGCACGTCCTGCTGGCGTTCTTCGCCGTCGTCGCGTGGTACTTCATCGTCGAGGCACCCGGCCCCGGCATCGTCATCGGCATCGTCGGCTTCATCATGACCATCGTCATGACGGCCTTCGAGATGTTCATCCAGGCGTTGCAGGCCTACATCTTCACGCTGCTCGCAGCTGTCTACATCCAGAGCTCCGTCGAGGTCCACCACTGACCTGCACGGCCCGTCACCGCCGCTCCCCGCACATTGAGACGGCCCCATACGCACCACGTAACGTCGAGTCATCGCACCAGCCGAGCCCGGTGGAAGTCCGCCGGACACCTAGAGAGGGACCACAGACATGCTGCTCGCCGAGCTCGAAGGTAATGTCGGAGCGATCGGGTACGGCCTTGCCGCCGTCGGCCCCGGCATCGGTGTAGGCCTCATCTTCGGCCTGGGCGTCCAGGCGATCGCCCGCCAGCCCGAGGCGTACAACCTGCTCCGCCAGAACATGATCCTGGGCTTCGTCCTCACCGAGGCGCTCGCGCTCATCGGGTTCGTCGCCCCGTTCGTGTACTGAGCGGGTGCAGCGCGTGAACATCCTCGCCGCCGCCACCGAGGAGGAATCCAACGTCCTCCTGCCGCACATCGACGAGCTGGTGGTCGGTGGGTTGGCTTTCTTGATCGTGTTCGGCTTCCTCACCTGGAAGCTGCTTCCCCGCATCACCTCGATGCTCGATGAGCGGGCGCGGACCATCGAGGGTGGCATCGCCCACGCCGAGCAGGTTCAGGCAGAGGCCGAGCAGACGCTCGCGCAGTACACCGCACAGCTGGCAGAGGCACGGCACGAGGCGGCCCGACTGCGGGAGGACGCCCGCCAGCAGGGCGCTGCGATCCTCGCCGAGATGCGCGAGCAAGCCCAGGCCGACGCGTCGCGACTCACCAGGCAGGCGCATCAGCAGATCGAGGCCGAGCGCACCCAGGCGGTCGCCTCCCTGCGCTCGGAGGTCGGTCGACTGGCCGTCGATCTGGCCAGCCGCGTAGTCGGTGAGTCGCTGGAGGACGAGGCGCGCCAGCGCCGGACGGTCGACCGCTTCCTCGCGGAGATCGAGGCGAGCGCGGACCGGGTCGACGCTGACGCCGCGCTGGTGCCCGCGGGCGGGGGAGCCGGCGATCCCGGCACCGGCGACAGCGCCGCCAGCAGCGCCAGCCCGACGGCGGACAGGCCGACGGGCGGCGGCAGCACGGCGTACGACCCGCGGTCGGCGAAACCGTCGTGATGCAGGGTGCGAGCAGGGAGGCCGCCGCGGTGGCCGTCGCCGGGCTGGAAGATGCGCTGCGAAGCCCGGACGCCGACGCGGCGATGATCGGGGACGATCTTTTCGCTGTGAACACCTTGATCACGAGCGAGCCGTCCCTGCGCCGCGCGGTGTCCGACCCCTCCCGTTCGTCGTCCGATCGAGCCGGGATGCTCGACGCCCTGCTGGCGGGCCGGGTGACCCCGGACACCCGCACCGTGCTGGGCGTGGTTGCCCGTGAACGATGGACCCGGCCGAGAGACTTGACGGACACCCTGGAAGAGCTGGCCGTACGCGCCACAATCGCCAGCGTCACGACGCGATCCGAGCTCGACGCAATCGAGGATGAGCTGTTCCGCTTCCGCCAGATCGTCGTCGGCACTCCCGCGCTGCGGACCGCCCTCGCCGACTCCGCCGGGCCGGCCGAGCGCCGCGTCGCCTTGCTGGACTCCTTGCTCGACGGGAAGGTCGCCGCCGTCACCCGACGCCTCATCGACCAGGCTGTACGCCACCCGCGCGGACGCACGCTCGAGGTCGCGATCGACGACTACTCGCGAGTTGTCGCCGAGCGGCGCGAGCGGCTGATCGCCCACGTGCGCTCCGTCACCGAGCTCACCGATCAGCAACGAGACCGTTTGGCCGGAGCCCTTTCTCGAATGTATGGGCATGAGGTGGGCCTGAACGTCGAGATCGACCCCTCCGTCGTGGGCGGCCTGTCGGTGCGCTTGGGCGACGAGGTCTTCGACGCGACGATCGCCGGCCGGCTGGACGAGGCGAGACGGCGGCTCGCGGGCTAGTCCGTCGCAGCATTCGACGGCGCTACCCCCACGACTGAACAGCAGCACGACCGAACACCAGCACGACCGAACGAACCACAGCCACGCCAAGAGTCACCACACAGGAGAGCAGGCACTCACACATGACGGAGCTCACGATCCGGCCGGAGGAGATCCGCGACGCGCTGGCGCGATTCGTCGAGTCGTACGAGCCCGACGCGGCCGCCCGCGAAGAGGTCGGCAGGGTCCTCGACAGTGGCGACGGCATTGCACACGTGGAGGGGCTGCCGTCCGCGATGACCAACGAGCTGTTGGAGTTCGAGAGCGGCGTGCTCGGCATCGCGCTGAACCTCGACGTGCGCGACATCGGCGTCGTCGTTCTCGGTGACTTCAGCAGCATCGAGGAGGGCCAGACCGTGCGCCGGACCGGCGAGGTGCTCTCCGCGCCGGTCGGTGACAACTTCCTCGGACGGGTCGTCAACCCGCTCGGTGTCCCGATCGACGGCCTGGGCGACATCGAGGCCGAGACGCGCCGGCCGCTGGAGACCCAGGCGCCCTCCGTGGTCGAGCGGCAGCCGGTGAGCGAGCCGCTGCAGACGGGGATCAAGGCGATCGACACGATGACGCCGATCGGTCGCGGTCAGCGCCAGCTGATCATCGGCGACCGGCAGACCGGCAAGACGGCCATCCCGCTCGACACGATCATCAACCAGAAGGCCAACTGGGAGTCCGGCGACAAGGCCAAGCAGGTCAAGTGCGTGTACGTCGCGGTCGGGCAGAAGGGCTCGACCATCGCCTCCATCCGCCGCACGCTCGAAGAGGCCGGCGCCATGGCTTACACCACCATCGTCGCGGCCCCCGCGTCGGACCCGGCCGGCTTCAAGTACATCGCCCCCTATACCGGCTCCGCCATCGCGCAGCACTGGATGTACAAGGGCGAACACGCGCTGATCGTCTTCGACGACCTCACGAAGCAGGCTGAGGCCTACCGCGCGGTCTCCCTGCTGCTGCGTCGTCCGCCCGGTCGCGAGGCCTACCCCGGTGACGTCTTCTATCTGCACTCGCGGCTGCTCGAGCGCTGCGCGCGGCTGTCGGACGAGATGGGCGGCGGTTCGCTGACCGGCCTGCCGATGATCGAGACCAAGGCGAACGACATCTCCGCCTACATCCCGACCAACGTCATCTCCATCACCGACGGGCAGATCTTCCTCGAGTCCGACCTGTTCAACGCCGGCGTCCGCCCCGCCATCAACGTCGGCAACTCGGTGTCCCGCGTGGGGGGCGCGGCGCAGACCAAGGCGATGAAGAAGGTCGCCGGTGGCTTGCGGGTGTCGCTCGCGCAGTATCGGGAACTGGAGGCCTTCGCGGCCTTCGGCGCCGACCTCGACAAGGCGTCCCGTGCCCAGCTGGACCGTGGTGAGCGCCTCGTTGAGCTGCTGAAGCAGCCCCAGTATCGGCCGTTCCCGATGGAGGAGCAGGCGGTGTCGCTCTGGGCTGGAACGACCGGGCGCGTCGACGACGTGCCGGTGAAGGATGTGCGGCGCTTCGAGGCTGAGTTCCTGGACCACCTCCGTCGCTCGCACCCCGAGATCTTGCAGACCATCCGGGAGACCGGTGACCTGACCGACGACACGGTGACCGCGCTGACCGATGTGATGGACGCGTTCAAGAGTCAGTTCGAGACGGCGGAGGGTGCACTGCTCAACGAGGCCGAGCGCGAGGCATTGGCCGCGGACGAGGTCGGCCAGGAGAAAATCACCCGCCACGTTCGCAAGGGCGGCTGACCGCTGTGGCCGTCTCACTTCGGGTCTACCGGCAGCGGATCAAATCCGTGCAGGCAATCGCCAAGATCACCCGGGCGTTCGAGCTGATCGCGGCGTCTCGCATCGTCAAGGCCCAGCAGGCGGTCGTGCAGTCCGAGCCGTACGCCCGCGGGATCACGCAGGCCGTGTCGGCGGTGGCGAGCCTGTCCAACGCCGAGCACGCTCTCACCAGGGAGCACGAGAAACCGGATCGTGCGGCGATGCTCCTGATCACGAGCGACCGGGGACTGGCCGGTGCGTACTCCTCGAGCGCGATCCGCGAGGGCGAGTCGCTGGCGACGCTGCTGCGCAGCGAGGGCAAGACGGTAATGCCGTACATCTGCGGTCGAAAAGGTATTGCGTACTACAAGTTCCGCCAGCGTGAGGTTGTCGATCAGTGGAGCGGCTTCTCGGACAAGCCGACCTACGCCGATGCCAAACAGGTCGCCCAGACGCTGATCGACGCATTCACCACGCCGACCGACGAAGGCGGCGTCCACGAGATCCACATCGTCTACACCGAGTTCGTGTCCATGCTGACGCAGCGGCCGGTGGCCCGTCGACTGCTGCCGCTGGAGTACGAGGAGTCGACAGAAGAGCCCGCGGAGGGTGCCCTGCCGCTGTACGAGTTCGAGCCGTCCGCCGAGGCCGTGCTCGACGCGCTGCTGCCGCAATACATCGGCAGCCGGATCTACAACGCGATGTTGCAGGCGGCGGCGTCGGAGCTGGCATCGAGGCGACGCGCGATGAAGTCCGCGACGGACAATGCGGAGGACCTGGTCCGCACGCTCACCCGCGAGGCCAACCAGGCACGCCAGGGCGAGATCACCCAGGAGATCAGCGAGATCGTCGGCGGCGCGAACGCCCTGCAGGACGCGATGAGCGCCCACGAGTAGTGCGTGCGTGACACCGTCGTACGGAAACGACGGTCAGGCGTGAGCGGGCAAGTGATCGATGCCACCAGTGATCCAGGGACAGAAAGTGAGTCTGACGTGACAGCCACGATCGAGAACAAGGAAAGTCCGGCCGTCGGCGGCGAGGTCACCGGGCGGGTGGCCCGCGTGATCGGGCCCGTCGTCGACGTCGAGTTCGGTGCGACGACGATGCCCGAGATCCACGCCGCGCTGACCGTCGAGGTGACACTCGGCGGCGAGACCAAGACGCTGACGCTCGAGGTGGCCCAGCACATCGGCGGCAACATCGTGCGGGCTGTGTCGATGCAGCAGACGGACGGCCTGGTGCGTGGCGCGCCGGTCACGGACACCGGCTCCGGGATCACTGTTCCGGTCGGCGACGTCGTGAAGGGCCACGTGTTCAACACCCTCGGCGAGTCACTCGACGTCCCGACGTCCTCGCTCAAGATCACCGAGCGCTGGCCGATCCACCGCGACCCGCCGCCGTTCGACCAGCTCGAGGGCAAGACCGAGATGCTGCCGACCGGTTTGAAGGTCATCGACCTGCTCACGCCGTACGTCCAGGGCGGCAAGATCGGACTCTTCGGCGGCGCCGGTGTGGGCAAGACCGTGCTCATCAAAGAGATGATCATCCGGGTCGCCCGCAACTTCGGTGGCACGTCGGTGTTCGCCGGGGTGGGGGAGCGTACCCGCGAGGGCAACGACCTGTTCCTGGAGATGACCGAGGACGGCGTCATCAAGGACACGGCGCTGGTCTTCGGTCAGATGGACGAGCCGCCCGGCACTCGCATGCGGGTCGCGCTCTCGGCACTCACGATGGCCGAGTATTTCCGCGATGTACAGAACCAGGATGTGCTGCTGTTCGTCGACAACATCTTCCGGTTCACCCAGGCCGGCTCGGAAGTCTCCACGCTGCTCGGCCGGATGCCCTCCGCCGTGGGCTACCAGCCGACGCTCGCCGACGAGATGGGCGAGCTGCAGGAGCGCATCACCTCGACCAAGGGCCACTCCATCACCTCGATGCAGGCGATCTACGTCCCCGCCGACGACTACACCGACCCCGCGCCGGCGACGACCTTCGCCCACCTCGACGCGACGACCGAGCTCTCCCGCGGCATCTTCGCGCTGGGCATCTTCCCCGCCGTCGACCCGCTCACCTCGACGTCGCGCATCCTGGACCCGCTGCTGGTGGGTGAGGAGCACTACAACACGGCCCAGCGGGTGAAGGAGATCCTGCAGCGCTACAAGGAGTTGCAGGACATCATCGCCATCCTGGGCATCGACGAGCTCTCCGAGGAGGACAAGGTCATCGTCGGCCGGGCGCGTCGTCTGCAGCGGTTCCTGTCGCAGAACATGTTCAGCGCCAAGCAGTTCACTGGGCAGGAGGGGTCGTTCGTCTCCGTCGACGAGACCGTGGCGTCGTTCAAGGCACTGTGCGCCGGGGACTACGACCACCTTCCCGAGCAGGCGTTCTTCATGGCCGGCGGCATCGAAGACGTCGAAGCCAAGGCCAAGGTCCTCAACGCCTGAGTCGATCGTCGAGGGCACAGGCGCTCGGGCACAGGCGCTCGGGCAGACAGGTTCGGGCACACACGTTCGGGCACAGACCACGAGAGTCCGCAGTCGATGCGGCTGGTAGGGAGCGACAGTGGCGAAGTTGGCTGTGCAGCTGGTGGCGCCGGACCGCGAGGTCTGGTCGGGCGAAGGCGACCTCGTCGTGGTCAAGACCCCCGAGGGTGAGATGGGCATCATGCCCAACCACTCGCCAGTGCTGGCCGAGCTTGTCGACGGCAGTGTCGTCCGCGTCATCGACGGCGGCCAGCAGGTGCTCGTAGCCGCTGTCCAGGGCGGCTTCATCTCGATGAGCCGCAACGAGCTGCAGGTGCTCTCCGAGGGCGCGGAGACCGGGGGAGAGGTCGACGTCGCGGCGGCCAGGTCGGCGCTGGACCGGGCGCTCGCCGCACGCGACGAGGACGACGAAGCCGCGCTGGACGCCCAGCGGGCCCGAGCCCGCCTTCGGGCGGCGGGAGAAGAGCACTAGGGCGATTCGCTCGAGCTCGGCGCCGGCAGCCT
>Ga0136634_10001055_pt1 | contig 10797 bp, 9 predicted proteins | sample AntDrymUQ8332106_2_FD_104654 | JGI IMG/M metagenome (GOLD analysis project Ga0136634, IMG submission 104654) | Polar desert sand microbial communities from Dry Valleys, Antarctica - metaG UQ833 (21.06) | ecosystem: Environmental > Terrestrial > Soil > Desert | place: Antarctica: Dry Valley... | reverse complement strand
TGTCGCTTTGCCAGCGGCTTCGAGACCAGCGCCAATCCCGCCCGCATCGGCGATTTTCTGTTTGAGGGCAAGGCATGCATTCAGCACGGCCGTGCTGCAACTCCCCGCACCCCATGATCCGCCCGATCCGGGCGATTCGGGAAATCGGCTGTCACCAAGCATGACGGTCACTGCAGCCAGTGGCACGCCAAGCGTTTCTGCTGCAACCTGCGTCAAGATCGTATAGGAGCCAGTACCGATATCGGTCATGTCGAGCCAGACGGTCACACGCCCGACAGCATCCATTCGGACGGCGGCATTCGCGACTTGCATCAGATTAGGACGGATGGCGGCGGACATGCCCATGCCGATAAGCGTACGCCCATCCCGGATACTGGCAGGTTTCGGCTTGCGCTTATTCCAGCCGAAACGCCGCGCCCCTTCACGCATGCAACCGATCAGATTCCGCTGTGAGAAAGGCGCCTTGCGTTCGGGGTCTTCCGTCGGTTCGTTTCGAATGCGAAGCTCGATGGGGTCAATGCTCAAGCGCTGGGCAAGTTCGTCCATCGCGCTTTCAAGCGCAAGCATCCCTGGCGCTTCTCCAGGTGCACGCATCCATTCGCCGCGATGCATGTCCAGCTTTACCAGCCGGTGCGTGGTGACCCGGTTGGGCGCGGCGTACAGCGAGCGGGTAAAGACGGCCGTCTGTTCGGCGAACTCTTCATACTGCGATGTCTGTGATATGACTTCGTGAGCAATCGCGTTCAATCTGCCATCGTTATCCGCAGCAAGCCTCACTTTCTGGATCATCATCGGCCGATGACCGGCATTAGCGAACATTTGCTGGCGGGTAAACGCGACCTTAACGGGCCGCTGCACCGCACGGGCGCCTAAAGCGGCAAGAATTGTCTCCGGCTTTACAATGAGTTTGTTGCCGAAACCACCGCCGATGTAGTGGCTGATAACGCGGACCTTTTCTTTCGGCATCTGCAAGGTGTTGGCGATGCCGCCACGGATCCAGGAAATACTTTGCGTAGAGGTGTAGACGGTCAGTTCATCACCGGCCCACATGGCAAGTGCGGCATGCGGTTCCATAGGATTATGGCTCTGATAACCCGTAATATAAACTTCATCGACCGTCACTGGCGACGCATTAAACGCCGCGTCGAACTCGCCAATGATTGAGTCAGTCTCATGTCCCGCGTTGATCTTTTTAGGCTTGTAGGCTTTTGCAATACCGCTTTTTAAGTCGAACTGGCCGTCATCCCGGGCGTACCGGACCTTAATAAGGTTTGCGGCGGCCCTTGCCTGTTCAAAGGTTTCAGCCATCACAAAAGCGATAGGCTCGTCGTAATACCGAATGAGATCTCCAGTAAGCACGGGACGGGGGCGAACACGCTCCGTAATTGTGGAACCATCCGGCAGTTCGAATGGCGCTTGCACGGGAGCGTTCTTGTGCGTCATCACATACAAGACGCCGGGCAGTCGCTCAGCCATGCTCGTGTCGATGGCGGCAATGCGTCCTTTGCCGATGGCCGCGCCCAGAATGTAGCCGAACGCTGGTTTGCCGCCCTCGGAATGTTCATAGGCGTACGTCGCCTGTCCGGTGACCTTTAACCGTCCATCGACCCGGTCCAAGGGCTGACCGATGACCTTTGTTTGTGCGGACGGGAGTGCGATTGTTGGATTTGTCATGTCCCTCTGCCTTAACTGGTGGCTTCCGTGAGCACGCGACCGAGCGTGCGTTTTGCCAGATCGATCTTGAAATCATTGTGGCCATGACCGCGGGCGTTTTTCATCGCTGCATCGGCGGCCTTTTGGAAAGCAACGTCCGTTCCGCGCTCGCCGGCAAGCAGCCGTTCTATTTCGGGCGTTCGCCAAGGTTTCGGGGCCACGCCCCCGAGCGCCAAACGGGCCCCGCGTATTTTGCCGCCGGACATGTCGATTACGGCGGCAACGGAGATCAGCGCGAAAGCGTATGAGGCGCGGTCGCGAACCTTGCGGTAAATCTGGACGCCCGGCGGGGCCGGCGGGAGGATGACGGCTGTGATTAACTCACCCACCCGGAGACTGGTTTCGATATGGGGCGTTGTGCCGGGCGCCTGGTAGAGATCGTCGAGAGCAACGCGGCGCGTGTCGCCTCCGTCTGCTACGATTTCCACTATCGCATCCAGCGCCATCATGGCGACGGCCATGTCCGATGCGTGAGTGGCGATGCAAGCCTCGCTGGCGCCGAGCACAGCGTGAATGCGATTAAAGCCGTTCAGCGCCGCACAGCCTGAGCCGGGCGTGCGCTTGTTGCAGGGCATGTTTATGTCATAAAAATACGGGCAGCGGGTGCGTTGCAGCAGATTGCCGCCGGTGGTCGCCTTGTTACGAATTTGCGCTGAAGCGCCCGCTAGCAGCGCGCGTGCGAGCATCGGGTAGCGGGTACGCACGCGCATGTCGGCTGCCAGATCGCTGTTGCGCACCTGAGCGCCAATCCGCAGCCCCCCATCCGACGTCTCCGCAATGGCGGCAAGAGGCAGGCGGCTGATGTCAACGAGGTGCGCAGGGCGTTCAATGCCAAGCTTCATGAGGTCCAGCAGGTTGGTGCCGCCCGCGATGAACTTAGCCCCCGGTTTGGCCGCCGCTGCGACCGCCTGCCTCACGTCAGAAGCTCGCTGATATGAAAATGGCTGCATGAGCTTATGCCTCTCCGCTTGCGTCAATTATTGCCGCGACGATGTTGGGATACGCCGCACACCGGCAGATGTTGCCGCTCATACGCTCGCGAATTTCGGCGCCGCTCAGCGCTGGCGACTTGGTCAGGTCATCCGTAGCGTAGCTCGCCCACCCCGCCTTGACCTCGCTCAACAGTCCAGCGGCCGAGCAAATCTGGCCCGGCGTGCAATAGCCGCATTGGAAACCATCATGTTTGATGAACGCCGCTTGCAGTGGGTGCAGCGCCTCGCCGTTTGCGAGACCTTCGATGGTCGTGATCTCGTCGCCGTCGTGCATGACGGCGAGAGTGAGGCAGGCGTTGATGCGCCGTCCGTTGACAAGCACGGTGCAAGCGCCGCACTGGCCATGATCACATCCCTTTTTCGAACCTGTTAGCGCAAGTTGATGCCGCAGAGCATCGAGCAGGCTGGTTCGAGGATCGAGCGTGAGATGGTAGGACGTCGCATTGATGCGTAGCGTAACCGCAGTCTCAATGGCATCGCCTGCGGCCGAGCGCGCTGGCGCCGCTTCTGCGCTCCAGCCGCGAGTGCCCGCCAGAGCGGCCGAGGCCACGCTCAATTCCAGCAATTCGCGGCGCGTTAGCCCCGTCTCGTCGGGAAGATCCGTCATGTCGCCTGATCCCACAATCATTGATGACCGGGATGTAGGCGTGAAACGGTGCGCGCTCTTTCACAAAACAGGCAATTTATCAGATTCTACCCGGAAAATGTGAGCGGTAGGCGCCTGGAGGCATCCCGGTCTTTTTGCGGAACACGCTCGTGAAGTGGCTCTGGCTCGAAAACCCGCATAAGAAAGCAATAGCCGCTAAGGGCTGATCTCGGAGAGCGAGCGATGTTTTCGCCCGCTCGACACGGCGCTCCAACACGTATGCATAGGGCGTCATGCCGGTCGTGGCCGTGAAGGCGCGACTGAAGCTGCTGACGGGCATCCCGGTTTGGGTAGCCAGCTCTGATAAAGCGATGTCCCGCCCGAGATTTTCGTCCACGAAGGCTTCGATTTTCGCAAGCTGCCGCGTTGAGACGGTGCGGCCCCTGTGTTGCAGCGAGGCGTCTGCCCGGCCTGCAGCGAGGCGCAGAAATGCGAGTGCGCTTAAATGCTCCACATAAGCCGTGTCGACCTGGCCTGTGCGCGCCAAGACACTCGTGAGAGACCCCATCAGCTGTTGTACCAATTCGTCCCTTCCGTTCAGCACCGCGCCCAAGGCATCACGGCGGGCGCCACACAAATTCTCGACCAAAGATGGATCTATCCATAGGGCGGAGAACACCAAATTCGCCTCGCGATACGAAGCCAGCCGTGTCGCCATGGCCGGCACGAAGGAAACTGCTCCAGCCCTGTCGCGCCCACGATAAGCATCACTGTTGATGCGGACATTTGTTTCTCTCGTGTGACCCGCTTCCGTAACCACGATCAGATGTGCGTCGTTCCGCCATTCCAAATCGAGCGAGTCGCATTTCCAGCGCCGACGGTCGAACACGATCGCGCCATCGAGCCACTGGGCCCACTGAAGTTGTTCGACCTCCTCGCCTGACGCAGAGGATCTGCCCAGCCCGGTCAAATGCAGACGTGTCATCATGGCAAGAAACCCATAATTCTTGAAACGTACTCCCACAGCTAAACGGTCACCGGCTGATCGGGTTCAGGTGTAAGCGGTGCTCTGCGGCCCTTGATGAGCTGCGTAACTGCGGTCACGCGGCACGCTGGTCTTCAACGCGGCCGTGCTTTGTCATGCTGGCCGCCAGGGCATGAGCTCATCGATCTGAGATGCCGGCCAGCCATCGACGAGCTTCTCGAGAACCATCTGCGAGGTAGGCTTTCCGGATCGACGCCGTTGAGGCGGCAGGTCTCGATCAGCGAGGCGAGACAGGCCCACACCTCGGCCCCTTCGTCGCCGCCGGCGAACAAGGCGTTCTTGCGATTGAGGGCGATGGGCCGCATCGCGCGTTCCACGGCGTTGGTGTCGAGCTCGATCCGACCATCATCGAGGAAGCGGATCAGCGGCGGGCCCGACCTCCGACTAGGAATCCATCTTGATATTGTTTTCTTTGATGATCTTCCCCCAGGTCTCGACCTGCTCGGCGAAGAGAGTCGCCAGGGCACTAGCGAACCGTTTCAGGTGGTCGGGGGGTTGGGCGAGAGCGACAACAGCCTCCCCCTTTCTACCGGCTCGGCAACGCCGCCATTCGACTGGCGGCTTCCCTATCTCCCAGGCCGGCGGCAACGGCATACCACTTGCGAGCGAGTTCCACGCTCGGCCGCATTCCGGATTGGGAAAGCCGCTTGAGAAATACCGGGTCATAAGTCTCCCCTAGCGTCCGAGCCGCCATCCAACTGCCTTTCAGCGCGAACTCTTCATAGATTAGCCGTGCACTCGAAACGTCTCCGTCCTTCATGAGCTCTGCGGCACGACGCAGCCCCTCATCCTCTTCCGGTGAGATCGGTCGAACAATCTGTGGTGCTCGTGCCTCTTGCTCTTCGATCGGGGACACGGCCAACGCGGCGGTGGAATTCGTCGCTGCGATCTTCTGCTGATCAATGAAAGCCACGACAAGCAAGGTTGGGGTGCTTGGATCACTTTTGGCTTCGCGAAAAAAAGTGATCTCCATCCGCACCTCGCCAGAGAAGTTAGCGGGAGGGACAAGCGTCAACGCAGGTAAATCGGCCACCGAAACAAACCAAGTATGGCCGACTTTGAGGCCTCGTGAGAGGCTGAAGTTAGCTGGGACCGTAAGACGGGCAAATCGGTACTCAGCTGCCGGGGAGCTGATTGGCAATGGCACCGTGGCGCCGGCTGTAGCTTCAATGCGCCGTTCAGCGCCGGCGGAGCCCGGAACATTCCCATCTTTGCCGAGCGCCGAAGGCGCACCGAGCAGGACGGAAGCAAGGACGAGTCCACCATAGGCGCGTGTCATCATCATTTTGCAGTCCCCCGACACTGGTGAGCCAAGCATCAGTTCCGAGTGATGCGCGTCGCCCACCACTGCTGGAATTGCGACCAGAGGGCAGTGGTATCTGCTTCGGACGGAGGGGTTCCTCCACCTTTCGCCTGACGGTACTGATCGAGGAACGTGACGAAGGCCTTCTTGGCCTGTTCGTCGACGACAGCGGTATCAGTGCGCGGTGCCTTACGGATCTGATCCACCAGTTCCTGGGCGACCGGGAAGCGCCGCCAACCGGGTACGTCTGCAGCGAGATTCACGTCGGCCCAGCCCGGATGACGGGCAGGCGTGGGGAACTTATCGATATTGGCGAAAAAGGCCCGAACGAAAGTAGCAACCCTGTTAAATCGGTCAGTGCCCGCCGGCCAATTGTAAACGGCGAGAAGACTGGAATTCGCGACGGACGGCACATCCACACCATCGTTGATCATGGTGGGATAGTGGCTCGCTTTCAGTCGAGCTGGAAGGTATGCCGCGCGTATCGGGTTGAAGTCACTGTTGGGCAAAGTGGTCTCGTCGATCGGCACGAAATGTAGGTTGTCCTCGGGCTTGACGCCTTCGAACCCTTGCAGCGGCGGTTGTGCGCCGCGGGCGGCGGCGGCGACCTCACCAGACTTGACCTTCTGCATAGCCGCGCCGCCGTCGTCATGAACGATCTGCACGTCGATGCCGGCGGCGAGGAAGAGGTTCTCGCAGAAAATCGCGACGGTGCTGAGGGGCTTGAGGCAGCTCACCTTCTTGCCGCGCAAATCCTCTAGGCTGCGGATGTCGCGCTTGGCATAGACGTGCAGAACGGTATTGAATACCTTCGCGATATAGGTGATGCGCTGGCCGACATCGGCGTAAGCGGCAGGGTTCTTCCGCTTGAGGTAGGAAAGAATGTCCTGGTCGACGATTCCCATGTCGATGCCACGCAGGTAGAGCATGTCGAGCACATTTTGCCCGGCACCTTTGCCAAGCATAGGAATGATTCGGAGATTGGAGCCGGGCTGCTCCTCAAGCACATTGCTGATGTCCTCGGCGAATTGGCTGTATCCGGTTAATCTGCCGGACCCCATGATTGTGACGACGTTCTCATTGGCTTTGCGCTTCTGTTCTTCAAAGAAGCTGACCGGCGGATTTGGCTGTCGCGCCACTTGGGCGCTGCTGATAGCGCACATACCGACAGTGCTACAGATCGAAAAGGAAATGGCAAAAACGAAGCGGGATCTCATAGTGCCTCTCGCTCTCATGACGTTTCATCCTGGTTTGAAAAATGCGTCACGCGACCGTCGCCGACGGCCGCGTGATCTCGTTGGGCTACTGCTGCTTGATGCCTGCCGCCTCAACGATCTGGCGCCACTTGCTCTGCTCGTCAGAAATGAAACGGGCGAATTCCTGCCGCGGCAGGGGCGCAGCAACGGCGCCGACATCGTTCAGCTTCTTCAGCACCTCGGGCTGGGCCAACGTCGCCGCAACCGACGCCGCCAACCGCTCGACGACATGGGTAGCAGTGCCCTTTGGCGCGAAAAGACCGAACCAGGTGGTCGCCTCAAAGCCGGAGAGCGATTCCGCCATGGTCGGCACATCGGGAGCTGATGAATTACGCTCCAGGCTCGTAACCGCTATGGCGCGGACTTGGCCGTCCTTTGCCGCTGGCCAGGCGTTGACCATGTTGTTGAAGCTGAGTGTGATCTCGCCGCCGATCAGAGCCGCCATGATTTCGCCGGCGCCCTTGTAGGGAACATGGGTCATGCTTGCTCCGGTGCGCATCCGGAACAGCTCACCGGCCAGATGCTGTGACGTTCCATTGCCCGCCGAACCAAAGGTCGCCTTGTCAGGGTTAGCTTTCAGATAGGCGACAAGCTCTGGAACCGTCTTGGCGGGAACCGAAGGGCTTATCACCAGGAGGTTTGGCAGGCGGGCGATCAACGTGATGGCTTCGAAGTCATTCGACGGATCGAACGGCAATTTGAACAGAAGCGGATTGATGGCGTGAGTGGCGACCGAGCCGACCAGCAACGTATAGCCGTCGGGCAGTGCTCTCGCGACCAGGCCAGCGCCTAGGGACCCTCCAGCGCCGGTCTTGTTCTCGACAACGAATGTCTGCTTGAACTCGCGTTGCATATGATCCGCGATGAGGCGGGCGAGGAAATCAGCAGTTCCGCCGGCGGCAAATGGCGAGATGATGGTGACGGGTCGCTCTGGCCAATCCGCCCGTGCGTAGGTGGGACTTAGGCTGGCGAATAACAGCGCGACACAAACTAATCTTCTGAACACAGATCACTCCGCTTTGGTTGGCAGGAGTGATATTCTTGGGGCCGAATGCGTGTTCGGTAAAGTTAAAATTGAATCTAAAAGCGCATGCAATCACAACTGTTGTCTCACAGCGAATATAATCACATGGTTATAATCGTTCGGAAACAGTAGTGGCGGTAATTATCTGATTTTATGGCGATAGCCTGCTTGATGAATTCCCTACGTGGGCACGAGCTATGCTTGAAACTTGGTGACGGCGTTTGATCAGGCGGCGGCTTGTTTCAGGTTGGCTTCGATGCCGTCGGTGAATTTGGTCTCTTCGATGAGCTTTGGTCCGCCGCGACGCGCCCGACATCCTTGGCGGCGACCATCGGGAATGCGGGGCCGCTCGCGAGATACGCTTCAACCGCGATATCTTTTACCTCGACAAAACGGCCGAGACTCCCCGTAATTCGTGTTCGATGGCGTCGGACAGAATGTCCCGCCTGCTGGTGTCCCATGCCCAGGTCATCCCCGATCTTTCCGTTAGTGCTTCCCTTTTCGGTATGCCCCCTCTGGGGCGGTAGCGCCGTTACGACAGGCGTTCGTCGGCTTCAAACGGGGGCAGTTCGACGGTAACCCGCGCGCCGCCGCCCTCCGCGTCACGGATCGTGATACGGCCGGCATGGCCGTCCGCAACCTTCGTCGCTATGGCAAGACCCAGGCCAGCCCCGCCCGTCTTGCGGCTGCGTGAGGCTTCGAGACGCACGAATGCCTGCATGACATTGTTGCGGAATTCCTGGGGGATGCCCGGACCGCTATCCTCGATCTCGGCGATGAGGGTCTTGCCATGCAGCGTGATCGATGCGCGAGCCTCCCCGCCATAAACGATGGCGTTCTCGATCAGGTTGGCGAATAACCGCCGCAAGCCGATAGCATTGCCAAGCACCAACGCGCTCTCTGCCGCCGTATGAACCGTGAGGGATGCGCGTGCGCCGCTCCGCCGACATTGCTCGATCTCCTCCCGCACCAGTTCCGGTATGTCGACCAGTTCCAGAACGTCCTTTGCCGGGCGGTCCTGTACGGCGAGAAGCGCATCGTCCAACAGGCTGATCATATCCTCGATATCGCGGATGGCGCGGGCACGCTCGGCTTCATCGCCGATCAGCTCGGCGCGCAGCCGCAGGCGCGTCGCGTAAGTGCGCACATCGTGCGAGAAACCCGCAATCATCGCCATTCGCGCCTTGATGAGTGAGGCAATGCGGTCCTGCATCCGGTTAAAGGCCGAAATTACGGCGCGGATTTCCGGTGCGCTGCGGGGGAAATCCGCGATCGGCTGCGGTTCGCTCAGATCGAGGCTATCGGCGGCGTTGGCCAGATGACGCAAGGGCCGCACTTCGCGTCTGATGATGATGATCGCCAGCAGCGCCACGGCAAAGCCGACGACCCCGGCCCAGAAGCCCGGCGGAAAGCCGAAGATATTGACGGAGAGCGGGCCGCCGGTCTCGATGGAAAGGGTCTCGCCGCTCTTGAGCGATACAATGATCTTGGCCGTTGCCGGCGATTGGAACGGCATTAGCCGCGGCAACCACCAGTTCTCCTCCTTGTGGATCAGCACGGTAACACGGCGCTCGCCGAGCGCGGCAAGATAGCGCCGCACGATCGTCTCGACGAAGTGAGACGCGCGCCAATTTTCAGTCGAGGCGTCCGGTGGTGTGCCCGTTTCGAGGCGGACGTCAAGCTGGGCGCTGTTGACGGCGCGCAAAACCGCCGCGCGTCGTTCGGCGGGCGCATTCTCGATCAGCTCGACGATGGCCGCCACCTGGTCGGGAAACGGCAGGCGGAAGCCGGTGCCAGTATTGCTGCCGCGCTGGATGAAATAGCCCATTACGGCGAGAAGCTGGATCGCGACCAGGCTGAAAATGAAGATGAGGACGATGCGCGTGATGAAGCTGAGGCGAAAGAGGCGCATCATGAGCCGAGCGTCTTCACCGCCGGCACAAACAGATAGCCATTATTGCGGATGGTGGTGATGAATTTGGCCGCAGGCGCGGCCGCTTCGACTTTCTTGCGTAGCCGGGAAATGGTCATGTCGATGGTGCGGTCGAGGGGGTCGGCGTTCCGCCCGCGCGTCCAGTCGAGAAGTTGATCGCGCGAGAGCACCCGGCGGGGCCGCTCGACGAAACAGGCGAGCAGGTCGAATTCCGCACTGGTAAGCTGGACCGGCTCGCCGCCAGGGCCTTCCAGGGTGCGGGCGTCGAGATCCATGACAAAGCTCTCAAAGGCATAGCGACGATTCCCGTTCGGCTGCGTTTCCGCGCGCGTGCGCCGGAGGATCGCGCGCACGCGCGCCAGCAACTCACGGGGGTTGAACGGCTTGGTCAGATAATCGTCCGCGCCCATTTCGAGGCCGAGCACGCGGTCGATATCGTCGTTCTTGGCGGTGAGCATCAGGACGGGAATGTTGCCGCGTGCCCGCAGATTGCGGCAGATCGACAGGCCGTCCTCGCCGGGCAGCATCAGGTCGAGAATGATGAGGTCCGGTGCAAAGCGGGCCATCGCCGCGCGCATCGCATCGCTATCTCCCGCCGTTTCCACGCGGAAACCTTCACGGATGAGCAGATCGCGCACGAGGCGGGCGATCTCTTCATCGTCCTCGACGATCAAAATCTGTGCGTCCGATAGGGCCATGGAGGTAACGATAGGCCGGACGAGCCGAAAAGCAAGCTCGGCGGAGGCTGTGTTACAAACTGTTACGCAGCGGAAAACAAAAGATAAAAAACGTTTCTCCCGGCACAAATCGGAGAAAACCAGCCGGGGCAGTCTCTTTGGTGTTGACGGGGATAACCCACCCTAAGGAGATACCGATGAAAAAGCTTATCGCGACGACACTGGCTGCCGCATCCGTCCTGGCCATCGCCGCCGGCGACGCAAGCGC
>Ga0136634_10001054_pt1 | contig 10817 bp, 7 predicted proteins | sample AntDrymUQ8332106_2_FD_104654 | JGI IMG/M metagenome (GOLD analysis project Ga0136634, IMG submission 104654) | Polar desert sand microbial communities from Dry Valleys, Antarctica - metaG UQ833 (21.06) | ecosystem: Environmental > Terrestrial > Soil > Desert | place: Antarctica: Dry Valley... | reverse complement strand
TGGGCGCGCGTCTCCGGCACCCTACGATACGCCGTCGGCCAGTCCGGCACTTCCCATGGATGCAATCATGACCCGAACCACCCAGCAGGCCATCCACAGCTACATCACCGACATGCTCGCCCTCGAAAACCACATCGAGAAGGCAATCATGGCGCAGGCTTCTGATTTCAAGGACGAACATCCTGCCGTCGCAACTGCGCTCGGCGAGATGCACCGTACCATCAAGGAGCACATCAGCACGCTGGAAGTTCTCGAGCACGACAGGGATGCCGGCCCACGCCTCGACATCGCCGACTTCGTCAAGCGTGCCGCCACGACCGTCGCCGGCCTTGGCGCCGCCGCTATCGACCTCGTTCGGACGGAAAAGCTGCCGAAAAACCTTCGCGACGACTACACCGCCTTTTCGCTCGCGACCGTGGGCTATGTGATGCTGCATACCACCGCCAGGACGCTGGGCGATGACCGCGTCGCCGCGCTGGCCGAACGGCACCTCGCGGACTACGCGGGGATGGTGATGCAGCTGAACGACATGATTCCCCGCACCGTCGTGACGCTCCTGAGGGAAGAGGGATTGCCGGTCCAGGAAGACGCCCTAGCGGGTATCGAGGAAACGATCCGTGGTGTGTGGTCGAAAAAGAGCGAGTCTCGCTGATAGGGCGACCGAGCAAGAAGCGCAGCACTCCGATCGACTCGATCAGGGAATACTGATCGAGTCGATCTGCGGCATCATGCGACGACGAGCCAACGCGAGCGAATTGCGGCAAGCGCTCCCAGCATGCCCGCCACCACCCTGCCAGCGTTGGAGGCCACGAACAACCACTCGAACGGCGCTTCCGCGAGCACGACGATGCCCACGTTGAGTGCGGCCGCAACTGCACCAACCAGGAAGCCGTGAAGCAGCTGGCGATCGACCAGTGGACGCACCGCCCACCGAGCCATCACGAACGCCATGATTGCCGCGCCCAGTGGCCCGACCCACCGCCCGGCCGTCTCTGCGAACGCCCTTGCCGCCTCTCTTTCGCTCGGGCCAAACACCGTGAGCAATCCGAGCAACGCCACCGGGATCAGCTCGACAAACAACGCGGCAAGCAGGACGCGTCTCCAGCGTACGCTCATGCGGTGTCCGATGTCGATGACCTGGGAAGTCCGCCTAGAATGTGAATCCGATTCCACCGGTGATCAGCGGGCCCTCGTCGCCCTTCCCGGGAAATCCCACGCCGACGAAACCGACATTGCCTCGCCCCAACACCGACATCCACACCCCACCGCCATACGAATGCAGCACGTCTCCGCTCGAAAACCCGCTTACGTGAACCAGGCCGGCATCGGCGAATGCGAAAACTCCCTGATGTCCCGGCACCAGGATCCTCAGGTGGGTCAACGGCAACCTCACCTCAGCCGACCCGTGCGCCACATTTTCGCCCGCAAATCGATCAGGACGATATCCGCGCAGCGTCCTACGCCCGCCCAGCGTCGGCGCCTCGAAAAACGGCAACTGGCCCCAGGTCGCCGTGCCGCCGGCAAAGAGGGTCAATGACGGGCTCCACTCATCCCTGAACGAGAGCGCGATCGAACCCTCTACATCTACCCGACCGGTCGCCTCGACCAGATCCAGTGCCGCCGGATGCGCGGTGGCATGCACCCGCAGAAATCCGCCGCGCCGGGCAAATCCGGGATGGTCGCGGCCTTCGAGCTCCAGCGTGGCTCCCAGGCCCACCATTCCGAATGAACCCGTTCCGTACGGTCGATCGAGCCCGATGAAGCGATCACGGTTCGGCGCCTCGTCCAGGTCGGTATTGGACCATCGCAGCACCGGACCAACAGTGAGCGAACTCCGCTCGCCGATCAGCCTTCCCAGCTTGAGTGCGACGGTTCCCTGATGCTGATGGACATTGTAAAAAGCGGTTTCCGCATTCGCCGGGGCGCGATCCGCGAACCCGTACCACCGAACCAGCTCGATGCCGCTTGCCAGCAAACCGAGCGAGGCGAACGCAGGGGAGTTTTCGAACTGACGAGTCACGCCACCCATGAATCGAAACGCCTGACGACCGGTCGAATACTGTAGCCGATAGTCGAGGCGGGTCGCGTACGGGAATCGTCGGAAACCGTAGTATCGCGTATTGCCGCCGTAGCCGATGAGCGCCCCGACATCGACGCCGACGGATCCGGTAAGCAGTCGAAGGGTCCTGTGTCCCCAGTCGGGAATGGGAAGCTCGCCACTATCGGCCTTCGCCTCCCACGACCTTGAGTCGATCCTGTCACCCGTTGCCTGGTTCTTGCCTCGATGATCATACAGGTGCACCGCTTCGTTGCGCCGAACCTGGAAGTCATCGTCACCACCGCCGCCGATGGCGCGCACCCGGATCCTCGCGCTCCCCGAGCCGGCGACGAGCAACTTGTCATCGCCGCCCTGGAGATAGACCCGCACCTCATCGGTCTCATCCGGCGAGAAAACCCGCGAGTAGTAGCGGCTGCCATTCGCGCTGAGTGAGACGGTGGTCGCGCCGCCGGAGTCGCGACTGACCGAGGCCTCGTCGTCGAGGTCGGTCGCAAAAATATCGACATGCCGTGCCAGCAGCCGGTAATACTTTCCCCACATCTCGCTCAGGTTGTCTCGACGAATGCGCAGGGCGCGCTCCAGCCGGGGAGACTCGGCGGCGGCGAACTCCGGCGGCAGTTGCTGCACTGCAACGGCAATCACCGAATCGGTCAGTCGCGATTTCAGGGCGGCACCAACGGAATCCCAGACCGGCCGCTCCAAGCTCGTCAGGTAGCGTCGATCGATATCACGGCCGTTCCACGTCGCTCCGATGACGTCGCCGTATTCAGGCCCGAAGTTGAGCAGCTGCGGTGCAACGCGGCGAGCCTGTCCGACCAGCAAACCGTCGAATCGGACAAAGGCCTGGTCGCGGTCGCGTGGAATCGGCGCCCAGCGGCGGCCCGCACCGGTGCCGACTTCCGCCCAGCGCCATTGGTCGCGATGGCGGTCCCAATCGCCGATGAATACATCGGTCAACCTGGCTGCGAGAAGCGCTCGCGCATCCACCCGCACGCTTGGGTCTTTTTCCGTTGCCTTGTCGAGATCGTCGGTGCCTTCGATGTCGCGCGCGCCTGCAAACGTCATCCGCGCGACGTCAGCATTGGCCGGTCGTTCCTCGATCGTGCCGAGCAGACCGGCGAACTCACCCCGGTGCTCCCCCAGCCCCGCATCATCCGCCATCTGGACCAGGATCGGCCGGGCGTTGAGCACGCCGGCCGCATCAAGGATGGGTGCGACGATGAGCGCGCCGGCAGGATGCCCACTGCTCAGCTGGTCCTGCAGCACATCGGCGGCGAAGGTCTCGCGCAAGCTCTTGGGCAGGAGCGCGGTGGCGTCCTTCGACAGCGAGCGAAACTGGTACTCTCGACCATCGCTGCCGTCGAACCGAAGTGATTTCGTCTGCTTTCCCCCACCGCGCTGCTTCACCTTGAGTCCGCCAGCGAAGTTGCGGAGGCTCAGCACTGGCACCCGGATCGGAGTCGTCCAGAGGTTGCGGTATCTCGACCCGAACAGGAAGCGATGCGTCGCACCTGCAGCGTACTCGGAATCGGGGACGACGGTGACAGAATCGCGGGGCGCATATCTGGCGACCGCCGGCGTCCTTCCCAGGCGACGGGTGCTATCCTCCTGGCCGCTCACCACCGTTGCCGCTCCGAAAGTTCCGGAGAATGCGAGCAGGGTCGTTGCCAGCCTGAATCGAGCGTGACTACATGGCAAGCAGCGCTCGGGCGATCACCATCCGCTGGATCTCGCTCGTCCCCTCACCGATGGTGCACAGCTTCACGTCACGATAGTACTTCTCAGCCGGATACTCCTTGACGAACCCGTAGCCGCCGTGAATCTGCACACCCTTGTCGCTGGCGCGCACTGCCACCTCTGACGCGTAGAGCTTCGCCATTGCCGACCATGTCGTGGTTTTTTCACCCGCATCCTTCATTGCCGCCGCACGATGACAGAGCAGTCGCGCCGCTTCGATCTCGGTGGCCATGTCGGCAAGCATGAACTGGATTGCCTGAAATCCGGCGATCGGCTGGCCAAACGCGGTGCGCTGCTTCGCGTAGCTCCGCGCCGCCTCGTACGCACCACGAGCGATACCGAGTGCCAGCGCGCCGATGGAGATCCGGCCGCCATCGAGCACCTTCATCGCATCGATGAACCCGTACCCGACCTTGCCCAGCACCGCCGAGGCCGGGACTCGGCAGTCTTCCAGGATCAGTTCGGCGGTATCCGACATCCGCATCCCCAGCTTGTTCTCCTTCTTGCCCGCGCGAATTCCCGGGCGATCCATCTCGATCGCGAAGGCGGTGATGCCATGCTTCTTGTCGGTTCGATCGGTGACCGCGAGCACGACCGCGACCTGCGCATAGCTCGCATTGGTGATGAAATTCTTGGTGCCGTTGAGTACCCAGGTGTCGCCGTCCTGCACCGCGACGGTATGCATGCCCGATGCATCGCTCCCCGAACTGGGCTCGGTCAGCGCCCAGCATCCAATCCATTCACCGCTGGTGAGCTTCGGGAGGTACTCCATCCGCTGGGTTTCATTGCCCGCGAGATAGATATGACCGGCGGCCAGGGAATTGTGGGCGGCGACGGCGAGTGCAACGCCTGATTCGACGACCGCCAGCTCCTCGATGATGTTGACATAGTCGATGTACGACAAACCGGCGCCGCCATACTTCTCCGGAAAGATCGCCCCGAGCATTCCGAGCTTGCCTAGCTGCTTGATCACATCCAGGGGAAAGTGCTGGCTTTCGTCCCACTCCATCACATGGGGCTTGATCTCGCTTTCGGCAAACTCGCGCACCATCTGCTGGATCTGTTGCTGCTCGTCGGTCAGGCGGAAGTCCATCGGGGGCCGGCTCCTGAAGGTCTCGGTATGAGGTCGGCCGGAAAAGTAGCCCCGCACATTGCCCTGCAAAGTCAGGACGCTCTACGGCGTCAGGGTCGCACCAGCCAGTTGTGCGATAGCCGCCAGGGTGGTCTGCGCCGCGTTGAGCCCCAGTCGAAAATCTGCGTCGGAGAAAGTCGCAAAGACGTCGGTCGGTTGGTGCCAATGCGGGTTCCATCCCGTTCCAATGTGTGCGAGGCGCTCGTTCTCCCGGAGCGAGATCGCGGCGACGAAATCCTGGAAGGGCGCAGAATCGGTATTGCTCATTCGATCGCCCACCGCGGCTGGGAAATCGGTGGCGTAGCGGTCGTTGGCCCGGCGGAACGCCCACGCGAGTTTCTGGGATTCGGCCGCCTGTTTCGAGGCACCGCCAAACTCGATGTTCACGTCGGCTTCGCGGCGTTGTTGCGTGCTCACCACGCCATCCGGTCCCGGCATTCCATGATCGAACAGCATCATGTCGTGCTGGATCATGCCGAGCCACCGGGGTTCAGGGTACTTCCCAGATCCCGCAGGCTGCTCGATTCCCTGAAGGTCCTTCCGTTGTTCGACGTACGCGCGACTCCCGTTGAGTCCTGTCTCCTCGTTGTTCCACAGAACGAATCGGATCGACCGTTCGGTCTGGACCCCAGGAGCGTTGAGGATTCTCGCCAGCTCCATCACGATGGCTGTTCCCGATCCATCGTCGTTGGCGGCCTCTCCGAAACCGTGGCCATCCATGTGCGCCCCGATGATGTACATCTCCTCGGGGTGCGTGGCCCCAATCTTGGTGCAGTAAACCTGCTCGCGCGGCCCGGGAGTATCCGGCTGGCCGTTCAACGCGCGCAGGGTCGTATCCGTTTGCGCATCCGGCCGCACATTGACTCCCGTCCTGCCCCGAAATCCCTTGGCCGGATTGGGATTGCGCACGGCAGTGCCACGGGGTGCCTGCGAAGGTGCGGTGCCCGGGGCCGGTGCAACGGTTGCTGGACGGGGCGCGGGGGCGACGGACGAATCGATCCGGGCGAGCTGGCGTCCGAGGAAGTCAAACTGCATCCGCTCCGTGTCGGTACACCCGTAGCCCTTGAGCTCTGCTTCGATCCAGTCGGTCGCGGCCCGGTTGCGATCAGTTCCCTGTCTCCTGTCGCCGAACTGCGTCAATCCCTTGATGGTCGTCTTGTAACGCTCGAGGTCGAGCCGGGAAACCAGGGTGCGAACAGGATCGGAAGCCTCAGGCGACTGACTGCCGGTTGGGACCTGACCCGACAACCCGGCCATCAACAGGAATGGCGACGAAAATGAGAGCAGCGAAGCGGGCACGCGCATCGATCGACTCCTCGAGATTGGACGATGTCCGGGTAATGAATTCAAGCCCAGCAGTGGACTGGAGCCGAGGTGTCGGGAAAGATCGCCGATGACGACTGTCGGTGAACGATGACCCACTCAGGGCAAAACCAGCAATGGTTGACGGGTGGCAATTTGTTCGGTATATGTTCGGTAATATACCGAAGGTTTACCGAACTGGAGGCGCCATGCTCGTCTCATTCCCGTTGGTATCCACTCCCAGGCCGGCCGGCCCCTCTGGGCAGGTCACCTTTGCTGACGCGGGGCGTCGTCGCCCCTGGCGAGTCGGTCTGCCGGCATTGTTTGCGTGCCCTGAGTGCAACGGGCCAATTGCACCCTCATCCGGATGCGTGACGTGCATAGCCTGCGGCTGGGGCCGATGCGGGTAGCATCCCGGGTTTTTCAGTTTTGAGTCGGGACGGGCCTTCTGGCCGCCCTGATCGATGAAATGCGCAGGGGCGGCCTTCTGGCCGCCCCCGCGTCCCATCGCTCCAATTGCCTCTCCCTATCGCCGAACGCACATCGCATCGAGGGAAGGCCGAGTGGATCGATTGCCCACTTCCAGCAGCAAGTCGCGGATGTAACCGGTGATCGTGGCGTAGTGCGGATAGTCGATGTACTGCGCTTCGTCCGTCACCTGGTGGTAATCGCCGTGCAAGCCGGTGAAGAAGAACACGATCGGAATGCACTTCTCGGCGTAGCGAGTGTGATCGCTGCGCCCGTACAGATTCTGATACCCGGGCCAGCTCACGACGCCGTTGACCGTCGTACCGATCGTGGGATCATCGAAGCGGGAGTCGAGCTTGATCGGCGTCTTGCGACGCCCGTTGACCTCGTCAACCATGCGACCGAGATCACCTGAAAGTCGATTGGCGCCGAGCACGCCGGTGTAGGTGTCACCGCCGCCGATGACATCCTCGGCGCGACCCCGTCCGACCATGTCCACGTTGATTGCGGTCACGATCGAGTCAACCGGAACACTGGGATTCGACGCGAAATGCCGCGATCCATGCATCCCAGATTCTTCCGCAGTGTGCCACACGAAAACCACCGAGCGCTTGGGCTTGACCGGCATCCGCTGGATCGCTTCCGCGATCTCGAGGATTGCCATCGATCCTGAACCGTCATCATCGGCGCCATTGTTGATTGAATCGGGACGCGCCGGGCGAATCTTCCGGAGTGAATCGACATTCGCCTTCACACCAGCTGCCTGGTCGGCGTCCAGGGCGCGGAGATCGCCACTCGCCATCTGCAGTCGAAGGCGCTCACTTGCCATGGCACGGGCGGAATCGTGATCAATCGGACCGGCAGCGCGAAAGCCGACGTGATCATTGTGTGCGCCGATCGCGACGAACTGCCCGCGCAACGCCGGATCGCTGCCGCGAATGATTCCAACCACGTTGCGACCCCAATCAGTCGGGCGCGCCATGTAGTCCAGCTGTGCCGTGACGGTTCCGCCCATGTCGCCGGACTTTGCATTGGCGATCGGTGCGCCGAGCAACATCGACGCAGCGGAACTGGTCAGGCGAATCTGCTGCACCGGACCCGACGGCGCCGAATTGGGCCCACCAACCGGACCCCGTGCGGCGCGCCCAGCGGCTGCGATCGAATCGGCCCGGGCAATGGAATCGGTATAGGTCTTGGCCATCGCCGCCGTCATGCCGCTCGGAAGTCGTCCGCTGATGAGTTCGCCGTTGCGAACCACGCCAACCATTCCGGCTCGACTGATGACCACGTCGCCAGCGGCGACTGTCCGCTTGGCATCGGCCGCCGCGAACGTTGCCGCTGGTTCGTTGATCATCCCGCGTGCCGCGGGCGCAACCGCATCGAGGTTCACCGTTGCAACCGCCGCAGCCCCGGCAAACCGGGCCATCGCAGCGCCGCCGCCTCCGAATCCACCGCCAGGTCCACCGCGAGGAGCGCCGCCCGCCGCAGCAACCGCCCTCGGCGCGGCGAGGATCACCAATTTGCCACTGGCCTGTTCAGCAGTGATGTAGGTACTGGTGTCGCCCGACACCCCGCCAAAAATCACCCCGACATTGTTGATCGGCTTCGGGGCCACCGCACCCGGCACCGGGACAAAATCGTCGTTGAAGCGCAACGCCTTTTCACCCACCACCATCATCGACTTGTTGGTGAATTTGCGCTGCATGTATGGGAGCGTCTGGAAGTAGCCGCCGTTGTCGCCACCTGGCTCGATGCCGAGGCGCTTGAGTTCGCGGGCGATGTAGTCGGTGCCCTTCTGGTTGCCAATGCGTCCGGCCTGACGACCTTGCATCGAGTCGTCGGCAAAGATGTAAATCCGCGTCATCAGGTCCTGCACCGTGATATCGGCGGTGGTCGGCTTGGGCGCGTGTTTTTCGGGATAACCGTACTTGTTCATGCCCGACTGGCTGAGCACGGCTGCAGTGGGAAGTACGCCGCAGATCAGGCTGGCTGCGCAGGCAGCCGACAACATTCGTGACACGGGTCACTCCGATTAGGTAGGGGCGGCAGGAGGCCGGTCACATTTCCGGCCCATCCTTGTGCTACGCCGCCCCTCGAATCTGCGTTATTGCGATTTCATTATCACAAGGCCGTTCTCCCCAACTTCACTTGTCCTCTTTGAACTGTCCCAGTGCGTCCGCGGCGGCCCGCCGCACCTCCGGATCCTTGTCTTCGAGGGCGCGCATCAATCCGGTGATGACGGCCGGCGCGGCGATCTCGGAGAGACCTTCGACCGCCGCAAGGCGAATTTCGCGGTTCTTGTCGCCGAGCAATCCGATCAACGCAGATGTCGTGGCAGGGTCGGCAATGCGGCCCAAGGCGTGGGCTGCCGCCGTTCGCAGCTCGGTGTCCGAAGACGAGAGCGCGCGCACCAGCGACTCCGGCGCCCGGGTGATGTTGTCAAGATTGCCGACTGCCTGGACCGCGGCGCGCCGCACCTGCAGGTCATCATCGTCAATGGCCTTGGCCAGTGCATCGAGCGCGGCTGGGTCCTGGATACTTCCGAGCGCCTCTGCGGCCGCCAGGCGAACGTAGACCGACGCATCGCGCAGCACGGCGACCAGCGCCGCTGTGGCGCGGCGATCCTCGATACCGCCAAGCGCGTCGGCGGCCGCCGCGCGCACCATCTCATCGGCATCGCTGAGCATCGGGATCACATCAGCAGTCGAGCGCTGATCCTCGATCTGACCCAGGGCCCAGACAGCGGCCAGTCGGAGGCGTTGGTCTTTCGATCGCAACACGCGCGTGAGCGGGGTCACCGACGCGGGATCTTCGATCTGACCAAGCGACCAGGCCATCATGGTCGCAACGTTGGCGTCATCGTCGCCCAGACCGCGTTCCAGCGCCGCTCGGAGTTCCGGACGCTCGTCGACGCCGGCAGCAAATGCCGCCGCCTCGCGGATCCGCGGCGAGCTGCTGGCAAGCAAGTGCGCCATGCGATCACTCGCGATCGCGCTATTGCCCAGCATTTTTCCCGCGACTCGACGCACGCACGGATTCTCGGCATCGAGCGATGCGATGAGCAGGTTGAGCGCTGCGGGGTCGGAGATCGTTCCGGCAAGCGAATCCTTTGCGGCGCGGACGCCCGGACGCGAATCGCCGAAACGCCCGAGCGACCCGCGCTCGCCACCCCACCAGAAGTTGCCGAGCTGATCGCCGATCATGTCACACAGCACCGGGTCGGTGCTACCAAGGGCATCGAGAGTCAGGGCAACGCGGGTCGAGTCGGCACCAGCCCGCCCATCGACGTCGTGCGCTCCGTTGATGATGATCATGTTCTGCGCCGCACCGGCGTACGCCACCGCAGCTCCGCCCACTGCAACACTACAGATCAGGACTGCCTTGATGCGCATCATCAGTTCCTCTCTCCGAGGGCTTCGGCGGCACGACGCCTCACCTTGGCGTCCGCAGAATTGAGGGCCGACCGCAACGCTTCGCGGGCCGATGGATCAACGATTTCACTGAGCGCATCGATCGCCGATTCGCGCACCTGCGCACTGACATCCTCGAGCATTCGCTTGAGGCTGGGGATCGCAACGACGATCGACCGATTGCCGGCCAGCTGACTCGCAGTCGAACGCACATCGGCGCTGGAATCGCGAAGCAGCGCCAGCAACGTCGCTTCAGGTATCGGGACCTTCAGTTCGTCGAGGGCGCTCAAGGCCGACTGACGAACATCGGCGTCCGGGTCGCCAAGCGCGGCGGCGACGGTCGGCGCCACTGCCGGATCACCCAGCTCCCCGAGTGCACCAACCGCGGAGGTCCGAACGTCGGCGGAAGGATCTCGCACCAGCTTGCTCAACGCGCCGATCGCCGAGCGATCACCCAGGCGCGCCAGGAGATGTGCCGCCTGGTGGCGCACCTGCGGATCGGAATCGTCAAGCAATCGAATCACCGGGCCCGACGGGACGCCCTTGTCGAAACTGGACAGCGCGTTCAATGCACTCCGTTTTACGTCCGGATTGGAGTCGCCGAGCAGATCCGCCAGCGGCGCGATCGCTCGCGGATCCTCGAAATTGCCCAGGGCATCGGCCGCTGCGGCGCGTACCTCGGCGTCGGCGTCCTTGAGCGTCGAGATCA
>Ga0136634_10001053_pt1 | contig 10823 bp, 12 predicted proteins | sample AntDrymUQ8332106_2_FD_104654 | JGI IMG/M metagenome (GOLD analysis project Ga0136634, IMG submission 104654) | Polar desert sand microbial communities from Dry Valleys, Antarctica - metaG UQ833 (21.06) | ecosystem: Environmental > Terrestrial > Soil > Desert | place: Antarctica: Dry Valley... | reverse complement strand
TATCCTGCCATCAGCAAGATCGTGCATGACGCCTGCTTACTGCATAATTTACCCTATAACGAGTATTCTACCATGTCAGGGGCAATTGCCTCACATTTCCGTATGATGAAGCAATTGGGAAAGAAACCGGCTTCTATAAATGCTCAGCTTGAACTTGCAAGAGCTAGTTAGTACAATTATCAATTCTCACGTTGAAAGGTAAAGCTTGGTTTTCAGCAAGAAGACCTGGTGAGTCTTTTTCCTTCCTAGTACTAGTAATGGTCAACTGCCACCCTTGGTGCCAACTATTTCGGCCTGTACTTGCTATCTTCAAATATCCTTTTTGAATCGGTCTTCATCAATGAATCAAGAGTGAGAACCGGATTTTTATCCATGTATTTTTTGACGATCTGCCACCCGGTAAACAAACCGATATTTCCTGGGGCACCGTCTCCAAATTCAGGGGTATTGGGTGATTCACCGATGTAATTTTTTATCGTCCCGGGATCATTGCTGTACAACAAACCATTGGTAAGAAAATAATTCCAGATCAAACCCTCATTCTTATAACAGCCAGTCAACTGGTTTCCGGTATATCCGGTTTTCAAACTGTCTGGTATAAAAGGCGCCAACTTATCCAGTAAGTATAGCCGTTTGCCTTTCTCTACCATTTGAATTACAAGGTGTTTCCCAGTTGTTTGATCAGGGAACATATCATCGATAATATTTTTTATACAGTTAACAGGAATATAGTCAGGACTGAACCGGCGAGATATATATGCAGGGTACAAAGCCTGGCCCATCTCGCTTTTATAGACAGTAAAGTTTTTTCCAAGATGCAGTTGTAAACCGACGGCCAGCGCATCTGTGGTGATCACATCTCCATATCCGCCCAGCGATCCCTCAAAATAAGCATCCATAGGGCCAATAAAGGTAATGAGTTTACCAGGTGCCTGATATTTTGGAAAATAATGTTTCACATATTTCAGGCCTGTTACAATGTCTTCCCGGATTGGATCCATATCGCTAAAAATTTTAGCTGCTGAATCTTTTAGCGGTTTGTAATCTGAAATAAATTTCCGGATGGCTTCCTGCGTTGCTCTTCCCGTATCATTGAGGGGTGGCAGGCCCAGGATATTTTCCAAATAATCCGGCAAAAAAGAAGGATATTTTTTATGCAATTGTTGCAGGGATGGGAGGATATGGTTGGTATCTATAGCAAAAAAATCTTTTTCAAACCGATTTGTCTGCAGGCCAATTTTGATGTCTGATACATCTGGTGCATTGTTGTTGTTACAAGAAAATAAAATCGGTAATAATAAAAGATGAATGATTTTTTTCATGTTTATTGAACGATTCAAATTTATTATAAGTGCAGTAATATTTTTTTTAACGGATTTTAGCCCCCTAATGTTGGTGGCCATAACCTGCCGGTGTTTGTGTCTCACAAACACCCTTGTAAGCTGCCGGTGTTTGTATCTCACAAACACCCTCGTAAGCTTCCGATGTTTGTCTCACAAACACCCTCCCATTATCGATGTCTGTTTTCTACAAACCTTATTGCGTGTGATACATGTGTTCCTAAACATTATTAACTATGCATATTCATTAATACGTTACGCTTAAATTTGCTTCATGAAGATAGCATTAGCACAGCAAAACTATCATATTGGTAATTTTGAAGATAATACCCGCAAAATAATTGGTGCCATCGAAACCGCTAAAAAGCAGCAGGCTGATATGGTTGTTTTTTCAGAATTGAGCATTTGCGGTTATCCCCCAAGAGATTTTGTAGAGTTTGATGATTTCATTAACAAATGTTACAATGCGATTGAACTTATTAAAATGCATTCAGATAACATTGGTGTTATCGTAGGGAGTCCCGAGCGGAATCTCATCAGAGAAGGGAAGGATTTATTTAATACAGCCTGGTTTTTATACGATCGCGAAGTCATTGGCCGGGCACGAAAAACGTTATTGCCCACATACGATGTATTTGATGAGTACCGATATTTTGAGCCGGCCTATGATTGGAATGTGATTGAATTTAAAGGAAAAAAAATCGCATTGACCATTTGCGAAGATCTTTGGAACATCAGCGATAATCCTCTTTACCGGATTTGCCCGATGGATCAGTTAATTCGGCAACAACCCGACCTGATGATCAATATTTCTGCATCACCTTTTGATTACGATCATGAAGAAGATAGAAAAGAAGTCATCCGGCTCAATGTTTTGAAATATAAATTGCCCCTGTTCTATTGCAATGCAGTCGGCGCACAAACCGAAATTGTATTTGACGGAGGGAGTGTGGTCTTTGATGCAACAGGAAAGCTTGTAAAGGAGATGAAATACTTTGAAGAAGATTTTGAAGTGATTGATGTTGACACACCCGATTATAAAAACGCAATAGACTGGAGCCAGACAGAAAACATGAGGGAGCTCGATAAAGAAATGAGGGTTTCAAAAATCAGTGATCCAAATAAGATAATTGATTACCTGGTGGCGGATAATAATATTCATCAGATTCACCAGGCACTGGTATTAGGAATCCGGGATTATTTTCAGAAAATGGGTTTTATAAAGGCGATTCTCGGTTCATCCGGAGGCATAGATAGTGCTGTGGTACTGGCACTAGCCTGTGAGGCATTGGGTAAACAAAATGTTCGGGCTGTTCTGATGCCGTCACATTTCTCAACATCACATTCGGTTAGTGATGCCGAACAACTCAGCAAGAACCTTGGCAATCCGTATGATATCATTCCTATCAAAGAGGTATATGATGCGTTTATGGGTACTCTAAAACCGGTTTTTAATGATTTGCCTTTTGGCATTGCCGAAGAAAACATTCAAAGCCGTACCCGCGGCAATCTTCTTATGGCCATTGCGAATAAATTCGGATACATTTTATTAAACACATCAAACAAAAGTGAGTTAGCTACCGGGTATGGAACACTGTATGGCGATATGGCCGGCGGCCTGGGAGTATTGGGAGATGTTTACAAGATGCAGGTGTATGCGCTGGCAAAATATCTTAACCGGGGGGGTACTATCATACCGGAGAACATCTTACAAAAAGCGCCTTCTGCAGAACTTCGTCCGGATCAAAAAGATAGCGACAGTCTTCCGGAATATAGTGTTTTGGATAAAATACTTTACCAGTATATTGAAAAAAGACAGGGCCCCCGTGAAATAATTTCAATGGGGTTAGAAGAAACACTCGTTCGCAGGGTTCTGAAACTCGTCAATACAAATGAATATAAGCGAAACCAGTTTTGCCCCATCATCCGTGTAAGCTCTAAAGCATTCGGAGTAGGTCGGAGAGTTCCTATAGTAGGAAAATATTTATCTTAATGAATTAATGCTTAAATGAAATAATAACAGTTAATGGCAATGGAATAGGAGGCACTGTTAATTGTTTTGATAAGATGAGTTCAGTATCTGTCAATGATATTATTTTGAAATCTCCACCGACTCCCGCAAAAACAGCCGACGAAAAATTAATGACCGATTCATTGCTAGTGAAGTTCCATGTAAATGGTATTGTTTGTGAATCTGCCAGATCGCATTTAGTAGCACCTTCATCCAGGGTTCCCGTACCGTTGGCAGCAAAAAGGATTGTATTATCTGTTTGACATGCTTCTATTACCCCCGCCGGTAGTGCTACATCTCCTGTGCCGTTGTTATCACTATCTATTTTAGCGTCGTTGTATTTCCAGGGAGAACTGGCAATTTGCTCTGATTTGGTTTTGGTTGGAGTCGATCCACTATCCTCTTTTTGACAACCGCCAAAAATCAATGCAGAGCTCAGGAAAATAAGAATTAATAATGCTTTCATCGTTTAAAATTTAGGTAACGTATTCAATGCAATTTATAATTATCATGCCACAAAGACGAATTTGTTGCATAACTCTCCTCAATTATTTTTATTGTGTAATGAACGTTAATTTAGCTGTGTTACAGGGTTTTATCAAACTGGCAAGTATCTTGCAAAGGCTTTGTACGTATTTTGCACTCACAATCAAATTAATATATGGTCCTTACAGCCGATGATATTCGACAACTGAATGAAAAAATTCAATATCAGAGTGTATTTGTGGATCGTTTGAGGGATGAAATAGGTCGGGTAATTGTAGGTCAGCATTCAATGCTTGACAGATTACTGATCGGGTTACTTAGCAATGGACACGTTTTGCTGGAAGGCGTTCCGGGCCTGGCAAAAACATTGGCAATCAAATCGCTTGCCCAGGCGATTCATGCAAAATTCAGCCGCATTCAGTTTACTCCCGATTTGCTACCGGCAGACGTTATTGGCACATTGATATATAACCAGCAGCGAAATGAATTCATGGTTCGCAAAGGACCCATATTTGCCAATTTTATCCTGGCCGACGAAATAAACCGGGCACCGGCAAAAGTTCAGAGTGCTTTATTAGAGGCGATGCAGGAACGGCAGGTGACGATTGGAGAAAGTACTTATAAACTGGATGAACCATTCCTGGTGCTGGCTACCCAGAATCCGCTGGAGCAGGAGGGTACCTATCCTTTGCCTGAAGCACAACAGGATCGTTTTTTATTAAAAGTAATCGTTGATTATCCAACAAAATCGGAGGAACAGCTTATTATTCGTCAAAACGTTCAGGGGATGACAGGGCCGGAGATCAAACACGCCGTATCTGTCCAGGAAATTTTGCAGGCAAGAGACCTTGTGAGACAGGTTTATATGGATGAGAAAGTGGAGAATTATATTCTTGATATTGTTTTTGCAACACGCTACCCGGAGAAATACCGATTGGAAAAATTAAAGCCGTTGATCGCTTATGGCGGATCTCCAAGGGCGAGCATTAGCCTGGCATTGGCTGCAAAAGCGCAGGCATTTTTAAATAAAAGAGGTTATGTGGTGCCCGAAGATATACGCAGCATTTCGAAAGAAGTATTGCGTCATCGTATAGGATTAACTTATGAGGCAGAGGCCGAAAACGTGAATGTAGAAAATGTGGTGGATGAGGTTTTGAGGGCCATTCAGGTACCTTAACCTTAATAAAATCGCTGCCATACATTTCACAGATTAGCGTCAAAAATTTTTCGTGCTAATTCGTGGAATTCGTGACAAGTCTCTTAATATGGAAATAAGTATGGTTAAAGCAGATTTAATATAAACTTATAGAAAAATGGCCAACCGCCATCGCCCATCAATCATCTGTTCAAAATGTTAACCACGCAGGAAATATTAAAAAAGGTTCGTGAGCTTGAAATAAAGAGCAAAAAACTTACCCGGCATTTATTTACGGGTGAATATCACAGTGCTTTTAAAGGTCGTGGGATGTTGTTTAAAGAAGTTAGAGAATACCATCATGGCGATGATACGAGATTTATCGATTGGAACGTTTCTGCCCGATTCAATCATCCATTCAGTAAGGTATTCGAGGAAGAAAGAGAACTCACAGTGATGTTGTTGGTAGACGTAAGCGCCAGTTCTCTTTTTGGAACCATTCATGCCAGGAAAAAAGACCTGGTTACGGAAATGGCTGCTGTACTTGCTTTTTCTGCTATCAGCAACAATGATAAAGTGGGCATCATCTTTTTTAGTGATAAAGTAGAGAAATTCATTCCCGCAAAAAAAGGAAGAGATCATGTTTTATATATTGTGAGAGAACTGCTGACCGCTGAACCGAAACAAAAAGGAACCAACATAACAGAGGCCTTTAGAAAATTTACCAATTACACCCGACAAAAATGCATAGCCTTTGTTCTGAGCGATTTTCTGGATGCCGGGTTTGAGGATGCATTGAAGGTTGCCGGTAAAAAACACGACATCATCGGTATCAAGGTATATGATAAAATGGATATGCAATTGCCAGATATAGGATTGGTGGAAATAGAAGATGCGGAAAACGCTCAACGAAAATGGATTGATACGAGTGATTTTCTGTTACGACAGAATTATGAATCAGAATTTTTTCGATATTCTGAGTATTGCAAAACCATTTTTTCCAAGGCAGGTTGTGATTTGCTGCATATACGAACGGATGAAGATTATGTGAAAGTGCTGAAGAAGTTTTTTATCAGCCGAAATTCCTAAGTACATCAATGAAGTGTAGCGCTAAATATCTTGTTACTGTAATTATTTTAATTACCATTCATTCTTTTTTAACCGCTCAGGTTTACGTGAAGGCTTCCATTGATAAAAACTCCGTGTTGATCGGAGAACCGTTCACCTTAACATTAGAGGCATATATGCCACTGGGCCTGCCTGTGACCTGGTTTCCACTGGATACCATACCGCATTTTGAATTCCTGAAAAAACCGATAACTGACACTATTGAAAGCATTGAAGGAAAAAAAATCACACAGGTAATAACATTAGCGAGTTTTGATTCGGGCCAGTGGGAAATACCTCAATTGGAGCTTAAGGTTTTGAAACAATCCTATTATACGGATACCCTTCTGATCGATGTTGGATTTGCCCCATTTGACCGTGAATCAGATTACCGCGACATAAAAGATATTTTTGAAGTAATTAATCCGGATACAAAGTATATCCCGTGGATCATCAGTGCGGCAGTTTTATTATCATTGGGTCTCGTCATTTATTTGTTACGAAAACGCAAGGCTGGGGAAATCATTGAGAAAAAAGAAGTGCCAAAACTCTCTCCTTTCGACGAAGCGATGCAGGCGTTGGCGGCTCTCCGGTTAAAAGGCTTACCACAGAATGGCCAGGCCAAATGGTATTATACAGAATTGAATGATATTTTGAGAATTTTTGTTTCCCGCAAATTGAACATTGCAACCATGGAAAAAACAAATGAGGAACTTATCCTGCAACTAAGACAAGTTAATTTATCGAAAGATTCTTTTGCCCGGTTAGCGCAGGCTTTGCGCATGAGCGATTACGTGAAATTTGCCAAATACCAGCCGGACTCTGTCGATAATGAAAAAAATTATGAAATTATTCAATCAGCTATTCAAACATTAAACACCACGACCGCCTTGTGATTTACGATTGGTATAAAAATATTCAGTTCGCTTACCCGCAGTTTTTCGGACTGCTGTTGTTATTGCCAATCATGTTGCTGTGGTATCTCAGCCGAAACAGCAAACAGCAAGCTTCATTGATGGTTTCGTCGGTTGGCCCATTTGGTAACAACTCTTCCTGGAAAATATTTTTTCGACATACGCCCTTCATATTAAGAATGCTCGGTATGGCATCTTTAATCCTTGCCCTGGCCAGACCACAAACAAGAAATGATGAAGAGATCATTACCGGCCAGGGAATTGATATTATTCTCTGTATGGATGTGAGTGGCAGTATGCTTGCCCAGGACTTTCTGCCCAATCGCCTGGAAGCAATGAAACAGATTGCCGCGGACTTCGTTGACAAACGGCCAACAGACAGGATCGGGTTGGTCATTTTTGCGGGGGAGAGTTTTACCGTATGCCCGGTTACTACAGATAGGGGAATGTTGAAAACACATATATTGAGTGCGTATAGTAGTTTCCTGGAAGATGGAACTGCTATTGGCGATGGGCTCTCTACAAGTGTCGAACGATTAAAAGGAAGTACCTCAAGAACCAAGGTGATTATATTATTGACGGATGGCGAAAACCAGGGCGGATTGATTGATCCTTTAACAGCAAAGGAAATTGCAAAATCAGAGGGTGTCAAAGTGTACACCATAGGCATGGGCACGGAGGGATATGCTCCGGCACCCATGCAAAGCGAAACAGGTCAGGTAACCATTCAAAAGCAAAAAGTAAATATTGATGAGCCTTTATTAAGGCAGATAGCTGCCGAAACGGGGGGCTTGTATTTCAGGGCGAGAGACAATCAATCCTTGCAAAATATCTATACCGAAATCGACAAATTAGAAAAAACAAAGGTAGCTATCACAGCTTTAAAACGATATACTGAACAATTTTTTCCTTTCGCCATTGCGGCGGCATTTTTTATTTTATTAGAGCTTCTTTTGCGATATACAATTTTTAAGAAATTCCCATAGTTTTTGGCCACGAATTACACGAATTATCACGGATTTTAGTTCAGTTCATTAATTGAATTTGTAGTAAACTCATAGTATGGCTGATTAATTTTTAAAGACAAAGCGTATCAAATCATCGGTATCTGCATGGAAGTCCATAAAATACCTGGGCATGGATTTTCAGAAATTGTTTACAAGGATGCTACTCAATATGAACTCATTGAAAAAAAGATCCCTTATGAAAGAGAAAAGGAATACATAGTTCTTTATAAAAATGTAATTCTGAAATATAAATTCTTTGCAGATTTTGTAGTGTTTGGAGATATTATTCTGGAAATAAAAGCAGCAGAAGGTGGCTTATGTAATGAATTGACATCCCGCTTGATAAATTATTTATAGTTTCTGCTTGTAAAGTAGGATTGCTGGTTAACTTCGGCAAAAACAGTTTAGAATACAAACGTTTCGTATTTTAATTTTGTGTATAGTCCTGCAGATTAGAAATTTAAAGTAACTTCTTAGCGGCGGAATTGCCGATTAACTTTGAACCAAAAAAGTTTAGCGTATAAACAATTCGTATTCAAATCCGTGCTCATCTGTGTAATCCGCGGCAAAAATATATGAGAGGTCTCGTCTATAAATCAACCGACAGCTGGTACATCGTCAAAACTGAAGACGGAAAAACCTTCAATGCCCGAATGAAGGGCATCTTTAAAATTGATGGAATCACTTCCACCAATCCCCTGGCAGTCGGTGATGAAGTAGAAATGGAAATGGAGAATGAAATGGAAAGCACTGCCACCATTACAGAAATTCATTCAAGAAGGAATTATATTACCCGCCAATCCCCGGCTCATAGAAAGCACCACCATATCATTGCTGCAAATGTTGACCAATCTTTGTTGTTTGTCACTTTAAAAAATCCAAGAACTTCCCAGGGATTTATAGATCGCTTCCTGGTTACCTGTGAAGCATATCATGTACCGGCAATCATCGTTTTTAATAAAGCAGACCTATACAAAAAAAAGGAATTGGTTAAATATGAATGGTTGTATGATATGTACACGAAGATTGGATATAAATTATTTCGAATGAGTGTGAGCACAGGCGAAGGTGTTGAAGAAGTAAAAAAATTATTGGAAGATAAGATCACATTGATGAGTGGCCATTCCGGTGTGGGCAAGTCTTCTTTCATCAATGCTATTTTTCCGGAGCTCAAACTAAAAACACAGGATGTAAGTGGGTGGAGTGGAAAAGGATTGCATACAACAACCTTTGCCGAGATGTTTGATCTTCCTTTTGGCGGAAGGCTTATTGATACCCCTGGTTTGCGGGAGTTTGGAATTGTGGATATCAGTAAACAGGAGCTATCACACTATTATCCGGAAATGAAAGAATTGATCAATGAATGTCAGTTCAACAATTGTTTACACACCAATGAGCCCGATTGCGCAATAAAAAAGGCCCTCATCGAGGGCCATATTCACGAAGAACGTTATATCAGCTATTACAATATTCTCGAAACCATTGAAAAGGAAACTTATTGATTTGGTTTCATGATATATACTTCTTAACCGAATGAATCAACAATTTGTTCTCTAAAAATTTGGCTACTTCTATTACAGCGTCATTATCCTTGCGGGGAGCTTCCCTGAATTTTCTGGGATAAATTGAAATGCCGGTGTAAATATTATAATGAAGCGTAAGAATATGGGCTCTGTACAAAAAGTCCCAGGTCAGCGTATCAAAATCATCTTCTTTGTTTGTGAATCGGATTTCGAGGTCATCAGTTAAAATATTGGCCACCTCATAAAATCTTTTCAGGCCGCAATCATCATCAATAATAGCTTCGGTACAACCGAAGTCGGTGCGTAAAGTCAGGCTCATACAGACGGATTTAGGGTTTATCAAATAGGTACAAACATTATATGTTCTACCAGGGTTTAGATTTTGAACTTTTTAGCCTTTGGAACTTTTTCACCAGCCAATATTCTTTCGGCACCTACATTTTTACCATTGCCCGGACAACCATATTTCGGTCCGAATGCATTATTCCATAATCTGCAGGAAGATCCAAATAAAACAATAATGAGGCAGGTTACAATGAGGAAACGAGGGGGCACTGTTTTCATAAAAAGAATTCTATAGGCTAAACGTTTCTAAAGCTAGAAATATTATTTGGCCCTTGCAAGCCCTTTTGGAATTACTTCGGTTCCTGCCCCCTGAACCAGTCTGCATATCGAAGATAATTTTCAGCTATCCTGTTGATTTCGTTATGAATAAGCTCCTGGGAAATATCTTTTACTTTTTTTGCAGGCACGCCGGCGTAAATACTTCCCTCTTCTACTTTAGTTCCTTCTAATACAACAGCCCCGGCAGCTATTATGGAATTGCTGCCAATTTCCGCATTGTCCATCACAATGGCTCCCATTCCAATCAGCACATTGTCATTAACAGTACACCCGTGTACAATTGCGTTGTGACCGATGGAAACGTTGTTGCCAATAAGCGTTTTCGTTCTTTTAAAAGTGCAATGAATGACGGCACCATCTTGTATGTTTACTTTATTGCCAATGTGGATACTATTTACATCTCCGCGCACAACTGTATTGAACCAAATGCTACAGTCATCTCCCATAATTACATCACCAACAATAGTAGCATTGGGTGCAATGAAACAGTTGTTTCCAAATTGCGGGTACACATTATCGACATGTAATATCAAGGACATACAATTAGGTTGAGATTTTTTTTACGTGGCAACTTCTTTCTAATGGCAAATGTCTGAAATCTTTGCATCGTAAAATCCTTCATCAAAGTCAAAGGACTTTGCGTTCTTTGCAAACTTGAACCAGCGTCAGCTTTTTT
>Ga0136634_10001050_pt1 | contig 10842 bp, 9 predicted proteins | sample AntDrymUQ8332106_2_FD_104654 | JGI IMG/M metagenome (GOLD analysis project Ga0136634, IMG submission 104654) | Polar desert sand microbial communities from Dry Valleys, Antarctica - metaG UQ833 (21.06) | ecosystem: Environmental > Terrestrial > Soil > Desert | place: Antarctica: Dry Valley... | reverse complement strand
TGCGCAACAGGCCCGCCGCATTCTCGATCGAATCGTTGGATTTGAATTATCACCCGTCCTTTGGCGTAAGATGAGCATGAAGAACAACCTGAGCGCAGGCCGGGTTCAAAGTGTTGCCGTTCGTATTATTGCCGAAAGAGAGCGCGAAATCAATGCATTTACTGCTGTCAGTACTTTTAAAGTGGAAGGAGTTTTTACCGCTAAGGACGTGACGGGGAAAAACGTAACATTTACTGCGGAAGGAAAAAAGCACGGCAATGCGGAGAATGCCGAAAATTTCTTGAAGGGTTGTGTCGGTGCTAGCTACTCCGTAACCGACATACAGGTAAAGCCTGCCAAAAAAACACCTCCTGCGCCTTTTACCACTTCTACTCTTCAACAGGAAGCCAGCCGTAAACTCGGCTATTCCGTAAGTAGAACAATGGTATTGGCTCAAAAGCTGTATGAAAGCGGAAAGATCACATATATGCGTACGGACAGCGTTAGCCTGAGTGATACCGCTATGGATGATATTACTAACCAGGTTACCAATCAGTATGGTGGTAAATACATGCAGGTACGTAAGTTCAAAAACAAAAATGAGTCTGCGCAGGAAGCGCATGAGGCCATTCGTCCAACCTATATGGAAAACGCTACCACGGAGGATCCTGATTGTAGAAGATTGTATGAATTAATCTGGAAGCGCACCATTGCCAGCCAGATGGCTGATGCCGAACTAGAAAAAACAACCGCCCGAATAAAGATTTCAACCAATAAAGAAGAATTAACCGCACAAGGTGAAGTATTAAAGTTTGATGGTTTTTTAAAAGTGTACAGAGAGGATCGTGATGAAGAAGATATGAGTGAAGATGAACACCAGGAAGGAATGCTTCCACCCTTAGCGGTGAACCAGTCGCTGCCCTTGAAAGAGATGCGTGCCATTGAGCGGTTTAGTCGTCCGTTGCCGCGGTATACTGAAGCTTCCCTGGTAAAGAAATTAGAAGAATTGGGGATTGGCCGCCCTTCCACTTATGCGCCCACGATTTCAACCATTTTGAAAAGAGGTTATGTTGAGAAAAGGGACAAGGAAGGAGTAAAAAGAGATTTCAGAATATTCACCTTAAAGGAGGATACGATCAGTCGGGAAACACAGCAGGAAAATACGGGCGCAGAAAAATCAAAATTATTTCCAACGGATCTTGGCCTGGTAGTAACTGATTTTTTAAAGCAGTATTTCGATGACATCATGGATTATAGTTTTACTGCACGCATTGAAGAAGAGTTTGATGAGGTAGCGGAAGGAAAAATGCAGTGGAACAAAATGATTGATGATTTTTACAATCCGTTTAAAAAAGATGTACAGAATACCATTGACAATGCTGAACGGATTAGCGGTGAACGAGAATTGGGTGTAGATCCCGAAAGCGGCAGGCCGGTCATTGTTCGTATGGGAAGATACGGCCCCATGGCGCAGATTGGAAAAACGGATGATGAGGTGAAGGCACGGTTTGCTGCGTTGAAAAATACCCAAAGCATCGAAACCATTAGTTTGGATGAAGCCATGGAGCTTTTCAAATTGCCACGTACACTTGGTCAATTCGAAGGTAGTGATGTACAGGTAAACATCGGCAGATTCGGGCCCTACATTGCGCATGATAAGAAGTTTTATTCACTCGGCAAAGAACTCGATCCGTACACAATATCATTGGAAGAAACTATTCCGATGGTTATTGAAAAACGTACTGCAAAGGAGGAGAGAACCATTAAAGTATTTGAGAAAGAAAAGATACAACTGCTGCGTGGTCCTTATGGTCCATATATAAAACAAGGATTGCGAAATTATAAGCTGAATAAAGAACAACAGGAAAAAGTCGCCGATCTTACAATAGAAGAGGTGAAAGCGATCATTGAAGAATTAAAAGCCAATCCTCCAAAGAAATCTTTCCGGAAAAAGAAATCATAATAAGGTCTGATAACAAGGTCTGACGGTCGTCCGTCTGATCTTGTGGTTACAATCGCCAGGATGAACCATGTCAGACCAGGACGGCCAGACATGGTATTATATGCTCTCATTCAAATTCCACCTTACTGCAGAAGAATATTTTGAATACAATTATTATACGGCATGGGCTGCTCCTCACAAAAAAAGATACCGCATCCGTTATTATCTGCGCGTCTTTGCATTATATAGTGTTATAGCAATACTCTACATTTTTACCAATCAGAGACATCAGATAGGGATCGACCTTGCTGTTTTTTCTACCATTGGAATTATTTATTTTTTGCTGGTTCCCCGGCTCATTAAGAATTCCATCAAACGAAAAACCAGGCAGATCATTGCAGAGCCTGAGAACCAGCATGTATTGGAGGAATCTGAGATTATTTTAACAGAAGCAGGCATCGTTGACCAGGATGATGTATCGCATAACAAATATGACTGGGATGCGATCGTGAGAAAGTCTGAAACCCGGAATAGTTACTATTTGTATACCAACTCCTATCACGCCATCGTTATACCTAAGCGAGTCATAAAAACCGAGCAGGATCAAAAAGAATTGCAACTTCTCATTAGCCAATTTTTACCGTTGAGCTCTGAGTTTTCTGATTGATCCGAGTGTCAATGTTTTTACAACTGCGCGGCAAAAAAATTTGTTTGATAAATAGAAATGAACATTTCAAAGGAGTTTGTGGAAAAGATTTTTAGCAGAATTTTATAAAGTTCGCCGATCTTGATTTGCAAATACTTTAGTCTGATATCTTAACCACACTGAACTATGGAACAAAATAAAGAAATATCAGCGCTCTTCGTTTTAATCGATGATCCCGATGAAGAAGTTTTTGGAGCAGTATCGAACCGGATTGTAGATTTTGGAAAAGGGATTATTCCCAACCTTGAAAATCTATGGGAAAATACGATCAGCGAAGAAATCCAGGAACGCATCGAACTTCTCATTCACCGTCTGCATTACCGCGACCTTACGGAAGAATTTCAACAATGGAATAAAAACGCTCACCAGGATCTGCTAACAGGTGCGTTGATGGTTGCCCGTTTTCAGTATCCGGAGTTGACGACCACACAGGTATACCAGGATATCGAAAAACTTAGAAGAAATATCTGGCTTGAATTGAATAGTTACCTGACTCCCCTGGAACAGATCAATGTTATGACCAGCATTTTGTACAACTATTTTAGTTTAAAGGGAACTGAAGTGGGCTATCAGCAGCCTGAAGATTTTTTGATAAACAAGCAACTGGAAACCAAGCGTGGAAATGCTATTGCCAATGGTATCATTTATCTTGTATTGTGCGAGTTGCTGGATGTTCCTATCAAGGCTGTGAATATTCCGAAACAGTTTGTTCTGGGATATTTTAAATCAGATTACGATTTTACACGCCATACCGAAAATTCTTTGTACAAAACAGAATTTTTTATTGACCCGATCAGCGGGCAGGTGTTTACACATAAAGATGTAGAAACCTATTTCAAACGCATCAACGTACCTCCTGTTACATCCTATTTTAAACCTTTAAGTAATAAGCGAATTATTCAAACCTTACTGGAGGAGTTTAGCAAATGTTTTGATGATGAGAAGAACAGGTATAAACAAAAAGAACTGATGGCATTGGCGGAAATCATTGCGGAGTAGTTCATGCTCCATAGTTCATAGTAGGACGATACCGGATGAACTAAAAACAAACTATGAACAATCAACCCACCTGCAACTTCCAACCATCACGATATTCTCTTTTTACAAACTGGTTGGCTTCATCAAAATTGGTGATCTTCATATTTTTTGCATCCCACAATAGTTTTTTGCGACCAAGATATTTATCACCCCAGTCCTTCCCTTTTGGATTTTGCATCATCCAGCTGCGGATAGCAAGATTACCGATAAGAATACTCTCCGTAAACGGTCCTGCATATTCGAAGGGTGAACTGGTTACTCCTTTTCCATATCCCGCAATACAGGCATCTACCCATTGCACATAATGACCTTCTGGTACCCGCTTGATTTTTTCTGGGGGCATATTGGTTTCCTTCATCAATTTTGAAGGCAACAGTCTCGGGTTGGCACCATAACAATCTGCCATGATCTTACCCTTGGTTCCTTCAAAAATCACTCCCCCATCCCAGTTACCCATGGCTTCATCGGCTCCTAGTTCTTCGGGTCTCGCCGGCAAAAGACCTCCATCCATCCAGGATAATTTTATCTTCCCTTTTCCATCCTTACGTGGGTACCCTAAATGAATAACCGATGCAGGCGGACAGCTATCAACATAATTGCCTTCTGCAAAGAAACCTTTCCAGTTACCACTGACACTGGCTTCCACTTCATTGGGATAATCAATTGGTAGGATCCGGAACACCGGGTCCATAATATGACAAGCCATATCGCCCAAGGCGCCTGTTCCAAAAGCCCACCATCCTCTCCAATTAAAAGGCAGGTAAGCCGGATTGTAATCTATTTTTTTTGCGGGGCCTAACCATAAATCCCAATTGAGTTCAGCAGGAATTTCAAAATTGCCCGTTGGCGTTGGAATACCCTGCGGCCATACCGGCCGGTTCGTCCAGCAGTGTACCGTGTGTACGTCGCCAATCAATCCGGCATCAACCATTTCTTTCATTTTTCTGACACCATCGCCCGAGCCTCCCTGGTTCCCCATCTGGGTAACGACTTTGTATTTTTTTGCCGCTTCAGTTAAAATCCTCGCTTCATAGATATCGTGTGTTAACGGTTTTTGCGTGTACACGTGTTTTCCCAATTGCATAGCAGCCAGGGTTGCTACCGCATGGGTATGGTCGGGTGTTGAAATGGAACAGGCATCAATATTGTTTTTCTCCTTGTCGAGCATTTCCCGGTAATCTTTGTAATAAGGAGCCCTGGGGAAGGTGGTTCGTGATTTTGAAGCGCTGCGATCGTCTACATCACACAATGCTACGATTGAAACTTTCGGACTTTTTGCAAACCCGGTTAAATCACTTTGCCCTTTCCCGCCTACGCCGATCCCTGCAATTCGTAATTTGTCACTCGGTGCTACATAACCTCTCCCCAAGACATGCCTTGGAACAATAAAAAATCCAGTGGCTGAGATGGAGGTATTTCTGATAAAGTCTCTTCGTGAGTTGTTTAAAATATTTTTCGTTTTCATATCGGCAAAATTTTTTTCAAGTTATTAAAATGGCTTGAATGTTTGGATCGGATTGTAAGAATTACAATTCCACTTTCCAATTCCCTCTATATGTTCTTTTCACAAACTGATTGGCTGGCTCAAAGTTGGTGATCTTCATATTCGGTCCATCCCATAACAATGTTTTGCGACCGGGATAAGACTTGATCCCTTTTGAATTTGTTTCTGCATAATTATAACTTCTTATAGCCAGGTTTCCCATTAGAACCGTTTCTGTTAAAGGTCCGGACGAATCAAAGGAAGAGCTTGTGTAGGCACCATACCCTTTTTTACAGGCTTTTACCCACTGTTGCTGATGGCCGTCGGTGCCATTTTCAACAAATGGAAATTTAGATGCTGGAAGAGTTGTTTCTTTCATTTTGTTTGTAGGCAGCAATGTTGGATTTCTACCAAATAACCCAGCCATTAATTTCCCTTTTGTTCCCTCGAATATCATCCCGCCATCCTTATCCGCCATCGCCTCCTCGGGTAATAATTCAAGGGGTCTTTGTGGTTTAATGCCTCCATCGTACCATATCATTTCCAACGGTGGCATTCCCTTGCGTGCAGGAAACTGAATATGGGTTTTAGAAGATGGCGGATAGCTATCCGTATAGATCGCTTCCTGGAAAAACCCGGTATAAACCGATCCCACACTACATTCCACCGAAACAGGATATTGGAGTTGTAAAGCTCTGTAGGGTACATCGATGAAATGACATCCCATATCGCCCAGGGATCCGGTACCGAAATCGGTCCATCCCCTCCAGGTAGCGGGAAGATACGTAGGATTGAAATCACGGTGAGGGGCAGTGCCCAGCCAGAGATCCCAATCAACCTCCCTCGGAATATCAAATTTGCCGGTAGGGGTTGGTACTCCTTGTGGCCAGGTAGGTCTGTTAGTCCAGACATGCACTGTGTGTACATCGCCAATCACGCCCGCCTGTATCCATGTTTCTATCAGGCGGGTATCATTGCCACTACTACCCTGGTTGCCCATTTGTGTAACTACCTTATATTTTTTGGCAGCCTGTGTAAGGATTCGTGCTTCATAAATATCGTGTGTCAACGGTTTCTCACAATACAAATGTTTCCCCAGTTGCATTGTGGACATTGCCTGCACGGCATGCATGTGGTCGGGGGATGTAATGATCACTGCATCAATATTCTTGTGCTCTTTATCAAACATTTCGCGGTAATCCCTGAAATAAGGAGCCTTGGGCCATTTCTTGCGGGCATTGACTGCCATGCGGTCGTCCACATCGCATAGAGCAACAATATTGTCTGAGCCATTATTAAATGCATAGGGAAGATTTACGTCCGCTTTTCCACCAGCACCAATCCCGGCAATATTTAATTTATCACTTGGTGCAACATAACCTCTTCCTAAAACATGGCGCGGCACAATGAAAAAACCGGTTGCTGCCATGGAAGTATTCCGTAAAAAATTTCTGCGTGATTGATTTATCCCATTTGTTCTTTTCGATGACATAATTTCTTTTTAAAAAATTAACTAAGCGTGGCGTCCATGGTAATAGACAAATTTAAAATCTTGCTTACCGGGCAGTTTGCTTTGGCATCTTCCGTACACTCTTTAAATTTCTCCTGAGCGATACCCGGAACTTTTGCTTTAACGGTGAGATGGGAATTGGTGATAACTCCATTCTCTAAATTAATCGCCGCACTGGTTTCAATACTTTCCGGCTCAAATCCGGCGGCACCCAAAATAAAACTCAGCTTCATACTAAAACATCCTGCATGGGCCGCAGCTATTAATTCTTCAGGATTTGTTCCCGTACCTTCCTCAAAGCGGGACTTGTAAGAATACTGTGCCTGTTCTAAAGTTGCGCTTTGTGTCGTTAATTTTCCATTTCCTTCTTTTCCAGAGCCGTTCCAAACGGCAGTAGCTGTGCGTTTCATGAATTTGTTGTTTTAATTTTGAAAAAAAATGCAACCCGATGATGATAACATGGGATGATTTTGAAAAAATTGATATACGTGTCGGAACTATTGTGGAAGTTACAGATTTTCCAAAAGCCAGAAAGCCCTCTTACCAAATTAAAATTGATTTCGGCATATTGGGCATTAAGCAGTCATCAGCGCAGATTACGGATTACATAAAAGAAGAATTGACTGGAAAACAAGTAATAGCCATCGTAAACTTTCCACCAAAGCAAATTGCCAACTTTTTCAGTGAGTGCCTTGTACTGGGAGTTTATACCGATCAACAAGAAGTGGTTTTATTGCAACCGGAGAGGAACGTAGAAAATGGATGGAAGATAGGTTGAGGGGGTGGATAAGGAATACTTTAGAATACAGAAAACAGAATTTAGAATACAGAATTCAGAAGAGGAAAACATTTTAATGGGGTATGGAGGTTCGAGGCTTAAAGGATCTCAATTATATTTAATAAAGATAAACCTAACTTCAGTACATAAGAAACACAAATTTAAGGTTACAACCCGTAATAAAATTGGCGGAATTTACGACATACTACCAATCGCCCATCGGAGCAATCAGGATTTCTGGAACAGAAACGTATATCAGTGAAATGATATTTGAAGACAACCCTCCAATTCAGGCAGAGGATGATTTTGATAAAACACAAATACCTGAGTTGATCATCCAGGCTATTGAACAGCTGATACAATATTTTCATGGAGGGCGCAGGATTTTTGATCTACCGATCAATCAGCAAGGAACCGATTTTCAACTAAAGGTCTGGCATGAACTCGTGAATATCGCTTACGGTAAAACGATCAGTTACCTGGAACTATCGAAACGTTTGGGTGATCCAAAGGTTATTCGGGCGGCCGCTTCTGCGAATGGTAAAAACAATTTCTGTATTATTGTTCCCTGCCATCGTGTAGTTGGATCAAATCGTGACCTTGTAGGCTATGCCGGAGGATTGTGGCGAAAAAAATGGTTGCTTGTACTGGAGAATAAAATTGCAAACGGGGTACAAACGCTGTTCTAATGGAAATGAAATCAATTAAAAGCACATAACAGAACGTTTGTTATTTATGGAAAGTACAACAGATAAAAAAAGCAAGTGCTCCTAAAAAAAAGGAAGCTTTTTTCTGTAACTTGAAACCTCAAATTTTATAATGCCATTTAAAGCACTTCGGATCACGGAAACTACCTCAGGAAAATTTGACCGGCATGTTATTGAAAGAGAAATTGATGATTTACCTGCTGGTAACGTATTGATCAAAGTTCATTACTCTGCGCTGAATTATAAAGATGCCCTCTCTGCCAGCGGCAATAAAGGTATATCCAAAAACTTTCCACATACACCTGGTATTGATGCTGCCGGTGTTGTTGAGATCAGTCGCAATTCAAATTTTGGTACCGGTGAGGAAGTCATTGTTACAGGATATGATCTGGGGATGAACACGGATGGTGGAATGGCCGAATACATTCGTGTTCCGGCGGAATGGGTAGTACCCAAACCAGCCGAATATTCATTAAAAGAATGCATGATCATCGGTACAGCAGGATTTACTGCTGCGGCTGCATTATATAAAATGCAATTGTTGGGTCAGATGCCTGCAGACGGCCCGATCGTTGTTACAGGAGCCACGGGTGGTGTAGGTAGCATGGCAGTTTCTATACTGGCCAAAGCAGGCTATGAAGTGATTGCCGTTACAGGTAAAAAAGAAGTAAGCGAATACTTGCAACATCTGGGTGCTGCAAAAATCGAGACCCGTGAATTTGTAACGGATCAATCAGGCAAAGCATTGTTAAAACCCAAGTGGGCTGGAGCTATCGATACAGTTGGCGGAAATATATTGGTAACATTATTGAAAGCCTGTAAACCGGAAGGCTGTATCGCAACCACGGGTCTGGTAGATTCGCATAAGATTGATACAACCCTCTATCCATTCATATTAAATGGAGTAAACCTTATCGGGATCGGATCTGCTGAAACCCCGATGGAACGAAGACTTTTAGTGTGGCAAAAACTTTCACTGGAATGGAATATTAAAGATAAACTTCTTGCTATTACCAAAGAAGCAACGCTGGATGAAGTAAACACGACCTATATCGACGCTATGCTGCAGGGCAAAATGATGGGACGTATTGTAGTGAAGCTGTAAGACTATTTAAATTCATTTTTGGTAAACGCAAGCGGCAATAAAACACTTGCCCGTTCTAGGATATAAATTTCTCCTTCCCTACCGCCAAGAATCAACCTGATTGGAAGATTCATTCTTTCCTCATATTCCTGTAAGGATTGACGACATATACCACAAGGGGCTATCGGATGATCGCTTTTACCATGCAGATTATTATAGCTGACAGCAATAGCTGCTATCGGAATATTTGGATATATGGATGACGCCGTTGAAAGCAATACCCGCTCCGCACAAATACCGATCGGGTACGACGCATTTTCCTGATTTGTTCCTGTAATGAAGGCTCCGTTTGCCATACGGGCTGCTGCGCCCACGAGAAAATCAGAATAAGGTGCATAAGCATTGCCTGTAGCAGCCTGCGCCTTAGACAATAACGAAGCATCCTCCTCATTCAATTCTTCAGCACCCTTGTATATATCCAACGAAAACGAATAATCCTTTTTCATATTTGCTCTTTGACGGAGATAAAAAATCCTTCTGCCTGGTGGAGAAGGATCTCTTAAATGTAAAACTTTTTTAGTGGATCGTGCTGAACATGCGCTTCCAGCGAATGCCTTTGTCCCAGCTCATCCAGATCAGCCAGGCTTCACCCACAATATGATCTTCGGGTACAAAACCCCAATACCGGCTGTCTTGCGAATCCTGCCTGTTATCCCCCATCATCCAGTAATAATTCATTTTGAAAGTGTACTGGCTGGTCTCTTTATCATTGATAAATATCTTTCCATCCTTTACATCTAATTTATTATTCTCATACACCCTAATGGCTCTTTCATAAATAGAAATATTTTCACTGTTCAGACCTAATGACATTCCTTTTTTAGGAATTTGTACAGGCCCGAAATTGTCCCTGGTCCATTTATGAAGCGTGTCATAAGGGTACACATCGCCGCCATGTCCGTTATAGCTATAGTCCAGCACAGCACTTTTAGCAAATCCGTCTTTCAACATTTTATCCTTTGCAACAGCTGTGAGGGACATCGCATATTCATTGGGTTTGCCTGTTGGTATATAATCGTTTTTTTCTTCTTCCAGGTTATACTCTTCCTTCATAATATCAGGATCAAGAGACAGGGAATTGACCGTTACTATATAATGAACCTGTGAATGAGGCGGCGATGGCTGCATTTTGCCATCGATATATACAACATTGTCTTTTATCTCGAATAAATCCCCTGCAATGCCAACGCAGCGTTTGATATAATTCTCGCGTTTATCAACTGGTCTTGTTCTGATGGTGTAAGAATTCCATACATTATCCCTGGCTCTGGAATTGCTGATTTCCCGCAGTTGTTTTTCGTCTTTGATTTGTCCTCTTAACAGATTATAATTCTGTTGTTCTTCCCTTCGTAAGATATCATAATAGGGATCTTTGGAATCCTGTTCCTGGGTTAAAGTATCGCCGGCAGGAAAATTGAACACCACAACATCATTTCTCTTAACAGGGCTGGCGAACCACCGGGTATATGGTATTTTGATTGATTCGCTGTACGATTGTGAATTGAAAAATGGCACGGTGTGATGAACAAATGGAACCGCTAAAGGAGTATTCGGA
>Ga0136634_10001049_pt1 | contig 10862 bp, 11 predicted proteins | sample AntDrymUQ8332106_2_FD_104654 | JGI IMG/M metagenome (GOLD analysis project Ga0136634, IMG submission 104654) | Polar desert sand microbial communities from Dry Valleys, Antarctica - metaG UQ833 (21.06) | ecosystem: Environmental > Terrestrial > Soil > Desert | place: Antarctica: Dry Valley... | reverse complement strand
CTCGTGATCGCGTACGGCGGCGGCCAGGTCCGCGAGCAGGGCTGGATCGACCGGCGGCGTTCCGACGTTGGTCGAGGTGTTGGCCGGACCGATGTCGGTGTTGTCGTGCAGTGCCCGGACGCGGCGGCGTAAGCGGTCCGGCAGGATCTGCTCCAGCTTCGCGAGCGCGAGGGTGCTCGTCTCCTCGATCCCCGGCACGGCCTTGACGACGCCGAGGCCCACCGCCACCGCCACGGCTTCGTCGTCGCTCAGCAACAGGGGCGGCAGCCGGCCGTGATCGCCGAGCCGATAGCCGCCGGCGGGACCGCGCACCGAGTCGATCGGGTAGCCCAGCTCACGCAGCCGCTCGATGTCCTTGCGCAGCGTCCGCTCGCCCACGTCGATGCGGTTCGCGAGCTCCGCGCCGGCCCAGCTCTGCCGCGTCTGCAGCAGCCCGAGGAGGGCGAGTAATCGGGCCGACGTCTCCAGCATCCAGACTCCGAAAACTCGTGGTGGGCGAGCACGAATTTCCGGAACGAACCGTGCCGGATCCAGTTCTAGCGTCTCCGCATGACCAACGACAAGAGCACCCAGCAGACCACCGCCCTCACGATCAGGCCCTTCGAGGTCGCGATCCCCCAAGCCGCCCTCGACGACCTGCAGACCCGCCTCGAGCGCACGCGTTTCGCGACGGAGGCTGCCGGCGACGGATGGGAGTACGGCACTCCCGTCTCCTACCTGCGCGAGATGGTCGACCACTGGCGCACCGGGTTCGACTGGCGCCAGCAGGAGGCGCGAATGAACGAGTTCCCGCAGTACCTCACCGAGATCGACGGCCAGACCATCCACTTCGTCCACGTCCGGTCGCGGCACCAGGACGCGACGCCGATTCTTCTTGCCCACACCTACCCGGGCTCGTTCGTCGACTACCTGGACGTGATCGAACAGCTCACCGACCCCGAGGCGTACGGCGGGCGGGCCGAGGACGCCTTCCACGTCGTCGTGCCGAGCATGCCGGGGATGGGCTTCAGCACCCCGGACGTGGACGGCGCGTGGACGATGGCCCGCGTGGCCCGGCTGTGGGACACCCTGATGCGCGGCCTCGGCTACGAGTCGTACGGCGCACACGGGTCCGACAGCGGCGCCATGGTCTCTCGTGAGCTCGCCAGGCTGAACACGGCAGGTTTCCTCGGCGCCCACGTCCTGCAGCTGTTCTCCTTCCCGTCGGGAGACCCGGGCGAGTTCGAGAAGATGGGGCCGGCCGACTATGCCGCGCTCGAGTTCGCCGGCTGGTTCCAGACGGTCAACGGCTACGCGCAGATGAACGCGTCGCGACCCCAGACCATCGCCGCTGCGCTCAGCGACTCACCCGTGGGCCAGCTCGCCTACAACGAGCTGTTCGAGAACTTCGGCAACGGCACCAGCCTGCTCACTCGCGACCAGGTGCTGACCCAGGTCAGCCTCTACTGGCTCACGAACACCTCCGCAGGTTCGGTGCGCTACCACCACACGGAGAGGGACGTCGAAGCGAGCGTCAACGACGGTCCGATCGGCGTCACCGTCTTCGCCGACGACTTCAGGTCGATGCGACCGTTCGCAGAGCGCGACAACACCAACATCGTGTCCTGGACCGAGCAGCCCCGCGGCGGCCACTTCGCCTCGATGGAGTTGCCCGACGCCCTGGCTCAGGAGATCCGGGCGTTCCACGCGGTGGACCGCACCGCCTGACGTGCATCGCACCGCCTGACTCGACGCCGCCGAGGTCGACCACTGTCAGGGGTCCGTGCCACGATCACGCGATGAACGATCTACAAGCCATCCTCGACGAACAGCACGCCGCCGGCCGCATCCCCGGCGCCGTCGCCCTGGTTGCACGCGGAGACCACGTCGAGGTCGCCGCGGTTGGTGACCGGAGCATCGGTGGGCCGGCGATGACGCAGGACTCGCTGTTCCGCATCGCCTCGATCACCAAGCCGATCACGGCGGCCGCGACGATGGTGCTGGTCGAGCGCGGGGCGTTCGGGCTCGATGACGCCGTGGACGCGTGGTTGCCGGAGCTTGCCGACCCGATGGTGCTGAAGGACCCGAGCGGGCCGCTCGACGACGTCGTACCGGCCGAGCGGGCGATCACGGTGCGCGACCTGCTCATGCTGCGGGGCGGGCACGGCTTCACCCCCGATGTCATGTCCCCGGCGGGCCAGGCGCTGCAGGAGCGGCTGCACCAGGGACCGCCGCGGCCGCGGCTGGTGCCGCCGCCGGACGAGTGGATGGCGCGGCTGGGGGAGATCCCGCTGGTGCACCAGCCGGGGGAGGGGTGGAGCTACAACGTCGGGTCGGACCTCCTCGGCGTGCTGCTCGCGCGTGCGCAGGGCACCAGCCTGGGTGAGGTCCTGAGGGAGACGATCCTCGAGCCGCTCGGGATGCGCGACACGGGGTTCTGGACGGACCAGGTGGATCATCTGACGTCCTACTACGAGAGCGGCCAGGACGGCTTCGAGCTGGTCGACCCGCCGGACGGGCAGTGGGCGTCGCCGCCGCCGTTCGAGTCCGGTGCCGGTGGTCTGGTGTCCACGGCCGACGACTGGCTCGCGTTCGGGCGGATGCTGCTCGAGGGCGGCGGCTCGGTGCTCACTCCCGAGTCGGTGCAGCTGATGATGACCAGTCATGTCGAGGGCGAGCCGGACAACCCGTTCCTCGACGGGCAGGGCTGGGGGTTCGGCGGCGGTGTCGACGTACGCCTCGAGGACCCGTGGAACGTGGTCGGGCGATACGGCTGGGTCGGCGGCACCGGGACCGCCGGCTACGTGATCCCGTCCACCGGCACTGTCGTCGTGTGGCTCTCGCAGGTCGAGCTCAGTGGTTCCCAGGGCATGGCCGCGATGGCCGAGGTGCTGACGTACGCCGCGACGACCGCACCGCGCTGACGGTCAGTCCGGCGGCTGGTCCTCGAGCCGAGGCAGCACCTGCGTCTCGTCGTCGGGGCCGCTCGGCGCCGGGGGCTGCACGGACGGCCGGAGCAACGGGCGGCTGGGTCGACGGCGTGGCGGAGTCAGGCGCAGCTGGCGGCGTACGCGCTCGTCCAGGCCCAGCTCGTGCTGCAGCCGGCGAACGGTCGCCCGGGTGGCGGCGTACAGCTCGACCACGTCGGGGGACTGGTCAGCGGTGAGGGCAGCCTCGATGCGGGCGCGGGCGCGGAGCAGGCCGTCCTGGGCCTGCTGCAGACGCACGATGTCGGCACTGCTCAGGGTGACCTCGACGTCGCCCTCGTGCCGGACCAGCTCGCCGAACGCGTCGGTGCCCGCCGCCAGGTCGCGGAAGGTCTCGGCCAGGTCGCCGATGACCTTCGGTGCGGCGTCTTGCTCGACCCAGTCGCCGTCGGCAGCGTCCGCTACCGAACGCATCAGGCTGCGGATCGCCACGGCGGAGTGCTCGAGCGCCTCCAGGCCCTGGCGCAGGCCGGGCTCGACGTGCGGCGTGCGGACGGCGCGCACGTTGAGGCGCCGCCCCTCCTCCGCCCGGAGCAGCGCGGCACCGACCTCGGGGATGCTGTGGGTGATCCGCCGGGCGTCGTCGAGCCACTCCCGGGCAGAGCCGGGCAGACGCTGCGGCTCCTCGGCTGCCATCGCCTCGAGCTCCTCCGCCGCTCTGACCAGGAGCGCACTGACCGCATCGGCCAGGCCGTCGATCGCCCGGCCGGCGTCGGAGCTGCCGACCTTCGGCGGGAAGACCAGCGTGGCGATGATGCCCACCGCGGCGCCGACCAGGGTCTCGGTGATCCGCTGCCACGCCGCTGCCTCGGCGCCGATCGCGCCCACCCCCAGCACGAGCATGGCGCTGATCGCCACCTCCACCAGGTTGGACCGGAGGCGCAGGAACTGGCCGATCGTGATCGAGATCAGGATGAGCACGCCGAGGCTCCACCACTCGAGCGGTACGACGGCGGCGAACCCGACGGCCAGCACGACTCCGGAGACCACCGCGACGACCCGGTCGAGACCGCTGGCGAGCAGGGACAACGGCGTCACCTGCACCACCAGCATCGCGGTCAGCGGCGCGAGGAGCGGCTGGGTTCCCGGGAACATCAGCGACGCCGCGACGTAGGCCGCCGTGGCCGCGACCGTGATGCGCGTCGACCACAGCACCGACGCGCGGCCGTCGCGGCGTACGCGCGCGACCTCCCGGGACACGAAGCCTCGCCACCACCGACCCACGGCCTCATTGTGCAACCGGCGGCCAGTCCGCAGCGACTGGTCGCCGCCATCGGGGTACAACCGAGGCGTGCAGGTCCATCCGCGAGGTCGACCGTCACCTCGAGGTAGTGCATGCACACAATCGGTCGGGCGCTCAAGCGCAACCCGCCATCATAGGAGGGTCCGTGCCTACTCGTCCCTGCCCCAAATGGAATGCTCACGCACCGGTGAGCGGACGAGGCTGACCAGGTGCAGGGTGTGAGCGCTGGCGGTTCGCCGCTCCTGACGCGCTAGGTCCTCGAGCGGGTCAGTTCGGATGACTCGCGAGCCGAACCCAGGTCGGCCGCACGACCTGTGGCGCCACTGCGACCTGCTGCCCGTGCGGTATCCCGTGAACCTCACCAAGTTGGGGAGGGGCTGATCCCCACCGGGGACCTTCAAGGCTCGCGGCGCCGCGGTCGGTGTCAGTCGTGCGCGCGAGCTCGGCGTACGGCTTGTGATCCTTCGACGGGGTCAGGCGCGGCAGATGCCGCTCATCGGCCGTGTGGGGACCGGCGGCTACTCACCGTCAGGCTCAGCCAAGCGATCATCAGCGAGCGGCGTGGATCGAGGATTGGGCCCGAGCTCGTCGAGCGGCGGTCCAGCCTCCCTCACACTTATTTCCTGCTGGGCCTTCTTCATCTCAGCACCGCTCGTGGCCATCGCCTCGCCATCGCCCTCGATCGCCTCCACGTGAGCGTTCTCGCTCGTGAGTCGCGTTGTGGCGATGGGCCGGCTGATCCCGTCAGACATAAAAGTAGCCTTCTCCTGCTTCGTGGCTGAACCGCAGAATAGCGGGCCCGGTCGCCGTTTGTTTCGCTGTCATGACGGAAGCGAACGCGTAGCCGGCCGGTTTGTGACGGTGACGAGGGGCGGTTGGCTCTGGGTCAGGCGCTGATGGCTTGGAGGTCGGGGTCGGTCACCTCCCGGTCTCGGCGCTGGTCTGGACTCAGGTGATGCTGTCAAGGACGAGATCGACGAGGAGGTGCGCGCGGACCTCGACCAGTGGGAGCGCGACGGCGAGGTGTCGTTCATCGGGCAGGACGGGCCGCGGCTGTTCCCTGCCACCCGAGGCAAGGCGCTGGCGTCGTTGCAGGAGTTCGTCTCCGATCGACTGCCGACGTCCGCCCCTTGACATTCTCCCAGGTGCCTGTAAAATCGAACACAAGTTCGATCCAATAGTGATGCTGAGGGATCGGCCCGGACCGTGAGGTTCGCTGCTCACAGGCGCGCTGCATCGACACGTGAGATCCATTGACCGTTGTCGTTCGTGCAGGAGGTGTGCAGGTGAGCTCCATCTTCGACCGTGCTTCCGCCCATCCGGTGCTGGGTTGCGTGGAGGCGATGACCGGCGCGCTCAAGGAGACCGTCGACGTCGAGCTGATGTTCATGGCGCCCGCGGACAAGCGCTCGGCGTTGCTCGGGCTGGCCAGGGTCGAAACGCAGCTGGTCGCCCTGAAGTTGCGGCTGATGGCGGTCTCCGACGATGTGGCTCTGGCCGAGGGTGCGCGTGATGTCGCCGCGCTGGTGACCCAGCACACCCGTGGGGACTTCGGGGCCAACCGGCGCGACCTCGCCCTCGCCCAGGCACTGGACACGCGCTGGCACCAGGTCACGACGGCCTTGGGCCACGGTGACCTGAACGTGGCGCAGGCGCGGGTGATCACCAACGCGCTGGACGACCTGCCGGCCGAGAAGCTCGGTGCCGAGATCCTGGCAGCCGCCGAAGCGCACCTGGTGTCCCAGGCGGCGCAGTTCGGGCCACGTGAGCTGCGGGTGCTGGGCCGCCGGATCCTGGACATCGTCGCCCCCGAGATCAGCGAGCAGCACGAGGCCGAACAACTCCTCGCCGAAGAGCGCCGCGCGGAGAGGCGCAGCAGCCTGGTCAGCACGAGGCTGGGGGACGGCACCACGAGGATCACCCTGCACCTCCCCGACGCCGCCGCCACCCGGCTGCACACCTACCTCGAAGCGTTCACCTCACCCCGACACCACGACAGTGCGCCCTGGGGATCGGAGGGCGACCGGATCCCCGTCGGCGCCAAACGCGGCCACGCGTTCTGCTCCCTCCTCGAAGCCTTCGACCCCAAGCGCCTCCCCGCCCACGGCGGTGACGCCACCACCGTGATCGTCACGATCGCGCTGGAGGACCTGCGCAACGAGCTCGGCACCGGCGAGCTCGGACCGGCAGACCAGCTCTCCGCCGCAGAAGTACGCCGCCTGGCGTGCACCGCCTCGATCATCCCGGCCGTGCTGGGTGGGAAGTCCGAGGTCCTCGACCTCGGCCGCGCCTCCCGACTTTTCAAACCCGCCCAGCGCAAAGCCATGATCCTCCGGGACCGGGAGTGCCGCGCCGAAGGCTGCACCATCCCCGCTGCCTGGTGCGAAGCACACCACTGGGGCAGACCCTGGTCCGAAGGTGGACGCACCGACCTCGAAGACAGCATCCTGCTCTGCTCCTGGCACCACCACCGCGCCCACGACCACCGCTACGACGCACGCAAGATGCCCAACGGGGACGTGCGATTCAGCAGGCGGACCTAGATGCCAGACAAGTCTCCGGCCCATCTGAACGAAGGTCTCGTCAGACGGAGTGCCGCGAGCGTTGAAGTGCCTCGCCAAGCTCGGCCGTCAACCGGGAGTACGTGTTCGGCCGGGGTGAGGCCGGCCCTGGGCTGGGCAAGGAGCGGACCGGGCAGTTTCTGCGGGCTCGCTGAGCGCTCAGGCCGGGGCGACCGTGAACAGTTCCCCCGGACGGCAGTCGAGGGCATCGCAGATGGCGGTCAGGGTGGAGAAGCGGACGGCCCTGGCGCGCTGGTTCTTCAGCACGCTGAGGTTCACGATCGAGACGCCGATGGTCTCGGCCAGGGCTGTGAGCGTCAGACCCCGCGCCGCGAGCAGCTCGTCGAGGTGACACACCACCCGGTGAGGGTCCTCGACCGGCATCAGACCAGCCCTTCGACGTCGTGCTGCAGCCGGGCTCCCTGCGCAAAGGCCTCAGCCAGGGCGAGCATGAGCAGTGCGGCCACGAACGCCACGAACGGCACCTCGAACGCGAAGCCGAGAGCTGCACCGTCGAGGGCTCGCTGGGCGATCACTGCGTCGGCCAGCCCGAGGGCCAGGCTCACGGCGAGGCTGCCCAGCAGGATCGTGGCGCCGAGCAGGCGACAGGCCGTGGCGCTGGCCGCGGCGAACGGCTCGCGCTGCTCGATGCGCTGCAGCAACCGGAGGAGCAACCAGGCGGCGAGCCCAACGGCGAGCGACAGCAGGACGCCGGGGAGCAGGACAGACACCCAGGGGCCGGCACCCGCCTCCTCGATGCGGACCACGACTGACTCGGCTCCGCGTAGCGAGACACCGTCCTGGGCCACCAGACGATCCGGGACGGCGGTGGCCTCCAGCCCGTCCGGACCATCCAGCTGCCACTCGAGCGGCCGGTTCCGGACCCAGCCGGCCAACGGCAGGCCGATCGAGAACACCGGGACCGCCACCGCGACGATCGCGAGCAACGCCTTGGTGAGGAAGAAGTCCATCCGGTCGAAGATTCTCATCGCTGCCGCCCATCGAGTGTTGTTATCGATAAACATTAACAACGAAAAACGATAAGTCAACCGGGTGCGCGCTCACCTGACGACGTCGTACACCAGCTTCTGGATGCCGTTGGGGTAGGTCTCGCTCTCGATGACGGTGAGCATCTGCTTGTCCTTGTCGGTGCTGCTGAACAGTCGCTTGCCCGCGCCGAGCAGGGTCGGGAAGACGAGCAGGTGGTAGCGGTCGACGAGGCCGGCGTCGGCCAGGCTGGCGCCCAGGCTGGCGCTGCCGTGGATGATGATCGGCCCCCCGTCGGTCTCCTTGAGCGCGCCGACGTCGTCGGTCGAGCGGAGGATGTGGGTCTCGCCCCAGTTGGTCACCAGGTCGGACTCCTGGAGGGTGCTGGAGACGACGTACTTCGGCAGCGCGTTGTAGGTGGTGAAGTAGTCCAGGTCGGGCCAGATGGGCGAGAACGCCTGGTAGCTGACCCGGCCCAACATCATCGCCCCGGCCTCCTCCTGCTCGCGGCCCTTGATCTCGTAGGACTCGTCGACGTGCTCGATGTCCTTGAACGTCCAGCCGGTGTTGCGGTAGTCCGGCTCGCCGCCGGGGGCTTCCATGACGCCGTCGAGCGAGACGAAGGCGGTGACGATCAGGGTGCGCATGAGGTTCTCCTGGGGGGTGTCGGACTGTCTCTTGCCTGCACTACGAACGGGGTCGCCGGGATACGACACAACCACGGGTGGCGTTCTGCGACTGCGAGACCTTCCTGAACGGCAAGCCCCCTGTCACGCTGTGGCCGCGGCAGGGCCAGCAGAGAGGTGTGCGAGCTCCCGTAGGCCCGCCCTCAGCATTTCGGCCACCGTCTCGGGCGTGACGTCGAGCAGGTCCGCCGCTTCTCGATGGCTGTGTCCGCCGAAGACGCACAAGGCCAGGCATGCGCGTTGGAGCTGGACGAGCTGACCGAGCCACACGATGACGGGAGGTAGCTGAGTGCTGCTGGACGGCTGCGCCCGGACTTCCTGGCTGCGCCAGTACACGCGACGCACCAGCGAACGGAGGCCGTCCTCGGGGAACTCGCTGAGGGGCGAGAGGGCGAGGTCGAGCATCGCCTGGGTCACGGCTCGTGAAGCTGCCGCTTCGTCTCCCAGGAGCGCACACGCCAGCGCGTAGACGGACCCACCGTGACGGTCCCACAGGGTCTCGAGCTGCGTCGCCCGAGGGCTGCGGACGCATGTGTCGGAATGGGCGCGTGAGGCCGGGGCCTGTGCACGGGGGGAGAAAGCGCCTGTCCGTCCCCGCCGGTGACCGCGAGGACGCACGCGCGCGCCTACTAGGCCCTTGGCCGGTGCTGGCAGTTCCATGCCGAGTATCCCTTCTCTGCCGCCGACGACGTTCCACCGTCGTACCGGGGTTGGAAGGACACTCTGCACGATGTCGAAGGTATGCACAAGGTTACCTCCGATGTAGACTAGACAAACCATGTACACGATCAAGCAGGCTTCTCGACTCACCGGTGTCTCGGAAGCGTCCCTGCGCGCGTGGGAGCGGCGCTACGGCGTCGTCGTGCCGCACCGCAACGAGGCCGGGTATCGCCTCTACGACGAGGATTCTCTGTCGGCGTTATCGAGCATGCGCCGGCTGGTGGACGAGGGCTGGTCTCCCGCGGAGGCCGCCAAGGCGGTTCGCAACGGGGCTGCCCCTGCCGCCGAGGAGGTGGAGGTCGACGAAGAGATCCTGACTGGTGCTCACCAACCGGACGCGACCACCCACATGCAGCGGTTCTTGTCCTCCGCAGCGCAGATGGACACAGCGGACATCGAGGAGAGCCTCGATGCAGGTTTTGCACTCGGCTCGTTCGAGCACGTCGTCGACACCTGGCTCTTTCCCACCCTGGAGGCACTTGGCGAGGCCTGGGCGCGCGGAGAGATCGACATCGCGGGTGAGCACGCGGCCAGCCATGCGGTCCATCGACGGCTCTCGGCCGCGTTCGACGCGGCCGGCAGCAGATCACGGGGTCCCGCGGTGGTGGTCGGACTTCCCTCGGGAAGCCAGCACGAGCTCGGTGCGCTGGCATTCGCCACCGCGATCCGTCGCCGGGGTCTGGACGTCCTCTACCTCGGCGCCAACGTCCCGGTGAGCAGCTGGGAGGTGGCGGTGCGAGGCTGCGAGGCCCGCGCAGCGGTCCTGGCCGTGGTCACTCCTGAGGACCGCCCGGCCGCCGTCGCGGTGGCCGAGCGGCTGCTCAGTCATGTTCCAGCTCCCCAGGTGTGCGCCGGTGGAGCGTCCGCGACGAACCTGGCCGGGGGTGTCCAGACCCTGAGCTCGAGCATCGCGGCCGCAGCCGAAGAGGTCGACGAGCTCGCGCACGGAGCTGATGAGTAGCACGTCGTGTTGGTGCGATGAGGGCCGGGGCGATCGTGTCCGCGCCGGTCATCGAGACGCCTCTCCGGCGCTTGCACATTCGGCCGGCTCCCCTGTAGAATCGAACACAGGTTCGACCAACAATCCTGCTGAGGGGTCGACCCGGACCGTGAGGTCCGCCGCTCACAGGCGCGCTGCATCGACACCTGCTCTGCCCCTGGCACCACCACCGAGCCCACGACCCCACCTACAAGTCGAGCCGCATGCCCAACGGAGACATCCGATTCCACCGACGAAACCTGAGTCGACGACGTGCCAGCCACCCCCGACGCCTGGTTCGGATGTTCGTGGCACCCTTCGAGCGGCTCCTGCCTGGATAGTCGGGTTGCTGGTCGCGCCTTTCGCTGGAGCCCCTGACATGTCCCGGGCGCCGCGACGTCTCAGGCAACCCGGGACCTCACCGAACGCGACCTCAGGCGAAGGCAGGCATCACCCGGTCGTGGATCATCTGCAGCTGGGTGTCGACATCGGGGACTTCGACGTCGCGGCCCATCAGGGACTTGACCATCGCCTTGTCAGTGATTGCCAGGATGACGTGGTTCATCCCGGTGGAGGCGATCTCAGTCTTGATCTTCTCCGCGCATTCCTCGGGCGTGCCCGCGATCGAAAGGCGCTCGGCGATCTCGGCCGAGGTGAGCTCGATGCCCTTCGCCATCTCCCCAGCACCGATGGCCTCGATGATCGGGGCCATCTCCTCGG